>VYKR01000023.1_pt1 | contig 37277 bp, 26 predicted proteins | sample 5109561 | NCBI WGS metagenome assembly VYKR01 (sample SAMN12291799, study PRJNA351875) | freshwater metagenome | isolation source: freshwater lake | place: USA: Michigan, Ford Lake | collected 2015-08-15
ATTGGTGTAGTCGGAGAATTACATATTGGGGGTCTGGGATTAGCGCGGGGTTATCTTAACCGTCCCGAATTAACCCAAGAAAAATTTATCCCTAATCCTTTTGAGAAGGATGAAGTGATACCCCCAACCTCCCTTAATAAGGGGGGCAATGAGCCGTCAAAATTATATAAAACGGGGGATTTATGTCGGTATTTGCCCGATGGTAATATTGAATATTTAGGACGGATTGACAATCAAGTAAAACTTCGCGGTTTCCGCATTGAATTGGGAGAAATTGAGGCCTTACTCAACCAAAATCAGGCGGTACAGTCTTCTTGTGTGATTGTTCGTGAAGATAATCCGGGGGATAAACGCTTAGTTGCTTACGTCGTACCGCAACCCGAAATCAACCTGACAATTAACGAAATACGGCAATTTTTGCGAGCAAAATTACCCGATTATATGGTTCCTACTGCGTTTATTCTTCTTGATGCTTTCCCCTTAACTCCTAATGGCAAAATCGACCGCCGTGCTTTACCTGTTCCCGATTTACAGAGCCAAGGTGAATATATCGCTCCCCGTAATCCCATTGAAGAAAAAATGGCGCAGATTTGGGCTGAGGTACTGAAATTAGAACGAGTCAGTATTGAGGATAATTTCTTTGAATTAGGGGGCCATTCTCTGTTGGCGACTCAAGTTATTTCTCGATTACAGGAAACCTTTGAGATTGTTTTACCCTTGCGTTATCTGTTTGAATCGCCAACCATTGCTCAGTTAAGTGGGGTAATTTTAAAAGAACTGCAAACAGGTTTAGGGTTAAAGCTACCATCAATTGTCCCCGTTAATCGAGAGGATGATATTCCCCTATCCTGGGCCCAGGAACGTCTCTGGTTTGTGAATCAATTAGAAGGGGAAAGTGGGGCTTATACTATTGATTTAACCATGGGTTTGCGCGGAAATCTCAATATTAAAGCCTTAGAAAAAGCTTTCCAAGCAATTATTCAACGCCATGAACCCCTACGGACTCAATTTAAACTCAAAGATAACCAACCAATACAAGCGATCAATCCTAATGTAACTTTCACCTTACCAGTTGTCAATCTGCAAAACCTCAGTCATTCTGAGCAACAGGTAAAAAACCTGTTATTAGCAGCAGCCTGCGAACCCTTTGATCTCGAATCAGGTTCAGTATTACGAGTCAAATTATGGCAATTGGAGACAGAGGAATATGTACTATTATTAGCCATTCACCATATTGCGGCGGATGGTTGGTCAATAGGTGTTTTAGTGGACGAATTATCGGTCTATTATCGAAGTTTCTGCACCGGGACAAAAGCAGATTTACCCGCTTTATCAATACAATATGCTGACTTTGCCGTGTGGCAGCGTCAATGGTTAACTAATGAAGTATTAGACCGTCAATTAAGCTACTGGAAGCAACAATTAACCGGAATTCCCCTACTACACCAACTTCCCACAGACCGTCCCCGGCCAGCAATCCAAAGTTTTCGCGGTGGGACGGAGCGACTGCAACTAGATAGTCAACTAACGCAACAACTGAAAAAACTCAGTCAAGAGTCGGGTAGCACTCTTTTTATGACATTACTAGCGGGTTTTGCTGTGTTACTATCTCGTTATAGTCAACAAACAGATGTGGTAATTGGTTCACCCATTGCCAACCGTAACCGCACCGAAATTGAAGGGTTAATCGGCTTTTTTGTCAATACTTTAGTGTTAAGATTTGATTTATCTCAAGACCCGACCTTTGAGGATTTTCTCGCGCAGGTCAGACAAACTACTCAAGACGCTTATGACCATCAAGATTTACCCTTTGAGATGTTAGTCGAAAAATTACAAATTGAGCGTCATTTAGATCGTAATCCTTTAACACAGATAGTTTTTGCTCTTCAGAATGCTCCTAGTTCTCCCTGGGATTTACCCGGACTAAACATTGAGGAGATACCATCGGGACTTGATTCAGTCAGGGTTGACTTAGAAGTTTACCTCTGGGATGCACCGGAAGGATTAGGTGGTTTTTGCTCTTATAACAGGGATTTATTTGATGCTGAAACTATTGTCCGTATGATGACTCATCTTAAGACTTTGTTGGCGGCAATTGTAGAAAATCCCCGTCAATCAGTAGCTTCACTACCCTTATTAAATCCAGAGGAAGAGTATCAACTATTAGAGGGGTGGAATGAGACAAAAGCTGATTACTCCTATAACAAGTGTATTCATCAATTAATTGAGGAACAAGCAGCGCGTACCCCTGACGCGGTAGCAGTAGTCTTTGAAAATCAACAGTTGACCTATGCAGAATTAAATAGTCGGGCCAATCAATTAGCTGACTATTTACGCTCTTTAGGTGTAGAAACCGAGGTAATAGTCGGTTTATGTGTAGAGCGCTCTTTAGACATGATTGTGGCATTAATAGGCATCCTTAAAGCCGGTGCTGCCTATCTCCCCCTTGACCCAGAATATCCTCAAGAACGCCTACAATTTATGTTAGAGGATAGTCAAGTACCTTTATTACTAACCCAAAGTTTACTGATTGATAAACTCCCAAATCATCAAGCTAAAACTGTATTTTTAGCTGAAATTTGGCAAGAAATTAAACCAATGAACCGGGATAATCTGACGGGGAAGGTAACAGCTTCTAATTTGGCTAATGTAATTTATACTTCTGGTTCTACGGGTAAACCTAAAGGGGTGATGGTTGAACATCAAGGGTTGTGTAACCTTGCTCTAGCGCAAATTGAGACTTTTGCTGTGTCTTCTCAGAGTCGAGTGCTTCAATTTGCTTCTTTTAGTTTTGATGCCTGTATTTCAGAAGTTTTAATGGCTTTGGGAGCAGGAGCGACACTTTATCTGGCAAGTAAAGACAATTTAATGCCAGGTGTACCCTTAATCAAGCAATTACGGGATAATAAGATTACTCATATTACTCTACCGCCATCAGCTTTAGCAGTGCTACCTTGGGAAAATCTTTCCTCTCTGCAAACTATTATTGTCGCTGGGGAAGCTTGCTCTCCTGAATTGATGAAAAAATGGTCCCAGGGACGAAACTTCTTTAATGGTTATGGACCCACAGAAGGAAGTGTTTGTGCAACGGTAGCTAAATGTACGCCGGTTGATGAAAAAATAACTATTGGTCGGCCAATTCCTCATGTCCAAGTTTATATTTTAGACTCCCATTTACAACCGGTTCCTATCGGTGTACCCGGGGAATTACACATCGGAGGAGCCGGGGTAGCCAGAGGTTATTTGAATCGCCCAGAATTGACACAAGAGAAATTTATCTCTAACCCGTTTGTCTCCCTTGATCCCCCCCTAACCCCCCTTGATAAGGGGGGAGAGCAGCCGTCAAAATTATACAAAACGGGAGATTTAGCTCGTTATTTGCCTGATGGAAGAATTGAATATCTGGGACGAATTGACAATCAGGTTAAAGTAAGGGGTTTCCGCCTTGAATTAGGGGAAATTGAAGCAGTTTTGAGCCAACATCCCTTAGTACAAGAAGCGGTTGTGATAGCTCGCGCTGATCAGAAAAGTGATCATGATCATGACCAGCTTAATACTAATTTGGTAGCCTACTTAGTTCCTGCTCTCAAGGGTCAAGTATTGCCTGAACAGCTTGCTCAATGGCAGAGTGAATATGTTAGTGATTGGCAAAAGATTTACGAAGAATCCTACAGTAAACCCCAACCTCAAATTGAAGACCCCACTTTTAATATTAGTGGTTGGAATAGTAGTTATACAGGACAAGCTATTCCCCCAGCAGAAATGCGGGAATGGGTTGATCAGACAGTGATCCGAATTTTAGGAAATCAACCACCACAACGAGTGTTAGAAATTGGTTGTGGAAGTGGATTATTGCTATTCCGTGTGGTGAAACATTGTCAGGAATATTGGGGAGCAGATTATTCCGCTGCTACTATTAATAACCTCGAACATTTATGTAGCACAATTGAGGGTTTAGAGGGCAAAGTAAAATTATTACACCGAACAGCCGATGATTTTACCGGCATTCCCCAAGCTACTTTTGATCGAGTAGTGATTAACTCTGTCGTTCAGTATTTCCCTAGTGTGGATTATCTATTACAAGTTATCGCAGGAGCAGTCAAGGCGATTGCGAATCGGGGTAAGATTTTCTTAGGTGATATTCGTAGTTTGTCCTTACTAGAGCCTTACCATGCGGCGGTACAGTTAGCTCGCGCTGAAGCTAATAAAACCCTTGAACAATGGCAAAAACAGGTGAATCAAAGTGTAGCTACCGAAGAAGAATTGTTAATTGCACCTCAGTTCTTTATCGCGCTTAAACAACGTTTTCCGCGAATTTCTTGGGTAGAGATTGCACCGAAACGGGGTCAGGCTGACAATGAGTTAACCCAATTCCGCTATGATGTTACTTTACATCTGGATACTGATGGGCAAAAAACGACAATTCCTTGGCTAAATTGGCAGCGGGATCGGTTTTCTGTAGGGCAACTACAAGATAAACTGCAACTGGAACAACCAGAATATTTAGGTATCAGAGATGTACCCAATCAACGATTACAAAAGGCACTACAAATTTTAGACTGTTTAGAAAATCCTCCGGGGGTAAAAACCGTGGGAGAATTGCGGCAATTGTTAGGAAAAAATAGCGGGATAGGGATTAATCCTGAGCAAATGTGGCAACTGGGAGAACAGTTAGGTTACACTGTTCATCTCAGTTGGTGGGAAGGTAGTCAAGATGGTTCTTTCGATGTGGTTTTCTGTCGCCAGAATGCCATCCTAGAACCGATAATAAATAAAATTGATGAAAAACCATACCCCAATTTTTGGGATGATGAGACGATTATCCCCAAATCCTGGACTGATTATACGAATAATCCCCTATATGGTAAATTAGTCCAGAAGTTAGTGCCACAGGTGCGGGAATTTGTCCAACAAAAGCTACCTAGTTATATGGTTCCCCAGGCTTTTGTTTTGCTTAATTCCCTACCTTTGACTCCTAATGGTAAAGTAGATCGACAGGCTTTGCCTACCCCCGATACAGCTACACGCAATTTAGCTACGGGATTTCTCGCACCTCGTACCCCGATTGAAACCCAAATGTCTCAAATTTGGAGTGAAGTTTTGGGAGTCGAACGTATTGGGATTAAGGATAATTTCTTTGAATTGGGAGGACATTCTTTGTTAGCAACTCAGGTTATCTCCCGTTCCCGCGATCTTTTCTCGGTGGAATTGTCTTTACAAAATTTGCTGGAATACCCAACTATCGCTAATTTAGCTCAAATTATTGAAGTTCTTAGCGTTACTCCTGGAGAAACAGCTATGACTGAAAGCTTGGAAGATTATGAGGAAGGTGAATTATAAAAACAGTTAAAGTTTTAGCTGCTCTTAATAGTTTAGCAAGACAGCTAAAACGGCAAAGGAAAAATATTGATCCTAATCAATAGCAATCTGATCAACTTTTTCATCCTCAGAGCAAACTTCGTGATTTAGAGCTAATTTAACAACAACTTTGGAGGCAATTGGTAAGTGAAAGTAGGAGAATTTTTAGCCTATTTAAAGGGTTTAGACATTAAACTATGGCTGGAAGGCGAAAAACTTCGTTTTCAGGCTCCCAAAGGGGTTATGACCCCAGAAATTAAAGAAGAAATCGCCGCCAAAAAACCTGAAATTTTGGCCTTTTTAAAAGCGGCCAAAATCCCGACTAATGCTGTTGATTTAGAGATTATTCCCGTGTCACGGGATCAGGATTTACCCCTCTCTTTTGCTCAACAACGACTCTGGTTTCTGCAGCAACTTTCTCCCGATAGTCATTCCTATAATCTGTTAGACGCTTTACGGTTAGAAGGAAACCTCAATCTGTTGGCGTTAGAACAAAGTCTCAGTGAACTAATTCGCCGTCACGAAATTTTAAGAACCACTTTTCCTATGGTAGAAGGGCAACCAATTCAGCGCATTGCTCCCCCTTCACCCGTCAGTTTACCCCTTCAAGATTTACAAAATTTATCAAAAAATGAACAAACAGAACATCTGCAAGAAATAGCGATTGCTTTCTCCTTAAAACCCTTTGATTTAGCCAAAGAATCATTAGTCCAATTTAAGTTGCTTAAACTTGGTTCTCAAGAGTATGTATTGCTGTTGAAGATGCACCATATTATTTACGATGGTTGGTCTTTGAGCATCTTCTTTGGTGAATTATCTCAACTTTATGCGGCCTTTGTCCGGGGGTTGCCTTCCCCTCTCCCTGAATTATCGATTCAATACGCCGATTTTGCTGTATGGCAACGTCAATGGCTCACCGGTGAAGTCTTGGAACGTCAACTTAATTACTGGCAAAAACAGTTACAAGATGCGCCTAATATTTTAGAATTGCCGACGGATTATCCCCGTCCTCCAATTCCTAGTTTCCGGGGTGATGGACAGGTTTTTCGCCTGAATCAAGACTTAACCCAACGCCTCAAACGGTTGAGTCAAGAGTCAGGAGCAACGCTATTTATGACTTTACTGGCGGCCTTTTTTGTCCTAATTTCTCGTTATAGTGGTCAATTAGATGTTTTGGTAGGTTCTCCCATCGCTAATCGTAATAGTTCGGCAATTGAGAAATTAATGGGCTTTTTTGCCAATACTTTGGCTTTAAGGGGTGATATGTCGGGAAATCCGAGTTTTCTGGAGTTATTAGAACGAGTAAAGCAAACGACTTTATCAGCTTATGCTCATCAAGATTTGCCTTTTGAAATGTTAGTAGAAAAATTACAATTAAACCGAGATTTAAGTCATAATCCTTTGATACAGGTAATGTTCTCACTGCAAAATACTCCCCAATCTGAGGCTAGTTTATCTGGCTTAAAGATGGAGAATTTGCCTTTATCTGTTGAGCTTAAAGCGCGATTTGATTTAGAGGTAAATTTTTGGGAAGTTTCTGATCGTTTAGAAGCGGTTTGGTGTTATAGTACCGATTTGTTTGCTGCTCGCACCATTAACCAAATGGGGCAACATTTTCAGAATCTCTTAACTGCGATCACAGCTAATCCCAATATGGGAATTTTTGAGTTATCGATGTTAAGTGATGAAGAAAGTTATCAATTGTTATCATTGTGGAACAATACTCAAGTTGACTATCCCTCTGATAAATGTATTCATCAGTTATTTGAAGAACAGGTAGAACGCACCCCCAATGCGATAGCAGTTGTATATTCAGAGCAACAATTAACCTACAATGAATTAAATAATCGAGCTAATCAATTAGCCCATTACCTGCAAAAATTAGGAGTAAAACCAGAGGAATTAGTGGGGATTTGTCTAGAACGTTCTTTAGACATGATTGTGGGGTTACTAGGAATCTTAAAAGCTGGTGGTGCTTATGTTCCGATTGACCCAGATTATCCCCAAGAACGCATTAGCTTTATGCTCCAAGATACCCAGGTTAAAATCATATTAACCTGCGAATCTTTACAGACTTCCCTGCCAAATCATCAGGCTATTGTTATCTGTTTAGATAAAGATTGGCAACAAATTAATCAAGCAAGTCAGGAGAATCCTAACAGCACAGTTTCTGCGGATAATTTGGCTTACGTTATTTATACTTCTGGTTCTACAGGTAAACCTAAAGGTGTTGAGGTTATTCATCGTAGCGTTAATCGTCTTTTGTTTGGCATAAATTACGCACATCTAGATGCAACACAAAGATTTTTACAAATGGCTCCCATTGCTTTTGACGCTTCTACCTTTGAGATTTGGGGTGCTTTATTACATGGTGCGAGATGTGTGATTTTTACGGAAGATATTCCTACCGCTACAAGTTTAAGAAATGCAATAGACAAACATGGCATTACTATTTTATGGCTAACGGCTGCTTTGTTCAATAAGATTATTGACGATAATTCCCAAGCTTTATCAGGAATTAAACAGCTACTAATTGGTGGAGAAGCACTTTCGGTTGCTCATGTTCATAAAGCACTGGAAACTTTGCCATTGACGCAAATTATTAATGGATATGGACCAACAGAAAGTACAACTTTTACCTGTTGCTATCCTATTCCTAAACAACTAGAGGCAACAATAAAGTCAATCCCCATTGGTTGTCCAATCTCCAACACACAGGTTTACATTTTAGATAACTATCTCCAGCCTGTCCCGATTGGTGTAGTAGGAGAATTACATATTGGGGGTCTGGGATTAGCGCGGGGTTATCTCAATCGTCCCCAATTAACCCAAGAAAAATTTATCCCTAATCCTTTTGAGAAGGATGAAGTGATCCCCCCAACCCCCCTTAATAAGAGGGGCAATGGGCCGTCAAAATTATATAAAACAGGAGACTTAGCTCGTTATTTACCCGATGGTAATATTGAATATGTAGGACGGATTGACAATCAAGTAAAAATTCGCGGCTTCCGCATTGAATTGGGAGAAATTGAGGCTGTACTTAGTCAAAATGAGGCGGTACAGTCTTCCTGTGTGATTGTTCGTGAAGACAATCCCGGGGAAAAACAGTTAGTTGCCTATATTGTGCCTAAGCTAGGAGTAAAGCTAACAAGTGGCGATTTGCGTCAATTTCTTAGGGATAAATTGCCTGGTTATATGGTTCCGGGTGCTTTTGTGCTGCTGGAGTTTTTCCCTTTAACAGCTAACGGAAAAATTGATCGCCGTGCGTTAAAAGCTCCCAGTAACACCAGTGATTCAGACAGATTTATTGAAGCGCGTAATCAGTTAGAATTAAACCTCGTGCAAATCTGGTCAAAAGTGCTAAAGATTGACAAAATTAGCGTGCAGGATAACTTTTTTGACCTTGGTGGCCATTCCCTTTTAGCTCCTTATTTAATCACCCAAATTAAAGAACAGTTAGGCAAAGAAATTGCCGTAACTACAATATTTCAAAACCCAACTATTGAACAGTTAGCGACCATTATCCAAACTGATGCAGATTCCTCTAACCAGTCTTGTTTAGTTCCCATTCAACCCCAGGGTTCAAAGCCGCCTTTTTTCTGTGTTCCAGGTGCTGGAGGACGACCATTTTATTTTTACCATTTAGGACGTTGTTTAGGAAAAGATCAACCTTTCTACAGTTTTGAAAATGATCTCTATCAACAGTTTGGAGAAATCAGTCGCATTGAGGATATAGCCAGTATTTATATTAAAGCCATGCAGGATTTACAACCCCAAGGACCCTACTTTTTGGGAGGACATTCCTACGGTGGTAATGTGGCTTTTGAAATGGCTCAACAGTTGGTTAATCAGGGTGAACAAGTGGCATTACTAGCAATCATTGATTCTTCAGCACCCACCTATAAAGACAAACAAATTTTGCTTGATTATATTAATTGGGATCATGCGCGGTGGTTAGCTGAAGTCAGCAAAGGTATCGAAGTTTATTTAGATAAAACCATCGATATTTCATATAAAACTCTTCAAGTCTTAACAGTGGAGGAACAATTAAAATACGCCTTAAACTTTTTTAAACTGGCTAATATGCTCCCCCCCAATGCGGAAACTAGGCAGCTTGAAAAAATTGTCCAAGCCTATAAAACTAGCTGTTTATGTCTGATTGATTATCTCCCTAAACAGATTTATCCGGGTAAAATCACGATTATACGGGCCGGTGAGGAATTAGCTGATGATCCAAATAAAGATTTAATAGCTAGAGATTGCGAGGATTCTTCTTTAGGCTGGAGTGAATTTTCTACAGAGCCAGTTGAGATTCATTTCGTCCTAGGAAATCATGTCTCGATTATGGTGGAACCCCATGTCCAGATTTTAGCCGAAGAATTAAAAGTTTGCCTTGAGATTTGATAGCAAACCCGTTTTTAAGACTATGGTTAACTGCCAATTCAACTTTAAAAACTCAGTTATCAATTGTTTCTCCCCAATCTCCTCTATCTTTTAAACAGGATTTAATCTAAGAACTGACGATTTTCTACAAGTTGTGTGAACGGTAAGACTAATGTAGAATGCTGCAAGGCATCTGATTGCTAGACAGCCAATTTGTATTCTTTTGCCTTACCATGGATTTTATATGACTGAAATCCCGACCAACCAATCCAACTTAGTGATTTTAGGAGTCTCATCAATGACGGAAACTACTGAAACGGCCATTCCCAATGATTTTCTCGGAATTAATCCCACAGAAATCAACAAAAAACTTGTCTCCTGGGGAATTTCTCTGGACGAAGTTGTTCAAAAACTTGCTTCTCTTGGACTTCCCGGCATTATTTTTATTATTGCTGTTGCCGCCTCCAGCACTACTGCCTATCCTATGATTTACGCACTTTTTGGGTTAGGCGGTCCACTGGGACTAATTGGTGGACTTGGGGTCTTAGGCCTCTCTACCATTATTGGCGACATTGTGACGGGTTATGGCATTGAGGCACTGCTTAAAACGGTCTATCTCAAGCGTCGTGAAACAGAAACTCAAGAATATCTCATCAATGAGGTGGAAGGTTTACCAATTTCTCAAGTTCTAAAACTTAACCTGAAAAAGGCTATTGAAGTAGAAATTACTGCCGAAGAACCTGTTGCTCCCAAAGAAGTCGAAATTGCTGAAGAGTAGTTGTAACTTAAGTAAGCACTGCTGCCTCCACCGGCCAATTGACTTGTTTAGCAAACCCTAAATACAACAAAAAACCGCCATAAATCTTACTCCTGCTTGACTTATGGCGGCAGTTTATTTCTGTCTGAATTACTGAAAGCAATCTTTAAATTAATTAACTATCTTCCCAGTCAGAAGGCCATTTCCAAGTCCAAACGGGAGCGGGTTCAGAATCGGGGGGGGAATCGGGAGTCGGAGCCTCGTCTTGGTCCGCAGATAAAAAACGAGCAAAGAAGGGGATTGCTTTACTTTGTTCGCTATTAGGATAATTCATGGTCATTCCTAGTTTTGAGTAGCAGCTTTTTCAAGATAGCTGCGATTACCCTGTGATAGTAACATATATTGCCGTCTTACTCAAGTCAAATCCTCACCTTACCCGCACTCCCATCGGTGACACTTATAGCGGTATTCAGCGTCATCAGGTACGCCAGTTTCCTTCCCTGTTCTCCGCTCCCCATTCCTAATTCAAAAGCGATAACTTCTGTCCCTGACCAGATATGATAATATAGATTGATGGTTATAGGTTAATTGATAAAAACTTTTTTTACCATTAAATTGGGCTGTTAGTTGAACCTCTCTGGGAAATTTATCGGTATCTAAGGTAAAAGGTGCGGCTCCTTTTTTTTCTATCGCCTCAGCCACGCGGTCAATATCTAGCACCTTAACACCAGTTGGGCAAGCCTTGCTATAACCCACTTCCCACTTACCGCTCTACTAAGCCCAATTGTGTTAGACTAATGTAGTTTTTTGCCGAGAGAGTTAAGTGAGTTTAACAATGGATAAAAATGAATGGATTAGTAGATTCGATGATTTAATTTGTAGTCCTTCGATTCGAGAGTTTTATGGTGAAAGAGAGTTTTTTAATGTCGGTTATTGGCTCTCCCATACTCAAGATCAACAGGAAGCATCCTCTACTCTGATGGAGAAACTTTTAGAATTTATTCCCAACAAACAGGGAACAATTCTTGACGTTGGCTGCGGTTTAGGAGCAACTACCCATTATCTTCTCAAATATTATCCATTGACAGCAATTGTGGGGATTAACATTTCTCCGACACAAATTGCCAGAAGTCTCTTGAATTTTCCCGAGGGTAAATTTCTGTTAATGGACGCAGTAGAGATGGATTTTGCCGATCATTCTTTTGAGCAAATTATTTGTGTAGAAGCGGCTTTTTATTTTAATACTAGACAGCAATTCCTCCAAGAAGCTTGGCGAGTATTAAAGCCGGGGGGAACCTTAATTCTCTCAGATCTGAGTTTTGCCACAACGGAACTTTTAGGGGATTGGACAGTTCCCCAAGCAAACACGGTCAAAGATAGGGCAGAGTATCAAAATCTTTATCAACAGGCAGGGTTTAAAGATGTTCAATTTGTCGAGGTGACGGAGGAGTGCTGGTTCAGACATTTTCGCCATCTTAAGTCTTGGTTAACCGAGGAATTGCAATCAGGAAAATTAGACGAAGAAACCTATAATTTAAACCTTAAGCCTCTCGATAATTTGCTAAGTTCCTCGGTCATAACTTATTGGTTAGTTGCTGCCCAAAAACCAGTCAATATACTGTAATAGTTGTCAGTTTTTCTTGAATTTTTGGAGACAAAAAAATGTTTGATTCCTTATCGGGTAAAAAAGTCGTTATTGTTGGTGCAAGCTCCGGGATTGACCTAGCGATTGCCGAAAAATTGCTCTCCCTAGGGGCAAAAGTGGTGCTTTCCCATGCTTCTGAAGAGAAATTAGCTGCCGCCGTTGCCCTAATTTCCGGGGAAATTGAAGCCAAAACTGTTAATTTTTTACAAGAAGATTCTGTTAATACCTTTTTTGCAGAAATTGGCAACTTTGACCATTTAGTAGTCACCTCTCTGGGAGACAGAAATATGCCGCGAGCCTTATTAACTGAAATGACCACAGAAACGGCCCAAGGAGGTATGGAGAAATTCTGGGCAACCTTTTTAGCAGTGCGTGGCTCCCTGAAAACTTTGGCCAAGGACGGTTCTATTACCCTGACATCCAGCGTCACTATCTTCAAATATTCCAAAATGGGCGGAATTTCCGTCATAGCCGCCGCTAATAGTGCCGTAGCCGTATTTGGACGCGCCCTCGCCCTAGAACTCGCTCCTATTCGCGTTAACGTTGTTGCCCCCGGATTAATAGAAGATACAAGCATCTGGACCAGTCAAGGTGATTCGGAACGCTCCGACCTGAGCAAATGGGCGGTTTCTGCTCTACCTGTCGAACATTTAGGGCAACCCGAAGAAGTCGCCCTAGCAGTATTGAGTTTGATTATCAACCCCTATATGACTGGTGTGGTTTTACCCGTGGACGGTGGAGTTATTCTTTAATCTCTAACCAGACTTATACCCTCAACCCCGGAAAGTGATGCTAAATCCTCTTTAAAAGGTATAGGAGGGAGTGGGGAGCGGGTTTTTAAAGTTGGATTAAGGGTTGATCATAGTACATAAGTTTTGTAGTATGCGATCGCTATTTTGAGTATCTTACCTATACCCTACTGAATTCTACCTATCAATCTACTTTTCGACTGCAAAAACAAAAATCAGTCCATATATTGACTGCAAAAACGGTATGTTAACTTTATATGGGCTATTGACAAGCCTAAAAGCTTTCTTTAAACTAGATTCAGTACATAAACAAAAATTCCGATAAGTACCTATTGCAGTAGGACTTCTCGGACGTTTGTATGTACTTAATTGTTTTTGGACATTTTTTCAAGGTTAATTATGACTCAGATCACATCGGCTGTCAATGACGATGGCTACCGTTCCAGTGCTGACCTCGTACACTGTCAAAGACAAGATGAAGCGCAGAGTTTAGCTTTCGCTGATTCGGCCACATCGGGAGCGAGAGTTTTTATTTGTCATGTTTACGAACAGGGGGGAAGAACTCATCTAGTTTTTTCTCTACCTTGTAGTCTGCTGATTGAGTTGGCAAAATTACAGAGTGCTGAAGCTAAAAAGAATAAGTCTAATGCGGATGAAGTCATGAACAGACCACTTATTCCCCAGCACGTTAACGAGATTGCAAAGTATTTGCTAGATACAGACCAGTATATTTTGCCCCCATTCATCTTTAACTCGAATACACCGATCAAAGTTTTTACCTATGGTGCGGGTCCAGTCAAATTCGGTTATGCTGTTATGCCAATAGATGTAGAACTTTATGTTACTGATGGTCAACATCGGTTAAAAGCGATCGAAAAAGTTTTACCTGAAAAACCTGACTTGCGTAACGACAGCGTAACTGTGCTGGTGGTTCAAGAAGCAGATATGGATCAAATTCATCAAGATTTTGCCGATTGTGCTAAAAATAAACCCATCCCTCCTGCTTTATTGGCTGCTTTCGACGTTACCGATCCTCTTGCTAAGTTGACTCGGACAATTACTAAAGATTTAGTCATTTTCAATGGACGGATTGATAAAATCTCTCGTACTATCGGAAAAGACACCAAATATATGTTTACTATGAGTCAGTTAAGAATCGGTGTCGCTGAATTTCTTTTTGGTTCATCTCGAAAACCAGTTATAGAATCTCATTTTCGTCAAAGCAAGAGTGAATTTTTGCTGATGTCAGAGAGACTGAAGATTTTTTACACAGAATTCGCCAAAAATAACGATACTTGGCGACTTTTGCTGCAGCCTGCATCTCAAACGGTCAATCTCAACTTATACGATCTCAGGCAGCAGCGTGTGGATTTTAATACGGTTGGGTTTCAGGTACTCAGTCGCATTGGACATTTCATCTTTTTTGGCGAAGAATTCACTGATTTACAGCGAGAAGCTCTAATTAAAGCACTTGCAGGTTTGGATTATACCCGTGACTCAGCTTTATGGCTAAATAGTATCGTGATTGATGATGCTGGTGCTAAAAAGATAGTTACACAGACAACAGCAGTCGATAAAGCGTTTAAAATCGCCAGAGATGCCGTACAAGAGAAAACTGGTATATCTTTAATCTAGTTTCGAGTAGATTTAGAGCAATTCAGTCTTATATACCTTCTGAAATCACAAACAGAGATTGAGCAGTTTTGCTTTTTCTCTCTTTTCCTGTGCCTATTGATAGGTTTTACTAATTAGACATAGAGTATAGAGAGGAGAACTTTAAAAGTATATATGTAATGACCGCAATCCAAACCTCTCTATTACCGAATCGTACTATTGATGAGTTCGTAGAAGATATTAAACTACTGACTCAAGAAGTACAAAAGCTCTACTGTTTAGATGAGATTCCTTGGATTATTGGTGTTTCTTGGGGAAAAGATAGTTCAGCAGTTTTACAGTTAATCTGGAATGCGATCGCTGCCTTACCATTAGAGAAGCGACAAAAAACTATTCATGTCATCACCACCGACACAATGGTTGAAAACCCCATTGTCTCTGCATGGGTTAGAAAGTCAATGGAAAAGCTGGAAAAAGCTTCAGAAGCTCACAGAATGCCATTTAAATCACATTTACTCTATCCTGCTGTGGAAGATCGCTTTTGGAGTGGATTAATAGGTAAGGGTTATCCTGCTCCCCGTTTGAAATTTCGTTGGTGTACTGGAAGACTGAAAATTAACGCTTCTAATAACTTTATTCGTGAAGTCATCAGAAATTGTGGGGAAACAATATTAGTTTTGGGAATCCGCAAAACAGAAAGCTCTCGTCGTGCTAAGGTGATGGAAAAATTAGAAGCTAAAAGACTTCGCGAGCGTTTGAGTCCTAATGCAAATATGCCCAATTCTCTAGTTTATAGTCCCATAGAAGATTGGCGTACTGATGAAGTATGGATGTACTTAATGCAGTGGGAAAATCCCTGGGGAGGAGATAACAAAGAATTATTAGCAATGTATCGAGGAGCGACTGCGGATAATGAATGTCCCCTAGTGGTAGATACTTCCAGTCCTAGCTGTGGAAGTTCCCGTTTTGGTTGTTGGGTTTGTACTTTGGTAGATAAAGATACATCTCTGAGTATGATGGTTCAGAATGACCAAGAAAAGGAATGGTTACAACCACTCGTAGAACTTAGAAATGAATTAGACCTTTTGGATGATAGAGAGAGACGTGATTTTCGTCGTCTTGTTGGGAAAGTACAATTATTTGAAAGAAACTTAAATGGAGAAATATCGATCGAACCCATACCGGGCCCTTATACTAAACAATGGCGAGAATATTGGCTGAGAAGGGTATTAGAGGCTCAGGAGAGCGTGCGTACTAATGCCCCAGAGGAGATGAAAGATATTACCCTAATTACCACGGAGGAACTCAGCGAAATTCGCCGGATTTGGAGGGAAGAAAAGCACGAATTTGATGACCAATTACCGAAGATTTATAAACAAGTGACTGGAGAAACTTTTCAAGACCCGCGACCGGGAGCGGATAATAATCTTTTGGGGAGTGAAGAATGGGATATACTCGCGGATATCTGTGCCGAGGATTCCATGCACCTAGAATTATTGGCTAAACTAATCGATACAGAACGTCAATATTTTCTCAAAATCTCTCGCAAGGGTATTTACAAAGACCTAGAAAAATGCTTTGAATCTAGTTCTCGTAGTAAAGAGGAAGCGATCGAAAATGCTCGTTATGTCTATGATCTAAAGAATGCCGCTCAAAGTGGCAATATTGCTCAGGTGAAAGAACAACTCAAAGAGAGTTTTAGTGAACCGGAAAAAGACCCACAAAAACAGTTAACTTGGGCCAGCATGAAATTCCCGACAACCGATGAGGAGGAGGAATAACGGGTTTATGTAAACTGGCGATCGAGTTGACCATCAATAAAATTACCATTTCCCGACCACGCGATGAAACCCTACCAAAAAATTCCTATTCGTGAATGTGGGGAACCCCTAGTACCTATACCCGCAGATAAGTTTGTTATCCCTTCTCCCCATGCTTACGAGAAATTAGGAGCTAATTATCGGGGTAAATCTCCCTATTTTTTGCGACAAGGGGTGTTAAATCCCCTGATTAATGCTCAAAACCGTCTGCAAGTCTATCAACCCGGTTGGCAAATTTTGATTTTTGATGCCTATCGACCGATCGAAGTGCAACAATTTATGGTCGATTATACTTTTCAGACTCTCCTAGACACAAGAGGATTAGCCAAAGAGAAACTATCAGAGGCAGAAAGTCAAGGGATTTTAACAGAAGTTTACACTATTTGGGCAATTCCCAGCGATAATGCCGCCACCCCGCCACCCCATAGTACCGGAGCGGCGATCGATATTACCCTAGTGGATGAGAAGGGACAAACCATCGACATGGGAGGAGAAATCGATGAGATCGGAGAGCGATCGCATCCCGACCACTATATCGCCGCAAAAAGCCCACGAGAACAGAGTTATCATCAAAAACGAGTTTTATTGGCGAAAGTGATGGAGGAGGCGGGATTTAGCCGACATAAGGGGGAATGGTGGCATTTTTCCCTAGGGGATCAGATGTGGGCCTGGTCGCTCGATCGAGCCTACGCTATCTATGGCAGAGTTGAGGATTAAGTAGGGTTTGCGGCAAAAAGTTTCTTGTGGGGACAGGGTGTGGGGTGTAGGGTGTAGGGTGTAGGGTTTTACCGATTTTGAGGGGGTCAATTACCTAATTTTCGAGGGAAAAGTCCAGGGATTTTCCCCCCAATCACTCCCGTCGCCGGTACTTTTTGATTGACAAAAGGTCTAAAAGTCTTACCCAACAAGGTTTTTAGCTTTATTCAGCCCACCCTAGATCAATACTGATATACTAACAAAAGGAGACTCAAAGCTTAGACCGGCTTCTGATCGATGATCGCCAAAATTTGATCAACAAAAGCTTGGTGATCAACCACTGGTTTAGAAATATAACCATCGGCCTGACTCTGCTTGAGAAAATTCTCTCGATCGCCTTCCATAGCGTGAGCGGTGACGAGAATAACGGGTAAATCGGCGGTTTCGGGGTTAGCTTTGAGAATTTGGCTGATTTTAATACCATCTACTGCTTTCCCTTTATAGACACTATGGGAGAGAGAGACATCCATTAAGATCACATCCGCTTCCTTATCCCGAGCAATACGAAGCACTTCTTCCACATCTTCGGTCCCTTTGACCTCTAGACCACCTCGTTTGGTCAAAATTTTGGCAAAAACGCGAAAATTAATCGGGTCGTCTTCTACAATCAAAACAGTCGTCATAGGGATGCTCAGGGATAAACAAGGTTAAAACGGACAAAATGCCTTATGATTCACAGCTAGACAGATTGAAAACGAGAGACTCATGGCCAAACAACTGGATTTCTTAGCTAGTGGTCAAATTATACCCACGGCCTTACACCAAGAGATGGAACGCTCCTATCTAGAATATGCCATGAGTGTGATCGTGGGGCGAGCGTTGCCGGATGTACGGGATGGCTTAAAACCAGTCCATCGTCGCATATTATACGCTATGCACGAACTGGGTTTAACTCCCGATCGCCCTTTTCGCAAATGTGCGCGGGTGGTGGGGGATGTCTTGGGTAAATATCATCCCCACGGCGATCAGTCAGTGTACGAAGCACTGGTTCGTATGGTACAGGATTTTTCCAGTCGTTACCCACTTTTATCAGGCCATGGTAACTTTGGTTCGATCGATAACGACCCCCCGGCGGCCATGCGTTACACAGAAACCCGTTTGGCCGGCATCGGTGATCAGGCGGTTTTAGGGGGAATTAGCGAAGCGATCGTTAATTTTAGCAGTAATTTTGATAATTCTCAACAGGAACCAGTTGTTTTACCCGCTCAGTTACCGATACTAATTCTTAATGGTTGTTCGGGTATTGCGGTAGGGATGGCCACTAATATTCCCCCCCATAATTTAGGGGAAGTGGTGGAAGGTTTAATCGCTTTGATTGATAATCCCGATTTAAGCGAGGAAAAGTTAGTAGAAATTATCCCCGGTCCCGATTTTCCCACGGGAGGCGAGATTTTAGATGATACCGGCATTCGCGAGGCCTATCGCACCGGTAGGGGGATTATTCCCGTGCGCGGAGTGGCGAAAACTGAAACAATTATCATTGAGGGCAAGCGCCGAAGGGAAAGGACGGCAATTGTGGTTACTGAGTTGCCTTTTCAGGTGAATAAGGCGGCATGGATTGAAAAAATCGCCGAATTAGTTAATTTAGGGAAATTGGAGGGAATTGCCGATATCCGCGATGAAAGCAATCGCGAAGGCATTCGGGTGGTGATTGAATTAAAGCGGGAAAGTCAACCGCAGCAGGTTTTGGCCGCTTTATACCAACAAACGGCGCTACAGACTAATTTTGGGGCGATTATCCTCGCTTTAGTCGATAATCAACCCCGGCAGTTGTCTTTAAAAGAAGTTTTACAGGAATTCTTGCGCTTTCGAGAAACAACTCTCACCCGTCAGTATGGCGATGAGTTGCAACAGGCCAGCGATCGCTTACACCTAGTCGAGGGTTTATTATTAGCTTTGCAGAATATCGATCGAGTGGTGGATATTCTCAAAAATGCTCCCGATGGGACGACGGCTAAGTATCGTTTTCAGGCAGAATTGGGCATTAGTGACGCACAAGCTGATTCTATCTTGGCTATGCCTCTGCGTCGTTTAACTGGTTTGGAAAGACAAAAGTTAGAGACGGAAGCGACGGAATTACAAACAAAAATTCAACAGTTGGAAACTCTCCTCCATAACCGTCAGGAGTTTCTCAAGTCTCTGAAAAAAGAATTGCGCTCTTTAAAGAAAAAATTCGCCGATAGCAGACGGACAAAAATTCGCACCGGCAAGTCGGGGGACAGGAAACAGGAGACAGCAGGGAAGAAACAGGATTCTGTGGTTAAAAAACAGGAGACAGTCCCGATGAAAAAATTTTCACCCCCACAGATGAAAGAGGTTTCCTTCCCCACACCCCACACCCCACACCCCCCCGATGTCGGGGGGGTAGGGGGGGTCACACCCCACACCCCACACCCCACACCCCCTTTCAAGTCAGAAGTTAAAAAACAGGAGAATAAAGTTAAGAAAAAGTCTGAGAGTGAGAATGCACCGAGTTTAAGCCTATTTACGCCCCAAGAACCCCCAGAAAATGCGATTTTATTGCTTGATGCCGAAGATAAAATTAGTTGGACGACACCCGAAGAGCGAGCGCCGGACCGGGGTTTAATTATCTATCAACAGGCGATCGAAAAACGGGAAAATTTCCTAGTTATCCTCGATAATGCCAAAGCTTACCCGATTGCTACCCGGGAAGTCCCCCCGCAAGCGAATCAACCGGTGTTAATCTCCAGTCTGCTGACCAAAACCGCCCAAAAAGAGTCAGAAGCGGTGTTAAATCAATTTTTCTTCACAGAACCTCAAAAAAATCAAGAATTGCTTTTACTGAGTCAACAGGGGCGAATAAAGCGGCTTCCCATCAATGAATTAGAGGGGGTTGGTAGTCGGGGTTTGTCCCTGATGAAATTGAAAGAAGACGATCGCCTATATGGTGCTATTTTTACTCACGAGGGCCTGGACTTAGCGATCGCCACCAGTAGCGGTCGGGTGTTGCGTTATCCCGTGCGCGAGGAATTATTGCCAATGATGGGTAAATCTGCCCAGGGTTTAGCAATTTTGCGATTGCGCTACGGGGAACATCTAGCTGGTTGTGTTTCTCTCCCTCATCGGGAAAATCTGCTGCTGATTTCGGGATTAGGTTACGGAAAAAGACTGGCGATCGAGAATTTACGTCTATCACAATTAGGCGATCTTGGTTCACCTGCTTTACAATTCGTTAACAAACAGGATAGTTTAGCGGCCATGGTAGCGGCGCGGGCGGGGAGTATAGTGTTATTAAGTACCAATCAGAATCGAAAACTACCCTTAGAGGTAGAGACTGTGACAGTTACGGGTAAAGACGGGACAGGTTCACAATTAGTCAAACTCAACCCCGCAGAAAAAATTATCAAAGCACAATTGTTACACCATCTCTAAACAATGGGGAAAAAATCGAAAAATTTTGTGCGTAAACACCGAAATTGGCAAAGATGGTTAAAACTAACTCTGATTCTGGTTTTTGGGTTTATTATCCTTAATCTAGCGATTAATTTAGCCGTCCGCTTGCCAATTAATCAACAAAAACCCATTGATGCCATCTTAGTTTTGGGGGGCAGCATTCGTCGGGAAATTTATGCAGCTAATCTGGCCCAGCAATACCCCAATATACCGATTTTGATTTCCGAAGGCTCGAAAGACCCCTGTATTTTATTACTATTTGAACGGGCAAAAGCGCCAAAAACTAACGTCTGGTTAGAAAAGTGTGCTGATTCTACCTTCGGCAATTTTTTCTTTGCCGTGCCAATTTTAAAACAATGGGGAGTACATAAAGTAAAAGTTGTCACCTCTCCTACTCATTTACCCCGCGCTAAATGGTTAGCAGAAATTCACTTGCAATCCCACGGTATAGCAGTAGAAATCGATGCAGTCCGAGAAATTGGTATCCCCGGTAATCACGAATCAAAGCTAAAAACTGGGTTAGATCTGACTAGAAGTATAATTTGGGCTTTTGTGGGACAATTAATCTATCCCCCCTGTTGGCAAGTCATTCCCTTAAATTCCGTTGATTTGGAAGCTTGGCAAGATGAAGGTTTTCAATGTGAATCTCAAGGTAAGATCAGCTAAACAATAATCTCCCAGTTAGTTTTTTAGCGGCTGCATCCCATTTTTGTAAATCTACTAACTTGGGGTTTTTAAAGGCAAACTCTCTCTTCCCACTTTCCTATACCTTTTAAACAGGATTTAGCATCAGAAACCCTATCGGGAATTTGCGATCGCATCTAGAGCCAAATTCAGTTTCAGCAGGTTAACCCCCGGTTCGCCGAAGATGCCGAGAAAGCGATCATCGGTGTTTTTGGTAACGAGGATCTCCACTTGATTCGTCGGTAATCCGCGTGAGAGCGCCACCCGCTCGATCTGCGCTCTGGCGGCCTCCGGGGTGATATGGGGATCGAGACTCGATCCGGAGGTGTACACCAGAGCTGCGGTGGGTTTAATTCCCGTCTTCTCTAATCGGGGAATCTCCCCCTCCAGTGCTTTTTGCGGGTCGGGATCGGGTTTTCCTTTAATTCGCTCGATCAACAGGGGGTTACTGGGAGCTAGGTTACTCGCCCCCGAAATTCCGGTTTGCAGAATCTTGTTAGGATCGTTTTTCGGATCGGCCGTACTGTAGGCGGTGGTACTCGGACGACTATTAAAATAGCGATCGCTGGTGAAAGGTTGCCCAATTAGAGCCGAACCCACCACTTGACCTTGATTATTGGTAATTAAACTCCCGTTCGCTTGCCAGGGAAAAAGAATTTGACCGATGGCGATCATCGAGAAAGGATAGATCAGGGCAGTAATCACCCAGAGAACTAGGGTAGAACGGATGGCTCTACCGGCCTCGCGTGCAAAACTCATAATTAAAACCTCTCCGGTATAAAGATGACAAAAAATAGGTAGATAAATAAAGCAAAGGCGACTAATCCTAAAAGGGTTAACGCGAAGGCCTGCCCCCTATCGATAGTGCTTCCCGTAGAAGCTTGAACGATGGAGGAGAAAAGAATTGTTAGACAGAAATTTAAGAAAATATACCAGAAAAATCGGTGTTTTCTAAGGGATGCTTTCATAAGAATTAGAGTTTTTGGGAGATTTGTTTTTGCCAGTAAATCAAGAAAATAAGTAAGTAGGCGTTAAAAATTATCAGGCACCCCCCTTATCAAGGGGGGATTAAGGGGGGATCAAAGACAAAATCTATTTTCAATTTAATTATAACCACTTACTTAGCTGTAGTTGTCGATCGGTTATCTTTTTCCCCTTTTTCAATTCATAGTTAAGAATACATTGGCCCACATATCTAGCCAAATTAACAGGAACTGCATTGCCAATCATTTGTTCTAGATTAGATTTTGTTCCAGCAAAAATAAAGTCTTTAGGAAAAGTTTGGATATAGCTTCGCTCGCTCGTTGTTAGGGGTCTTAATTTTTCCTGAAGATGACAAGCATCACCGGGATGTTGTCGATAGGTTTTGGGAACTGGTCGATTTACTCCTCGAATAGTAGGGCTAGGTTCATAAATACTGAATATCGCCCTTCTTTGATAGCTTCTAGGATGTCTATAATAGTATTCTATATCTAATTCTTTGCCCATATAGTCAAATACAGTCAGAGGTTTACTTGATAGATTTCCATTGATTTCATCGATTAAAAAATCGTCTTCTTCCTTCATTTTACCGATCAGAAAATATCTTTTTCTAGTTTGAGGAACTCCGCAGTAACAAGAATTAATAACTTTTCCAGTTAAACCATAACCATGGCTTTTAAAAATTTGTTTTGCTTGAATGAGTATTTTACTTTTCTCAATTCTATCCACATTTTCCATAACAAACCATTGGGGACTTACTCTAGTGACAATTTCAGCGAATGTGAGCGTTAGACTCCCTCGTCCTAAACCCTCGTTTCTCTTACCGGCACTGGAAAAGTCTTGACAAGGAGGGCTACCGACAATAATCTCAGGATTATATTGAGCCAATATTTCTTGGTTAGATTCTCTAGATAAATCGACATTAAATATCGGATGACTAAAGTTATTTCTATAGACATCTATAGCAGGTATCCAATTATCAAATGCAGCCACAATAGTAAACCCCGCTTTTTGGAAACCTAAAGATAAACCACCACAACCAGCGAATAAATCGATTGTGATCATTTTGCTTTCTCCTCTAAATTGACTCTCGAAAGCGTAAAATAAATTATCGGAATCGGGAGCTAGACCGTATAACTCTTTTGTACTTAACTCCGCAGGTTGAATTTTTAAATTTTCATCAAGTTTCAGATATACATTTTTCAGTCCTTTCCCATCTAAGTAAGCGCACAAAGAAGCTGGAAATGAGGAATTAAATTGATTTTTACCCCAGGTTTCTTTTTGGGTAAAATCCCGATTCGAGTGCCTCAATCCGAATAAACTAGGCTTAAATATTGCAGATTTTGCCATTACCTCAACCCGATCGCTGAAATTATCTCATCAATAATCTTAATCGCAATAAACGGCGCAATCATGCCCCCCACGCCGTAGATGAGGATATTGCGCCGCAATAGTTGGTCAGCGGTGAGCGGGCGAAATTGAACGCCTTTAAGTGCTAGGGGAATCAAAACGGGGATAATCAGGGCATTGTAGATCAGGGCCGAGACGATCGCCGATTGAGCGCTTTTCAAACCCATAATATTTAAAGCACCGATCCCGGCGGCGGCGAAAATCGTCGGGATAATGGCGAAATACTTAGCAATATCGTTAGCTACCGAAAACGTGGTCAGGGCGCCGCGGGTAATTAATAACTGTTTGCCGATGGTCACTAAATCGATCAGCTTGGTCGGGTCGGAATCGAGATCCACCATATTAGCCGCCTCCTTCGCCGCTTGGGTTCCAGAGTTCATCGCCACACCGACATTAGCCTGGGCCAGTGCCGGTGCGTCGTTAGTGCCGTCCCCCGTCATGGCAACTAACTTGCCCTGGGATTGCTCGCGACGGATCACCTCGATCTTATCTTCTGGGGTAGCCTCGGCGATAAAATCATCCACCCCCGCCTCCGCCGCGATCACCGAGGCCGTGATCTGGTTGTCGCCGGTGAGCATGATCGTTTTCACACCCATGCGCCGTAATTGGTCGAAACGCTCTTTTAATCCTGGTTTCACTATATCTTTGAGATAGATCACCCCGTAGATATCGTTACCCCGACAGACGGCGAGGGGAGTCCCCCCCAAACGGGAAACCCTTTCCTGGGCCTGATCGAGGGTATCGGGAACGGAACCACCCCTAGAACGGACGAAACCTTTAATCGCTTCTACGGCCCCCTTGCGGTATTCCTCGCCGTCTCTATCGGTGCCGCTCATGCGGGTACGAGCCGAGAATGGGATTGCCTCGCCGGGTTGGCCATCGATGGGGGGGGTTGCGCCCAAATTTCGGGCTAAGGCAACGATCGAGCGTCCTTCCGGGGTTTCGTCGCAAAGGCTGGCCGCTAGACAGACGCGGGCTAATTCCTCGAGGTTATGACCGTTGACGGGGATAAATTCGTCAGCCAGCCGGTTGCCGAGGGTGATCGTTCCCGTTTTGTCGAGAACGAGGGCATTGACGTCACCGCAGGCTTCCACGGCGCGCCCGGAGGTGGCGATGACATTAAACTGAGCCACACGATCCATCCCGGCGATGCCGATCGCGCTCAATAAACCGCCGATCGTCGTGGGAATGAGAGCGACGAGGAGGGAGATCAAGATGGCGATACTGGAACCGGCTCGAAAGGTATTCGCCACCGCAGGACTGAGGCTCGTTTCCAGGAAACCAGCGATATAGTTCCCGATCGGCGGAATCGTGGCGACGACAATTAAAAAGACTTGGGTTAACACGGCCAGAAGTACCGTCAGCGCGATCTCGTTGGGGGTTTTCGTGCGCTCGGCCCCTTCCACCAGGGAGATCATGCGATCGATAAAACCCTGGCCGGGATCTTGGGTGATCCGCACCGTCAACTCGTCGGAGAGAAGCCGCGTACCGCCGGTGACGGAACTGGCGATGTCGGTGCCGGGTTGTTTGAGGACCGGGGCCGATTCTCCGGTGATCGCCGATTCATCCACCGAACCGATTCCCTCGATCACTTCCCCGTCGGCGGGAATCACGTCCCCGGCCACCAGTTTCACCCGATCGCCCCGACCCAAGGCCGTGGAACTGACCGACTCGATCGAGCCGTCGGCCAGGATTTTTCGGGCGGTTGTGTCGCTGCGGGTGGAGCGTAGGGCATCGGCCTGGGCTTTCCCCCGTCCTTCGGCGACGGCCTCGGCGAAGTTGGCGAACAGCACCGTGAAGAAGAGGATCAGGGTGATGATGCCGTTAAGTAGCCGTTGTTGTCCGCTGTCTGCGGCGATTGTGCCGAATAGATTCGGGTTGATCGTGACTAAGGCCGTGACGATCGTTCCCAACCAGACCACGAACATGACTGGGTTACGCACGGCGATGCGCGGGTCGAGTTTGAGGAAGGACTGCCGGATCGCACGTTGATAGAGACCTGTCCGGTTTACCTTGGGGGTATGGCGGCGGTCGTCCCGGCGACCTCTCGGCACTCGCAACGGTCGGGGGGACTTAGAATTTCCTTTGTTCGTTCTCATAAATTGTCTAAACTCCTAGCCGATCATCCGCGGGATTTGAAAGGCTTCTGCGATCGGCCCGAGGGCCAATATCGGCAAGAAAGTGAGCGCGCCGAGAATTAAAATCACCCCCGCCGTCACGCCGGTAAAAAGTCCGGTATCGGTGCGGAGGGTTCCAGTGGTGGCGGGAACCGGTTGTTTGCGGGACATCCCATCGGCTAACAAGAGCAGGGCGGCGATCGGGATATACCGTCCAGCCAGTAAACTGAAGGAGGTGCTGAGATTCCACCAAAGGGCTGTGAGCGTCGGTTTTGCTCCATCTGCGATCGCGAGCGGCGAGGGTTGGGAATCTCCTAGTCCCTCGAATCCTGACCCGTTATTGGCGGCGGCGGAAGCGTACTCGTAGATAACTTGAGATAATCCGTGAAAGCCGGGGTTACTGATGCCCTGAAAGTCAGGAAAGGCAAGAGCGATCGCTCCAGGGATGAGGATGGCGATCGGGTGAACCAGCAGAATTAAAAAACTGGCTAACACCACTTCCCGTTTCTCAATTTTGCGCCCGAGGAATTCCGGGGTTCTTCCCACCATTAGCCCGGTGACGAATACCGCAAGGATTAGATAGGCAAATAGGTAGGCGGTACCAGTACCCTGGCCTCCGAAAACGATTTGCAGGAACATATTCGAGAGGGTGACGAAGCCGCCGTTCGGCATCAAGGAATCGTGCATGGCGATCACCGCACCGCACATGGTGGCTGTGGTAGTTACCGCGTACAGGGCCGATTGCGCCCAACCGAAGCGTACTTCTTTGCCCTCGAAGTTAACCGCTCGCTCCACCCCTAGCAGGGAGTTAACCGCCGGGTTGCCGTTATATTCCCCGATCGCGGTGATGATCGTAAAGCCGATTAAAATACTGAGGGGAATTAGATAGATTAACCGAGCTTGCTTGAGATTATCGGCGAAAATCCCGTAGGTATAGATCAGGGAGGTGGGAATCGAGAGAATCGCTACCAACTGCACCAGATTGACGAATCCGTTCGGGTTTTCCAAGGGGTGGGCCGAGTTGCTGGTGAAGAAGCCGCCGCCGTTTTCTCCCAATTCCTTAATGATCTCGAAGTGGGCCACTGGACCGCGGGCGATCGCCTGACTCAGGTTGGGGTTTTCTAGCGTCGGCAAGATCGCTGGGCCGGCGAGGGTTTCTGGAACTCCGGCGATGATCAGGGCAATTGCCCCCACGATCGAGATCGGTAAGAGGATACGGGTGATCGCTCGGATCAGATCGACGTAGAAATTGCCCAACGGTCGCCCCGTCAGTCCCCGAATAAAGGCGATCCCCACCGCTAGACCGGTTCCGGCCGAGGTGAACATCTGGTAGCCAAGACCCCAGATCTGACTCCCGTAGCTGAGGGTGGTTTCTCCGGAATAATGCTGTTGGTCGGTGTTGGTGATAAAGGAAATCGTCGTATGTAGCGTGGTGTCCCAAGTGGGGGCGGGGATCCCCGTCGGGTTGAGGGGAAGGACTCCTTGGCCCGCAATCAGGGAAAAAACCAGAACTGCTATTACCGCGTTACTGTAGAGAACGGCGCAGGCGTACTGCCATCCAGTCATATTCTCTTTCCCTTTCACCCCGACGAAGCTGTAGAGAAGATTCTCGGCTCGATCGCACAGTGGGTCGAGTAGGGTTCTCCGTTCCATGAAAACCCTAGCCATATAGCGCCCGAAAAAGGGGGTGATTGCCACGATTATCAGGATCGTGAGCGCGATTTGAATCCATCCTTGCAACATGGTTCGATCAACTCCAAAAAAAGGCCCGTCGAGGCTCGATCAATGATCGACTGGGAAAATCACGGGTTCGCTGTCTCGAAACCGCTTGAGAAAACCAAGTTTGTCTAATCATTAGCGATCATTAACCAGTGGATGATCGAGGGGTTACTATCGCCTCTGCTGGGATGATTATAGCGATTTGTCGCGTCTTGACAATCTATATTTTTTCCGTTCGTTGTCCTATCAGCTTTTACGCACTTATGCAGCAATACCAACAATTAGCAATTATCAGTGACTCTTAGGCTTTTAGGTCACAAGTGGCTGAACAAACAGGAATAATTATGCAAACGCCATCGCAATTTTTAATTAGAGATTGCTGAATCAATCTAAAAACCTTGTTGGATAATATCTTTAGGTCTTTTTGAAATCAAAACGTACCAGATATGGGATTGTTCGGTGGGAAAATTTAGCTACTTTTTACCTGAAAATTAGGTAATTGACCCCCTCAAAATCGGTAAAATCATACACCCCACTCCCCACACCCGTTCGGCTGATCTCACGGCCGAAGCCTGCCCCCAGGAAAAACTTTTTGCTGCAAACCCTACTTATCTCACCTTATTGTTTTTGTTATCTGCAACAAAAATTAAAGTTTGACAGGCTGTCTGTTGACAAGATTTTCCAGAAATCATCATAATGAAAATGTTTTCATTGTACCCAGCAGCAAGAGGACAAGAAAATGTTGTTAAAATCTTTAGCCCTTGGTTCGCTTGTGGGATTATCCTTAGTTACATCTATCCCAGTCTTGGCTAATCCTTCCCTTTCTCCAGTACAAACTAACGAAGCAATAATTGCTGTCGGTCAACAAAAATCCGATTTATTTGTTAATTTAACCACCGATGATCCTTGGCGAGCTGCAATGGCAATCGGTGTCGCTACCAATATGCTAAAAAAAGGTCACTCAACCACTATTTTTTTGAATATTACAGGGGTGCACCTGGCAGCGACGACCATTCCTCAACACACTAACGGTATCACTGGTAAAACCCTGCAAGCAATGTTAGTAGATTTCATCAGTCAAGGGGGAAAAGTCTTAATTTGTCCCTCCTGTATGAAACAAGCAGCCATAAAACCCGAAGCTCTAATTGCCGGTGTGGTGACAAGTTCTCCCGATTCCCTAGAAGCAAATTTATTTAAGGAAACGGTTAAAGTAATTAGCTGGTAAATCTGGCATTTTCCAGAGAATCTACAGGCTGCATCTCAATTTTGTCTGAGATGCAGCCTCTGCTATCCCACCTTTCAGAATTTGGTTCCGTGGGAATATTTTCTTCATCTTCCACTTCTGTCTGCGCTACATAATAAAATTTTAGCTCATGCAGCCTATCAGTGATCGCTCTTTCTACAGCAATTTTTATTCTTAATCTTCGGGTGTGATAGTCGTGATATTTTTCCCCCAAAGTTTTGAAACTGCGGGGCAGAATTTGAATAGCATTATTCATGACTCGATCGATTTTAATCTCCGAGCGATATTTGCGAAAAGAAGCAGGTAAATTCCTTAACTGTTCCTGCACTTCTGCTATCACTAATTGCTCAACAAAATTGAGAGAAGGTTGGTTCATGAAACAATTTTTTAGCGACCAAAAACTGACTCCATCTTAATACCGATCAATCAAGAATAGAGTGATATTCTCCCGTCGCAATGGTGATTTAACTCACCGTTTTATCCATGCTGATAGCCAAATACCGCCAATTTCGAGACCAGCTAGACCACTAGAAGCATTGATAATGGTTTTACCACGACTATCAGCCAATTTTATCGACAATTTACCTTTGAGGGTATCTTGACAAGCAAAACAGAGACCTTTTTCTGTGGGTACACGCACGCGATCGGGAGGATGATCACTGATCCCGATTAAGACAATGGTATAATCCTCGTTAGTTGCCCTCATTTCCCAGTATCCCCAGGGTTGCACTGTCCAAGTTAGTTGAGAATTCCAGATATCAAACTTATAAAAGCGATTTTGCCAGTGAATACCGATAATTCCCACCGATTCCGTCCAGTGGAGAACTTTCCGGGTAGAACCCACTGCGGTTAAGGTTAAATCGGGATTTTCAGGGAAAGCATTACAATTAATCCAAAACCACTTTTCGGGGAAAGAATAACCCCAATTTTTTTCGCTATAAAAAGGTACATTCTCAAATTGGTAATTTTTTCCCCGATAGGTAATCATTCCCGTTGCTAAACCATGAGCAGTTAAAATCTGCCAACCCGGGTCAAAAATCGGTAAATAAGATAATATTCCTGCTGTTGCTTGGGGTGGACGCTTGTTATCTCCCCAAGTGTACCTAGTTTCAATGCGATAATCCCATTGACAGATTTCTCCAGTGACGGGATCATAAATTCGTCCTTGCTGCTGGTGTGCTGTTGCTTGATAACCTTCTCGAATAGACTCAAAAAAATCTGACGGAGAAAGCAGACGGGGACGGATTTTTAAGTTAGTTTTTCCCCAATGGATAATGGCTAATTCCTGACGACTTCCCCAAAATTGATCCGTATCGGGAAAAGTGCGACAAAGATAATTAGATTCTATGGCTAAAATTTGTACTGCTCCACCGCTATTGACTTGACCGCCGCTTGGGTCTTGAATAGAATACATAAAGGCGAATCCGTCGGCTAATTGCGGAATCATGACTCGGAAGTACCAACCTTCAAAGAATCGGGGAGTGATACCATCCCAATGGTAGCCAGAATGAGGGGGTTGTGAAGACATCAATGAGTTTATCTTTAGGTATTGATTTTGGCACGTCGGGAGCGCGAGCGATTGCTATTGATTCTAGCAAAAATATCGTCGCTGAGGTTCATTATCCCTTCACTAATGCCAATTTTCAGGATTGGCAAAAGGCCTTATTTTATTTATTGGATAATCTAGGGGATTCGGTGCGTTCAGAACTTAAATCGATCGCTATTAACGGCACTTCCTCGACGGTGTTATTATGTGATAATTGGGGTAATCCTCTTTCTGAGGCGATATTATACAATGATGGGCGAGGAATTGCCTTTTTAGAAGCAATTAAAGCTATGGCACCCCCTCACCATCCCGTGATTAGTGCCACCTCCAGTTTAGCTAAATTACTTTGGTGGAGTCAGCAAGAAATTTTTTCGCAAGCGCGTTATTTTCTCTCGCAAGCGGATTGGTTAGCATTTCTGCTGCACGGTAAACTGGGAATTAGTGATTATCACAATGCCTTAAAGTTAGGTTATGATCTCGAAAATCTCTGTTATCCCGATTGGTTAGAGAATTTACCGATGTTTAATTTATTACCGCAAATTTTTGCCCCGGGTACAGCGATCGATACTATTAAACCAGATTTAGTGACTCGTTTTGCTATCCCGAAAGATTGTTTAATTTATACGGGAACCACCGACAGTATAGCGGCATTTTTAGCCAGTGGTGCTAATTCTTTAGGGGATGGGGTGACATCTTTAGGTTCAACTTTAGTTTTAAAATTATTAAGTAGCCAGAAAGTTGATGATAGTAACTATGGCATCTATAGTCATCGTTTAGGAAATTTGTGGTTAACTGGTGGGGCATCTAATACGGGGGGAGCAGTGTTAAAGAAGTTTTTTTCTGATGAAGAATTGAGAAATTATAGTTTAGCAATAGATGGACAAAAAGAAAGTAATTTAGATTATTATCCCCTCCTAAAAGCCGGCGAGCGCTTTCCCATTAATGATCCTTTTTTACCCGCAAAACTGACTCCTCGCCCCGATAATCCTCTAGAATTTTTGCATGGTTTACTAGAAAGTATTGCCCGCATTGAAGCTTTAGGTTATCAGCGTTTACAGGAATTGGGGGCCAATAAATTAGAGCGAGTTGATAGCGCGGGTGGTGGGGCAAAAAATCCGACTTGGAGAATAATTCGTCAGCGTCATTTAGGGGTTCCCGTGCTTTTATCTCAACAGGATCAAGCAGCATATGGTACTGCCTTATTAGCCCAGCAATCGGTTACGCTATTGAAATAGTCTCATAACGGAGTCGGTCGTCAGGAGTCGGTCGTCAGGAGTCAGTATTCAGGAGATAGGGTGATAGGGTTTTGGGGTGATAGGGTGATGAGACAGCTTCCCCATTTCCCCACACCCCACTTCCCCACTTCCCCACTTCCCCACTTCCCCACTTCCCCACTTCCCCACTTCCCCACTTCCCCATTTCCCCATTTCCCCATTTCCCCACACCCCACACCCTTCGTTAATTAACCATAATAGGGTGGCTCATTACCCGGTTTCCATTTGATATTACAGCCTAAACTGGGTTTTTGGTCTGTCGGCACCGGTTGACCGGTTAAAACCTTGTCAATAGCGGCGCGAAGATCTTTGCCTGTCACCGGTACGCCATTACTAGGACGACTATCATCCAATTGACCGCGATAGACTAGAATGCGCTGACTATCAAAGAGGAAAAAATCGGGAGTACAGGCTGCCGTGTAAGCTTTCGCCACTTCTTGGCTTTCGTCATAGCATAAATTGAATTTAAAGTCAAGAGTTATCGCCATTTTTTTCAAATTTTCCGGCGAATCATCGGGATATTTCTCCACATCATTAGAACTAATGGCGAGGATGCCGAGATTGGTGTTAGCATAATCGCGACCTAGACGGGTAAGTTCTTCTTGAATGTGTTTAACAAAGGGACAATGTTCACAGAGGAAGATGACTAACAGAGCGGTTTTAGCCGCAAAGCTGTCCAGAGAGATAGTTTCACCCGAAACCACATCGGGTAAGGCAAAACTGGGAGCTTTTGTCCCCAAATCTAACATTGTGGACTCGGTGCGTGCCATAAAGTTTCTACTCTTTTCTATAGGGAAGACTGAGATTTTTATAGCATTTCATGCTTCATCGCGCAAATTTAAGGCCTTAATCAGTATCAGTAAACAGTAATCAGTAAACAGTAATCAGTAAACTGATAAGCCATTGACCTATCTAAATTACTGGTTAGAGCTGCAGTAGTCATGGTTCGCAGTGTCCGCCAATTGTGGAATAAAACTACTACAGAAATTCGCTTCTTCATCAGTAGTTTAGCAGCAGATGCCCAAAAACAGGCCGAGGTGATTCGCAGACATTTGAGTATTGAAAATAGTCTCCATTGGGTACTCGATGTTACATTTAATGAAGATGCCAGTGGGATTCCTCTGGGGTATGGAGCGGAAACACCTTTGTAACCCCTAAATCAGGTTGTATGTCAAGCTATTTTGAAAGCCTTGCTAGAAACCAGTTTTAGGGACAAGTATAATTACTCACTTGCATAAATGAGATGCTCCCCTGGCAAACTGGCAAATGGCAAACTTACTGGAAAAATCAAATTATGGGAACTTTGCAAGCAAAAAACCACATCCTCAAACCTGTATTCATCATCATATCAGGATTAGCGATTACTCAAACTATTGGCTGTACAACTTTCAATAGCTATCATCAGAAAAATCAAGTAAACGCCCAAACACCTGCAAAACCAGCACCCCAAGAAATTGTACAAACTGGAGAAGTGCGCCCTTTACCTGGTAGTTTAGATAAAATACCTGTTTTTAATAGCAACAGTCCAGAATGGATCAAAAATGAAGGTATTCTACTTTCTACTTTTACACCTAATAACAAAAAAGTTCCAGCCGCACATTTAAACTTTCCCATTCAAGGCAGATTTGATTTATTTGCTCATCATTATACCCACACTCCTAAGGATTTACAAACCTTATATATAGGAGTAATTTTACATAATCCCAGCCAAAAACCTATCACTATTAACATTTTACAAGGTGCGAGTTATTTAATGACAGAAGCACCGTTTGTCACCTTGCAACCCTACATAGAAAATAACGATGGTAAAGCATTTTCTGGACCAGGTGCAAGAGCAGTAGCGGATGTTTTGCGGGGAGTACGTCAAAAAGAATTTCCAGCAAGAATAGTCATTGCTGCTGGGGGAAGTCAAATGTTATTAAACCATCCTATCCCAGTCAGAAATTTAGAAAAACCTGTCAATGGGAGATCCAGTTTTTTCCGATTAAATAGCAGTGGTAAAATTTATGCAGCGAGTTTAGCCATGTTTGCGAAAAAAAATGCTGATGGTAGCGAGCGCGCACCCACATTAAAAGAATGGCAAGACTTATTAAATAACGGTAACTTTGCAGGACCAAGAGATAAAACCCCCACACCCCCAGATGCAAAAGGAGGTCAATTAATTTACAGCAGAGTCGCAGGTATATCCGAAGGTGCAACATGGAAAGCAAACCTCACAGACAACACCAAAACCCAAACCCTGACTATTCCCGAACCAGGTAAAACTATTTCTTATCCCATAGCCAACTTACGGGGTGGAAGGTTAGGAACAGAACAAAGCCAAACCGCAAAAATGCTAGTGCGGTATCCTGATACTGCTTACGAAGCACATGGTAACTATGGGGTAGAATATCAACTCAACATACCTTTAACTAATAACACTAATAAAAATCAGACAGTTAGCATCACTTTAGAAACTCCCTTAAAAGAAGATAGACTATCTGAAAAAGGAATTAAATTTAGAAAACCATCATTAGACTTTCCCTTTTTCCGTGGTACAGTGCGTTTAAAATATAGCGATGATCAAGGTAAACAACAAACCCGTTATGTACATTTATGGCATAGAACAGGGCAGGTTTTAGATCCTTTATTAAAACTAGATTTAAAACCAGGAACTCAAATAAAAGTACAATTAGATGTTATTTATCCACCTGATTCTACACCGCCGCAGGTGGTTACAATTAAGACTTGGGAAAATTAAAATAAATTGCAACAGACAAAAATCACTGACTGCCTTGTCTGTTACGGCGAACTGACAGGAGTTAATCTGAGAGGAAGCTAAAAAAAGGGCGTTGCTGAATCAAGGTATGAATGACAATCTTGCACCCATCCAAAAGTTAGTTTTGGTCTAGGTTTTAAAAATCCCACAAAAGAAGATTCAGATCTCAAATCAGCAACGCCGGTTGAATGGTACTCAACCCCTCTTTCTTTCCCTCCCCGTTTATCTTGACTCTAATCTCGGAATTTAGCAACAGTTTTCTTGCCTTAAATCCCGGAATTAACCTACTGAAACTGATCTGCCCAATTTTCGATCACACGCTGACTTTCGCGAGCAATAACTAAAGCGTTATCGGGGACATTTTTAGTGATAGTTGAACCAGCGGCCACGGTGACATTTTTTCCTAATTTTAAAGGAGCCACTAAAACACTATTTGCCCCAGTTTTTGTGCCACTGCCGATCATAGTTTGGTGTTTTTTCACACCATCGTAATTAGCAGTAATTGTTCCCGCACCAACGTTAACTTTTTCCCCTAAAGTGGCATCTCCCAGATAGGATAAATGGGCAATATTGGTTTTATTACCGATGTCACTTTTTTTAATTTCAACAAAATTACCGACTCGACAATTAGCCCCAATTTTCGCTTCTCCCCGCAAATGAGCATAGGGACCGATGCGACAACCAGAATCCACCTGACTATCAGAAATAACCGAAAATAAGACCGTTACATCGCTGCCTAGGCGACTATTTTCGATTAAACTCCCCGGACCGAGACGACAACCGGAAGCGATGATCGTCTCACCGCGCAGATGGGTTTGGGGTTCAATAATCACATCGGCACTGAGGGTGACAGTATCCTCAATGGTGACACTATCGGGGTCAATAATGGTGACTCCAGCGGCCATCCAATCATCTTTGACTCTAGTTTGCAGGATATCATAGGCGGCGGCTAATTGTTTGCGATCGTTAATGCCGCTAATTTCTAAACAATCCTCCACATCCACAGCCATGACGGGATCGAGAAAATTGACCACATCCGTGAGATAATACTCACCTTGATCGTTATTGGGGGTTAAATTAGGCAGTATCGCCGCTAATTTTGACCAATTAAAGCAGTATATACCCCCATTAATCCGGTGGTTTTGTCTTTGGGCATCGGTACAGTCTCTTTCTTCCACAATCTGCTTAACGAGATTATTGCCATCACAAAAAACTCGACCGTAACCTTTCGGGTTTGGGAGGTTAGCAGTTAAGAGGGTGGCGGCGTTACCATGGTTTTTATGAATCTGGAGAAGATTTTGCAAGGTTTCGGGACGCAACAGGGGAACATCGCCATTTAAGACCAACAAATCTCCCTGAAAGTCCTCTAAATGGGGGATTAACTGCTGAATAGCATGGCCAGTGCCTAACTGTTCCTTTTGTTCGACAAATTCGATATCCGCAAGATGCTGTAGAGTATTTCGCACCTGTTCCCCTTGATAACCGATAATTACCAGTTTTCGCCGGGGATGTAAGGATTCGCTGACATTAAGCACCCGTTCCACTAGCGATCGACTGCCGAGGGGATGTAAAACTTTCGGAAGGCTGGACTTCATTCGGGTTCCCTTACCCGCTGCTAAAATTGCTACCGCTACCATGGTCATGCTTGCCAATATCGTTTGCGACTGAGTATATCGCACTCCGATCCCCTTGGTTGCAAGAATTTTTCCCCTCTTTCATCCTGTGCCAGTTGAGAAACTACCATAAAAAGGTTTTCTTTAAGACATTGTTAAGGTACTATACACAAATTGAAACAATTGAAGATAATTAGCACTCTATAGATACCGCTATGACAACTGTACTAACTAAGGAATCCTCCGCCATGAAACAGATTCGCACCACCTACCAAGCTGACCAACAGGTGAAATACCTGCATCTAGAAGCGGAAATCGAGGTACTGCTGCAACAACTGCAAAACCTCAAGCGCAAAAACCAAGAGAATCAACACCTAAATTAAAGAAAATTTCCCTAAGAATTCTCAAATCCCACCCTCTGATCGGCGAGAAGGTGGGAAAATGTTTTTTGAGAATTCCAGATAGGTGTAGATTAATGATCAATTTTGCCTTACAGCAAGCCTTCGCCCGTCGTCATGCCCTGAAAGTGATTAGTGGGTTAAATAATTTCGATCGCTCGCAGGTTCTCTCAGTAGTTAAAGCCGCTACAGCCGGAGGAGCAACTTTTGTCGATATTGCCGCTAATGCTGACCTAATTGGGTCCGTAAAAGCCTTGACAAATTTACCCGTATGTGTATCGGCCGTCGAGCCAGAATTGTTGGTGATGGCAGTGGACGCGGGAGCCGATTTAATTGAGATCGGTAATTTCGATAGTTTTTATGCCCAAGGACGCATTTTTGAAGCGGCGGAAGTTTTAGCCCTAACCCGTCAAACTCGCGACTTACTGCCCGAAATTACCCTGTCTGTGACAGTTCCCCATCTCCTACCCCTCGATCAACAGGTGAGACTAGCGGAAGCTTTAGTTAGTCAGGGTGCTGACATTATTCAAACTGAAGGCGGCACTAGCAGTCAACCCCGTCACGCCGGTATTTTGGGACTGATTGAAAAAGCTGCCCCGACTTTAGCGGCAGCCCACGCTATTTCCCACGCAGTGAAGGTTCCCGTCCTCTGCGCTTCCGGTTTATCCATTGTCACCGCTCCTATGGCGATCGCTGCTGGAGCGGCTGGTATCGGTGTTGGTTCGGCGATCAATCAATTGGATAATGAAGTGGCTATGGTGGCAGCCGTGCGCGGTTTAGTCGAATCTCTGCAAGCACAACCGGTTCATGTTGGCAACTAGAACAATTTTTGTCTAGATACGACGGAGAAGGGTCTGTTTTCCCTTCTCTTTTTCCCTTTGTAATCAGTTATTTTAGCTGTCAGGAGTCGGTCGTCAGGAGTCAGTATTCAGGAGATAGGGTGATAGGGTTTTGGGGTGATAGGGTGATGAGACAGCTTCCCCACTTCCCCACTTCCCCACTTCCCCACTTCCCCACTTCCCCACTTCCCCACTTCCC
>VYKR01000153.1_pt1 | contig 37193 bp, 38 predicted proteins | sample 5109561 | NCBI WGS metagenome assembly VYKR01 (sample SAMN12291799, study PRJNA351875) | freshwater metagenome | isolation source: freshwater lake | place: USA: Michigan, Ford Lake | collected 2015-08-15
TTAAGACTTTGATTCGGCTCAAACAACAGGAGAAAATTAAAGCCTTTAAAGGTAAGCTTAAATGGGAAGGAAACCTTGAGGAAATGAGGCACAATCAATGATTCTTACGATGTCTTTAAAAATGTTGGGTTTTGGCTCAAATTTTTGAATCGAGCAGTTTTCTCCTAAGCATTAAAGCGCTCAACCCAACCGAAAAGCTAGAGGGGATCGTATCTACATCAACAAACTATAATCTACATGAAAGAAATGTCCTAATAATTTCGCCTGTTCTTGGGTAATTGACCCTTTTCCTTCAATTAAACTAGAGGCAATTTTGTCAGAGCCAAGGATTCTAGCTATGTCTTTCTTATTAACGCTTTGCTGCTCCATCAAAAACAATAACATAGAATGAGGTGTGGTTGATTCCTGTAGATAAAAGCTTTTTTCAAAATTCCCAATTAAAAAAATTAGAAGCTCATAAAGTTCATCTTCTTCGGGAGTTCGCTGCTGACGGTGCATTAATTCTTCCACAATAGCCAAAGCTTTTTCATTTTCTGCCTCTGTTTTAATAACTTTAGGTAAATGGCGAGCTAGTAATTCTTTGTATTTTTCTGGATTAAAAGTAAGGGTCATTTTTCCATTGCTCCTTATCGTATTCAGCGTGAGTTAAAACATACTTGATTTCAGTTGCTTGTCATCGTCAGTTATTGACACTCCGGCCTGCTACTTTGTCCTTAGCTGCTATATTAACTGGTTAAACCGTGTTTTAGGGCAAAACGCACCAATTCCGTGCGACTATTAGTACCAGTCTTGCTAAATAAGCGACTGACGTATTTTTCTACGTTTCTGACACTGGTTTCTAGACGACTGGCAATTTCTTTATTCATCAATCCCTCCGCTACTAAATCTAAAACACTTTGTTCCCGGGGGGTAAGATCAACTTTAATCGGGGGGGGAGTGGTAGTAAAAGTGTTCTGTTGTCCCACCTGCTGTTTTAATTCCCGGATATCTCGGGCAATTTCTTCTAATCTAGCGTTTTCGCTGGTGGCTTGCAAGGATTGACGACGGCGCTCGATTAAAGACTTGATTAATGCTTCTAATTCTTCGGGATCGAAAGGCTTGGATAAATAAGCATCACAACCAGCATTATAACCCTGAATGCGATCGCTTGTCATCCCCCTTGCAGTGAGAAAAACCACGGGAATTGTCTGAAAACGAGCATCTTCGCGCAATTTCTTCAGAAACTGATAGCCATCCACCTGCGGCATCATAATATCGGAGATAACTAATTCCGGAATTTCTTGATTGAGTAAATCCCAGGCTTCGTTAGCATTACTAGCAGTTCTTACCTCGAATTCATCCCCGTACTGTAGATATGCTTGCACAGATTCACGAACCCCCGGTTCGTCATCCACTAACAAAACTTTCGCAGGTGTGTCCATGAATTTCTCGCAGCGATCGAATATTGTCCGAATCCTATCTTATCAGCTAAGGAGATAGGAGTCAGTAATCAGGAGGCAAAAGGCAGGAGGTTATTTTCATTTATTCTTCCCACTTCCCTATCTCCCCACACCCCCCCTGTCCCCCCGATGTCGGGGGGGTTGGGGGGGGTCACACCCCACACCTCACTTCCCAGATCATCCTCAAGATAGTGACGCTGAGTTAAACTAGCAGATAGAACTAAAAAGTTACAAAAATCACACAATGATTTTACAATCCTTTCACCATTCTTAACAAATCCCGTGACCATTCTCTGCTGGCTCGATCGCATTAGTGCTTCTGATCGCCCCCTGGTGGGGGAAAAAGCTTTTATTGCCAGTGAATTACACCAGCGAGGATACCCAATTATCAGGGGATTTGCCATTTTTAACCGCATTTTTGCGGAATTTTTGGAAACCATCGACAATGCTGACTCGTTTCTGACTGATTTTCCCCAGTCTTCCCTCTATTTAGACGTAGATAACCCAAAAGCTCTGCAATTAGTCGCCAAAGAAAGTCGGCGGACCATTTTACAAGCGCAAATTCCTCCTCTCTGGTTAGAAGAACTAGCGGCGGCCGTGGCACAATTATCCATGGATAGCCTAGTATGGCGCTTTTCCTTACCTGCTCATCTATCTCGACGAACTCTCGGTTTATTTTCCGCCCCCATCAGTGGAATTAAAGCAGATAATCTAGAAAATGCCCTAAAACAAGCTTGGGCGGAGTTATTCACCGCCAGAAGTCTATTTTATTGGCGAAAAGTGGGAATTGGTTTAGAAAAAATTCAATTATCTTTACTGGTACAACCGTTATTACCGGCCAATTGTGCGGGAAATGTGTTGATTAATGAGGATAACTGGCAAATTCAGGCGGTTTGGGGATTAGGACACAGTTTAGCTAATGGAGAAGTGGCACCGGATACCTATATTATCGATCGCTCCGGTCAATTACGCAGTCGGCAATTAGGCAATAAATCCAGGGCTTATTATCTCAACAGTGACAGTAATCTGCTTGCACCACAATTATTAGCACCCAGTTTACAGGAAAGCTACTGTTTAGATAATTTCGCCCTCGATCGCCTTTGTCAACTGGTTCAATCTCTACTGGCGGAAAAACCCAGCTTAACCAGCATAGAATGGCTGATGATGCTAGATGGTCAAATTTATATTCTCAACTGTCACAGTCAGGAAATCACCCCCACTACCTCCAATTATCCCTTAAGAGGATTAGGGGCATCCCCAGGGTTGGTATCGGGAGTGGCAAAAGTGATCAGCAATTTCGACTCCCCAGAGGCAAATTTTCAGGATTGCATTTTGGTTACTACTAATTTACCTCCGAAAAAACTGCCCCATTTACGCCAAATTCGAGCAATGATCACGGAACAGGGGGGATTAACTAGCCATGGAGCCATCTTAGCCCGGGAATTAGCCATTCCTGCCATTGTCGGGGTGAAAAATGCCACAGAAATTATCCGCTCAGGCGAGATAATTTTAGTAGATGGTACGAGGGGAATTATTTCTCTAGCATCTCAGGAACAGATTTCCTTACCCCCACCACCCCCCAGAGAAACCGACGGGACGGCAATTGCTACCCGTTTGATGGTTAATCTCAGTCAAACTGAAAGTATTGCCAGAATCCGAGAACTACCTATTGATGGGATCGGTTTATTGCGCTCAGAATGGATGATTTTAGAGTTACTTTCTCAGCGTAATCTAGAAGAATGGTTAACTCCAGAGCATCAAGAAGCATTGATCGAGAGATTAAGTGATTTAATCGCACAATTTGCCCTTAGTATCCAGCCTAAGCCTTTATTTTACCGTTCTTTTGATGCTCAACATTCGGCTAAAGACAGTCGGGGAACCCATGGTTATATTTTAGATGCGACTCTATTTGATCTAGAATTGCAAGCTTTACGACGGGTACAAACCACCAGCGCCACCAATATTAATTTACTGCTTCCCTTTGTCCGCGGGGTTGAGGAATTTATTTTCTGCCGGCAACGGGTACAATCGGCTTTACTCACTCAAGTCCCCTCTTTCCAATTGGGGATAATGGTGGAAGTACCGGGGGTAATCTTTCAATTGAGGGATTATGTGCAAGCAGGGGTACAGTTAATCGCTATTGGTACTAATGATTTAACTCAATTACTTTTAGGCAGCGATCGAGAACATTTCTCAGAATATTTTAATGCCCGTCATCCCGCAGTCAGGGCAGCTTTAAAACAAATTATCACCCAAGCAAAAGTTTTACAGATTCCCTGTTCCGTTTGCGGCATGGCTATCGTCCAGCATCCTGAACTTATCGATGATTTGATTGCTTGGGGCGTTACTTCTCTTTCGGTGGATACAGAAGCAGTTTTAGCCACTAGAGAGGCAATTGTTCGCGCAGAAAGAAGGTTTTTATTGGAAAATGGCAGATAACCTCGGAAAAAGGGATGTTAGGGGTTGGCTGTTGGGGAAGATGTTAAGTAGGGTTTGCGGCAAAAAGTTTGTTGGTGGGGTTAGGAGTCAGTAGCCAGTCGTCGGGAGATAGGGATTTAGGGGTTTAGGGAAATTTCAGCCAAATGCTCCACTACCCCACTACCCCACTACCCCACTACCCCACTTCCCCACTACCCCACTTCCCCACTTCCCCACTACCCCACTACCCCACTACCCCACTTCCCCACTTCCCACTTCATAACGCATACTTTGTGCTTTTTGTCAAAAAAACTTTTTTTTTGCAATAAAACTACACAAAAAAAAGATCATCGTTGTGGGTGAAATTGACTCATTTACCTGTCTTAATTGGGATTACCTTCTAGGTGTGGCAAGGGTTTCAAGCGTTGCTGCCCAAAAAAGCATAAAATACCCCATTATGAAATTCTATCAAATCGCTGTAACCAGCATAACATCGTTGTTAAATAACAATCTTTCTCAATTAATTCTTAAGAATTTGTAAATATTGCGAAATATTAATTTAAATATTCTCAAGTGTTTGGAGTTCATAGATAATTTTTGCTTATCTTTGACCAACATTGGGTTAGAAGTCAGGAGTCAGGAGACAGGTTTTAGATGTTGGGGTGTTGGGGTGTTGGGGTTTTAGTTCAATTTCCCCACTTCCCCACTTCCCCACTTCCCCACTTCCCCACTTCCCCACTTCCCCACTTCCCGCTCCGGTACTCTTCTTAAACAGGATTTAGCATTAGATAAGGTTTGCTGAATAAATCTGAAAACTTTGTTGGGTAACACTTTTAGACTTTTTGTCAATCAAAAAGTACCAGATATGGGAGTGATCGGGGGGAAAATTCAGGGACTTTTTCCCTGAAAATTAGGTAATTGACCTCCTCAAAATCGGGAAAACCCCACACCCCACACCCTGTCCCCTAATGCCTAGAGAATTTCAATAATTCCTTGACTGCCATCGAGACGAATTAATTGACCATCTTTTAACAATTTCATGGCATTATGCACATCCATAACCGCCGGAATTCCGTATTCTCTGGCAATAATAGCACCATGGGATAATTGTCCCCCCACCTCGGCAATAATGCCCACAGCCTGGGATAATAAAGGGGACCATCCTGAGTCAGTATAGGGAATAACGAGAATAGTATTGGGGGCAATTTCTAGATTTTGTAGGGTTGGCATAATTTTGACTCGTCCCTCCACTGTCCCCCGACTAGCGGCAATTCCCTGTAAGCGTTTTTTGGCAGTTAAATTTGAAACTAAAAATTCTCTTTTCGGTGGTTGTCCATAAACAATATAGGGAATATCGGTTAATTGAGAGTTTTCTTGGAATTGTTGGCGACGCTGACGGATAATCTGCTTAAGATTGGCGATTTTATTATTCTGACCTAACTGGGTAACTTCTGAGTAGTTTAGATAAAATATATCTCCCGTCTCCGATAATATTTGCTGCTGTAACCAGAGGGTTTCCAAAGCGAGAAAATGCCAGCGTAGGTGAGCTAAAAGACGGGAGTAAATTTCAGTCACTTGGTTTTTGATATTTAATCTTTTTTGGACATTGTGGGAAGATTTTACTTTTTTATGGCTATTATTGCCCGGAATATCTAAGGGTAGTTGTAGTAGATATGGGGGATTTTCTCGCCATCTCGGTATCGAAATATCCGTACCTACTTCGCTTAAATAACCGTAGGTTTCTAACCAGAGGGAAAAAGCTGAGTCAAAATCTCGATCGAGCGTATTTTTTCTCAGTTCAGATAGCGATCGCATTGAGGCTATTTCTGGTGCTTGGGAGTTATCCAATTTCTCAAAAGGTACTTGCGAAATACTGCGACGCAAAGCGAAGCTAAGGGGGGCAAGAATACTATAATAGGTAGCTTTTTTTAAGACGGTTAAAATTTCTTCAATTTGCTCTAAAATCTCCCCAGAAGATAAAGCTTCTAGGGAAGTAGCGTTAATTTTTTCGAGCGTCGGGATAAAATAGTTTTTTTGATCTTGGCTAAAGTCTTTTTCTAACTGTAATTCCCGTCCTAAAAGTTTTAATAAACCAGGGGAATTAGCCAAGGTTGCCGTTAAAGGTGGTTTGGTAAACTTTGCCCCTTTGGTCAGAAATTCTAAGCTTTCTGGAGGTAATCCCATGCGACGGAAAATTGTGCCTAATAAAGAAGCATTAAAATAGGCTCTTTGATAGTGTAAAGTCGCTGTTTCATTGAAATCCAAATCGAGAGCTTTTTTGTCTAAAACTAACTGGAAAATATCTCCCCAAACTCCACAGGTTAAAGGACGATTAATTGACCAAGGCAAAGGACGAATCACTCCGGGGATAACTTCAGCTGCGATTTTTCTTGTCCAAATTGGCTGTAAATTAGTGATAGGACGGCACTGTAATAACCATAATTTTTGTCCGTCGTGAGTCCATTCTATATCTTGGGGAATGCCATGATCAAGGGTTTCTAATTGCCGACAAAGATTAGCTACCTGTTGAATAATAGCTGGGGGAATATCTCCCTCTCCGATGATGATATTTTCTTCTAAATTAACTCGATAACTTTCGGGAGTGATTCTTCCCGATACAACTCTGGTGGCATCTCCGGGTAAAGCTTCAATAACCACATCTAGACTGAGAGGATTAATCGGATCGCGACTGAAGGCAACCCCCGAAAAAACTCCTCGAATTTGTTCTTGAATTAACACAGCCATAGCCGTGTTTTCTTGACCTCGATCGAGTCGATAATTAACAGCATTAGGACTATTATAGGAGGTTTGGCAACTTAAAATCGCCGCCGCTAAATTTTCTTGATCAACAACGTTAAGAATTGTGGTATATTGTCCCGCAGATGAAGCGGTTTCACCATCTTCTCCAATAGCGGAAGAGCGCACGACTAAGGGATGATTAATATCAGGATGAAGAGATTCTATTAACGGTTGTGGATCATCCCCCGGTGGTAAAATCCAACCCCTAGGAATGGGATAACCGGCACGCTTAAGATCGGCTAAAGTGGCGGCTTTTTGTCCCACTTTTGAAGCTGCCAGATTGTCATCAAGAGTTTGGATCGATCGATCTCCACGAAAAAAACGAAACATAGTTTTTGATTCATTGTTAACACTTGCTTCGGGTAAGTCTAAATCGTCGGCGATTTTTTGAAAAATTGCCCCTAATAAACAGGCTAAAGCAATGGCAGTTATAATATAACCTGAATCGTGGGGACGGCGCAAGGTGAGAATTAAAGCTAATAAAAATAATCCTACCAATCTACCTGTAGATTTTTCCCGAAAAATAGTAAAGCTAATCCCACTAATGATTGAGGTGAGAAAAACAGCGACAAAATCGTGAACAATTAATCCCCAGAAAACATTAGTAGTTCCTGCACCTTTTCCTAACCAATAGCGTCCCATGACTAAGGCAATTAAAGCTAATAATTCCCAAGTAGAGCCGGTGGGAAAAAATAAACGGGTTAGGAAAATAACGATAATTCCCTTGGCTGCTTCCGAAATTACCGCCAAAATTCCCACTAATTTACCCCCATGGTAAAAAGCGGCAGTTACACCGATATTACCAGTACCTAATTGGGATAATTTACGTCCAGTTACGAGATAATTTATCCAATCGATCAGAGGCAATCCACCGATGATGGGACAGACTAAAAAAATAAATAGGGAACCCCAAATTTCTCTCATTTAAAATGCGTCTTAGTTTACGATCTTGTCTTAGTAACGACCTTGAGAACATGAACACGAAAGCGATAGAATAAATTGAGATTAATGGCTTAAAATCCAAGCAGATGGAGCAAATAAAGGCAATAATTGCGGATTTTAAGCGGCAAAATCAACCCCTCAAACTGAACAAAAAAGCGAAAAGAGTAAGGTGGACGATGCACACCCTACAGACTTAAGAAAATCTGATTGACAGTGAGATTTAATTCCGTGAAAGTCTGGGAAATTAGGCGATCGCTGTCTCGAAATTGCCGAATTTGATATTCTTCCTCAACTAAGCGACAAACAGAGATTGTCGGTTGTTTAGAAGTGCCAAGAAAATTACGCCCACCTAAGGCTGCATAATCGACAATCCAATATTCAGGAATACCCATTTCTTCATAATCAGCAAATTTTAAGTAGTAATCATCACGCCAGTTAGTCGATACCACTTCAATGATCAGAGGGATAGATGCACCCTCACTAATAATTGATTCTTTTTTCCATAATTTTTCCTGAGCGAGCTTGGTTCGATTTAGCACTAATACATCAGGAAAATAACCAGAATTTTTACCAGTAGGTCTGACAATCGCTTGGTTAGGAATTAAATAAGGAAGCCCCAGTCTATCAATTATTCCACTGAGTTTAACAGTTAAAAATCCTTTGATTTCCTCGTGTTCTCCTGCGGGTTGTGCCATTGCAATAATATTTCCATTGTGTAGCTCATAACGTACTCCAGAATTTTCAGGCAGCCAAGGGACGAATTCCTCGAAATTAACAGTTTTAGGTAAGGTTTGGCTCATAGCTGGCAAAATAGCATTCTCTCTCTACTAACTTCCTTGGCTCTATTTTAGGGTTTGCGGCAAAAAGTTTTTTGTGGGGGCAGGGTATGGGGTGTGGGGAGTTTTCTGCTGTGAACAGTGAACAGTAAACAGTAGCAATGCTCACCCTACAGACTCTCTAGACAATCTGCAAACAATCTGCGATCAAACTATCGATGCTGCGCCCCTAGATTGCACCTGCTCTGATTGGTGGGGGCGTATATGTACGCCCTTTCTTCGATCCCATAACCTCAAGAGAGCCATTAATAATTAGCCCCACCGAGATTAATTTACTTAATTCCCACTAAAAAAGTTGTACCGATCGCCATAATTGCCAATCCGATTAACTTGCTAATTAGAGTCGCTTGCTTGGCTAATTTTTCCTTGATGACACTGCCAAGGAAAAAAGCACCAGATGCGATCGCTAATTGCATCACGGTAAAACCAATTAAATAGGCAACTAAAGCGGCAACTCGCGCCCCGATAATTGATTCTCCGTAGGCATAACCGTGGAAAATTCCCGCGATCATTGCCAAAGTTGCCAGAGCGATCGTATGAAGATTAGAATGATTTTGTAACCCTTTTTTCAGAGTTAAAATCACGCCAAAAATCACCACAGAAAGGGCAATAATTCCTTCAGGAAAAAGTAAACTTATTCCCTGTAAATGAATCCCCGTCCCGATTAAAGTGGCAATCGCAAAAGCGATCGGAATTAATAAACCCTGTTCCATCCCCACAGCAATTAAACCACTAGCCACCACAAAAGCTAAATGATCTAAACCGATAACCGGGTGAGCTAAACCCGATAAAAATCCGTTCCAAAAATTATCGGGAGTTTGCCCTCCCGTGGCATGATGGGCGAGGGTTTTGCTGGCAAAAATTAACAGGAAGAGAGGGACAATAGTTAATATCTTTGTCCAGCTTTGACGAAAAATTATCTTCATTGATTACCTCAAAATTATGATTCGGAAACCCGCGCAACAATCGCCCGGTGTCGGGGACTGGTGGGGGTAATGATCGGTGCTTGAAACCCCGCTTCAACTAATGCCTGTTCGATATCGAGAGTAAAATATTGATCGAGATAGGGTTCGGTACTCTTGAGTAAGGTGAGGACATAAGGGGGCATTTTTCGATAAATTTCCGAGCGCGGATTCATATCCATCAGCGTCAAATAACCCCCCGATCGCAATAAACGACGCGCTTCGGCGAAAATTTCTCTAGTAGCCTGTTGGGGTAGTTCGTGGAACATTAAAAACGAAGATACCAGATCGTAGGACTGACTGGGTAATTGAGTTTTTTCCGCAGCCGCGTGTTGCCATTGAATCGTCTTTTGTTTTTGTTGAGCCTGGTATTGGGCAACGGCTAAATAGTAGGGAGAGAGATCTAACCCAGTTACCCGCGCTTGCGGATAAGTATCTTGCAGCGCGAAGCTGCTCATGCCGACACTACAGCCTAAATCGACAATATCGTTAATTTCTGCCTTGATTTGCTCCTTCAATATCCGGTGATATTCCCGCCGCAATCGCGGGTCGCCGTCCATCCCCGCCCCAGGCCAAATGGTAGAATGGACAGCATAGGTGGCAGATTCTACCTCAAAAGCTGGCAACCAGTCTAAATTGCCCTTTTCGTAAGCGTGCAAAGAACAAACGTAGTATTCGGGATAGACGAGATCGGGATTTTCTACCGCTTGCAGTTCCTGACTCCAATCCCGTTGCTGCCATTGTTTGACGGTTTCTCGCCAAGGTACGCCTAGTTTTTCGGCTCTTTTAATCATCATATTGCGGGCCTGATAGCGAGCGATGTCAAAAAGCGGTTTTATGCCGAGAATACGGTTAACTAGACCAGAAACAGGATTAAAGGAGGCCGGAACGGGTGTAACTGTCATAGAAAAGCTTCGATCGTAAATTTTCCCTTTTTCATCTTATAACAGTAATCAGTAATCAGTAATCAGTAATCGGTGAAAAGACAGCACTGTTATGGCCATTTAATACTGCTCAGTTAATACCACTGACTGAAAACTCACATCTGATTACTGTTGACTGATAACAGCAAAAAGCTCCCTAACCCCCATCCGACCAATTTTTAAGTAGGTAGGTGTTGAAAACTTTCAGATGCCCCCCTTATTAAGGGGGGATTAAGGGGGGATCGGCACCCCCCTTATTAAGGGGGGATTAAGGGGGGAGCCATCTTCAATTTAATTATAACCAGCTACTTATTATGAGAACAATCGCTGAAATCAACGACAAAATCGCTAAAAAAACTGCTGTAGTCTGGACAGTAGAGGAATTAAAAAGCCGCGTGAGTGAGATGGGAATTAAGGAGGTTTTTTCCCAAGTAGATGTGGTTTGTACAGGAACTTTTGAACCGATGGAATCTTCGGGGGCAATTATTAATTTAGGTCAGACGGATCCGCCGATCAAAATTCGTCAATGTTGGTTAGATGGCATTCCTGCTTATGCTGGTTTTGGGGCGGTGGATTTATATTTAGGAGCCAGTGCTATTAGTGATCTAGCGGCCAAAAATGAGAATTTAGAGGGAGAAAATCCCGAAAGGGGCGGCGGACATATTATTGAGGATTTAATCGCTGGAAAATCGATTCAATTGCGCGCTGTCGGCCAGGCCACCGATTGTTATCCTCGCACTTCTTTTGAAACGATTATTTCTAAGGATACCATCAATCAATTTTATCTTTTTAATCCTCGCAATCTCTACCAGAATTTTATCGTCGGAGTCAATGGGGGAGAGCGGACTTTATATACTTATTTGGGACCACTACAGCCGCGATTAGGTAATGCGGTTTATTCTAACCCCGGGGCAATTTCTCCCCTGTTAAATGACCCCGATTTAGAGGCTATAGGCATCGGTACGCGCCTTTTTTTGGGAGGAGGAATCGGTTATATTGCCTGGGAAGGAACCCAACATTTTCCCCTGCAAAAACGCCTACAAAATCGCACTCCTATTGGCCCCGCTTCCACCTTAGCCTTAATTGGTGATGCGAAACAAATGAATGCTCGTTGGGTGCGAGGTTGTTATTTCAAAAATTATGGGGCTTCTTTAATGTTAGGAGTAGCGGTACCGATTCCAATTTTAAGCGAGGAAATCGTTCGACATTGTGCGGTAAAAGATGAGGAAATTGTCGCTCCAGTGGTGGATTTTTCTATTCCCCGGCGAGTCCGTCCTACCTTTGGTTTAATCACCTACGCTAAACTAAAAAGCGGTCGGATTATGATCGAGGGAAAAAGTGTTAGGGTGGCTCCTTTGGCCAGTATTTCCTTGGCCCGGGAAGCCGCTTTAGAATTAAAAGCACTGATCGAATCGGGAGAATTTACCCTCACAGAACCCGTGGCAAAAATTAATCTAGAGCGGACTTTTATTCCCCAGGATCGTTGGGGCGGAAAATTATCAATTGAGTAAAGCCTAAAGATATTATCCAACAAGGTTTTTAGATTTATTCAGCAAACCCTAATTATCGACCCAAAAGATTGGCAATATCACCACACCCCCCCGGAATGGTTGCGCGGGACTTTTCCCCACACCAACGACAACAATAGTGACGTTGTTCCTCGCTCATGTTTTTCACCCCGGTAAAATTGACATTTTCTACCACTGCTCCCGTGTGTTCTCCAGTGTCATAATTGGGGGGAACGGTACGACTGCGGGGGGTAGCATTTTCTAGGGAACCGTAAAATAAACGCATCCCTTTCATATCTGCCCCTCTTAAATTAGCTTCGTAGAGAATTGTCCGCGATAAATTTGCTTTTACCAAATCGCCATAACTTAAATTGGCCCGCACCATATTCGCTTCGCTTAAATCCGTCCAGCGCAGATCCTGTCCAGAAATGTCGGCCCCCGCTAACATTACCCCCAATTGTACTACTCTTGTACCGAACTCTCGATCCTCCGCATAACCCCCTTCCCCGTCTAGAATCGGTCGCCCTAGATAACGATCGCGTTTAATCGGTGATAATAGCCGCGATTGACTCAAAAAACGCAGTATTTTCGCTTTTCCGGCGGCATCGACACTGCTGAGGATGGAAGCGGTGCGACCTTCTGCGATCGCTCTTTCCTGGGGCCAATCTTCTAAAAATCCCTCCTCATCCAAGGCTAAATCAGAAATCCCCTGAAAATAGGAATCGATCGTCTGTTGTTGGGTAATGCGATTTTGTTGTATGGTTAAATCCTTAGAAATAACGTACTGTTCCCAGGCCACATAAACCGCTAACACGGCGATCATAATCTGTCCCAAGGCCCCCACCCACTCGGCCCAAGAACCGAACTCATCGTATTTAAAACTCTCCAACCATCGCAATATGCGATCGTAAACTCCTAAATATTTCCCTAATCCGGCCAGAGCGGCTATAAAAACGATAAAAGCGAAAACCGTCTGACGTTCAGAGGGGGTGAGATAATGGGCGATCCACTGGCGAATAGAGGGTAAAATCACCTGTAAAGATATTAATATCGCTACTATCGCCCCAGAAAAGCCTAACCAGTCCCAGCTAAAGACGAGGCCGATGGTCATCACCATCAGGGGGGCCAGTAATAACCCCGCGTTACCCGGTCGAAGGTCTTTTAATACTAGGATGCGCTGACGCAGAGGATTACGGGAAGATAAGGAGGAGACGTATTCGGAGGCATCGGGGGCTGATAAACTGGCTTTACCGTTATTTTCGGGGTTATCAGTCCTATTTTCCGCCGCGAGTTTTTCTGGGTCTTTGCGATCGCTCATACTAATCCTTGTCAAGAGAAAATAATTCCACACCGAAAACTGAGGCGAAAACTCTCGATAAATCTTGCTGTACTTGCCTAAGACTAATATTAGGCAGAAACTGCCCTAAACTGCCCACGGGTTTATTAGCAATCCCACAGGGAATAATCTCGGCAAACCCGCTTAAATCGGGACAAACATTGAGGGCAAAACCATGATAGGTAATCCAACGACTAACTTTAATACCGATCGCAGCTATTTTATACCCTTCTACCCATACCCCTGTCAAGCCCGCGATTCTTTGCCCCGACAATCCATAAATAGCGATAGTTTGCAGGATGACTTCTTCCAATTGTCGCAAATACCAGTGTAAATCCTGCCGATAATAGCGCAAATTGAGGATCGGATAGCCCACTAACTGCCCCGGACAGTGATAGGTAACTTCGCCTCCTCGCTCGATTCTATACACTTCTTTGTCGGTTTTGTCAAGATTAAATTTAATAAACTTAATATCTGAACCGGTACCGAGGGTGTAAACGGGGGGATGTTCCAGTAGGAGCAGCATATCGGGCAAGTCGGGATTAGCGATTCTTGCCTCCACCAGCGCTCGCTGTTGCGACCACGCGCGAGAATAGGGAGTAATTGCCTGAATTTTTAGCCCACAGAGACGAGGCATTTTTTGAGCATTCATCGAGAGATGTGATTGGTCAAATTATTTAGTAAATGTGGAAGATCGCCAAGGAAAATTAACGAGTTAATCTAGGACTTACGCATTGACAGGATCGACCAAATATGAGGTATGGGTTTCGGGCATTTTAACGTGATTTTTTGATGACTTTTGAGCGATCGCTATCGAGCAGAAGTTAATCGCCAAAAGTCTGAAACGACGGATTTTCGTTCATACACCTCATGGTGAATTTGTACAGCAGCCTTTGGAATCGTCAAACCAAACTCGGTAAAGTCTTTATACCAAATCCAGGTATTAAAAACTGATTATTTATTCCCACTTTTGCCTGTTGTCTGTTGCATGAGTGCCTGTCCTGATATGTAGCCTATACTCAACGGATTTAGTATTAATTGCTCCCATTAGTCAACAGGTAGCAATCTATCGCCAAAATCAGGCTATTGTGTTTTCTGACTGCTATTTTTCAATTTTATTGGTGAGAGTTCCGACCACATCAATACCGAGGGTTTGATGGACACTGGCGAGGAATTGATTGACGATTTCGGGATAGACTTTGATCAGAGCAGCGAGGGACTTACCATCACCATTATCAACGATATTAACTCGATCGAGGTGTAAGCGTTTAGGAATTTTAATCGCCTCCTCCAGGATAGTTTCTAACTGTTGAATCAAGAAAATTGCCTCTGCTTCGCTGCCGGTGTTTTGCCAGACTTCTGCGAATAATTCGTTAACCAAGGCTTCAGCTTTGGCATTTTCTTCAAAAATTGCCGCTTCTCCTCTAGCGCGGAAAGTTTCAGCTTCCTGCTGCGCTTCTGCGGGTAAAACCTTATCTGCTTGGAGACGTAATCTTTCCAATTCTGCTCTGACCTGTTGCAATTTTTCCTCAACTATAGCACGTTTTTCCTTAGCGGCGGCGATAGTTATTTCTTCTTCCGATTTAGCCTGTTGTTCCAGTTTTGCCTTTAACTTTCTCAACTCGTTTTCTTGCTCTAAAATAATAATTTGATCGCGGGTTTTAGCTACGGTTGCCTGTTCCTCACATTCCGCAACTATTTGTTCAGCTTCATTGAGGGCATTTGATTCAGCAATTTCAGCATCACGCATGACTAAAGCGATTCTTTCCCGTCCGAGGGAGTTAAGATAATCCACGTCATCGGCAACATTTTGAATTTTGAGAGTATCAATTTCTAAACCGAGTTTAAACAGGTCTTGACTGACGTTACTGGTAATACTTTCGGCAAATTGTAAGCGATCTTCGTTCACTTGTTCGGGGGTCATTGTTGCGACTACACCCCGCAAGTTTCCTTCTAAAGTTTCTTTAGCTACGCGAATAATTTCTTCTCGATCTCGATCTAAAAAACGTTCGATCGCATTGCCGACTATTTCAGGTTTAGAACTAACTTTCACGTTAGCAATGGCCACTATATTCAGGGGAATATTGCCCTTAGAATAGGCATTTTTAATCTCAATTCTGATCGGGGTTGTGGTGACATCCATGCGTTTAACGGTTTCTAAAATTGGAATACGAATCGCCCGACCCCCCGATACCACTCGATACCCCATATCCTGTCTATCTTTTGATTTGCGTTTCATCCCACTCAGTATTACTACTTCATTCGGTTTACAAATACACAAAAAAGAATTGATAAACCAAATCGCACCAATCCCCAGAAATATCAATAAAGCGATGGGAACACTATTCAACAATAAATTGCCAGCACTGTTGTTATTATTGTTGTCGTATTGATTGGGATTGATTTGGATGAGATAGGAATTATTTTGACTATTCATAGTTAGTTACCCTTTGGTTTAGAAGAAATTACAAATCGCCTCTGATATACTTTTCCGCAATGACTAAAACTTTATTGTCCTGGCAATTGAGGATAAATGCTTTATCCCCGACATTAAATTGTTCTTCCCCTTCCGTTATCGCTACTATATCGATTAGACTATCCCCGACATTAACTCGTACTTTCCCCTTGCTATTTTTATCGAAGGGGATTTGAACAACTCCAATTAAACCTATGAGAGAGTGATAATCGACGATACTATTTACCTGTTGGTTGTAGCGTCTTAACTTGACTAAAATTAGGAGTAGAATAGCCAAACCAATACCTACCCCTAAGGAAATTAAAATGATTGTGAGCAGTTGAGCATTCATAAGTTTAGTTATTTACCGTTATAGTTGCCCCCAATCTAATTACCGTTAACTAATTCGAGACTTCGGCCATTTCAATCACGCGATCAGCATTATCTTTGACCAAAAAATTTAAAGGTTTATTGCGACGAACTTTATACTTTAAGCGTCGTGATTCCACCCGCATCAGAATTTGTTCTAAACAATCGTGATCAAAGCAAACATGACGATGACGATCCTTATAACCTGCGGTTGCTCCACCAACGATATGCAGTTGGGTATTTTTCTTTAACTGATACCATAAACCCTGGGGTTGATCTCCCAAAGAAGGGTTGGCAGTAGTCACAGCCGGATTACTAGACATATAAAATGGATCAATCATATTATTGCCCATCGTCTGCTCATAATTGTAATAGTAATGGAGGGGGACATCGGCCGTGGGTAAATTTAAAAGTCCTTCATAAAATTGTCGGGCTGTCTCCAAATCTGTCACCATGATTGTATGAACTTTTGGGGCGCTAGTTAGAAACATCCACATGGCTAAAGCATAAGCGGCCAGAAGCATAACCATAATCCCCTGGGTGGACAGGAGAGTATCAAGAGGTAGGAAAGCGCCGAAGAAAAGATGATTTATCAACACTGATGTGATCCTATTGCCTAAGAATTTCTATCATTCCCTAATTATAATCACGACGCTGAAACTTAAGTGAACAGAGTGGGGAGTGACCAAGTTCCGTACATTTGTATTAAAATGCTCCCTACCCAGTTTAAATGCAGTACAAGTGACCTCAAATTCTCCTATGGGATGAATAAGTAGCTGGTTATAATTAAATTAAAAATGGATTTTAGGTTCGATCCCCCCTTAGTACTAGGGTTGATTCATAGTAGGGTTGATTCATGAATCAACCCTACCCTATAGTCCCCCCTTGATCAGGGTGGTGTCTGATAATTTTTAACGCCTACCTACTTAAATGATGAGATGATGACATTACGGACGGAAATATGAGGAATTAGCGGAGATGAAAGCGTATATTGGAAATAGAGCCATCCCTAGAAAAGTGAGCTACTGTTATGAACTCTTTTGCGCTTCCCGTCTTTCTGCAATCAGGTTTAACCCTACTGGCATTTTTAGTGCTGGTTATCCTCATGGCCTAAATCTTAATCCGTCTGTCTAGATTTTCATAGACAGTTAACATCTGTTCAGCGATCGCCGACCAACTATATTGGTTTAAGACTAAATCCTTGGCATTTTTCCCCCTTTGTTGGCGAATTTCAGGATTAGTGATAGCCGTTGCCAAAGTATTAGTTAAATCCTCAAGCTGACAAGCTGTCACCCATCCCGCATCCGCTGCCGTCACCGCAGGATGCAGATCCACCCGGTCTGAGATCACCACAGGAATTCCAGCAGCCATAGCTTCGGCAACCGCGATGCCAAAATTTTCATAGTAGGAAGGTAAAACAAATAAATCGGCCCTAGCGAGGAGGCTATTTTTGACTTCTCCGGTGACAAATCCAGTAATTGTCGTATTTTTGCCCAATATTGACTGCTCGATCTGATTTTTAATCCGATTTTCGTACTCCTGGTCCTGGGGATTGCCTCCTGCTAAGACAAAATGAAAATCTAGGCCTTTTTCTAACAACCTTTCTAAACTGGGCAGCAATAAATCTAGACCTTTTTTCGGATCAAGACGGGACATATAGAGGATGATCGGTTTATTTTGGGGAAGATTAAAACCCGTTACTGGTAAAGCTTGTGGGTTAAAAAAATCTACCCCTAGGGGGATGACAATATCCTTAGTTTTTATATTAAATCTTTCAGCGATTTGACACTCCTGCTGACTGGTAAAATGAACTGCCGCCGCCGCCGCTAAATTGGGTTTTTCCAGAAAATTGGCATATATTTGTTTAAGTTGCCGTTTTTTTTGCAAATCTGCCGGATCGAGAGTACCTAGAGGACGGAGAATATAGGGCAGTTGACGGTAACGAGCGATCGAAGCTGATATACTGCTTACTGGGGAGAATAAGGCATGAATATGGGCGATATCGTAATCTTTTGCCCTATTTGCCAACCAAGTAAACAGATCAAGGGAAAATTTATAGCGGCGAAAGGGAGAACAGCGAAAATAATAGATTTGATAGCCATTTTGACTAACAGGGACTCCTAAAGGCACCTCTAGGGGTGCTTGTCCCGTGTCACCATTGGAATCGGTGGTAATAATGGTCACATCTTGGCCTAGTTGCGCCAAGGCCGCTGACAAACCGAGTACCATTTGACTGGGGCCACCATAAACAAGGGAAATCGAAGGAACAATCTGAAGAATTTTCATCGAAAAATTGGGTCAGAAACCCCGCCGTTCTAGGTTGGCTTTACCGTTAAATACTAGCGCATTGACACGATATATGCTAGAACGTGACACTTAGAGCGACTCTAAGACCAGAACAGAGTCAATTGGATTTGGTGGCTAAAATGTATTCTAAGATACATTCCTCCTGGCGAGGGGGTGGAACGAACCACAAAGACACAAAGGACACAAAGATTGATCAATCATATTGTAAGTTAAACTTATCACACAGAACCTAGAAGAGCCTGATAACTGATAACTGATAACTGTTAACCATTCATTGATAAATATTTAGCCACCGATTGCACATCTTTATCACCCCGTCCAGAGAAATTAATCACAATGCGAGGACTACCAGTTACTTGCGGGCAAAGAGTTTCTAAATAGGCTAAAGCGTGGGCAGTTTCTAGGGCTGGAATAATCCCTTCTAAACGGGAAACTCGTTGAAAAGCTTCTAGTGCTTGCTTGTCGGTGACACTGTAATATTCAGCGCGACCACTATCTTTTAAAAAGCTATGTTCTGGCCCGACTCCGGGATAATCTAAACCGGCACTAATGGAGTGGGCCTCGATAACTTGACCTTCGTTATCTTGTAATAAATAACTCATGGCCCCATGTAGAACCCCCGGTTGACCTTGGGTAAGGGTGGCGGCGTGTTTTCCAGAAGCGATACTTTCTCCGGCGGCCTCAACACCAATTAAACGCACGGCAGCTTCTTTAACAAACTCATGAAATAAACCCATAGCATTAGAACCACCCCCCACACAAGCGAGAAGAATATCCGGTGAACCGCCCCATTTTTCCAGACTTTGCTGACGAGTTTCTTGACCAATAATCGCATGAAAATCGCGTACCATCATCGGATAGGGATGGGGACCGGCCACAGAACCAAGGATGTAGTGAGTGGTTTCCACATTAGTTACCCAGTCGCGAATCGCTTCCGAGGTGGCATCTTTCAGGGTTCCCGTCCCGGCGGCCACGGGTTGCACCGTCGCGCCAAGCAGTCTCATGCGGAAAACATTGAGTTCTTGGCGTTCCATGTCGTGAATTCCCATATAAATCACGCATTCTAGACCAAAACGAGCGCAAACCGTAGCGGTGGCCACGCCGTGCTGTCCTGCCCCAGTTTCGGCGATAATTCGCTTTTTACCCATACGTTTGGCTAATAAAACCTGACCGAGGGCGTTATTAATCTTGTGGGCGCCAGTATGGTTTAAATCTTCTCGTTTTAGGTAAATTTGCGCCCCAGTGCCGTCAGCTTTGGCATAATGGGTGGTGAGACGTTCGGCAAAATATAAGGGACTAGGTCTGCCGACGTAATCCTTGAGCAGTTGATTTAATTCTTCTTGAAAATCGGGGTCGTCTTTATACTGATTATAGGCCGTTTCTAGTTCACTTAAGGCTGGCATCAGGGTTTCTGGGACGTATTTGCCCCCGTAGCGTCCAAAACGCCCAAAAGCATCGGGATACTGGCTTGCTGTGCTGGCTGAGGCGGTATAAATCGGCGTGATAGTCATGTAAACCTTCGATGAGAGACTTATGATCCATTATAAATCTAAGGGTTTAGTCTCTGGGTTAACCTGAGTTCCGGGGCAATCATCGCCTAGCCTACTTAATCATCAAAGGGTGAGCATTGCCCACCCTTTGACTAATTTTACAACCAAATACTCACATCAACTTTTAACACCTGTCCTAATAGTAATAACCATTTTAATTGAGTCATCGGCCAGGGACAGGAAACATCTATTGAATTAGACCGCAAAGAATTAGGAACTAGACGATCATGGAAGTAATAATAGTATAATTCCTGAGAGCGATCGAGGGATAATCCTAGCTTTAATTGTTGGCTAACTTCAATTAAACGGGTGATTAAGCGAGTATCCTCCTCCGCCGTTAAAGGATCGCCATCGTGTAATAATTTCCCAAGAGATTGCCAGAGCAGACTTTCTAAGATTTGACGCGCTTCGGGGATGTTTAATTGACAGTGTAAATGATTGGCCTCCTTAGCAATAGCAAATAATTGATCGAGATTATTCTCCGTTGCTTGCCGCTGCTCAAAATCTTTTTCTAGGGCAGTAATCACCTGTAAACAACGGTGAGAAATGGCAATATCGGCCGCTACCTGTAACTCTTGAGGTACGGGCAGCTCATCCCGTTGGAAAGCCGCTAAAATGCCGTAATTATCCCGATAAACTTGGGTGTATAATTGATCGAGACGTTTTTTAGTTTCGGCTGTCACCTTCTGCATGATTCGGTGTCTTTCATCGGCAAAAAGATGGGGTAAAGCAAAGAAGTTTTCTCCCAATCCGCGCCCCATTTCTACGATCATGGTCGAAACACTGGCCTGTTGTAAAGATTCAAAGAGATGATCCTTAAGATTGGTATAGATTAACCGACTGTTAAACGGTTGAATGCAGCAGTAAAAATCCCAACCTCCTAAATGTAGAACAGCAAAGACAAAATGTTCACTTTCTTCGGTAATTTCCGAGGTTAATTCCACCTGTCCCACTGCTAAAGTTAAAGACCCGATCGCTTGTTTTTGATAATCTAATTGACGGGCATTGTAACAATAAATCCGATGATGACTAGGATAATTGGTAAATAGGGAACTAATGGCGTAATGGGCCGCCACCCGTTCCAAATCCACCCGCGCAGAAGTGACCAATTGTCGATAGACATCGGCCCCATCTTGATATAACTTAACGTTACTGGGGGCGAAAGCTAGACGACTGAGGAAATTCATTTCTAATTGAATTCCAGCCACTTCTCCGGCTAATTCCAGGGCCCGGCCAGCATATCTCAAAATTTGCGTACCTTCAGGTCGAGAAATTTCCTCAAAAAACCAGCCACAACTGGTAAACATCAATAAAGCTTGTCTTTGCATTTCTAATAAACGCAAAGCATCGATTTTCTCGCTTTTACTCAGGGTACGACTTTGATGCAGGGCCAGGAAATGTTCGATCGCGTCTGGGGATCGATCTAAAATAACTGCAATGTAGTCATCCCTTGTCTGCCAAGGATCCCGGAAAAATTCCTGTCCCTGAATCTCATAGACCTTAATCAACTCATCTCTGAGCCAATTTAGGGACTCCCGCAGGGGTTTGCGCCATTTTTGCTGGTAATTTCCCCCTCCCCCGCAACCACAGTCATCCTGCCAACGATTTACGCCATGGACACAACTCCACGCAGTTACGGGTTTTAATTCCACTTCCCAAGTGGGGGGGCAAATACTGAGATAATGGGCGAAATTGGTGACTGTCCAGCCGTTTTTAGGGAAAGATTCCGTAAAAGCATAGCTAAGACACTTCTCTGTCCCCTGTTTGTGGTGGCCGAAGGTTTCCCCATCGGTAGCGACGCTGATTAACTGGGAGGGACGATGATCCCCTTTAATTGCTTGTCCCAGACGACCGACGAGAAAATCACTGCTGGCTAGGACATCATTAAAGCCCATATCGCGAGAAATTGGACCATCGTAGAAGAAAATATCCAGATAACGACCATCGGGGATGTAACAGCGATAGGGACGGGTGGGATCGATTTGACCTCCGGCCACCGCGTGCCATTGGGGATGGGGATCATGGTCGCTAGGGAAAGGACGACAGCGCAGGGCCTGGGAAGGGGCTAAAATGGTGAATTTAATCCCTTCATCGATTAAAGCTGTCACTGTGGCTAAATCAATGGCTGTTTCCGCTAACCACATTCCTTCGGGATCGCGGCCGAAACGGTGCTGAAAATCGGCTTTTCCCCAACGAATTTGGGTGTATTTGTCCTGTTTGTTGGCTAGGGGCAGAATGATATGATTATAGACCTGGGCGATGGCGTTACCATGACCGTTTAAGCGTTGACAACTTTTTTGATCCGCTGTCAGGATGCGTTGGTAAACTTCGGGATCATGGGATTGCATCCATGACATGAGGGTGGCCCCGATGTTAAAGCTGAGATATTCGTAGTTATTAACTATTTTGATCACTTCCCCCCGGTCATTGTAAATACGCGCAAAAGCATTGGCACGATAACACTCGTGATGGATGCGTTCATTCCAATTGTGGAAGGGATGGGCGCTCGGTTGCCGTTCAATTCTGTCTAGATAGGGATTTTCTCGCGGTGGTTGGTAAAAATGTCCGTGAACCGTGATATAAACTCCGTGAGCGGTTTTCAGGGGATCGACCCCCGTATCGGTATAGGAATAAAAGGTTGTAGAAGGATTTTCAACAAGATAAGTCATAGGAATGCCTAGAAAATCGGTTTTTTTGAGCGAAAATAGCTGTAGAATGTAGCGACCTGATGTTTAAAAAAACTGAAAACCTTGCCGTTTTTTACGGCCTTGGGGTAACAATATCATATTTTGCGTTCCTAGCAAAGCTAGGGTTAACAATTCGCAACTTTTTTATACACAGCCCTAAGTAATACTAAATTTTGTGACAAAATCTAGCTTTTTCGGGTAAACTGTTGACTATCTGGCTGACTGACCATCCTTTGCAATCAGCGTTCTACCCTAGGAGAGATGCGATCGCTCCTCCCCCTGCCTAACAAGCGATCGCCAAGTTGAGGAAAATTTGGCCATGCCCAAAAATGATCGCCTTTAATCATCAATGTTTTTGACGGGTTACGCTGTGCCAAACCATCCTACGGGATCAGAGATCGCATCACCACTTCATGAAGGGTGGCGGACTAAACGGATGTTTTGCAAACCACTGGCGCGCTCCTTTTATGAGAAAGCGGTGAAATCCGTTATTTGGAATCGCCTTTTTGACCTCGCCCACATAGGCGGGAGGAATGCCGAACTTAAAGAAACCAAGGGAGAAATCAACTAAATCGCCCCTTCTGAATAGTTCCACCAGCGGATAGCGGTCTGTCTTGTAGGTGCGAACCTTATGGTGCATCTCGACCATTAGTCCAATTTCCTCAGACCATTCCTCTCGCCCAGTTTCGGATAAGTACCTCTTTACTTCAAACACCGAAGGTGGGATGTAGTCCACGGTATGAGCCGACCAAAGACCCAGATCGTGAAAGCAGGCGGCGATCGCTAACTTGGTTTTTTCTTCTTCGGTGCAGGAATGGAGGGCCAAACAGAAATTGAACATTCGATAGACATGACCCCTGTAACCCAGGTAGTCATCACCGATTCGGTCTTTCCATGCAGCGAGAATTTCTTCTATGAGATCGTCCTTGGTCTCGATTTTCATCGGAAATTTTGGGTCTGAAACCCCGCCGTAGAACGGCGGCTTTACGTTAGAATTAAAAGGCCAGTCTCGAAAACCAAGTGGACGGCGCAGCACCTTGAAAACTCGGCTTTTTAACTGTGGTATGCGACGGTGGTGGAAGCAGAAACTTAAATCGTGAGGTTTAGGAATCGCCGCACTTTTAGGGCGGCGAGGATGTCAAGCACGCTCCTCATAGGAATAAAAGGTTGTAGAAGGATTTTCAACAAGATATAGCACTTTTCACGTTACTGAGGTATCGACAAGTTTTGCCAACAAAGGGTTTAAGCCCCTTGCCCATGCCTCATTCTGATGAAAACTGCTATAAGTCATAGAAATGCCTAGAAAATCGGTTTTTTTGAGCGAAAATAGCTGTAGAATGTAGCGACCTGATGTTTAAAAAGACTGAAAAGCTGGCCGTTTTTTACGGCCTTGGGTCACAATACCATGTTTTGTTTTCCTAGCAAAGCTAAGGTTAACAATTCGCAACTTCTCTATACACAGCCCTAAGTAGGGTTTGCGGCAAAAAGCTTTTCCTGGGTGTGGGGTTTTAAGGGTGTTAGGGATATACTGACAATAAATCCGGTTATTAAAGACTGATTATTTATTCCCCCTTTGGCTCTTCTAGGTTCTGTGTGATAAGTTTAACTTACATTATGATCGATCGATCTTTGTGTCCTTTGTGTCTTTGTGGTTCGTTCCACCCCCTCGCCAGGAGAAATGTATCTTAGAATACATTTTATCCACCAAAGCTGGGAGAGCCCCCCTTTTGCCTCTTGCCTTTTGCCTATCCTAATATGTTACCTATACTCAACGGATTTAGTATCAGTTGATGTTCTTGCTTGACATATTACGCAAAACGGAATAGCATTTGAATATGATTCAATCTTTCCGATGCAAGCATACGCGATTACTTTTTGAAGGAGGAGATCCGCCTCGTTTTCGTGGTTTCAAAGATACTGCTATTCGGAAGTTGACTCAATTAGATGCGGCTCAAACCTTAGAGTTTCTGCGCTCTCCACCAGGCAATCAACTTGAAGCTTTAAAAGGCGATAGAAAAGAACAATATAGTATTCGGATTAATTCTCAGTTTCGATTATGTTTTATCTGGACAAATAATGGACCTACTGATGTTGAAATTGTTGATTATCACTCATAAATAATTAATTATGAATAACCGTCCTATTAATCAAATGCGACCCGTTCACCCAGGAGAAATTCTGCGGGAAGATTTTTTGATTCCTCTAAATATGAGCGTGAATGCTTTGGCTTTAGCCTTGAAGGTTCCTGCATCTCGTATTCATGAAATTGTTAAAGAACGTCGTTCTATTTCGGCTGATACGGCAGCAAGATTAGCCCGCTATTTTGGCGGAGATGCTGCTTCCTGGCTCAATCTTCAAGTAATTTATGATCTGAAGACTTTATCTAACCGTGAGGAGATTATTCAGCAAATTCAGCCCCGTATTTCCGAACAAATTGCCTGATTTTTAATTAGATTAAGTCCCAGAGATTAAAACACTTTCAAAAGGGTAAAAGGTACATGGGACGAACTCTTCAAAACTGGTGATCGCCCCTCCTTATCATCAAAAAGCGATCGCCCTTGGCGTTCCTATCCCAAGCAATGACAATTTTAAAGTTTAATCAACAAGATAACAGCGATCGCACTTACCCTAACCTACGGGCGTTCTAAAACAAAATCCAAACCGACTTTGTATGAAAGATCCTCCTTGCAATTTGCCTGAATCTTAAGCGAAAAACCTGGACAGCCTTTTTCCACGACTTGTTTGGAAGATGTGATAGCCATTTTAGTCTTTGCTGGGCCATTGTCATCTACATAAGTGTAAAACACAAGTTTACTGGGATGACCGTTTCCCTTGTCATATCGAAATATGTAAAATGCATATCCACTACCTTTCTCGATCAAATGACTAACCATGTGATCAAATGCAGGATGCTCCTTATCCCCGAATCTAGGGTCTTCAGATGAAGTACCAATCGGTGGACACAAATCAGGAACGATGTTGACTCCATCCAACTTCATAGTCAGAAAATCATGCGTTGGTTTATTAGCATTACCTTTAAACTCATTGAAGATAGCCACGCAGTCAGGGTGAAGTTTTACGACACTAATAGACATCTTATTCTCTTTTTTCAGTAGGTTAGCTTTTTCTTGAGATACCAAAATAGTTGTTACTCAAGTCCATTAAGCTAGTGTACAGGAAATTTCCGTAATAGTCAACCCCTAGAGGACAAAAAGCAGAAAGTTTCCGTATATTCACCCCGTAGAAAAGGATATCCAGAAACATTCCGTGTATTTTCCAACGATGGATAAAAATATTCGGTTCTTCGTTACTTGGTATGGTTCGATAGGGGGGCATAAATCGACTAAATCCTTATCTGGCAAGAGACTTAATTGATTAGTTCGCTCTAGAGCAAAAACAATTGAGAAAAATCGCTAAATGCCTTTCTATATAAGGGTTCCATCCCTTATACCCCCCGTCCATTGCATAACACAAACCGAAGAGCCTATTTTTCACGCCATTCTTTTGTGGTAATTGTCACTAAGTTTTCTTGATTTTCTATTCTGTCAATAGCTTCCGATAATTGACGCTGATTGGCTTCTGTTGAAAGAAGATATTCGGTTGTATCGGGTTCAGAATCAGATACTAAAATAATAATATCCACATCCGTTCCTTCTTCTAGTTCCGCAGAATAAAGCTCTATTTTTCCTTCTCCGCCAACAATTCCTTTCTGTTTAATCGCTCTAATCATGATTTTTTCTCTTAAGATGTCAAACAATTATCGCTATTATATCAAAATCAGCATGAGTTAGAACTGATGAAAAAAAGCGATCGCCATTCCCCAAAAATTGATCCTTCCCAAAGCGATCGCCCTTGGCGTTCCTATCCCAAGCAATGACAATTTTAAAGTTTAATCAACAAGATGACAGCGATCGCACTACAAGATCGGCAATCATAGTTCAATTCCATTGCTCCAAATTTCATACTCGCTTATATCAACTTCATCATTCCAAACGATTCCGCTACCTGATGGATCAAGTTGAAAGTTTTTAAAGAAAGCATAGTTTTTAAGGGAAGAAAACATCGTTTTTTCTAGTAGATTTTCACAGTTATATTTTCTAGCTTGATGATTAGAAAAATGCACCAATAGAGTATAATTTTCAATGATTTCGGCTGATGTTATTTTGGGGTAAAGCATTGTTTTATTTCAAGGGTGGTAATTTATTAAATTCTTGAGTGTTCCACATTTTCAATAATTCTGATTGATAGATTGTTGCCCATTCTACAACCATTTTTGTGGCTCTATTAGGTAAGTCTCCTTCAATAATTTCTAAGGTTTCCAGATTAAATAGGGCGTTATATTCTCCATAAATCGCATGAAAATGGGGAGGTGGATGATCGGCAAAAAAGATTTTAATGATAATTCCATAAAATCGAGTAATTTCTGGCATAAATCTATTTTTATAAGTCTTGCTTTATGACAAAAATATTATAACAAAGCTTGTTGGGTTTTGTTACCTCGACCTAAACGACAAGATCAGCAATCGCACTCCTCATCCCCAAAAAGCGATCGCCCTTGGCGTTCCTATCCCAAGCAATGACAATTTTAAAGTTTAATCAAGAAGATGACAGCGATCGCACTACAAGATCGGCATCTGTGATTGATGTACGGCGAAACTCATTTAATTCTTGTTGAGATAGGGGGAGACAGTCCGAATCTGCTTCGGCTCCTTTGTCAATTTCTTCCTCAGTCATTGCTGCAACTTTTTCCCAATCTGTCTTACCATGACTAACATTTTCGGGATCAAGTCTGACTCTGGTAATATTGTCGTCGTTCATTTTTATTGGCTCTCCTTGCTGAAATAATGCGGTATCTGCCGTTTCTTTTGGTATAGACGACCAATAAAACTACTTGATTAACTATACCGATTACTTGAATTCTAGTTTCATTATAATCACGTTTATCTTCTCTTTCCAAACAGTTGGGATCTAGAAAAATGTTTTTTGCATCTTCAAAATCAATTTTATGCTTGAGCAAGTTGGCAGCAGCTTTATTATTGTCCCATTCTATCTCCATTTTATCGAGATTTTGTATCTAGTTCATAATATTTTGGATTATACATAATCGCTCTTTCCCATCATCAAAAAGCGATCGCCAACTCCGAAACCTTGCTAACATAATAAAAAATCATATTCAATAAACCTCATCGTGAGTTCCAATATCAATTAGGTTGATCTCTTCTTCTTGGGTTTCAGGGTTTGATTCAAAATTGAAAATGATTCGACAATCATATTCAACAGAAAAAGCCCAAGCACCTGACAATTTCCCCTTTAGTTTATGGGTGCGTAATATTGGATTATGGGGATCGTCAGCGAGTAGTCTCAATTTGGCTTCTATTTTTGATTTTAAGTCAGGTTGTCGTTTAATCCCTGTTTTGAAAGCGCGTTTAAATGATTGGCTAAAAACCAAGTTAATCATTGTTTAGTTCGGCAATAATGGAATCAACATCTCCTCGAAAAACATTACCATTTTGATAGTCTTGTCGAGCTTGAGAAATACTTTGAGCAATTTGTTCTCGTCTTTTTTCGATTTGCCGATGTTTAACAATATTGATCAAGTCATCTTGTTCATCAAAAGAGAGATAGTCAATCATTTCTAAGATTTGACTAAATTGCATTGTTGGCGGCATTGTTACTTTCCCCTTTTTCAATACAGACTTTTATTTTACTCTGCTTGGGCAATAATGACATCTGCGATCGCGAATCGATGACAACTTTCCAACTCACAGAGATCACCCCTCTTCATTCCCAAAAAGCGATCGCCCTTGGCGTTCCTATCCCAAGCAATGACAATTTCAGAGTTTAATCAAGAAGATGACAGCGATCGCACTACGTTCTTCGGCATCCCACTGACAGCTGCAATCAATGTGCATGGTGCGTTCCCCAAAAGCGAGCGCTTTGTAGCAGGACTTGCATTAGGGAACGCACCCTACAGCACTAATTTTATTTTCTTAGCCAATTGATTAAAAGATTTTTAATCCTTATTAGTCTTTCTGGTGATATATTTCCTAAACGTGCATTGATTACAGATGATTCGACACTTGTTAATCGTCCTAGCCGAATTAAAGAAGCCACTTTAAGTCCAGTAGTAATATAGTCAGAATCTGAGGTATTAATAATTTCGTCAAATCCTAGAGTAGCTTGATGGAGACGAGAAGAAATTAAAGCAAGTAATAAATCACGATGGCGACTTGGTGAAATAGCAATAATTAAGGCTGGACGAAGTTTTCCTGATTTCAAGTCTGCTTGAGGAAAACGAATTAGAACAATATCACCTGGTTTCATGGTTGATAAATTTCTTGAGCATCTTCTAGGAAATATTCAATTTCATCTCCTTCTTTGAAAAATTGCTCTAATGAAAATTTTTGCCAGTCTTCATCTTGCCAATTAGTATATTCTGAAATGTTGTTTAGCTCAGGGGAAATTAATCGGGTAAAGTTGGCAATTTTTTCAACAATGTCATCAGGTAATCGGTCAATCTGTTGGTGAAGTTCTTCACGAATTGTAGCAGACATAAGTTAAATTATTTGATTAAGGTGTAGAGTGGATATTATTGATTATAACTCAGATATTGGGTGGCAATCTGGGAAAAAGTAATGTTGGGTTTCTACCAGGTCAGCGATCGCACTACGTTCTTCGGCATCGCACTTCACAGTTTCCATCAATGTGCATGGTGCGTTCCCCAAAAGCGAGCGCTTTGTAGCAGGACTTGCATTAGGGAACGCACCCTACGGCGATAGCGATCGCACTGTCCGCTGCATTTGAATTGTTAGGCACTATGCTAGTCGATGTAAACTTTCTTAATCTCATAAACAAACTCTGGCTTGTTAGCGTATTGCAAAGCCCTATCCCATAGTGGGTTTGTACGGTCGTTAAGATTATTTGCAAGAGCCTTTATTTCTGGTGGTGCGTCCTTCCGGAAAAAGTCTTTGTTGCTTCGATTTTTATCGTAGCTTATCCCTGTTATCTTGAATTTCCGTGGTGTTATGTTCTTTGATTTTTGCTGTTCAATGTCCTTATGTGCGGTTTCCCACGTTATAGCTCGTACCATTAAGTAATATGTGGGTTCATCAAATTTGCCATTAATGGTGTACACAGATTTTGATGGATACTGAGGTTTTATCTTTCTCTTATACAAGCCACCCACGACGAATCTGAAATGTAGATTATCCGAGGACATCTCATAACGTCGGCAATCGACAATATCTACCCAATGCTCTTTTGCTTGAGCGAGATGCTTTTTCACAAAGAGAACTGCAAAGGACTCTTCGGTGTTTGCGTATTTAAGGTATTTTTTAAGTAGCTTATCGTCCATATAACAGTCCTGAGAGTAACGACAGGTGGTAACTTTCGGCATATTACCCCATTTTAGCGCAATCTCCCGAACTTTTCCCCATATCATACCCAAGAGCGTATTAGCCAGATTAAACAACCTCTTTTAAGTGGATTCCTAACAGCAAGCTGAAATAAAATAGACTTTTCGGGAAGTGTAGCACTAAGTCTTCAATCCACCCGACAATTAACTAATTTTCGGGGAAAAAGTGCCTAAATTTTGCCACCGGCTGGCACTTTTTGAGGGACAAAAAAGCCTAAAAGTCTTATCCCACAAAGTTTTTAGCTCTATTCAGCCAACCCTATTTATTGGTGTACTTGCAAATGAAGGACATAATGACCTAAAATCAGGTTATCTGACCATAATTCGTACTCCAGACGCAAATATTCGGGGAAATTATTCCCCTCTAATTGGAGACTACGGGTATAGTTGCGGAGACGAAAAGCGTAACCCGATTGAGGACTTTCGGCATTTAACCAGTAGCGACTGACACCAAAAACCCCTTGCTCCCAAAAATGACGATAGGCGAATTTTCCCTGGCCCTGCATGGTCATAATTACCCGATTGGCCGAAATTTCTAGCCAAATTAATTTATTTTGATTATTTTTGGGTTTAAGTGTCTCTATTTCTGCGAGAGCCACCGGGGGTTGATTGAGGAGAAGATGAAACCGGTGGCGATCCTTTTGGTAGAGGGTAGCGGAAGTGTCTAAAGTGGAGAGGATGGGTAGATCTGTCGAGAGCAGACAGAAGGAAACGGGACGGCGGTGATGGGCAAGCATAGACTAGACTTAATGGTGTCCTTATCTCCACAATAGTGGATTCTCCGCCCACCGCTACGGGCACCAGAAATTTTTTTGAGAAAAAATCCAGAAAACACTTGCATTATTGAGGGACTTATGATTATAATTATTAATTGTGAGTAGCTTTCCTCGGTAGCTCAGTGGTAGAGCGGTCGGCTGTTAACCGATTGGTCGTAGGTTCGAATCCCACCCGGGGAGTTAATCAGAAATAGTAGCAGCAATAGTTTTTTGTTGCTGCTTTTTGATCTTACTAGAGAATTTCAGCGATCGCATTTTCTGGGCCGACTAGGGAAATGTAGGGATTTTGAAAATATTTACTGGCTACCGATCGCGCTTGTTCGGGAGTAATCTGATTAATAGAATCCAGGAAAGTGCGATCGAATTCAATCCCCAAACCTAAGCTTTCATACCAACCGTATAATTGAGCGATTTCGGCGTTAGTTTGTTTACCGAGAGCATATTGACCCAATAACTTATTTTTAGCTGACTGTAACTCCTCCTCACTCAAAGTTACTTTATATAACCTTTCTGCTTCCTGACGCAATCCCGCCATGGCCATCGCTGTGTTTTGGGGTGCAGTTCCCATATAAATGACAAATTGGGAAGAATCGAGACGGGTGGGATAAAAAGCAGAAACATCGTAGGCTAATCCCCGTTTTTCTCGCAATTCCACGAATAAACGACTAGATAAGCCATTCCCCAGATAGGTACTCAATAATTTTAAAACGGCATAATCATCCTCTTGTACAGAAGAGCCGGGGTATCCTAACATAACGATCGCCTGTTGACTAGCTTGGACGGTAGTTAAACAGGTGGGCTGAAAATCAAAAGCGGCCGGGGGTAAACTAGATAAAGGAAGATCGGGAATTGACCAACTGCCAAAAATTTCCGTCACTGCTTTTACTGCTTGCTCTAGGGTAATACGGCCAGAAAGACTAATCACGAGGTTATCGGGACGGAAAAAGCGACTATGATAGGCCAGCAGGTCATCCCGTTGCAATTGCGAAACCGTTGCCTCCGTACCCAATAAAGACATACCATAGGGATGATCTGGGTACATAGCGGCGCGTAATTGATTAAAAGCTACATTAAAAGGCTGTTCCAATTGAGAGCGAATGCTTTGACAGGTGAGATTTTTCTCTAATTCGATTTCTGGGGGTGGAAAACTGGGAAAACGAATAATTTCCGCCGCTAGACGCAATATATCTAGAAAATCCTTGGTAACGGTCTTTAAACTAACCACAAAATAATCGGTCCCCGTGTCGGCGCTTAAACCGGCCCCTGTGGACTCAACGCGATCAGCAATTTCTAGGGAAGATAACTTTTCTGTACCTTTGGTGAGCAGCACAGCTAAAAGACGAAATAAACCTGCCTTTTCGGTTTTTTCCCAACGAGTACCCGCATTTTTAAGAAAAATCCTCCCTGCAACCAACTCCACGGCCGTATTTTCCACCACTAAAAGAGTGATGCCATTTTCTAAGGTTAAGCGGTGAATGGGAGAAGCGGACATCGTTTATTCACAGGGTTGCATTATTGTAATAGCATATCGCTCTGGGGAGAGATACTGACGAGCCAGACGCTGTAGATCTGATGGTTGCAAACTTTGGATAACCCGGGGATAGATCGTTGCTAGGTCGGCAGCTCTCAGGGTTTGATAATATCCATAAAGTCCGGCTAATTGGCCTGGGGTTTCTGTGGAGAAAATATAATCGTTAGCTAATAACTGTTGAGTGCGGTGTAATTCTGCGGGGGTGACGGGATGATCGTGCAGATGTTGGAGATGTTCACAGATAATAGCTTCAATTGTCCCGATTTGTGAGCTAGATAGCCAAGCGCCTATGGTAAAGAGACTGGAATCTCGTTGCAGGGAAAAATTACTGTTAATATCGAGGACGATTTGCGCTTCTTCCCGCAGCTGTCGCACTAACCGCGAACAGCGTCCCCCAGCAAGAATTACCGAAAGCAAGTCTAATCCAAAGGCATCTTCTAGGCGATCGCATCCTGGTCCAATCCATCCCATCAAGAGACGAGAATGTTCTAGGTGGGGTAAATATACTTGGGAGCGACGAATTTCGATCAGGGGGGGTTCGGCAGCCACTAGATTCGCAGGAGATTCTGAGGGGACGGGAAATTCCCGAAAAGATTGCCGGATAATTTCTAAAGCTGGTTGGGGTTCAATTCCCCCGATAATCGCCACACACATATTTTCTGGTTGATAATAGGTGCGATGGAAACAGCGCATTTGATTGGGGGTTAATTGCTCTAAACGGGGTTGATCGCCTAAAATAGAGCGTCCGTAGGGATGGTTTTGATAGATACTTCCGCAGAGGGTTTGGTAGGCAATCCAATCGGGATCATCATAACAGGCCCGTAATTCTTCTAAAACTACATCTTTTTCCCGATAGAATTCTTCATCGTCAATCTCAGCATGGAGGAGAATTTCGGCCAGATGGGGTAGGGTATGTTCAATTTGATCCACACTGGTGGTGAGATAGAAGTGTGCATAATCGTGACTGGTGGCCGCGTTGGTCATTCCGCCACAATTTTCGATTAAATAGTCAAAGAGTCCGGGGGGAAGTTTTTTTGTCCCCTTAAAGATCATGTGTTCGAGAAAATGGGCCATACCTAACCATGGATCGGGTTCAGCGATCGCACCTGCTTTCACCCACACATCTACTACCACCACAGGAGTCACGGGTAAATACTGATGAATTACGGTTAAGCCGTGATCTAATTGCCATACCTGAGCGGGAAAAGAACTTGTTTGACACTGTGCTATCGACTTGATCAATGTCCGTTAACCAGATTTTTTGTTAAATTCTATACATATGTTATCTTATCTCTTGCCTGCTCAACCATTAAAAAACTTTTGTCATGATTTCTAGACAATTCTCCCAAATATCAGCCTTATCGGTGATCAGTGATCAGTTATCAGATGTGATACTAAATCCGTTGAGTATAGGCTACATATCAAGACAGGCAAAAGGCCCCCATGCAAAAGGGAGAATAAATAATCAGTTTTTAATAACCGGATTTAGTGTGATACCAAATCCGTTTTTAATAGTGTGATTGACTCTCAAGTTATGAATTGTTTCTCCCCACACCCCACTCTCCTATACTTTTTAAACAGGATTTAGTATGAGTTTTCGGTTCACTGATTACTGTTTACTGTTTACTGTTTACTGATAACTGAAAAACCTCCTATGACAGAAAATAGAGATAACTTCAACGAAATTTATAATGCACTAATTGAGCGCATTGTCAATCTAACTTTGGCAGGAAAAATTAGGGCTAAATCACAGGTTTATAACCTTTTGGCCGAGGGAGTAAAAAATGGCACAGGAGAAATTTTTGAGCGTTGTTTAACCGAACAAATCATCGTTACTCGCTCACAGTTAGAAACAAAAATTAAAGCGACTAGGGTTTTGCGGGCCTTGGAAACCATCGAAAGTGAATGGGAAAAATATCAAAAAACCAATCAGCAAAATTCTCTCACGGCAGCGGCGATCGATAATCTGATTAAAATCGATCGAGAGGATCGTTTACTGACGTTAGTAAATTTAATCGATCCCAATCAAAATAATGCTTTAACCCTAGAACAATTACAACAGTTAGCCAAGCATTTACAGACAGTTTCTCAGCAGCGGGGAGAAGCGGATTTATGGCAAATTGCCACGGGGATTAATCTGGGGTTAAATACTTGGTCAAATTTATCGAATGATCTCACCAGTTGGCTCTACGAACAAAATCGCCATCTTGGTTTTACTAATGATAATGAGCGAGTGACACCCTGGCAAATTTGGGCAAGTAAAGTTAATCCCTCTTGGTTAAAACGAGTCTTAGAAAGTTTAGCTAATCAACAAGCTTTTGATTCTCTTACTCAGGATTTAACTTTAACCGATTGGGTAGAAACTGCTATTGTTTTTCAATATATCCAAAGGGGACTAATTAACTTTTTTGATCAGCGCATCTATAGCGAAAAACTGGGAGCAAAATTATCCATTTCTACCTTTCTCACCTTTGCTTTAATTTGGTCACTGTTAACCAATAGTTTCGAGCAAGTTAGTAAAAATTCTCTCTATAGTCGCGGCTGTTTTCAGATGGCTTTACAAATTCTGAGAACCTTTGCTCAACGGGATTATTTTCCTTTATACGGAGGAATTTTCGCCTCCTTTTCTGGCAGTTATCTCAAGGAGGCCTTAGATTATTTATCAATTCCTCTGCGTTATGTGGAAGGTACGGGAGAAAAGGCGAGAATTTTAACTTTAATTGCCTATTCTAATCGCATTCGCGGCGACTATCGACAGGCCAGAGAATGTCATCAACAAGCTTTAGAAATTGCTCGTCAACAGCAGGACTATGCTTGTGAAATAGCTAATTTAAACCATTTATCTCGTCTCAATGCTATCCAGAAAAACTATACAGAAGCGATTAATTTAAGTCAGAGAGCTTTAATTTTAAGTCGTCAACAGGGTAATAGTTTAGGACAGGCTAACGCTTTGGCTAATTTGGGTTATAGTCAGGTACAGGAAGCGCAACAGTTAGAGAGATATGATCCCGAAATTTATCAAAGTTCGATCGAGTATTTAAAACAGGGATTAAAGTTAGCGGAAAGTCTCCAAGATTGGCAGAGTAAATCCCTTTGTTGTAGCAGTTTAGGTTTAGCATATCTTGTCCTCGAAAGAACCCAAGAGGCGATTAATATTCTCCTGCAAGGATTAGAATCTGCCAAATACTACGGAGATGTATATCTGCAAGGTTTATTACTAACTTATTTAGGGGAAGCTTACTATCAAGACAAGAATTTTGAACAGGCAATTTATATGGGTTCTCTAGGAATGTATTGGCTACACGAAATCGGTGCAGTGGAATGGCGACAAGCTGCTAGTCTATTAACAGTTATTCGCGGTAAAAATATCGCAGCTTTTGAGCAGACTTTCAGTCAGGAACGTTCCTCCCTGATTAAATCTCTTGGGGTGGAAGGCTACCAATATATCTCAGAAATTCTCAGCAAATATCAACAGGGTAATTAGTGAATACAAAGCATAACCTATTAATTAATCTCTCGGTACTTTTTCCCCAACCCACAGGAATCAGTACCTACATTCTTAACCTCTTACCCTACCTAAAAAATTTAGAACCAACCCTACTAACAGCTAATAGTTATCCCGACTTTAACTGTTATTCTATCCCCAAAGGTCTCGGCCCCGATCGAGGAGCGAAAGGTCATTTAAAACGCTTACTCTGGACTCAGTGGCAATTACCGTCAATTTACCGACAATTAAAGGCCAATTTACTCTTTTCTCCCCTCCCGGAAGCGCCGATAAATTCTCATTGTCGCTTTGTCGTCATGGTCCACGATTTAATTCCCCTGCGGTTTCCCAGTTTTACTTCCCCCCTAACCCAATATTTCCGTTATTATGTGCCGCAGGTATTACAACAGGCAAAACATATCATCTGTAACTCCCAGGCAACGGCCAAAGATATCACTGAATATTATCAAATTCCCGCCGATAAAATTACTTCTATTCCCCTAGCCTATGATCATCATCACTTTCGCCCTATGGAAGATAATAAGCCAGAACATCCCTATTTTCTCTATCTCGGTCGTCCCAATCCCTATAAAAATTTACCGCGTTTAATCGCCGCTTTTGCCCAACTGCCCCCAGATTTAACCGATTATCATCTTTGGATTGCCGGCAGCTTTGATCGCCGTTATACCCCCAATTTACAACAACAAGCGCGAGAATTGGCAGTCAGCGATCGCATTAAATTTCTCGATTATATCCCCTACGATGAGCTGCCCAAAGTGATCAGTCAAGCCACTGCTTTAGTCTTCCCCAGTCTCTGGGAAGGCTTCGGATTGCCCGTTTTAGAGGCTATGGCCTGCGGTACACCCGTCATTACCTCAAATTTGTCATCTTTGCCCGAAGTCACGGCAACAGCGGCAATTTTAATCGATCCCTATCGAGTCGAGTCCATAGCCGATGCCCTAAAAATTATCGCTCAAGATCGACAATTACAGTCAAAATTAAGTTATCTAGGCAAAAAACGAGCCAATGAGTTTAGTTGGCAAAAAACCGGTCTAGCTACAGCCGCAATCTTAAATCAATATCTAGAGTATGCTTAACTGACAGGGTTTCCCGTCCAGATGAAGTGTAACCTGATCGGTCATCGTCGGAAAAAGAAAAATAATTTGACAGATCGGCAGCATTTGCTGTAGGATGGATGATCGTGACCTAAATTGGAGAGATGGCCGAGCGGTTGAAGGCGCAGCACTGGAAATGCTGTTTAGGGGTAACTTTAACGAGGGTTCGAATCCCTCTCTCTCCGTCCCCAAAGCACCTCATATCTACGAGGTGCTTTTTATAGTCAAAAGTAGGGTGCGTTAGACGGCAAAAATTGCTGCTTTGACTTGAAGGTAACAATCCGTCGTAACGCACCACCTATCATCAACTAAGTAGGGTTGGCTAAATATCAGTGAACGCTT
>VYKR01000024.1_pt1 | contig 36354 bp, 39 predicted proteins | sample 5109561 | NCBI WGS metagenome assembly VYKR01 (sample SAMN12291799, study PRJNA351875) | freshwater metagenome | isolation source: freshwater lake | place: USA: Michigan, Ford Lake | collected 2015-08-15
AGAACAGAGTAAATCTGTTAAGGCAGGTGCGAAAAATCCTTCGGGAAAGAAGCAGAAACCCAAATCGTGAGGTTTGGGAATCGCCGTCCGTTTTACGGCGGCGAGGATGTCAAGTGTCAACATATTAGCTATGTACACTGATTCCGGAGGATTGTCTATTCAACTTAAAATTTGATGTTATAGGGGTATTATGGTTGTCAATGTAAAGTTTTATTACAGGATTCAACGTTTCTGGGTTTTTCCCTAGTTCTAAGACTTGTCATGTCTGTCTCAATCAAGTGGGTAGTTTTCCGCTTGAGGTTAGAAATTGGACTTGTGTGCATTGTAACACAACCCATGACCGGGACATAAATGCGGCGATAAATATCAGAAATGAAGCCTTACGGATATTATCGTTAGGAAAAGCGCGATACTGCCTATAGAGGGGATGTAAGACCAAAAGCGTAGTTCACCCCCCTGAGTCGTAAACGCTAAAAGCGAGGGCCAGAATTCGAGAGAAATCATCTGAGGAGCCACCACACCCTCAGCCTCTCTGTCCGGTAACGATGTAAGATACCCTTTGGGCGATATTGGTGGCGTGATCGGCCATGCGTTCCAGATGACGGATTAGTAAAGCCATCAGCAGGATTGGTTCCACCACACCCTTAATATCTCTTTGATGGGCGAGAGTGTGATAGAGATAATCATAGGCTCGATCGACCGTATTATCTAGTTCTTTGACCTTTGGACCTGCTTCTTGATCGAGGTCAGCCAGGGCAACAAGGCTCGTGGCTAACATATACTGAGCATGGTGGGACATAGCCTCGATCTCACTCATACAATCGTGGGGAGTATAGGCGAATAATTTGAGAGCTATTTCCGCCAAATCCTTGGCATAATCGCCGATACGTTCCAAATCGCGCACTAATTGCATAAAAGCACTTAAAAGCCGCAAATCTTGGGCTACGGGAGCCTGTAGAGTCATGAGAGTGGCACAATCTAACTCGATTTGACGGTAGTAGCGATCGATTTCCTTGTCAAGGAGGGGGATTTTTTTCGCCATTTCCAAATCCCTAGCAAAAAGGGATTGATGGCTAAGACGAAAGGATTCTTCGACCAAGGTTCCCATTCTCAGCACATCCTGTTCCAATCGCTGGAGAGAACGAGCGAAATAGGTGCGATCGCGATGATTGGTTTCTTTGGATAGGCTCACGGTCGGATTCGCTTAACATAAAACTACTCTTTCTCTACAGTGATAACAAGAAAATTTTCGGTTTTGTACAGTTGTCTAGAGAACTTGACAGATTTTTTTCTCTAGGGGAAATGGGGGAATGGGGGAATGGGGAAATGGGGGAATGGGGAAATGGGGAAATGGGGGAATGGGGAAATGGGGGAATGGGGAAATGGGGGAATGGGGAAATCGGGGAATTCAACTAAAACCCTAAAACCCTAAAACCCTAAAACCCTAAAACCCTAAAACCCTAAAACCCTAAAACCCCAACACCCTAAAACCCTAAAACCCTAAAACCCTAAAACCCTAAAACCCTAAAACCCTAAAACCCTAAAACCCTAAAACCCCACTGCCTTTTTTTGACGGGGGAGAGTGACTTGTAGGCGAGCGCCACCGGTGTTAGGATCATTTTGAGCGACGATCGAACCGCCATGGGCTTGAATAATCTCTTTGGCAATCGATAAACCTAAACCGGTACTATGATCCTTGCTGCCTTGTTTTTGACGGGTGCGGGAAGGATCACCGCGAAAGAGGCGATCAAAAACGTAGGGTAGATCCGCTTCGTTAAATCCCTTCCCGTTGTCGATAACGTCAATTTTCAGCCATTTTTCCCCGATAGTATCGGATATTTCCCGAATTTCTAGGCGTATCTTCCCCTGATCGGGACTATACTTAATGGCATTATCAAAGAGATTCAGGAAAACTTGCAGCAGACGAGAGTGATCCACTTCCAGCGTCCAATCCACCGGAGAGGAATAATCTAAGCTAATCTGTTTTTGGGCGGCTATTGGGGTGACAGTCTGCCAAGCGGTGGTGATGAGGTCCTCTAGATTAATCATCTGGTATTGTAAAGAGCGCCCCGCATCCGCTTGTAATTCACTAATTTCTAGCCAATCGCAGACTAATTGGCTCAAACGCTCCACTTCTTTCGCCATTTGTTCTAACCAGCGTCTTTCGGGAGCTTGGAGGCGTTTTTGTAAAGCTTCGGTGAGGAGAGAAATAGAGGTTAAGGGAGTGCGTAACTCGTGAGTTAAGTCAGAGAAAGCTCGCTCGCGATTTTGCGATAATTCTACTAAAGGCTGTCTATTTTCGATAAATACAGCGATTTCACCTTCTGGCAGCGGATAACCGTAACCCTTCAAGGCAATCGATTTAGGAGCAATCACTTGGCGATCGCTAATGGAGTTGACAGGATAATTAGTCGGGTAAAAAGTCCAAGTTTGCACCTGTGGACTCTGTTTTTGGCGAGTTTCTTGAATTAATTGATCTAATTCGTAGGAGCGTACTAATTCCAGCAGCAGACGCACTTGATCTGGCTGCCAGCGATCGAGTTTTAAGAGGGTAATTGCCTGTTGATTGCACCAGAGTAGTTGATTATCGGCATCTATATGAAGATAGGCGATCGGCGCTAGTTCTAGCAAGGATTTCTGAATTTCTAAGCTCTTTTCTCGCTCTTGCAGACTTTGGGAGAGAAACTGTAATTCTCGACGCACTAGGGAGGTAACGGGAAAAGAGGCCGATAAATCCACCGAATCCGAGAGAGCGATCAGGTTTCGCTTTAACTCTCCATTTAAGCGTGAGACTTGCCAATAACAAATACTCAAACCTAAAACTACTCCGAAAATAAAAGCGAAAATAGTCATTATCCCAGAAAGCGGCGATCGCTAAATTTGAAAATATAATCGCTCACCTAGCCAAAACGATAACCGAAACCGCGTACAGTAATCAGGTATTCCGGTTGACTGGGATCGATTTCCAGTTTTTCCCGTAACCAGCGAATGTGAACATCGACGGTTTTGGTGTCTCCTAAAAAATCGGGTCCCCAAATTTGTTCAATTAACTGCTCTCTTGACCAAACTCGGCGCGGATAACTCATAAATAGGTCGAGGAGACGAAATTCTTTAGGAGAAAGGTTAATTTCTTCATCTCGCACCGTCACCCGACATTCTTGGGTATAGAGAAAAACATCGCGGAATTTTCGCACGGGAGCGGCAGCTAGGGAAGTAAATCCTTGACGACGAATGAGAGCGCGACAACGAGCGACTAATTCTCGCATACTAAAGGGTTTAGTCAGATAATCATCGGCACCCACTTCTAAACCCAAAACTCGATCGGTTTCGCTGGCCTTAGCACTTAAAATTAAAATCGGGATAATATTGCCGTGATAGCGCAACAGACGACAGATATCAAGACCGTTGATTTGGGGTAACATTAAATCCAAAACGACCAAATCAAAACGAGATTCACCGTGATTAGATTCTTGACTTTGCAGTAATTCTAGGGCAACGCGACCATCACTAACACCGAGAGCCTCGTAACCTTCTTCTTCCAAAGCCAAAATAATCATATCCCGAATCACTTCTTCATCTTCAACGATTAAAATCCGATGATTGGGAACGAAATCCGTACTCGCCGACAAGGGGGGGTTGTCAAGGGTTAACATAAAAATACTTGATTATTCGTCCTAATTTTATCTCAATTTGTCAACCCGCATTCGTTTTGGAAGGCTAGAGCCGAATGTTATTACAGTTATCTACATGGTTAGAGGTGGAATCCTATCTAGAACAATCTCAGGGAATTATTATTCCCATTGGTTCCACGGAACAACACGGGCCGACGGGACTGATTGGTACAGATGCTCTATGTGCGGAGGCGATCGCTAAAGGAGTAGGGACACAGGTACAAGCAATGGTAGCACCAACCTTAAATGTCGGTATGGCCCTACATCACACGGCTTTTCCCGGTACAATTAGTCTTCGTCCTAGCACTTTGATTCAAGTCATCCTCGACTATGTGACTTGTTTAGCTAGAGCCGGTTTTCGTCAATTTTTCTTTATTAATGGTCACGGGGGCAATATTGCCACCCTAAAAGCCGCTTTTTCGGAAACCTATTATCATTTGGATGCCCTCAATTTGCCTAACACAAACGAGGTTAAATGTCAAGTGGCCAATTGGTTTATGGTGCGAGAAGTTTATCTTTTAGCCAAAGAATTGTACGGAGATAAGGAGGGTTCCCACGCTACACCGAGCGAAGTGGCGTTAACTCAGTATCTTTACCCTGAAAGTCGTAAAAACGCCTTTTTATCGGATAAAGTGGCTTCTGGTCATGATATTTACGGTGCGGCTAATTTTCGCCAAAATTACCCCGATGGTCGTATGGGTTCCAATCCTGCTTTAGCAACTCCCGAACACGGTCAGAGGTTCTATGAATTAGCCGTGAAAGAATTGAGTAATACTTATCTGGAATGGCTCTCTTGTTCTTTGTCCGAGTGATAGTGACTAAGCCACCGAGATCCGGAATAATTTAACTGTAACCCTAAGTGAGTGGTTTCAATTAAATTGAAGATAGATTTTGTCTTTGATCCCCCCTGCCCCCCTTGATAAGGAGGGTGCCGATCCCCCCTTAATCCCCCCTTAATAAGGGGCAGATCCGAACAATTTTTAACCCCCACCCACTTAGAAAGAAAACTTAAATATCCAAGGAGAAAATTGATGATTACCACCACTGACAATAACTCCAATCAATCTCTGGTTAGTTTGCGGGAAATACAAGAATTTTCCATCGCAATTACAGCCAAAAGCCTCAATCCCGCCATGCTAACGGTTGATTTCCTCAAATATTCGGGAATAGTTCCCCCCGACTGGGAATTGAACGGCCAGCCGGTACTCAATCCTAATTACGCTCAAGTTAATTTTCAAAATGGCATCGGCATCGCCGCCCAACCCCGGAAAATTACCTTTGTGGAGATGATTAACTCTCCCGATAGCCTGAACCTGAAACTGCCGGAAATTGTCGGTTTATATCTAGATAAACTCCCTTTAGCCGAATATCAAGCCCTGAGTATCGCCCCAAAAACTATTGTTCCTCTCCCCAGTAGCCCCGATGCCGCTAAAAAATACATCACCGAAACTCTTCTGGCCCCCGGTCCCTGGCTCAATTTCGGTATAGCCCCTCTACAAGCCAGCATCAATCTACTTTATCAATTAGAAACCTCTCAGCTATCCGTGGCGATTAACGAGGCAAAATTGCAATTACCCGATGGCCAAACCTTAGCGGCGCTATTATTTGCCGGCAACTTTAACTATAATCTGGCCGAGGGCAGCGATCGATTGAATCTGCTCAAACAATATCTAGGACAATGGCAAAAAGACCTAGAGATTTTCCGAGAATTAGTCACTCAGCGTTTTCTGGAAAGACAAGTGCCAGTTTTCCCCTCTAATATCAATCTGCCCCTAGGACCCCAAGATGGACTGTAATCAGTAGTCAGTCAATATTTACCGATAACCTAAAACACATCCACCCCCGCAAACCCTTGTATTTTGGCATTAGCGGCTTCCCCACAGCTGCGCGGGGTGGGGAATAATTTCCCCGGGTTAGCCAAACCTTTGGGATTAAAGCAATCCCGCACATAGCCCATAGTTTCTAAGTCAATCTCGTTGAACATAGCGGGCATATAACAATTTTTATCGATGCCGATACCATGTTCACCTGATAAACTGCCTCCAACCCGCACACAAAGCTTGAGAATTTCACCGCCTAATTCCTCCACTTCTGCCCAGGCCCCTTCTACCCTGTTATCGTAGAGAATCAACGGGTGTAAATTGCCATCCCCAGCGTGGAAAACATTGGCGATTTTATAACCGTATTTTTCACTTAAAGCCTTAATTTCCTGAAGAACAGACACCAATTGAGTGCGCGGAATCACCCCATCCTGCACAAAATAATTAGGGCTAATTTTCCCCGCCGCCGCAAAAGCCGCTTTTCTGCCCTTCCAGAGTTTCAAGCGGGTTTCGGCATCATTAGCCGTGGTGATATTTCTCGCCCCATTTTGACGGCAAATCTCGGCAACCCGATGTTTATTACTGGCGACTTCTACTCCTAAACCATCCAATTCCACTAATAAAACTGACTCGGCATCCCGGGGATAACAGCCGGTAGCCACCACGTCTTCCACGGCGTTGATGATGATAGAGATAGGGGAGGATACAAGCCTTGCGCTCCTACAGTAGGATATATATAATCAAACTTAGGATTTTTATAGATACAAGGTGCGGGAGAGCATGATTAAAATATGAAAAAGAAACTTCAAGTTTTTATTTCTTCTACATATACTGATCTACTACCTGAACGCCAAGCAGCAGTTGAGGCAATACTTAGAGCCGGACATATTCCAGCCGGAATGGAACTCTTCGCTGCTGGTGATAAATCACAGATGGAAATCATTAAACGTTGGATAGATGACTCTGATGTCTTTCTCCTCATCTTGGGAGGGCGTTATGGAAGCATTGAACCAGAATCTGGAAAGAGTTATGTACACATTGAATATGAGTATGCTGTATCAAGAAACAAAGCTTGCTTTGCCTATGTAATTAAAGATGATGAATTAGAGAGAAGAGGACAGCAAGATTATGAAAAGTTTCGTGAAACTCAAAATCGGGCTAAACTAGAAGAATTCAGAAGAACATTAATGAATGGAAAGCTCGTTGATTTGTGGTCAAACGCCGATCAACTTAAATATTCAATAAACGTATCTCTAACCGGCACATCTCTAACTGATTTATTGGAAGAAAAAAAATTACGGGGTTGGGTAAAAGATGAAAAAATTGATTTTCCATCACTCTTGATTGAATATAATCAGTTAAGGGTTGATAACTCAAAACTTCAGATAAAAATCAATGATTATAGTAATCTGGGTTTAACTAATATTTATAGAGAATTTTTGCGAGATAGTTTTAATGAAAAAATGGAGGAAGTTACTCAAGACAGTCAAAGAAGTAATGAAATAGATATTCTTCAGACCTTTGCGCCTAACTTAGAATTTTTCAAAGAAACATTAATAGAATGCTTAAAGAAAGGCGTAAATATTAGAGTGCTGTTGTCTTGGTCAAAATCAAGAGCCGTGAAACTTAGAGAGGACGCTCTTCGTCAATATACCAATAACTCAAGAATAAGAACTAATGTTGAGTTTGAAGTAACTAAAAACCTAGAAACTCTTCAAGAAATTTTTGATCATATAAATTGTGAAAATTATCAAGGTTCTTTAAAGGTTAGATTGTATAATTCCATACCATCAATCTCCATGTATAGAATCAATGATTACTTCCTTGTTGGAGTTTTTCTACATGGAAGACTTGCTGTAAGGTCTTTCCAACTAGAGCTAACAGGCACAGATACAACCCTTGTTAACGTATGCTCTGAAGAGTTTAATAAAATTTGGGACATGGCTCGTGAGATTATGCCTCAATATCTCGGTGTATGGCGATTAAATCTAGAAACCTTGTTTTGAAATGTGGAGAATTTACGAAAATGACTAATGAACTTTTATCTGTTTTTGAAGAACAGGAATCAATTCTGATTAAAAACTTTAAACAACATCCCATCTTTTGCAAAATTAATCAATTATCTCAATCAGATTTTTTGAAAATTCTGATTCAGAGGCGAGGTCTATCTTTCGCCATAACACCTGTTTACGAATTAGCGATTGATATAATCCTTGATCAAGAAGTTATATCTACCATCAAAGAAATTCTCCATGAAGAGTATCCTAGAGATACAAACAATAATCCTTTACCTTCTCATAGAGAACTTCTAATGCGAGATATCATGGCTTTAGGCGCTTCAAGAGATTATATACTCGATCAACCTCTTTCTCAAGAAACAATTGATTCAATTTTTTCCGTATTCAAACTACTAACCAATGAAAGACATAATCAGATTGGAACAATTGCTCTTGTTCGTTTTTGGGGTGAAGTTCTTGTTGCTGAAGAATATTCTTGCTTCTGGAAAAGAATGCAGAATACACTATCAGAAAATAAAGAGAACGGTAAGCCTCAATCTCAATTTTATTGGTATCACATGAAACATGACCAAAAGAAGCAATCTCTTGACAAACAAAATCCTTTAGATTCAGGTAGTCATTCTGAAAGATTAGCTGAACATCTTAAAGATTTGATTAAATCTGAAGAAGACATGAGGTATTGTTTGAGAATAGAGGAAGAATCCCAAAAAATGAAGTTGCGGTTTTATGATCAATTTCTCGGTATGCTTGAAATCAATTCAAGCAATTGAGGATATGGAAAAAAGGACTCACTTACTTGCCGGGGAAATTGTTCATCTCCATACAAACGTTTCACTACTTAAGCTACCTCGTTTTGTTGAATAGCGGTTTCAATTTTTTCGGTATATACTTCTGCATAGACATAGGCATTAACTAAATCAGCATCACTAATTCGAGGATAGTCGTTCAAAAGGTTTTTCCTCTTCCCTGTTCCAAGTTAGGCAATGTGGGTTTTATAGTTATTTCAGATAAGTCTGATACACTCTAGACCAGTTAAACCCTTATGGACTCTGGCATTGATATTCTCAATCTTAATTGAACCGCTATCAGGTCAAAATATCTAAGAACTCAGATAAATTTGACATAATCTTAGGTTTTATGGATAGGAACTTGTCTCTTTTCTTTTTTTCCTCCTACGGAAGATTTTTGATTTCTGCAAGAGGTCTATTACTGCCGATAACCTAAAACACATCCACCCCCGCAAACCCTTGCATTTTCGCATTAGCGGCTTCCCCACAGCTGCGCGGGGTGGGGAATAATTTCCCCGGGTTAGCCAAACCCTTGGGATTAAAGCAATCCCGCACATAGCCCATAGTTTCTAAGTCAATCTCGTTGAACATGGCGGGCATATAACAATTTTTATCGATGCCGATACCATGTTCGCCCGATAAACTGCCCCCAACCCGCACACAAAGTTTGAGAATTTCACCGCCTAATTCCTCCACTTCTTCCCAGGCACCCTCTACCTTGTTATTGTAGAGAATCAACGGGTGTAAATTGCCATCCCCGGCGTGGAAAACATTGGCGATTTTATAACCGTATTTTTCACTTAAAGCCTTAATTTCCTGAAGAACATACACCAATTGAGTGCGGGGAATCACCCCATCTTGCACAAAGTAATTAGGGCTAATTTTCCCCGCCGCCGCAAAAGCCGCTTTTCTGCCCTTCCAGAGTTTCAAGCGGGTTTCCGCATCATTAGCCGTAGTGATATTTCTCGCCCCATTTTGACGGCAAATCTCGGCAACCCGATGCTTATTCTTGGCTACTTCTACCCCTAAACCATCCAATTCCACTAACAAAACTGACTCGGCATCCCGGGGATAACAGCCGGTAGCCACCACGTCTTCCACGGCGTTGATACTGAGATTATCCATAATCTCCATCCCCGCCGGAATCATTCCCGATTTAATAATATCCGCCACCGCTTGGCCTGCTGCCTCGATACTGGTAAAATCGGCCAGTAAAACACAGATAGATTCCGGAGTTTTCAGAATTCTTAGGGTGATTTCCGTGGCGATGCCTAAAGTTCCCTCGGAACCCACAAATAAACCGGTTAAATCATAGCCCGGTTGTTCCGGTACCGCACCCCCCACATCGATAATGGAACCGTCGGGAAGGACGATTTTTAAGCCCATAACGTGATTGGTAGTCACGCCGTATTTTAAACAGTGAACCCCGCCGGAATTTTCCGCCACATTACCGCCGATCGAGCAGATAATTTGACTAGAGGGATCCGGTGCATAATAAAATCCCGCCCCGCTTACCGCTTGCGTCACCCAATTATTAATCACCCCGGGCTGTACCACCACCCTTTGATTATCTAAATCAACCCTGAGAATCTGATTCATCCGCGCCGTGACGATGAGAATCCCCTCTTCTAAGGGTAACGCCCCTCCCGATAAGCCCGTTCCTGCACCCCTCGCTACCCAGGCAATCTCGTTATCGTGACAGAGTTTCACCACCGCCGCAATTTCTGCGGTGCTGCGAGGCAGCACCACAAGAGCGGGTCTTTGTCTGTATCCTGTGATACCATCGCACTCGTAGGTTAATAATTCATCTTTGCGACGGATGACTCCATCTTTGCCAAGGATCGCTTCTAGCTGTTTGATCAGATTGGGGGAGATTTTCGGGGGATTTTTGAGTAACATAGGTTTCAGGGCGGCGGAGTCGCAGTAAAATGGCTCTATAGGTTAAAATATCGCAAAAAAGCCAGAAATAAAGCTTTTAAAGCTGCTCTCTCCTATTTTAGCACTAGAACCCCTTCCTCTGTAGATAGAAACCTGCAAGGGTCTAGATTCATAGAGAAAATTGCCGATAAATTTGCCAGTGCTTACCGTTATGAATTAGGAGGGTAATTTCATCGATCATCACCTCAAAAAATAGCTCTTGATTAGCATATTTTGACCAAGCTTTCCAGAAATTATCTTTAGTTAAATCTCGGAAGCCAACGGTTAAATGGGGCGCAAAAGCTCGGCTTTTTGAGGCATTATCGCTGATATTCAAGGAAGATTCTAGCTGCTGTAAAAGCCGTTTTTGCAGAGTTAATAATTCCGGGGTTTTCTGGACATTAATATAAATGACTCGCGGTTTAAAGGCAGAAAAATTCTGGAGAATTAGGGGAATAGGAGAGTGCAAGCGGGCAAATTCCTCTAAACATCTTTCTAAATCTGGTAATTGTCCTAAATTCCACCGGAAAGGCGGTTGGAGAGTGACGTGGGGAGGCGATTTCAGGGCAGCGCGACTATTGTAAATTTCTGCAAACTCTAACTTGATTTTTGTGGCAATTTCCTGTACTTCTGGCGGCGGCAAAAGCGCGATAAAAAATAGAGATCCCTGGGGTTGATTCATGGAAGCAAGCAAAGCTACAGAAATAAAGCTGTCACCTCGATTCTAGCAGTCTTCCACAACTCTAAGCTAATTGTATAAGCTAAGACGTATTTAAACCGCTTATTCTTAGATTAGCCGAATCTCCCCCCCCCCTTGCCCCCCCGACATCGGGGGGGTCTTGCCTCTTGCCCCTTGCCTCGTCTCAACAAGCAATTTAAATTAGGAAGAGCTTAGCTCTGTTACATGGCACCCTCGACGGCCAAGATTAATCGGTATAATTATATGATTGTTAATCCGTCCTAGCCGCCTGAAAATTTATGCCCTGGTTTGTCAAGATAGAAAAAGGCATTGTTGATAAAACTACCTTTGATCGCTATGTCAGCGCCCATAAGGACTATGTGCGTGATTTAATTAGCCAAGGACGAGCAGCAAAAAGTGGTTATTGGGCAGAAAAGGGCGGCGGAATGTTATTATTTAAAGCCGATTCTCTTGAGGAGGCCCAAGCAATTATAGTTCGCGATCCTTTAATCGAGAATGGTTGTGTGGAATACGAACTCCATGAATGGCGAATTGTCGTAGAATAATCTAGCTTTTCAGGGAACAGTGAACAGTAATCAGTAATCAGTGAAAAGACGGCAATGTCAAGCTTTTGATTATCTAAATATTACTCCTTAAATACTGCCTAGTAGTGGGGAGATGGGGGTGGAGAGTGGAGTCAGGAGACCACTTCGTGCGCGTTGCGGGGGGAGAGGGAAGATGGGGTGCTTTTTTGCTGTGAACTGAAAACTTACATCTGATCACTGATAACTGATCCCTGATAAGCTATACTAGGGGAATTGTGCTAATAGCACGCTTGATGCTGCCGAATCATTAAATAAATTGTCCCCAGTGAATTTGAGGAATTAACTTTGTCTAAACAAGATCTCATCGAAATGGAAGGAACCGTCACCGAATCTTTGCCCAACGCCATGTTTAGGGTGGATTTAGATAACGGTTTCAACGTCTTAGCTCATATATCCGGCAAAATCCGCCGTAATTATATCAAAATCCTCCCCGGCGATCGAGTAAAAGTGGAACTGACCCCCTACGACCTAACCAAAGGCAGAATTACCTATCGCTTGAAAAATCAGAAAAAATAGCGATAAATAGGGGCAGAGAAGCCAAAAAGCCTAATAAGCAGCCAAATTTATTTAAAAAAAATAGGTGACACGAGTAAAAGAAATCTGATATAATAATAAGCTTGCAGTGTTGCCAAAATAGTTAGGCATGAAAGTTAGAGCGTCTGTCAAAAAAATGTGCGAAAAGTGCCGCGTCATCCGTCGGCGCGGTCGGGTCATGGTAATTTGTTCTAACCCCAAACACAAGCAGAGACAAGGTTAAACCACCAAAGTCACTGTCTTGGGGCAGAGAATCGTTACCGTTAATTGTAGTCGTTTTTGGAAAAAAAATCGTTCATAGGGAGAAAGAAAAAGCGTGGCAAGGATAGCTGGTGTAGACCTACCTCGCGATAAGCGTGTGGAAATCGCCCTGACCTACCTCTACGGAGTGGGTCTATCGCGTTCCCAAGAAGTCTTATCCGCGACGGGTGTTAACCCTGACACTCGGGTCAAGGATCTCAGCGATGAAGACGTGGCGGCGCTACGGACTTATATCGAAACAAATTATCAAATCGAGGGGGATTTGAGACGCTGGGAGGCGATGAACATCAAACGCCTCGCCGATATCGGCACCTATCGAGGTCGTCGGCATCGGCTAGGATTACCCGTGCGCGGGCAACGGACGCGAACCAATGCGCGGACCCGTCGCGGTCGTCGGGTGACAGTGGCAGGGAAGAAAAAAGCCCCCTCCAAGAAATAATTTTTTATTCATTGCGATATCCCCCAATCAAGAAAAACTATGGCGCGACCAACCAAAAAAACCGGACCGAAAAAACAGAAGAAAAATATTCCTACCGGAGTCGCTCACATTCAATCGACCTTCAACAATACCATTGTCACGATCGCCGATACCAAAGGCGATGTGATCTCTTGGGCATCGGCGGGATCGAGTGGTTTTAAAGGAGCCAAAAAAGGAACCCCCTTCGCCGCCCAAACCGCCGCCGATAACGCCGCCCGCCGAGCGATCGAACAGGGAATGCGTCAACTAGAAGTGATGGTTAGTGGCCCCGGGGCAGGACGGGAAACCGCAATCCGGGCCCTGCAAGGAGCAGGATTAGAAATCACCCTGATCCGGGACGTGACTCCCATCCCCCACAATGGTTGTCGTCCTCCCAAACGCCGGAGAGTGTAAACAGTGAACAGCTTTTTCAGGTGACAGGGATCTTGAGGCCGACAGCCGTTAGCTTTGAGCGCATCAGCAGTAGAATCGGGTCGTCAAAGACCATCTGCTCAAAAAACTGAACGCTGAACGCTAAAGGCTGAACGCTAAAGAAAACTGAAAACTGATAACTGAAAACTGATAACTGAACAAGGGAGGTCAATCGGTGGCGCAATTTCAAATCGAGTGTGTAGAAGCAAAAACTTACAAGAATCAGAGTCAGTACAGTAAATTCGTACTAGAACCTCTAGAAAGAGGCCAGGGTACGACCGTAGGTAATGCCCTGAGACGGATTCTCATTTCCAATCTGGAAGGGGCGGCCGTGACGGCCCTGCGGATCGCGGGAGTCAATCACGAATTTGCCACCGTCCAGGGAGTACGCGAGGACGTGATGGAACTCATGCTCAACATGAAAGAAATCATCCTCAAAAGCTACACCAATCAAACCCAGATCGGGCGTTTAGTGGCAACTGGACCAGCGACAGTAGTGGCGGCACAATTCGATTTACCCTCAGAAATCGAGATAGTTGATCGCAATCAGTACGTCGCTACCCTGGCCGAAGGGGCCAAGCTAGAGATGGAATTTCGCGTGGAAAAAGGCAAAGGCTACCGGGCGATTGATCGCAGTAAAGAAGAAGCCACTTCGCTGGACTTTCTGCAAATCGACTCGATTTTTATGCCCGTAACCAAAGTCAACTACAGCGTCGAAGATATCCGTTCCGAAAGCGGTCAAGCTAGAGATCGTCTGCTCTTAGAAATTTGGACAAACGGGAGCATTAACCCCAAAGAAGCCCTTTCCCAAGCGGCCGATATGCTGGTTAATCTCTTTAACCCGCTCAAGGATCTCAACGCCCTCGAATCCTCCGGTAACTTTGACGACCAAGAGATCAACCAAGAAAACCAAATTCCGATCGAGGAACTACAATTATCCGTGCGCGCCTACAATTGCCTAAAGCGAGCGCAGATCAACACCGTAGCCGACCTCCTCGATTACAGCCAAGAAGATCTCTTAGAAATCAAAAACTTTGGGCAGAAATCGGCGGAAGAAGTCATTGAAGCCCTACAAAAACGGTTAGGCATCACCCTACCCCAAGAAAAAAGCAAGTAAACCCAATTCCAGGAAAATACCATGAGACATCGGTGTAAAGTGCCTCAATTGGGTCTGCCGGCTGACCAAAGAAAGGCACTGCTGCGCAGCTTGGCCACCCAGCTAATTCGCCACGGTCAGATCACCACCACCCTAGCGAAAGCGAAAGCGGTGCGAGCAGAGGTAGACCACATTATCACCCTAGCTAAAGACGGTTCCCTGAGCGCCCGTCGCCAAGCTATGGGCTACATCTACGACAAACAACTGGTTCACGCCCTCTTTGAAGGCGCCCAGGCCCGTTATGGCAACCGTAACGGCGGTTATACCCGGGTCGTGCGTACCCTGCGCCGTCGCGGGGATAATGCCCCCATGGCGATTATCGAACTGATGTAACGATGACAGCTTGCCCCCAGTCGCGGATCGCCCTAGTTATCCAGTATGTGGGAACTAATTTCCACGGCTGGCAACGGCAACCCCATCACAGGAGCGTGCAGGAGGAAATCGAGAAGGCTCTGGCCGATATTCTCGGTCATGACGTCACTCTGCACGGGGCCGGACGTACCGATAGCGGTGTTCACGCCGCCGCCCAAGTTGCCCATTTCCAGCAGCAGAGTCCGATCCCACCTGCCCATTGGGCCAAGGTTCTCAATGCTCGGCTAGATGACGATATCGTCATTCGGGCCTCGGCTCAGGTTCCCGATCGCTGGCACGCCCGTTTCTCGGCCCTCTGGCGACGTTATCGTTACACCCTCTATACCGACCCCATCCCCAATCTCTTTGTTAGTCCCTTTAGTTGGCACTACTACCATCGTCCCCTCGATGCCGATTTGATGGCCAGGGCCCTACGCCCCCTATTGGGCAAGCACCATCTGGCCGCCTTTCACCGTGCCAACTCTAGCCGTGACCATTCTTGGGTAGAAGTACAGGGGGTGGAATGCTACCGTCAAGGGCCGTTTATACAGATGGAAATTCAAGCCAATGGCTTTTTGTACGGGATGGTGCGGCTATTGGTGGGAATGTTGGTGGAGGTGGGAACTGGTGAGCGATCGCTAGAAAACTTTACCGACATCTGGGTCAATCAGCGCCGAGAATTGGTCAAATACGCCGCGCCAGCTAAAGGACTATGTTTACTGCGGGTGGGTTACGCCGATTTTCCCTTTGCCGATAGCGTCTGGTGCGAGACTCAGCCTCTTTATTATTTCCGAGCAGAGGGGATAGGGGAATAGGGACATGGGGGAATAGGGAGATAGGGAAATGGGGGAATTTCAACTAAAACCCTAAAACCCTAAAACCCTAACCCCCCAACACCCAGGTGGGCAATAAAAAAAATTAATTTTTGTAAAGCAAGGCAAACTGACCATGAACAAAACACCGCTACCAAATTTAGAGACTCTAGAGCAGAAATGGTACGTCATTGATGCGGCCGATCAGCGTCTAGGTCGTCTGGCCACCGAGATCGCGATGATTCTACGGGGCAAAAATAAAGCCACCTTCACCCCCCATCTGGATACGGGGGATTTTGTCATTGTTATTAACGCCGAAAAAGTGACGGTGACGGGCAAAAAACGCCAACAGAAAGTTTATCGCCGCGACTCCGGCAGACCGGGTGGTATGAAGGTAGAAAGCTTCGATAAACTGCAAAAACGCATTCCTGAACGGATTATCGAACACGCTGTTAAGGGAATGCTCCCGAAAAATAGCTTAGGTCGGAAATTGTTCACGAAACTGAAAGTTTATGCGGGTGCGGAACATCCCCATCAGGCACAACAACCGGAAGTTTTAGCGATTAATACGATTCCCGCAGGAGGAAATTAAGTCAATGCAAGCCACGGACAGTAAAAATAAGGTAGTTTATTGGGGAACGGGACGACGCAAATCGGCGGTCGCTGCCGTGCGTCTCGTGCCGGGGACGGGGGCAATTACCGTTAACGGTCGCGATGGAGAAACCCATTTTAACCGCATTCCCACCTATATCCAGACGATTAAAGCTCCTCTGGAGACTTTGGGACTGGAAAACGAGTATGATATCATCGTTAAGGCCGAGGGCGGTGGTTTGACCGGCCAAGCGGACGCGGTGAAATTGGGTGTCGCTAGAGCTTTATGTCAATTGGCCCCGGAAAATCGTCCTCCCCTCAAGAGTGAAGGTTATCTGACTCGGGATCCCCGGGCGAAGGAACGGAAAAAATACGGTCTTCACAAAGCGCGCAAAGCGCCTCAATACTCGAAACGTTAGGTTAATAGAGAGGTTTATTATGCCGAAAAAAATTCATCCTACTTGGTATCCGGAAGCCAAGGTGATCTGTAATGGTGAACTGGTGATGACGGTGGGTTCGACAAAACCAGAAATTCATGTGGAGGTTTGGTCCGGTAATCATCCTTTTTATACGGGAACCCAGAAGATGATCGATACCGAGGGCCGGGTCGATCGCTTCTTGCGTAAGTACAAAATGGGCGATAAGTCAAGCAAAAAGGCCGATCAGAAATAATTCTTTACTTTTGCCTTTTTGACCCGGTGGGGAGATTTTCCCACCGGGTTTTTTGCTATTTTTAGGCTGGTAGGGTCATACTAAATCCTGTTTAAAAAGTATAGGATAGTGGGGTGTGGGGTGTGGGGTTTTACCGATTTTGAGGTAGTCAGTTGCCTAATTTTCAGGGAAAAAGTACCTGAATTTTGCCCCCGATCCCCGCAATGGCTGGCACTTTTTGAGGGAAAAAAAGTCTAAAAGTCTTATCCAACAAGGTTTTTAGATTTATTCAGCAAGCCCTAAATAATCAGTTTTTAATAACCAGATTTAGTATGAGAGCGCATTTTATTCATTAGCTAGATTTAAAACCTGATTATACAGTTGCTCTCTCATCCAAAATCCAGAAATACGCAAATGGTCAAGTAATGGTTTAACTTGAGCAATTAACCCCTTACTTTTAGCTTCAAGTAAAACTCCTAATACTCCGGTAAACTCAATCCCTAGACGTGAAGCAACAATTCTACCTAGACGTTCATCTATTAACAGAAGTTCGGCGTTTATTTCAAGAGCAAGAGTAATTGCTTCCGCCTCCCCTCTATCGACTTCAAGATTAAGATTTTCGACAAGTTTTGTATTGGTTATATTTTGTTTTTTGAACCAAGACAAGGTTTGAACTTCTTGACTTCCGGCGACGGGAACGGTAGTCAGTTCTCGATAAACGGCTTCAGGAATAATGATGCTTTCGTAGAGTTGCTGTAGTAAATTTAGCTGATTGACAGATGCTAAATTGTTAATGGGTGAGGTATTACTAACCACTATCATAATCTGCCTAGTTTGCCTAAGGTCTTGACATCAGCATCTAAGTCTTCAAGGTCGTAATGAAGAGGAATTTGGCGACTTGCTAGTAAACTTTGAAATTGAAATTGATTCATTTCTGCTAAATTACTAGCCTGTCCAAGCGTCAGCTTTTCCTTTTGAAAAAGCATGATGGCAATTTCTTGTTTTAGCTCAGATTCTGACATCCGAGTTAGGGATAAAATTTCATCAGAGATAGTAAGACTCATGATTTTTCTCCTGAACAATAACATTCCGATTAACAGTTAACTTTCACTTCTGATCCAATTCCATATTAGCAAAATGTTCCATTAGCATCCATCCGAAACAATCCCAAACCCCTGAGATGGCTTCATACTGGCAGTAGGACTATAGGACTATTGTAGTGTGCGTGTTTGCGCGTATTTAAAGGAAGGCAGCAGCTTTATTCGATTTTTCTGAACTAGAAGATTGAGAAGCTTGGTTAGGATCTCCCGGAAACTGAGCGCTCCCCAGTAAAACCGGGGAAGGAGATATATATTTTTTTACCTACCTGATACTTTTTAAGAGATTAACTATCTCATCGGGGAATCTTTGCTGTAATTCTTCATCGGATAATCGCAACAACAGAATCATAAAATTTTGCCTTACTTTTTGGGTATCGGGATGATTTTCGCCTAATCTTTCTTGATAAATAGCAATAGCTCTCACATACAACGGTTCCGCTTCTGCGTATCTGCCTTGCGATTGGTATAATACCGCTAAATTATTGAGACTGGCAGCAACATCGGGATGGTTTTCTACTAATAGCTGTTGTCTCAGAGAAAGGGAGTGCTTATAAAAGGGTTCCGCTTCTGCGTATCTGCTTTGACATTGGTACAATCCTGCTAAATTATTGAGACTGGTAGCAAAATAGAGATTGTTTTCTCCTAATAGCTGTTCTATCAGAGAAAGGCCTCTCTTGCACAAGGGTTCTGCTTCTGCGTATCTGCCTTGCGATTCGTATAATAACGCTAAATTATTGAGAATGGTAGCAAAATAGAGATTGTTTTCTCCTAATAGCTGTTCTATCAGAGAAAGGCCTCTCTTACACAAGGGTTCTGCTTCTGCGTATCTGCCTTGCAATTCGTATAATACCGCTAAATTATTGAGACTGGTAGCAACAATGGGATCGTTTTCTCCTAATAGCTGTTCTCTTAGAGAAAGGGAGTACTTATACAAGGGTTCCGCTTCTGCGTATCTGCCTTGCGATTCGTATAATCCTGCTAAATTATTGAGACTGGTAGCAAAATAGAGATTGTTTTCTCCTAATAGCTGTTCTATCAGAGAAAGAGAGCGCTTACACAACAGTTCTGCTTCTGCGTATCTGCCTTGGGAGCGGTATAATCCTGCTAAATTATTGAGACTGCTAGCAAAATAGAGATTGTTTTCTCCTAAGCGAGATTGGATTTCTTCACAACATTTTGTTAAGGTAACTGCTGCTAAATCATATTCTCCCTGTCCCTTATAAAACAAAGCTAACCCAAGAAACACCTGAATTAAATTATCTTCCGGGTTGGGAATATCATCTAACATGGTTTGACTGACAAGTTGCAGATGGGGAATTGCGGGAGTTACCGCTGCAATAATCTCCCTTGTGGGGGTTTGCGGGATATTTTCGGCAATGGTTAACAAAGTTTCCACAAAAGCGCATCGATAAAGAGAATTTATCTTAGGAATTTCCTGTAATTGCTGTTGAAAAAATTCTCTCACGAGGGGATGAATCCGATAAAAAGAATAGTCCTCATCCACGGGTTGCATCAGATGAGAATTATCCAATTGTCCCCGCGCTTCTTCTAGTTCGCTTTCGGTAATTTCCGTGGATTTTGCCGTATCTTCTAGCAACGTCCAAGCAATAGCCACCGGTGCGAATAAACTCAACAGCATTGCCACTTTTTGAACAGCAGAACTTAAATCATCCCAACTGATTTTAATTGCGGCTGCTACCCCTAAATGTCCATAATCTCTGTGGTTTCTTTCCTTAGTTAAAGCAGTATGAGCTAAATTTAATTTATCGCGTAAATGGCTAAACTTTAAATGACGATTTTTCGCTAAATATTCCCCCACTAACTCCACTGCTAAGGTTAAGCGTCCTAAAATTTCGTGACAAATCTGTTCTACTAAAGCTTTTTCTTTCTCAACTTTAGCAGTACCAACAATTTTGGTTAATAACTCTACACATTTATCTAAGGGTAAAACATCTAAAGCTATAGACTCAAATTCCGTACTAAGACACCTTTCCCTAGTGGTGACTAATATCTTAATCCTAGAATCTTTTGGTAACATTCGATCGGGAATTCTGTCGATATTGGGGACATCATCGAGAATTAATAATAATTTTCCCTGCTGAGGTAGCCAATTTTGCCAATACCAGTTCACTTGTTTTTCTAAAGATTCTTTTTTCAATATTTCTGGTAAAGATAGATAGGGAGCGGCTAATTTAACTATTTCTTCTGCTAAACCCGATAGTCGCAAGGATAACCAATATTGTCCCGCGTATTCCTGTTGGTATCGTTTCGCATATTCCAAAGCTAAAGCGGTTTTTCCTATTCCCCCTAACCCTTCTACTGCACAAACAATCACCCCTTGTTCTGTTTGCAATTGCTGATGAATTAAGGTTAACTCATCTTCCCTCCCGACAAAATTAACCGTACTTTTGCCCACATTACTAGGGATAGAGGGAATACTTACTTTTTTAGCGGATTTTTCACCCCTGCAATCAAAGGACGCTTCTTGACTCTCGCTGGCGACTAAATCCCATTTTTCCCGTTCAAAATCCCGAATTAGTCGGCGTAAATCTTCGATCTGCTGCTTGATCCTAACTTGTTCTTCCGGTCCGATTGTGACTAAAGTGTCTCGCTTTCCCGCTAATTGTTCTTTCAAGCGTTGAATATTTTTATCGAGATTTTGTAATTCGCCAGCAGACATAGAGAAATAAGCTTAAATTAGCCAATTAATTCAATTATGATCTATCCATCTAGAAATGTCATTCCTTTGGCTGTCCCCCACTCCCCAACACCCAACCCCTCACGGATCACAGAAAAAGCCTAGCTCAATCCGGAAATTTTGATTATGATCATTAAGTAATTGACTTGTATTCGTGATATAGATTCAAAGGAGAGAAACGGTGTCCACAGAAGTCATCGAAAAGCGTTCCACAGCGACAATCCGTAAACCAGCACCGCGTTATCGCGTTTTACTCCACAATGACGACTTTAACTCGATGGAGTATGTGGTTCAGAGTTTAATGCAAACGATCGCCGGTATGACGCAACCCCAAGCAGTCGATATCATGATGGAAGCGCACACGAATGGTACAGCCTTGGTGATTACCTGCATCCAAGAACACGCGGAATTTTACTGTGAAACCTTGAAAAATAAAGGTTTGACTAGCAGTATCGAACCCGATGAATAAAAGATTGCGGGTAATTGCCACTTACCCAGTCCCCCTGCGACTGGGAATTTTTATTTTGCTCTTACTTTTTCTCTGGTTGCCGATCGCACTTCCCCTCTATCACTTTTTTGCCACTAATGCCAATCTTGTCTCAATTTTGACCCTTTCTGTTCTCTATCTGGAATTTTTGGGGTTATCCCATTGGTGGGGACGGATAATTTATGGCGATGAGGGATTAGCCGATTATGGGTTGATTTGGCGAAGAAAAACGCCGATCGAGTTAATTAACGGGTTGGCGATCGGTTTATTTTTCACTTTCTCGCTTTTTCTGTCCCAAGCGTTCCTAGGTTGGTTAAATTTCTTACCCGCAAATCCCCAGATCAGCAAAATCATCCTGGAGGGGTTTTTAGTCGCTTTAGCGGTGGGTTTTGCCGAAGAATTGCTATTTCGGGGCTGGTTACTGCGAGAATTAGAAAAGGATTATCGTCCCGCTATCGCTCTAGTGATTAGTGCCTTAATTTTCGCTCTTGCTCACTTTATTAAACCTTTAGCCGAAATTATCCGCACTTTTCCCCAATTTCCTGCCTTAGTCTTGCTAGGATTGATTCTCGGTTGGGCAAAACGCGCCTGTGGTGGTAATTTGGGTAAAAGTATCGGTCTGCACGCGGGTTTAATCTGGGCATACTATATATTAAATGTGGGTCAGTTAATTAAATACACTGGTACTGTTCCCGATTGGTTAACTGGAATCGATAAAAATCCTTTAGCGGGAGTGATGGGTTTACTTTTCCTGACAATTCTCGCTATCTGGATCAGAAAAAAAGCAGTTTTGAGTGAACGATAGGGGATTAAATCAATTACTATAAAGGGGAAATTGCCCATGAGAGTTATAACCGATGAATCGATTATTATCTTTTCTAGAATATCGCCCGCGTTTGCGTAATATCCTATCTTTTTGTTTCTCTCTTATCGTCATGCTGTTGATCGGTGTAGGCAAAGTCACAGCACAGGATTTAAATAATTCTACTCTGGATTTAGTTGCTAATCTCTGGATGTTAATAGCCGGCTCTTTAGTATTCTTTATGAATGCGGGTTTTGCCATGCTGGAAACGGGTTTTTGTCGGACTAATAACGCCACTAATGTCTTAGCTAAAAACCTAATTGTCTTCTGTGTTTCTGCCTTGGCTTATTGGATGTTTGGTTTCGGTTTAATGTTTGGTGATACATCTGAACTGGGAAATAGTTTCTTTGGTGGGACAGGATTTTTCTTGGAAATTTTAACCCCCAATAATCAATACAGTCAATTCCAAGAACTGTGGCCAGGTCGTTCAATTGCCACTTTATTTTTCTTTCAATTAACTTTTGCGGGAACTGCGGCGACCATTGTATCGGGAGCAGTGGCAGAAAGGGTTAAATTTTGGGCATTTTTGCTATTTAGTTTCTATTTAGTTGCTTTTTCTTATTCTCTGACAGGACATTGGATTTGGTCATCGGAAGGATGGTTATATAACTTATTTAAGTTTCGAGATTTTGCCGGTTCAACGGTGGTGCATTCGGTGGGAGGAATGGCCGGATTAGTGGGTGCTTGGTTGCTAAAACCGAGAGATGGACGCTTTGGTTATAATCGCAAAACCGATAGTTATGAAGAAAAAGAAAGGGGAAATTTTGCTCCCCATCAGTTAGGATTTGCAACCCTTGGTTGTTTAATTCTTTGGTTAGGATGGTTTGGTTTTAATGGTGGTTCGGCGGTAAATTTGGATAATGTCCCTATGGCAATTACTACCACGATGATTGCCGCTGCCGCTGGGGGAGTTTTGGCATTAATTCTTAATCCTTTAATCGGTCGCAAAGCCATTTTATCGACAATTATTAATGGCATTTTAGGGGGATTAGTGGGGATCACGGCATCATCAGGTTATGTTAATATCAGATCAGCTATTATCATTGGTGGCATTAGTGGCATTATTGTCTTATTAGGAGAAGAATTTTTAATTAAAACTAAAGTAATTGATGATCCAGTGGGAGCAATTCCAGTACATCTTTTTTGTGGTTTTTGGGGAACAATGGCGGTGGGTTTCTTTAGTACCAAAGGTGCGGGAGAATTCGCCCGTGGAGCCGCACAGGATAATTGGCTATCTCAAGTCGCTTTTCAATTTTTTGGATGGATTGTAGTCATGGCATTTACTTTTATTTTTAGTTTAATTCTCTGGCTAATGATTGGCAATATCCTCTATTATATGCAAGTATTTGTTTTGCGTCAAAAGAATCCACAGGTTAATTTTTCTCCTGTTGTCAGGAGTCAATCCTTCAATGTTTCTGACCTATTCTCTCTAGTTTGGTCACGGGGAAGAGAAGGAATCCGAGTATCATTATCCGATGAGTTAACGGGTAGTGATGGGGTATTTAGTGATTGAAAAATTAATGTTTATTCAATAAGTTTTTGGCAATCTGGATTATCTTGCAAAGCTCGATCGATGCGCGATTTCCAATATCTGTCATTATGCCAACTTTTTGCCCAATATTGAGCTTCTTTAAAGTTATCAGAAGTTGGGGGGATTTTGCACAAAATTTCAAAACCACCTTCTCTACCCGGCACATCAGCGACAAAATTATTTTTAGCTAGTCCTACTGCTTGCTGAATTAACTTTAATTCAGTTAATTGAGTCCCACACTTTTCAGGAAACTGATCACCTTGTTTCCTTTTCAAGTCTTGCAGTTGTTGAATATTCTCTTTTAAGGTAATATTTTCATCTCGTTTAGCACAAATTTCTGGAATACTAGGTGATGGTGGGGGTGTCACCACGACATTAGGAGTCTTTTCAGGAGTCTTGAATGACAAGAAAGTAAATCCAAGAAAGCCTAATAGTGCCAAGAAAGATAATATTTTAGTTAAACCAGCAGGAGAATTCTCCACATTAACCAATTTTTCTAATTCCTGTCTAACCCATTGAACATTAAATACTTCTTTATAAATTCGATTGGTAACTTCTAGATACTCATCATTTTTAATCACTAATTCTGCTTGCTGAAGTGCCAATTTTTCCGGTTTATTATCAGCAAAGACTCTCCCCTGCAAAATGTCTTGATAGATTTCTAATGTTGACCTAACATTTTTATCAGGATTTAAGAGACTGTTTTGTATTTTCTGGAGATGGGCTGCCGCTTTATTTTGTAACCAATTTTCTACAATATTTTTCTGAATCAATTGTTCAATTACTGGTTTTTCTTCTCCTTCCCGCAACTCATTTTTATTGTCGATTAGCAAACCGATAACTATTTCCGTTAACTCCAAGTTACCACCCGTCCAAGCTAAAGTTTCCTCAATTAAAGCTGCTCTTTGATTCTCCTCAAATTCAGGCGTTAATTTTTCTTCAGCCAGTTGATATGCTTCCCCTTGACGTGCTATCTGTGCTTTTCGTTTGGCTGCGATTTCACTTAACTCTAAAAAACGCTTTTCTGACTCATTAATATCTTGATTTTTACTCCAAGTTAAAGCTTCTGCTAAATCTTGATCAGAAAGAAGTTTAGTGGCATCTTCCCCTGAATTTAACCAAACTTCGTACTTTTCAATGTATGGAGGGATTTTATTTAATTCCGTTGTCACCCAAGTTTCATTAAAAACATTTCTATAAATCTTATTATAAACTTTTAACTTTTGTCGGTCTTGAACTACCAATCCCGTTAAGCGTAATTCTATTTGATCGGGACTACCATCATCGGTAATTTCACCATTTTTTAAAATTTCTAGGTAAAGCTTCAGCATTCTTCTACCCGTGACACGCTTATTTAATAAACGATTCCGAATAGTTTTTAGGTGTTCTGAACTATCTTGAGATACCCAGTTACTAATTACTTGCGACTGGATAAAATCGCCGACATTAATCGGGGTTGCTGGGGATTCCTTGCCAAATCCAGGGCGAGATGTGGAGATTAAATGACAAATTTTTTGAGTTAAAAACGGTTGTCCACCTGTCCATTCTATAACCTCCTCTAAAACCCGCTCCGGTGCGTTAACTTTGTCCTGCAATCCCTCGGCAAGTTTTCTGGCATCCTTTATAGTAAATCCAGATAATCGAATATCTTGACCAATATTAAAAGGACTACGATTATTATCTCGAATAAAGTTAGAAACTGCCGCTACCCCCAACATACAAAAGGTTAGACGTTGGTAATCCCTATTATGGGGACGTTTTTCATGACAGCTACGCAGCCAAGCAAAGAAATCATCTGTGGAAAAATTTAAACTCAGAACGCTATCAATTTCATCGAAACAGATAACAATAGGTTGGTATATCTCCTTTAAGAGAATTTCATCAACAAATTGATCAAGACGATTAATAGCTGATTTATAGGCTCGTTCATCCCACCAAGTTTGCTCTTTTCCCCGAATAGAAAGATTGAAGCGTTTAACCAGTTGCTCAAATAATACTCGATACCAAATATCTTCGGAGATGTTTTTTCCTATACCACTCAAATCAATGGTAGCACAATCAATATTATCCTCTTGCAGTCGTTTTTGTGTCTGTGCCCACAAACTTGATTTTCCCATCTGACGGGAATTTAACACATAGCAATACTGTCCATTTTTTAGATAGTTATAAAATAGATCATCTGCTTCCCGCTTGATATAACTAGGTGCATCTAGGGGAACGCTGCCTCCAACATGATAAAAATTGGTCGCCATAGCATTAAAATTAGCAATTTGTCTGATTGGTTAAGTTCGATGAATAATTTAATCAAAGGTTATCTGTGCCTAAGCTAGTCCGCATTTAAAGTTCTGGGTTCGATGGGGGAACGGGGAACAGGTGAAAACGAATATTAGATTTAGATGTACAACAGTTTAACTAAATATATCGGATTTTAGGAGGATAGGCGATACCTAAAATAGTCGCTGTATAGTGGATAACGGGGTTGAACAGCATTCTGCACAAAGGTTACTAATCCTAAACTATGAAGTTGCCAATTAATTGTTGCACCTAAATCAACGGGAGAAGACGACTCTACAACCTTTTTCATTCCTGCTGCTAGGTTTGGATGTTCTTGTAAGTTTAGCAAATGTCCTCGCAAATGATCCCCATAAATTCCCGCTTCCGTGGCTGCTGTCTCTAAAAAATCTGCTAAAGACAGTTGTTTTTGGGTAATCGCATAAATCGCCTTTTGGATTAAATAGGGATGTCCCCCGACAAGATTAATTATTCTTTGCAGTTCATCTTTTCCCAAGTTAGCCTGATATTTATTAGCTAGAGTCAAGACCTGTTCTAGAGTAAAATCAGGTAACAGGATTTCTGTTCCTACATTCAAAGGAGATTTATTCAGGTCAGCAGGAACATAATTTTCTGTGGAATAGGTGATAATTAAGTGTAACTTTTGCCAAGTATTATTATTTTTTGCCTCCTCGTGCCAAAGACGAAATAAACTAAGGAAATCGTCGGCAACGCTGGTATAGGTAAAGAGACTATCTATCTCCTCTAAAACTAAAATTAGGGGTTTATCCAGCTTTTTGAGCAAATGGTCTTCAAAATAGGCAGTACAGCTATAAAGTCCTAATCCTTCTTGCCATTTTTCCTGAAAGAGAGCTGCTAACCCTAATTTCTTGGAAATAATCAAAGCAAACCAAGAGAGCAATCGGTCTAAATCGCTGAGAATGCCTTTACTTGCTTGTAAAAAACTCAAACTGACGGTTTTATACTGTCTTTTGTCAACTTGACTCAAAATTCTATCGACTAATAGGGTTTTACCCATCCCCTTGGCTGATTTAATCCGCAATAATGAACCTGCTTGACTCACCGTCTCCAGACAAAGCTGTTCCACTGGAGGACGTTCAATATACTTGGAAAAATCCGCAGCCCGGTTTTCTCCCTCATCCTCAGACGTGGCAGCTGGTGTTTCCTCCAACTCATCCCAGTCAGCGATTTCTTGATGATTAAGGGCTAATTTTTGACAAATTTCATAAAAATTGAGATTACTAATCGGTTTACCGTTAAGAAAAAGACTAATAGTTGATCTTACTAACCCTACATCCTCAGCAAGCATCTGTTGAGTTGCGTAACTATTGCGTCTAAGTGCTTGTTTGACTCTAGGGATATATTCCGATTTTACTTTAAGCGATCGCCCCATAACCGTGAAGATTATTGAAAAATGAATGACAACCTAATCTTATCTCAAATAAATCAAACGTATCTCAGACATTTACTCAAACGTATCACAAAAAACTCAGACATATCTCAGACATTTTAAATTGTTCTATCAGAACCTAGAGATTCAGACACAAATTAGTCTTCAAATAAAAGTCAGACATAATATCACAATTCCCAGTCCTCGACTCACACTTCGATGCCTCAATATAAGGATGTAAAAAAAACTATACGGAGTAACGACCGTGCATTATCGAAAAATCAAAAAGCTGCTATCTTTAGCTCTAATCACCGTAGGCCTATTGCTCCCTGTCTGGGGAGATAATGTCCAAGAACAAGTAAAGTCAACTAAGTTTATCGATACTCTTGAGCTTATTGTTCAGGGCATCAAACTGTTTGTAGAGGAGGAATAGGTCAATAAATGTACGGGCGCAATGTGGTCAGTGAGTTGCTCGAACTGCTTGCGCCCATAATGTAAGATTGTGAACATTTCACCAAAAAGTAACTGGTAGGCATCATTCTATACTATAATCAGTACAGTCATGAACTAGGCTCATGTCCATCTGACTTGATTGACGTTTTATCTAATTTGGTTTATACCCCTCAGCAACATTCCTAAATTTATTGGAATTTTATGGCTAAAACAACTGATACCAATTATTTAACCTCCGCGGAGAAGTCTCTTTTATCTGATTTACTCAAAGTTAGGGCTGCCACTGCCTTGAGCTTTGAAATTGAAACAGATAGAATTGGGGAAGCTAACTTACAAGATAAATTAGAAAAACTAGCGGACAAAGGCTATATCTCAGTTAGTGAACAAGAAAGCTACAAAATCTTTGCTCCCACTTGGAAAACTCGTTGGCTGAGGGTAAATGGTATTTTGTAGTCAGGTTCTAACGGAATTAGATAAGTTTCCTTTTTTCAGTTCATTCACCCATTACCTATTTTTAGTAGATTCTCAGACAACTGCTGCCACCGACCTTCCTAGTGAAATACAGAAATTTGTGGAAGGACATCGGTGGTATTTTGTGGTGACTGCGATAATTATTGGAGTAGCAGTTGAAACTGGAATTAGCTATTTCTCAGCTTTTAGGGATTGTCATTTATTTCCTAATTTAAAAAAGGATGTTTTAAATACTTTCTGTTTTTTATTAATTGTCAAAATTTTTGTATCAATAATTTTATACCTTTTTATTCAATTTATATTTTCTCTATTAAGCTTGATCGAGGATAATGTATATGTTGGTTTAATCATTGCTCTGGTCTTTGGTTTTATTATTAGTCCCTTAAACCCTAATTTAGAACAAATTGACCAAGTAATGGGTGGATTTAGCCTATCGACAATTAATCCTGTCTCCAGTCTGATTAATAAGCTATTAGAGTTGTACCAAGGATTTCAAATATCTATTATTAAGCCTTTAGACACGAAACTGCTAAAGAAGAGAACCAGCATATATAATTCTATCAAGACTATATTTGATGATTTTCAAATAGTTACTATTCAGGAATACATCCAAGAATTAATCGGTAGATTTACACTGAAAGAAACGCAAGAGAAATATCAAGGAAGATTAAACGCTATCATCGGGGGAAAATTTAGTGACGAGGATAAGAGAGAAAGATTAATATGGTTATTATTTGATATTATGGAGGTTACTTATGAAGAGATCAATAAAATTAAAAATCACCCAGATCAATCAGAAATTTTAATAAGACTGCGAGAAATAGAACAGGAGAATAGTAGTATAAATTAAACGTCGGCCAGTCAATTAAATACACTGGTACTGCTCTTGATCGATTAACTGGAATCGATAAAAATCCTTGAGCGGGAGTGATGGGTTGACTTTTCCTGACAATTCTCGCTATCTGGATCAGAAAAAAAGCAGTTTTGAGTGAACGATAGGGGATTAAATCAATTACCATAAAGGGGAAATTGCCCATAAGAGTTATAGCCGACGAATCGATTATTATCTTTTCTAGAATATCGCCCGCGTTTGCGTAATATCCTATCTTTTTGTTTCTCTCTTACCGTCATGCTGTTGATCGGTGTAGGCAAAGTCACAGCACAAGATTTAAATAAATGACGTAATCTTGTATTTTCTCCCTCTACCCTTGTCCTATAAGTTTTGCTAACAATCTGATCCCCGTCAGGGATAAATATTGGATACACTGGATTTCCATCACTTACCCAAAAATAACATTGCCAAAATGAGATAGCTTGCCATAAACGTTGAAATGTGTCTGCACTATGTTGCCGAAGGCACTCGCCTTGGGAGGCCACCAATTACCCATCCAAGAATTCCATCTCGAAAGTGGTCAACAGCGTAATTTCAGTTCCGGTGCTGATTCGGATCATCTTTCAATTTGACAACGCCTAAAAATTTCACTTAACCCCTCTCCCAAGAGGGATAAACCCACCACCATCGTGGTCATTGCTAATCCGGGGAATAAAGTGGTCCACCAGATACCTGTAGATAAATCCGCCAAAGCTTCCTTGAGATCATGACCCCATTCCGGCACTTCTTCTGGTAATCCTAAGCCTAAAAAGCCTAAACCGCCTAAAACCAGGATCGCATCTGCTGCGTTGAGGGTAAAAAGAACCGGGACACTCTGGACGACATTAAAGAAAAGATATTTTGATAATATACGACCCGGTGTAGCCCCGATCGCTCGGGCCGCTTCGATAAATAACTCATTTTTAACGCTGGCGGTTTGATTTCTGACCACGCGAAAATATTGAGGAATATAGGCAATACTAACAGCGATCGCTACATTGAGGATACCACGACCCAAAACGAAAGCGAGAGCCACCGATAATAATAACCCCGGCAAGGTGTAGAGGGTATCCATGAGAAAGAGGAGAACGCGATCGATCTTACCTCCCAAATAACCGCTAATTAGTCCTAAAGGAACCCCGATGACTAAAGATAATCCTGTGGCCAAAAATACCACGGACAAGGCCGCTCGCGCCCCGAATAGGGTGCGGGAAAAGACATCATAACCGCGCACATTCGTCCCGAACCAATGGGCGGAACTGGGGGGTTGTAGGGGATAATTGCTTAAAATCTCGGTTGGATCCTGAATCAGGCCGATCGCTTGCAGAAGGGGCGAAAACAGGGCAATCAGGATAAAAATAATTGTCAATACCAACCCAACCCCTAGGAGCTTAGTGGTTAGGTTGGGTTTCAGAAAAGGATCGATCGGCAATTTAACAGGAGTCATCGACAAAATTTAGCCATGGCATAGAACGCTAATTGTAGAAGACAAGGCTAACCTGCGACAAGAGCAGTGTTTTTTTCAGACAGCCGGGGCCGAAACGACCATAAACCAGAGCAAGACTGCTAAAGCTAAAACAGTTAGTTTAATCAGGATATAAAGCAGTCCGTTGGGATAAAGGAGATCGTGAAACATATTACCTCCTCGGGAGAGAGTAGCGATTGTCCCTCTCTATCTTTGATCCTAAGTCTTTTTCTGTTCACCTGACGCACAACTTAACAAAACGTGCGATTATAGGGAAAAAGATTTTTTTTACTAGCTATGGCATTACTGACCACAGGAAAACCATTTATTCGCGATCTGGAACAATACGGCGCTTTAGGCGTTTACGCACCCTTAGAAGGGGGTTACGAGGGACGCTATCAAAGACGTTTGCGGGCCACTGGTTACAATGTCCTGCATATCACCGCTAGAGGTCTAGGGGATTTAAGTGCCTATCTTACTGGCATTCATGGAGTCCGTCCCCCCCATTTAGGTAAAAAAAATATTGGTCGGGAAGCAGCCGTGGGACCTGTTTATTTTATTCCTCCCATTGCTACCTATCAATTGGAAAATTTACCCCCCAAATCTAAAGGTTTAGTGATTTGGATTATTGAAAGTTTTGTTTTATCCTCGGAAGAAAAACAATACTTAATTAATCTTAGTCAACAGGAACCTCGGTTAAAATTTGTCCTCGAGTTGGGTGGGGAAAGATATTTCCGTTGGCAACCTTTGAGCAAATCCTTAATCGCTGCCTAAATTACCGAAATAACACGGGTACCGAAAGATATCCCCCTCAACCCCTCTCCCCGGAGAGGGAGACTTCAATTCTTGAGAGTTTGTTGTTCCTTTCTCACCCTTTGGTAGCTATTTATTTAAGTAGGGAGGCACAATTCTTTGTAGGATGGGTTAGCGGTAGCGTAACCCATGCGGGAGTTGGGTTTCATGCTTCAACCCAACCTACGTTCATCTTATATTTAATTCCACCCACCCACTTAATTTTCTTAATTTTGCGAGTTGGTCTAGGTGAATTTGCAATAATATGGGATATCGTTGCCGCAAAAAACCTAGGAGTTAGATCGTGACAGTAAGAGTTCGTATTGCCCCCAGTCCCACGGGAAATTTACACATTGGAACAGCGCGCACAGCCGTGTTTAACTGGCTTTTTGCCCATCATCACCAGGGTAAATTTATCTTGCGCGTGGAAGATACAGATTTAGAACGTTCTCGACCAGAATATACCGAAAATATTCAAGCGGGACTACAATGGTTAGGATTGAATTGGGATGAAGGTCCTTTTTTTCAAACTCAACGCCTTAATTATTATCGTCAGGCCATTCAAACCCTGCTCGATCGAGGTTTAGCCTATCGTTGTTATTGTACCCCGGAAGAATTGGAAAAAATGCGGGAAGAACAAAAAGCCCGCAATCTTGCCCCCCGTTATGATAATCGTCACCGTTATCTCACCCCCGAACAACAAGCGCAATTCGAGCAAGGGGGGAGAAAAGCAGTAATTCGTTTTATTATTGACGATGATCGAGAAATTATTTGGCAGGATTTAATCCGGGAAAAAGTCATCTGGAAAGGTAGTGATTTAGGGGGGGATATGGTGATCGCTCGTACCTCGGAAAATGGGGAAGAAAACTTCGGTCAGCCTCTCTATAATTTAGCGGTAGTTGTTGATGATATTGATATGGCAATTACCCATGTTATTCGTGGGGAAGATCACATCGCTAATACGGCTAAACAAATTCTTTTATACGAAGCTTTAGGGGCAAAAGTGCCGGAGTTTGCCCACACTCCTTTGATCTTAAATCAGGAGGGTCGTAAGTTATCTAAACGGGATGGAGTCACTTCGATCGATGATTTCCGAAAACTGGGTTTTTTGCCGCAAGCTTTGGTTAATTACATGACTCTCCTCGGTTGGACTCCTCCCGATTCCACTGAAGAAATTTTTACCCTTGAAACGGCCGCTAAAGTGTTTAGTTTAGAACGGGTAAATAAAGCGGGGGCAAAATTTGACTGGACTAAACTGGATTGGATTAATAGTCAATATCTCCATCGTTTAACCGGTGAGGAATTAGTGCCTTTACTCCTTCCCTACTGGCAAGAAGCAGGGTATAATTTTGATGCTGAAACCGATCGAGCTTGGTTGATCGGTTTGGCTACTCTCATCGGTCCGAGTTTAACTCGTTTAAGCGATGCTGTCGCTGAAAGTCGCTTACTTTTAACCCCTGTGGCTAATTATAATCAGGAGGCTTTAAGTCAATTAAAATTAGAGGGAGTTAAGGATATTATCAAGGATATTCTCGCCGCTATTACTCCCGATTTGACTGGAGAAGTTGCTAAGGGAATTGTGGAGACAACAACTAAAGCCCATCGGGTTAAAAAAGGTCTAGTAATGAAGTCTCTACGCGCCGCTTTGATGGGGGAGTTACACGGTCCAGATTTAATGCAGTCTTGGCTACTTCTCAATCAAAAAGGTTGGGATCTATCCCGTCTTCAGCAAGCAGTAAATAGTTAAATTGATTGGCTATCAGTTATCAGAAAATTTCTCGTATATTAGGGTTGACAAATGCCCTAAGATTGCTATATACTTTCTAGTATAATGGGAATCCGTGTCGCCCTGCATACCCTGCTCGTGATCGATTACTGAGGGGACGGGGGCAAATTTTTCGGTTTTTTCCCCTAGCTGTCAGGGACGATCTAGAAACTTTCTTAATTTTTAGGCATTATCCGCAACTTTTCCCTAAATATAGATTTGTTAATCTCCTGACAAAAAGCTAAAGCTATGGGTGAAAAAAAACGAATTGGACTTCTCACCAGTGGTGGCGACTGTGCGGGTTTAAATGCCGCCATTCGTGCCGTTGTCCACCATGCCAGTGGCAATTATGGCTGGGAAGTGGTGGGTATTCGAGAAGCAACTAACGGATTAGTTAGCCGTCCCCCCAAAACCACGATCTTTGATATTGAAGGAGTCGATCGCCTGTTGGTGATGGGGGGAACAATTCTCGGTACTACCAATAAGGGGGATCCCTTCGCTTTCCCGATGCCGGATGGAACCGTGATCGATCGCTCTCAGGACATCATCGACGGCTATCATAGTCTAGGACTGGATGCCCTGATCGGCATCGGTGGCGATGGTAGTCTGGCGATTTTGCGCCGTATTGCCCAACAGGGAGGCATTAATCTGATTGGTATCCCCAAAACCATCGATAATGATGTGGGAGCTACAGAAGTCTCCATCGGCTTCGATACAGCTACTAATATCGCTACAGAAGCCCTCGATCGCCTCCATTTTACCGCCGCTAGTCATAACCGGGTGATGATTCTAGAAGTTATGGGTAGAGATGCCGGCCATATCGCCCTGGCTGCCGGTATTGCGGGAGGGGCCGATATCATTCTCATTCCCGAAATTCCCTACCGATTAGAGAAGGTCTGCGAGAAGATCCGGCAACGGCAGCGTATGGATAAACAGTTTTCTCTGATTATTGTCTCCGAGGCTGTGCGTACCGAAACCGGCGATCGCCTAGTGCAAAAGAAAGCCCTAGGGGAAGATCGTCTCGGGGGTATCGGTCGCTATTTAGCCGAAGAAGTTGCCAGGGAAACCGGGGCCGAAACGAGAGTGACTTTCCTGGGCCACATTCAACGGGGGGGCATTCCTTCTCCAATGGATCGCCTACTGGGGGCGGCTTTTGGTGTGGCGGCCGTGGATCTGATCGCCCGGGGAGAATTCGATCGCATGGTGGCCTGGCAAAATCGGCAAGTGGTCAGTGTTCCCATTGAGGAGGCGATTAAAACCTATCGCATCGTCGATCTCGAAGAAACTTTAGTCAAAACCGCCAGGGGTTTGGGTATTTGTCTAGGGGATTGAGATTAAATCTAGGGGAATCGGTGCGAGAATTAACCCTTAAGTAGGTAGGTGTTAAAAACGATCAGTTCCCCCCTTATCAAGGGGGGATTAAGGGGGGATCGAACCTAAAATCTATCTTCAATTTAATTATAACCAGCTACTTAATTATCGCCCTTTCCCCACTGATTAAAATTACCCCTCAAATAAAGATAAACTCTGATAATTATTTTTCGGCAATTTCGCCAGTAAATCTAAATGATTAATAGTTCGGTTAATGTAGCAGAAAGATTGTTAGAAATCAACCATCTCGATCGAGAATTATTTAATTATTTTCAAGACAAATTACTTGATTCTGAGCAATTATCTCGTACTCTAGTGAGTTTTCAAGGTAATAAGAACCAACCAGTTTATCGCTGGTATAAATATAAAGAGGGTTTTTCCGTTGATCTGATAGTTTATCTTCTAGAAAAATATGGTATCAAACAAGGAAAAATACTAGACCCTTTCGCCGGCAGCGGAACAACTTTATTTGCGGCGGCGGCCAGGGGTTTATCAGCAGATGGAATAGAACTATTGCCGATTGGACAGGAATTAATTATTACTAGACAAATTTTAGAAAATGGCTTAAATAGTGATGATATACATCGTCTAGAGTATTGGTCTAACCATAGCCTTTGGCAACAGGTAGATGACAAAGTTAAGTTATTAGAATTACCAATTACTCAAGGAGCATATCCCCAAGAAAATCAGGCTTGTATAGAAAGTTACTTAGGGTTGATTGCCCAAGAGAATGAGCGAGTGCAAGCGATCTTAAAATTTGCCTTACTTTCTATTCTCGAATCAATTAGCTATACTAGAAAAGATGGTCAATACCTCCGTTGGGATTATCGTTCTGGTAAACAACAGGGTAAAAATATATTTGACAAAGGAAAAATTTTAGACTTTAAAACTGCCCTACATAGCAAGTTACGAGAAATTCTCGCAGATTTAGAGCCTAGTCAGCAACAATTGGAACTTTTTTCTAGAGATTATTCTCGGGGAAAAATTCAACTATATCAAGGTTCTTGTCTTGAGATTTTGCCAGAGATTTCCTCAGAAAAATACGATTCTATTATTACTTCTCCTCCTTATTGTAATCGCTATGATTATACTCGTATCTACGCTTTGGAATTGGCTCTATTGGGAATAGATCAACTACAATTAAAACAATTACGTCAACAAATGCTTAGTTGCACTGTTGAAAATAAACCCAAGGAGTTACTAAAAATAAATGAACATTGGTCGCCAGCCATTGCCATAACTGATCGTCAAAAATTATTAGAGAGTATCCTGGGTTATTTAGAGGAATTAAAATCAAGCAAGGCCTTAAATAACCATGGTATTCCTCGGATGATTAGGGGGTATTTTCTGGAAATGTCTTGTCTAATTTATGAATGTTTTCGGGTTATGAAATCCTCTGGTATTTTTTGTATGATTAATGATAACGTTCGTTATGCGGGAGCTAGTATTTCTGTAGATTTAATTTTGTCAAAAATCGCCGAAGAAATTGGATTTAAAGTAGAAAATATTTTAGTAGTTCCTCAGGGAAAAGGTAATAGTAGTCAGCAAATGGGATCTCATGGTAGAGAATCTTTAAGAAAATGTATTTATGTGTGGAGAAAGCCTTAATGGAAAAACCCTATCTCTTGCATTTAAATCAAAGTTGTGATTTGGAGACTACCTATGAAGCTATCCGTTCAGGATTTATTGCTCTAGCCTTAGAAAAAAATCAGAGAGCTACTCCTTTAATTGCAGAAGCAAGAACCTTAAAAATTATTGCCCAAACCGTAAACAATCCTAGAGATTTACTAAACATCCCAGATATTCAAGCGGCTTTATTAACTGCATCGGGAATTTCTGATAAAGCTAAAAATTATTTACATCCCCAAGACAAGGTAGAAGCAATTCAAGAATTAATTGTCAATTTTCTGGAACCTGCGGGGACTAATTTTGTCGAGGAGTTAGTCTATACTCACCGTTCGCTCATTTTTTCGAGTAAGAGAGTGTCAAACAGGTTGAAAAGCTTACCCAATAAAGGATTCAGCGACCCAGACTGACTCGGGTTCATCCCGAAGCAAAGTAAG
>VYKR01000169.1_pt1 | contig 35841 bp, 29 predicted proteins | sample 5109561 | NCBI WGS metagenome assembly VYKR01 (sample SAMN12291799, study PRJNA351875) | freshwater metagenome | isolation source: freshwater lake | place: USA: Michigan, Ford Lake | collected 2015-08-15
ATCATAAAAAGCAAATCCCCAACATTTATCAAGCAATTATTTTTATTAGTAAATATTCTACACGACTCAGTCCAGATAAGCAAGATGGCTTACCACTACTACCGAATCACTACCCCTTTGGTATTTTATCCATGACTACAATGCACAGCAAAGCAAAGGATTAAGCCGCCATCACTACTACCGAATCACCACCAAACCGAGAGCCTTCAAGCCGACATTATAGGTAAAAACCCGGTTATGGATTGTTTCTCCCCGCTCCGCTCCTCCCCTATACCTTTTAAACAGGATTTAGTATCATACGCACAGAAAACGGGTTTCTCGGAGAAACCCGTTTTCTGCTCATGCACTCATGCAAAAAGGGGAATAAATAATCAGTCTTTAATAACCAGATTTAGTAAGTAGTCGTGCAAAATTAATTTCCTAGTGAAGATAGGCAAGAGGCAAGAGGCAAGAGGCAAGAGCGGGGTTAGATATGTGTAATTAATTTTGCCTAGGTACTTATCAGAGGGGGTGAGGATTGAGTATCATCAATCCCCCCGGCTACGATCGAATTATCTTAATCTGTAAGGTAAGTTGCCAAAAAGGAGACAATTGTGCGACGGGGAAGACATAAAATTTTTATCGGGATGGCTCCGGGAGTCGGGAAAACCTACAAGATGCTGGAGGAGGGGTATAGCCTCAGAAAGCAGGGAACCGACGTGGTGATTGGACTGCTTGAAACCCACGGCAGAAAAGAGACCGCCGAAAAAGCCGAGGGATTGGAAATCGTACCGAGAAAAATCCTAGAGAAAGAGGGATTCACTCTCTCGGAAATGGATACGGAAGCGATTATCGCTCGCTCACCGCAGCTGTGTCTGATTGATGAATTGGCCCACACGAATGCACCCGGTTCGGAGCGAGAGAAACGCTTTCAGGACGTGGAGATAATTTTATCCCAGGGAATCGATGTTTACTCGACCGTGAATATCCAGCATATCGAGAGTTTAAACGATCTGGTTGCCCGAATCACCGGGGTGGTGGTGCGAGAGCGAATACCCGATCGAATTTTGGAGGAAGCTGATGAAGTGATTGTGGTAGATGTCACCGCCGAAACCCTAGAGGAAAGATTATTAGCGGGAAAAATCTACGCTCCCGAAAAGATTCAACCATCTTTAAATAATTTCTTTCGACGGCGCAATTTAATCGCTCTCCGGGAACTCGCCCTGCGCGAAGTGGCTGATACAGTAGAAGAAGAAGCGAGTAATTCGACATTTATCGGTCAATCCTGTCCCGTTCACGAACGGGTATTAGTTTGTGTTTCCACCTATCCCAACTCTTTACGATTATTGCGTCGGGGAGCGCGGATAGCGGGGTATATGAACGCGGAATTTTTTGTGATTTTCGTCGATAACCCCGATCGCTTTCTCACCAAAGAGGAGGCTTTACATATCGAAACCTGCGAACGTTTATGTCGGGAATTCGAGGGGAAATTCTTACGGATTAAAAGCTATCAGGTGGCCGAAGCGATCGCCGAAGTGGCCGAACGGGAACGAATCACCCAGATTGTGATCGGGGAGAGCCGTCAATCGCGCTGGAAGCATTTAATCAAAGGTTCTTTCACCCAAAAACTTATGCGCCTGATCTGGCAGAAAAATATCGATCTTCACATCATCGCCACCGATCCAAAAGTACCAGTTAAAGACGCGCCGGCCAAGGGGGTGAAAAGATAACCACCAAGGCTCCCACTTCCCCACTCCCCCACTTCCCCACTTCCCCACTTCCCCACTTCCCCTCTCAAATCAGCAACGCCCTCTGGGATGATATTCTAGGAGTTAATCTTTAATGCAAATCCGTTGTCACTTAAGGGAGTTAACTCATGCAGGTAAATAATCTCGGCTTTATCGCTAGTATCCTATTCGTCCTAGTCCCCACGGTTTTCCTCTTGATTCTGTTTATCCAAACCAGAGAGGAAACCGAGGGTTAAATTCCTTCCCTATCCCTATTCTTCCTAAAAACCCCGGTGATTTCTCGAAGTCATGCGGGGTTTTTTCGCTTCAATTAGGAGAAAATGCTAGTTTCGTCACCTGATCCAAAATAGCCTATAGTTAGCGGATCTAGTATTATCCTAAATCTGGTTATTAAAAACTGATTATTTATTCTCCGTTTTGCCTCTTGCCTCTTGCATGAGTGCCTCTCCTGATATGTAGCCTATACTCAACGGATCTAGTATTACTGAACTTTCTTGGTACATATCTACTATAAAAACAGAAAACCCTTATCCATCAATGGATGCACCCATTAACTTTTCTTAATGCACCCATGTAATTTGTAACACTTCTTAATAGACAAGAACTCTCTCCATTTGCTAGAATGGTAGTCATGTATATAGAAAAAGTTCCTAACCGTAATTCCCCCCCCGCCGTTCTTCGACCTGATTCCTATCGAGAAGGAGATCAAGTCAAAAAAAGAACCCTGGCCAACCTCTCAAAATTACCCGATGATATTATCGACAATCTGAAACTGGCTCTTAAAGGGGCGTTACAATCGAGATAAAAAGAAAGGGAAAACTCAGATAGTTTTTGGCTTACTATGTTCAGCTAAGGGTTGTCCGATAGCGGGAGAAGTCTTTGAAGGAAACACATCCGATAGTGCCACCTTAGCCAGACAAATCGAGAAAGTCAGAAAAGGTTGGGGGATTGAGAATGTGGTCTGGGTAAGCGATCGAGGAATTTTAACAAAGGAGAAAATCAATGAATTAGTAAAACCGATAGAAGGATTAGACTATATTACTTTCGGACTTTATTGGAGGACTTAGGGACGATTTGCTTGAATACAGTAGAATGTACGATTAGAGAGGGAAGTTATCGTTTTGCTAAGATAACTCGACCGACTGAACTGCAACAATCATGCGTTAGATTTATTCGGGGTTTCCTTGATTTGTACCCAGTAAAGGAGCAGCAGAAATTCTCTTAATCCCTCCTACAGTACAGGTTATGGCTTTTTGTCAACTGGGAAGTCCAGTTATAGCGGCTAAACGGGCCAGATAGAAGCTAGTAATAGTTTTAGCATCGATCGATTCTCCCCTGGCGATCGCTGATTCCATTTCCTCAAAACTCATAAAAACCACTTCCAGATCTTCATCGGCATCTTGAGCGGGGGGCAAGCTTAATTTTTCCAGATCCTGGGCCAGAAAAGCATAGATGTATTCATCGGAATAACCCGGTGCCAGGGCAAATTTACCCAAAGATTGCCAATTGTGCGCCCGATAGCCCGCTTCTTCCTCTAATTCTCGTTTTACCGTCGTAGCAGGGTCTTCTCCTTCATCAATCGTTCCGGCGGGAAATTCCAGAATTCGAGCTTGCAAACTAAATCGATACTGACGTACTAAAACCAATTGACCTTCCTTGGTGATTGGAACTGCTAAAGCGCCCCCTGGATGACGGACACATTCCCATTCTCCCTCGACACCGTTAGGTAAACGCAGTTTCGAGACTTCAAATTGAAAGACGCGACCTTGATAAAAAAGACGTTGTTGGAGCAATTGAGGCGGTTCAGACATAGAAAATTTGCAACTAGGACTTTAAGAATTAATATCAACAAATGTCACCTTTGTCACCGGTGTTTCAGGTTATAATGGGAAATGCTGTCTTTACAGGTTAAATCTTTTTCGAGAAACCCCATGGCAAAAAAATCGATGGTAGAACGCGAGAAAAAACGCGCTCGTCTCAGACAAAAATACGAAGCTAAAAGAGCGGAACTAAAAGAACAATTCCGCACCGCCGAAGATTTTGAAGAAAAACTGGCAATTCACCAAAAATTACAGGAATTACCCCGCAATAGCGCTCCTAGTCGTCACCGCAACCGTTGTTTAACGACCGGCAGACCGAGAGGATACTATCGCGATTTTGGTTTATCCCGCAACGTTTTACGCGAATGGGCCCACCAAGGTCTTTTACCCGGTGTGGTCAAGTCTAGCTGGTAGTCAGAAACAATATCTAGGGAAAATACCGGGATAGAGGCGTGGTTTTTGCGTCTCTATTGCCGTTTTTAGGTAGGGTTTGCGGCAAAAAGTACGGGCGAAGCATTCGGATAGAAAATCTACGGTTTCACCGATAGGTTATTGCCCGAATGCTTCGCCCCTACAGGACGCGATCGCCGCTCAAGATGCCAGGTTTTGAAGCACGATTCTCTCAAAATCTTGCAGCTGTTTCGCCAGAAAAGCCACAAAACCCTTACCTTGCCTACATTTCACATTTATTCAGCAAGCCCTAAACAAAAACTCTCGATCGAGCGATCAAGAGTTAACCATGAACAAAAAATTTACCTAGACTACAGTAGCAGCCTTACGGGCAGCGGCGGCCTCGTCGGGATGAATACCGAGACGGGTGAGATTGAGACGACCTTTACTATCGATCTCCCGTACCTTGACTAACACCTCATCCCCTACGGCCACTTCATCTTCCACCTTACCGACGCGTCCCTCGGCCAATTGGGAAATATGGATCATTCCCTCTTTCCCCGGCAAAACTTCCACAAAAGCGCCGATTTGGATAATGCGAGTCACGCGACCGAGATAGACCTCACCCTCATTGAGTTTGCGGGTCATATTGTAGATCAGTCGTTTAGCTTTTTCGGCCTGTTCCCCATCGGTGGAGGAAATAGTCACAGTCCCATCGTCATCGATATCGATTTTCGTGCCGGTCTGTTCAGTAATCCCTTTAACCGTCTTACCACCTGGCCCGATGACTAACCCGATCAGATCCGGATCGATCTTGATCGTCAATAACCTCGGTGCGTGGGGAGATAATTCCGTGCGGGGTTTTTCTAGGGTCGCTAACATCTTCTCTAGGATATGTTTGCGGGCCGGTAAAGCTTGTTCGATCGCCTTGGCTACCACTTCCATGGTTAAACCGGGGATTTTCATATCCATCTGGAGAGCAGTGATGCCAGAATCAGTACCAGCCACCTTAAAGTCCATATCTCCCAGAAAATCCTCGATACCTTGGATATCGGTCAAAATCCGCACTTCTTCCCCTTCTTTAATTAAACCCATGGCCGCACCGCTAACGGGTTTTTTCAGGGGAACACCGGCATCCATCAGCGCCAGGGTAGAACCGCACACGGAACCCATGGAGGTGGAACCATTAGAAGAGAGGACTTCCGACACCACCCGCAGCACATAGGGAAATTCCTCCTGGGGGGGAAGGACAGGCACGATCGCCCTTTCCGCTAAAGCACCGTGACCGATTTCTCGACGGCCGGGAGAACGCATGGGACGGGTTTCACCGACGGAAAAGGGTGGGAAATTGTAGTGATGAAGATAGCGCTTTTCGTCTTCGGGATGGAGATCGTCCCCTAAATCCTGAGCATCACCGGGGGTGCCTAGGGTGGCGATCGAAAGCACCTGGGTTAAACCGCGATTAAACAAACCGCTACCGTGAACCCGACGGGGTAAAACTCCTACCCGGCAAGAAATCGGCCGCACTTCGTCCAGTTTGCGACCATCAACCCGCACCCCATCCTCGATAATTTGGGCGCGCATCAGTTTTTTGGTCAGATCCTTAAAGAGATTACCGATTAACTTCGGCTCTTCCAGCGTTGGAGATTTTAAGGGATCTTCATCGGGGAGAGCGGTTATAGTTTCCTTGATCCGATTTTCGATCGCCTCTAATTTCTCATCCCGTTCGGTTTTGCTGAGGGTAAACTGGCAGAGAATCTGTTTAATTTCCTCTTTAGCTTGTTCTTTCAGGAAATTCTGCACGGTTTCGTTTACTGTCGGCGCTTCTCGGGTGACGAGGGGAATACCCAACTGATCGATCAATTCCCGTTGAGCGGTGATCAGGTCGCGGACCGCTTCATAACCAAAATCGATCGCCTCAATAATATCCCGTTCTGGTAACTGATTGGCTCCCGCTTCGATCATCACCACCCCTTCGGGACTACCGGCCACCACTAGATCCAATTCTCCGTTATGGATTTCCTTGTAGGTGGGATTGATGATAAATTCATCCCCTAGTAAACCGACGCGCACCGCTGCCATCGGCCCTTGGAAGGGAATCCCTGCCAACAAAACCGCCACGGAGGCCCCCGTAACGGCCAAAACATCCGGGGGGACTTCCTCATCCATCGAGAGGGTCGTAGCGACCACCTGAATATCATCCCGTAGCCAACTGGGGAATAGAGGCCGCAGGGGGCGATCGATCAAACGACCGGTCAGAATTGCTTTTTCCGGGGGACGACCTTCACGACGCAAAAATCCTCCCGGGATGCGCCCGGCGGCATATAATCTTTCTTCGTAATCAACGGTTAAGGGCAGGAAATCTACTCCTTCTCTGGCTTTGGCTGTGGTTGCTGTCACTAAAACTGCCGTTTCTCCCGATTGGATCAGAACACTACCGCCAGCTTGGGGGGCTAAAAGCCCTATTTTTAGTCGAATATCCCTGCCATCAAAGGATATTGACTTGTCAAACTCTTCCATGTAAAGTTATATTCCTTTCTTTCGCTTTTCTCTGTGCTTTCGCCATCCTAGCATTTTTTGTCCCCCTTTCCGATAGGTTTAGTATTCAGTGATCAGTTATCAGTGATCAGTTATCAGTGATCAGTTATCAGTTATCAGTGATCAGTGATCAGTGATCAGTTATCAGTGATCAGTTATCAGTTATCAGTTCGCTGATTACTCTTTACCGTTTACCGATCACAGCAAAAAAGCTCCCCATCTCCCCATCTCCCCCCGCAACGCGCACGAAGTGGTCTCCCCACTTCCCCATCTCCCCCCGCAACGCGCACGAAGTGGTCTCCCCATCTCCCCCCGCAACGCGCACGAAGTGGTCTCCCCACACCCTACTTTTAAACAGAATTTAAGATTACTTGCTCAAACCTGCCAAAAAATGATAGTTTCAGATATAGGAATAATCTGGTTAAGAAAAAAATGTCTTCCCTTGCCGCTTGCTGGCCTAAAAATATTTCTAAGTATTAGCAAAACTGACTGACTGTCAGCAGTTGAGCGGGATTTTTCCTAGCTCGAAGAACTCCAGACCAAGAAAATTAAGACAATTAAAAGGATTGCGTCTCTATTATCTCTCAGACGCTTCTAATCCAGTGAATTTGCGGGTTATCTTCAAATTAACCCCGTTTAACCCTATTTGTGGCTATCGATTATGGCTGAAAGTTATTTACTCAACAAACTGCAATCTGTAGAACAGACCTACACAGAATTAACCCGTCGTCTAGCGGATCCCGATGTCACCAGTAATCCGGGTGAATTACAACGTCTGGCCAAATCCCGCGCTTCCCTAGAGGAAACGGTCAACACCTACGAAATTTGGCAAAAAAGTCAAGAGGATTTAATCGGTGCGAAACAAATCTTCAAAGAATCCGCCAGCGATCCCGAATTACGGGAAATGGCCGCCCTAGAAGTGGCAGAATTAGAGGAAAAAATTGCCACTTTGGAAGACCAATTAACCATTCTGCTGCTGCCCCGAGATCCCCTCGATGAAAAGAATATCATGCTGGAAATTCGCGCCGGGACTGGCGGTGATGAGGCCAGTATTTGGGCGGGAGATTTAGTGCGTTTGTACTCAAAATATGCCGAAACTCAAAACTGGAAAGTTAGCCTTTTGAGTGAATCTCCGGCGGATATGGGCGGATTTAAAGAGGCAATTTTAGAGATTAAAGGCGATAACGTCTATAGTAAGCTGAAATTTGAGGCGGGAGTCCATCGGGTGCAGCGGGTTCCTCTGACGGAAGCGAGTGGTCGCGTCCACACTTCCACCGCTACCGTGGCGATTATGCCAGAAGTGGACGATGTGGAAGTGCATATCGATCCCAAGGATATTGAGTTAACCACGGCTAGATCCGGGGGAGCAGGCGGTCAAAATGTCAATAAAGTGGAAACTGCCGTCGATTTAATCCATAAACCCACGGGAATCCGGGTTTTCTGCACCGAAGAGCGATCGCAATTGCAAAACCGGGAACGAGCTATGCAGATTCTCCGGGCGAAACTGTACGATATGAAGTTACAGGAACAACAGGAAGCGGTCAGTTCCATGCGGCGCTCTCAGGTGGGAACCGGTTCCCGTTCGGAAAAAATTCGCACCTATAACTATAAGGATAATCGTCTCACCGATCATCGCTTAAATCAGAATTTTTCCCTCGATCGCATTGTAGACGGCGATATCGAAGATGTGATTCAATCCTGTATCGCCAAGGATCAACAGGGAAAACTGGCGGAATTAGCCGCTGCCCAAGAGACAGCTTAATCAGAACACAGGAGACTCCGAGACAGGGGATTATTTTTATTTATGCTCCCCGCTCCCCTCTCCCCAACCCGCAACGGTCAAACCCTTTGCTACTTTTTGGCTTTTTACTTGCTATAATCGATCGTCGAATTTGAGTAGGAGACGGGAGAAAATGGCCGATTGGCAGGAAATAGAGGGGGGGATCACCGCCCCAAAAGGATTTAAATCCGCAGGGATGGCCGCGGGGCTAAAACCGTCCGGTTTGCCCGATTTAGCCCTAATTGTCTCGGAAACAGAAGCGATCGCCGCCGGAGTCTTTACCACCAGTCAAGTACGCGCCGCTTGCGTCGATTATTGCCGTCAACGCCTCCAAACTAAAGCCAGCGCCAGGGCGATTTTGTGTAATGCCGGTCAAGCAAACGCCGCCACGGGGCAAGCTGGATGGCAAGATGCTCTCGATAGTGCCGCCGCCTTGAGCCAAGTTTTAGGGATTCCCGCCGATGCAATTTTGCTGGCATCTACGGGAGTCATCGGGCAACGGATTCGCATGGATGCGTTAACCGCCGCTTTACCGACCTTAGCAGGTTTATTGTCGGAAAATGGCGGCGAAAGCACGGCCCGGGCGATTATGACCACGGATCTAGTCCCCAAATCGATCGCCTTGCAAACCACCATCGATGGTCGCCCGGTCACAATTGGGGGAATTGCCAAGGGATCGGGGATGATTCACCCGAATATGGCGACGATGCTCTCCTTTATTACCTGTGATGCCGCAGTATCGACGGTTCTCTGGCAAAATATGTTAAGTCGGGCGGCTAATAAAAGTTTTAATCAGATTACGGTGGATGGGGACACCAGTACCAATGACAGTCTGATCGCCTTGGCTAACGGTCAATCGCGCACCACAGCGATCACAGAAATGGGCCGGGATGCCCAAAAGTTAGAGGCCATGTTAACGGAAGTTTGTCAATACTTGGCCAAAGCGATCGCCCGGGATGGGGAAGGAGCCACCTGTTTAATAGAAGTGCGGGTTTCGGGGGCGGCTGATGATCAGTCCGCTCGTCAGATTGCTCGCACCATTGCCGGTTCTTCCTTAGTAAAATCGGCGGTTTTCGGTCGAGATCCCAACTGGGGACGAATTGCGGCGGCCGCGGGCCGGGCCGGGGTTGTCTTCCATCAAGAAGACCTACAAATCAAGTTAGGCGACTTCGTGATGATGGAAAATGGTCAACCTCTGGCGTTCGATCGAGCTAGTGCCAGTAATTACCTGAAAGCGGCAGCAAGCGGGGCTTATTTACGAGAAGATACCGTTTTAATGTCTATCTGCATCGGTAACGGTTCGGGAACAGGTACGGCCTGGGGTTGCGATCTTAGTTACGATTACGTCAAAATTAACGCTGAGTACACCACTTAAAGCGATCGGTTCTGTAAACAGGCTCTCTTGTCCTTGCTGGATTGTATCCCAACAGCTTGATCAACGGTTGACGTTAGGATCTAGTCTATACCGACAATCTCGATGATCGATCCTGTTGATTACACAGCAGCCAAGAGAGCCGATTACCCGATTAACAGACAAACTTTAATGGTTGGATTGTAAGTAGCTGGTTATAATTAAATTAAAAATGGATTTTAGGTTCGATCCCCCCTGCCCCCCTTGATAAGGGGGGTGCCGATCCCCCCTTTAATCCCCCCTTAATAAGGGGGGCATCTGACAACTTTTAACGCCTACCTACTTACTTCTTTTCAACCGGTCTCGAAAACAGTTTTGTCAGTCCCTCAGTCCCTTGGCAAAATCCATCTATTGGCGGAGAAAACGCTGCATGGTTCCGAAAAAATCACCACGAATTCCTTTAGAATTGCACCAGATCAAGGCTCACGAGTTTTATCAAAAACGGCTGGCATCGGGTAAAGAAGGCAATGAGATAGATGACTGGCAGCAAGCGAAAGAATATTTGAGCCAACATCCCAGAGCGATTCTTGCTTGGAATCTAAAAATGCCCTATCGCGGGGGAAAAAGGCTAATTAAAAGATTGTTGCTATCGCTCCAGTCTCTTGTCAGAGTTGCTTGGAAACTGCTAATCTTTCCCTTCTGGCTATTTCAGCAAATACCGGGGCTTTTTGCCCGTGAAGACAAAGACAGCCGCACCTTTGCCATTGATGTGGTCAAAACGATTATTTCTGCCCTGGGATTAATTGCTACCCTTTTGGCAGGAATTGGGCTTATTGTCAATTATTTCAATTCTCAAGCGGAAATGCAACTGACTCAGCAACGTCTGATTACCGAGCGCTTCTCGAAAGCTGTCGAGCAAATCGGTAGTGGTAAAGATAAAGAGGAGGTGGTAATTGGCGGCATTTATTCCCTAGAGCGAATTGCCAAAGATTCTCCCAAGGATCAATGGACAATTATGGAAGTCCTGACTTCCTACATTCGTAAAAATTCCCGCATTCCCTCGGATATTGAACAACTGGAGCCAGAGGAAAGACAGAAAGCCCTAGAAAAGCTTCCTTCCGTGAGTATTCCAGTTCAGGCCGCTTTAACGGTAATCGGGCGGCTTAAAGTTAAAAATGACCAGGTCGGGGATAATTTGGCTGAAACAAATGACCCTAATAAAATTAAAATTCTTGATTTAAGTCGGACAAATTTGAGGGGAGCCAAGCTCAACGGAGCCAACCTCAACGGAGCCAACCTCTACCGAGCCTACCTCTACCGAGCCAACCTCAACGGAGCCTTCCTCGAAGAAGCCGAACTCAACGGAGCCTACCTCAACCGAGCCTTCCTCGAAGAAGCCAACCTCAACGGAGCCAAGCTCAACGGAGCCTACCTCTACCGAGCCTACCTCAAGGGAGCCAACCTCAACGGAGCCGAACTCAACGGAGCCAACCTCTACCGAGCCTACCTCAAGGGAGCCAACCTCAACGGAGCCAAGCTCAACGGAGCCAACCTCATCGAAGCCGACCTCAAGGGAGCCGACCTCAAGGGAGCCAACCTCAACGGAGCCAACCTCAACGGAGCCAACCTCAACGGAGCCGAGGGTCTTAATCCAGAACAAATTAAATCGGCCTGCTTTTGGGAAAAAGCAATATACACGGAATCCAAGTTGGATGAAGATAAACAATTATGGGTGGCTGCTGACCGGGAAGCCAATCAACGAGAAATCGAGAAACTCAAAAGGGACAAAAACTCAGATCCGCGAAATCCGATCGATTGTAATACTAAACAGCAATTCTCATTTTGAAACGATTTTGCGTTGTTTCAGCGATCTAGAGATTCGTTAAGAATTATTAACCCCTCTAGGTGCAAGGGTTTTAATGTCATGAAACCTTAAAATGAGAAGTACGGGCGAAGCATTCGGATAGAAAATCTCCGGTTTCGCCGATAGGTTATGCCCAAATGCTTCGCCCCTACAGGACGCGGGCCGATGAAAACGCAAGGTTTGGAAGCACGATTCTCTCAAAATCTTGCACCTGTTTGGCGAGAAAAGCCACAAAACCCTTACCTTACCTACATTTCACATTTATTCAGCCAACCCCAAATAGGGTTTGCGGCAAAAAGCTTTTCCTGGGGGCAGGTGGGGTGTAGGGTTTTAGCGATTTTCATCTGGTCAATTACCTAATTTTCAGGGAAAAAGTCCCGGAATTTTCCACCCGATCACTCCCATATCTGGTACTTTTTGGAAACCAAAAAGTCTAAAAGTTTTACCCAACAAGGTTTTCACATTTATTGAGCAAGCCCTAATTAATCTTTTCAATCACCGCTTGTCCTAGTTGAATCAACTCAAAACCGATAAAAAGGCTTAAAATCACAGTGACAGCCTGATTAAGTAGGGGTATATTGCCTTTGCCTAGAACAGAAGCGACGAATTTGACCACAACTAAAACGAGAGCGCTAACAACGGCGATTTTGACGGCTATCATAGATTAATTTTTCCTCACGGTTAACCAAAGTATACTATGTTCCTGACGGGGTGACAAGCAGATTGAAAGTGAGACAGGGTGTGGAGTGTGGGGGGTAGGGTGTAGGGAGCAACAATCCATAACTGGGTTTTTAAAGTTCGATTTGTCTCGTTCCAAGGTAGAACCTCCGGAAATGCGTTCCAAGGGTTTCCCTTGAAACGAGGTAAGACTATAAAACGATTTGGTGTCATTGCCAAGGATGAGAAAGCTGCCCAATGCACAGGTTTTTGTTAAGAATTGTAAAATGTAGTTAGGGTTTGCTGAAAAAGTTTGTTGGTGGGGTTAGGAGTCAGTAGCCAGTCGTCGGTCGTTTCAGGCTTTGTTGCCCTTCTTTTGTGTACCAGTTTATGTACTAAAAAAGAATAATGCCAGGTTTTTGAATGTCCCAATCCTATATTCTGGCACTAACATCGGATTTTAACAGGTCAAAAGCCTTATTTTAAAAGGGTTTTATCATTATTCAGCCAGCCCTAGTTATATTTATTTGATCAGAAGAGGATTCATGTCTAACCAAGAATCGATTTTTCCATTCCCTCAAAAACCAGTGTATTCCTCCGTATTCAAGTCGATTTTAGCGATAATATCAGTTATTTTAATTATGTTAGCAGTGCTCGGCGGGCTAATGATGGTCAGTTTATCATTATCTTGGCCAGAAGACAATATTTATCGACTACTCCTTGGCTTAGTAGAAGATTTTTTTAACCCCTTTGCTTGGATTAAAGTTCCCACGGTTGCTCATAGCTATCAATTATTATTACCCACAGTTATCCTGCTAATTTTGACGCAGTTAATCATTTTCTTGTCTCCGCATCCGCAAGTTTGGTCAAGATTAGTCATTATTTCTATCACTCTCGCTATCACCCTGCGCTATCTACTCTGGAGGATTCTGGAAACTTTAAATCTTTCTACTCCTCTCAATGGCTTTTTTAGTTTACTACTTTTAGGCGTTGAGATGATGGTTTTAAGTGGTAGCATAATTCAGTTATTTTTAGTCTTAACCACGAAAGATAGACGCAAAGAAGCTGATTTTTATAGCCAAGCAGTGATCAATAAACAGTATTTGCCCACGGTAGATATTCTGATTCCCACCTATAATGAGCCAGCCTTTATCTTAAAAAGAACTATTATCGGTTGTCAAGCCCTTAATTATCCTCATAAAAATATTTATATTCTCGATGATACTCAGAGATCAGAAATTCATCAATTGGCAGAAAAATTAAATTGTCATTATCTGACTCGTCAGGATAGAAAAAACGCTAAAGCAGGTAATTTAAACCATGCTCTCAGACAAACTCAAGGGGAATTAGTGGTAGTTTTTGATGCAGATTTTATCCCTTGTCGGAATTTTCTAGAAAGAACTGTTGGCTGGTTTCAAAACCAAAAAATTGCCTTAGTGCAAACGCCCCAAAGCTTTTATAATGCCGATCCTATCGCCCATAACTTAGGTTTAGAAAATATCGTTACTCCCGACGAAGAATTATTTTATCGTCATATCGAACCAGCTAAAGATGGGGTGGGTAGTCCTGTCTGTGCTGGTACTTCTTTTATTGTCAGAAGAAAAGCCTTAGAGGAAGTGGGATATTTTAATATAGAATCTATCAGTGAAGACTATTTTACTGGGATTGCTATCTCAGCGAAAGGTTATGAAGTTATTTACTTAAATGAAAAACTCAGTGCTGGTTTATCTGCTGAAAGTTTATCAGCTTATTTACTGCAAAGATTGCGCTGGGCAAGAGGAACGTTACAGGCCTTTTTTATCAAAGCTAATCCCCTAAAAATTGCGGGACTAACTCTACCTCAAAGATTGGCACACTTAGAAGGACTTTTATCCTGGTTTTCTCCCTTAGCTCGTTTATTTTCTCTGCTTATTCCTCTCCTTTATACCTTTGGATATATAGTACCTTTGAACATTACCATCGATGAGACAATCTATATCTTTTTACCCTACATGATGCTCCAGTTAGCCACTTATCACTGGTTAAATTCTCGCTCGCGCTCGATTGTTTTTTCTGAGGTACTATCGATGATTATTTGTGTACCAACATCCCTAACAGTTCTCCATGTTCTTTGGAAACCCTTTGACAAAGGATTTCAGGTGACACCCAAGGGAATTGCTCGCAAAAATTATCAATATAATTGGCACTTATCCTACCCATTGCTGTTTTTTTTCACCATTACTTTAATTAGTATTTTCTTTAATTTAAATCATCACAATTATCAAGAAAGTCCCCTAAATTTTGGCTTGATTTTGGCTATATATAACGTGGTTATTATCATGACTGCTCTGGTGGCTTTATTGGAAGCTCCCCTCACCTTAGAAACTCAATACCAATTGTTGGAATCTCCTGTTAACTTGATAACAGAAGCGAATATAATTATACAGGGCAATCTCAAAAAACTTTCGGAAATAGGAGCAGAAATTCACCTGAGGGAACCCATCTACTCAGAAAAATTACTCCTAGATATTTTAGGCGAAGATTTGCGCTTATCTGCTCATCTAGTCAATCTAGAAAAACGAGGCAAAATCTGGCAAGCAACCCTTAAATTCCAGCCACTTATCCTATCAAAGCAGAGAAAACTAATTACTTTTTTATTCTGTCGTCCCCAGCGCTGGCAACCGAAAAATACGGCAGGAGAATTAAAATCCCTTTGGTTGTTAATTATCAGCTTTTTTCGGGGGATAGGCTTGATTTGGCGAGCATTTCTGAATCGAAAAACAGCCCTTTAGTTTAGTCAAGAGTCGAAAATACTTAAGTAGCTGGTTATAATTAAATTAAAAATGGATTTTAGGTTCGATCCCCCCTGCCCCCCTTGATAAGGGGGATGCCGATCCCCCCTGCCCCCCTTGATAAGGGGGATGCCGATCCCCCCTGCCCCTCTTGATAAGGGGGGTGTCTGATAATAATTTTTAACGCCTACATACTTATCGAAAAATTACTGGCTGATTATCCTATCAACTGGCCTTGGTCTGTGATTTCACTCACAGTGTTATTCCTGTATTCTCACAGTTTTCACTTGACCAAAAATTGATATTATTGTAATAAAAGTAACCATTCTTAGATGGACTGGCTTATGAACAATCGTTTATACCTTCACCTGATGGCTAATAAGGAAAAGGGGTTTGCCTTGCCTCTTGCCGTGTTAATTGGACTCATCCTCATGGTGACAGGAATAACTATGATAATGCGCGCCCAAGGGGACCAATCGAAAGTAATTGCCCAAAAAGTCCGGGCTGATGCTTTAAGAAGTTCCGAAGTTGGAGTGGCTCGCGTGCAGGATCTACTCAATAGCGTTCGAGTTATGGCGACGGTTAATAGTCATTGTGCTTCCGGCGATTGTTGGCAGAACGCCAAATATGATGTGGTTACTGATCCCACCAATTTACAGAAACAGTTAAAAAAATTAGTCGATGCCGCCCCCTCCTGTAGTAATCCCAACGCTGCTGCTACCTTGACGAAAAAAATCGATGAATTAAAAGAGTTGGCTAGTAGTAATTGGGTTAAGCTCGATAATAATCGTTATTATCGCGTGGTTAGATATAATTATAATTCTGTATCCAGCCGGGGAGTTCTCACCCTCGAAGGACGTTCTCGCACCAGTGCCGCAACAGACCTAACTAAGACTGATCCCAATATAGATAGTGACGATAATGCCGCCTCCCGTAACCGCGTGGTGGTAACTATCCCTATTCTTAATGCCCCTACCCCCGCATTTAACCGCACCACGGTCCCAGCTTTATGGATAAGTGAGGGAAATGCGGACGGTGATGCTGCTAAATTTCAAGGGGATGTGGTGGAGGAGGTGGTGAGTCCAGAATGTAAGGCTAAACAAGATAAGATTCAACAGCCCACACTTGAACCCAGTCCCCCCTACAGAGCAGGATTTGTCGGTGTGTTTTTCCCCGATTTACCGAAGATTCCCACTGGCCTTCCCTCTGGTCAGAAAGACCTGGAACTTACCGATAGTCTTCCGCTTGCTCAGAGAACTTTTCCCAGAGACACTGATACCTATTCTACCAGCACGATTGACGGTAAAAGCGTAGAAGTGTACGAATATACCGTTAATAAGATCGACTTGACAGACGAGAAGATTACCATTACTCCGGGGAAACGGGTAGTTTTTTATGTTAAAGGTGATATTAAGGGTGCCATCGAACATAATTGTGCTATGGAGCCTGGCTGTAAATTGGGCAATCTACAGATTTATGCCTATAATGAATCAGGTTCCATTTGTCTGACAGGAAACCAAACACTACAAGCGTTTATCTTTGCTCCTAACTATTCCCTTGGTAAAACTGGTACTGGTTTCACCGGTGCTGCCTGGGGTAAAGATTGGGGCAAAATTTCAGGCTGTACCTCAAGCGGTGCTGTAGCTGTGACCCAAGGGGTACAATGGGCTGACTTAATCGCAGACCTGAGACCCCCATTTCCCCAGCTTGGTGGTATTGACAATTGGTGTGAGGAACCCATCGATACCCCTCCTGGTGAATCTGAGTGTGATTAATTTCGCGACTGCTTCACCCTCTCCCAGTCCCTAAAAAAGTTTAACTTATCGGGTTAATGAGGGGGGTTGAGGATTTCGGTTCAGGACAGGTTTTATTGGTGAAATCACAGCGATAAATTGCCGGTTTTTGCCAACTGAGGGGAATTTCCAGTAAATCCCTCGAACCGGTCATGGCTTGTCCCAGAAAGAGAGCCAGAGCGATACAATTGAGAATTGTATGGGCGATGCGCCAACGATGGGAGCGGTCTTTATATATATCTTCGACAATTGCCAGAGAGAAAATCATCAGTATTGATGCCGCCATACCGATATAGTAGTGAGACCAGTACCATTGGGCCGAGAGTCGCCAGACCCCATCCTGAGCACCGATAATAATTAAACCGATGCCGGTCAAGGTGGCAAAAATTCTGCGCCAGAGAGCTTGTCTAGCGCGGTAGAGACAGACCAAAGAGGCAATGGTGACAAAAAACATCAAAATCACAAAAATGACCTGAAAGGAGTCTAATTTTCCGTGTTTTTGTTGATCAACAAAACCATTAAACCCGTAAACGACCGAGTAAGCTAGTGCTAACAGGTTAACCCCTACCACTGTACCCGTTAACCAGCGGCCTAAGCGTAGATGTTCCGGCCCGACCACTGGCGGAATTTTACTTTTATTTCCCGCGTTGGTTTCTAGGCGACGTTGACGGGTTTGCCAAGCAAAGTTAACTACGAGGCCGATAATAGGGAAAACGACCACTATCGCTAGGACAGGATGAATGAGAGCCAGAAAATCGACTAATTGCATATAAATATCCCGAAAATCGTCAGCAGTTGACCAGTTATAGCCTTGTTTTTTTTAGCTTATCGCAGATATCAGGAGCCGGTCGGCAAAAGGCAAAAGGCAGGAGATAGGGTGATAGGGTGATAGGGTTTTGGGGATTTCAGTTATCAGTTATCAGTTATCAGTTATCAGAGGCTCTCTTGGGTTTCGTGTGATAAGCAAAATTTATGGCTTTTCAAACGGTCTTTGGATAAGGCTTTCAGTGCTTACTTACCCAAGAAACTATCAAGAATACCCACATTTTCCCACAAAGTACAAGAGAGCCTTATCAGATGTGAGTTTTCAGTTCACTGATTACTGATTACTGTTTACTGATCACTGAAAAACCCACTTCCCATTTCGGACTAGGAACCTCTTTGATTATCGGCTAATCTAAAAGCAGCAATCCCTAGATTCAATCCTGACTATGAAACTACAAGAACTTTTGACAAATATCACTCCGGTTTCCCCGATTTCTTCTCCTATCGCTTCTATTACCGAGATTACAGGAATTTCCACCAATTCCCATGCTTGTCAACCGGGAGATTTATTTATCGGTTTACCTGGCACTCGCGTCGATGGGGGCGAATTTTGGCGTTCCGCTTTGGAAACCGGGGCCCTAGCGGCGATTATCTCCCCGGCAGCCGCCGCTAAATTTCCCCCCCCGGAGGATGCTTGCGTAATCGTTGTGGCAGATTTAGTTACTGCCACTGCTGCGATCGCTGCCAAATTTTATCATTATCCTGCCCAAACCCTCAAATTAATCGGTGTGACGGGAACCAACGGCAAAACCACCACCACCCATCTAATTGAATATTTTCTCAGCCAAGCAGGGATTCCCACCGCGTTATTCGGGACTCTTTACACCCGTTGGCAAGGATTCCAAGAAACTGCTAATCATACCACCCCTTTCGCTAACGAGTTACAAGCCAGTTTGGCCAAAGCGGTGAGCGCCGGCAATGAAATCGCCGTCATGGAAGTTAGTTCCCATGCACTGGCCCAGGGACGGGTACAGGGTTGTACTTTTCCCGTGACAGTGTTTACTAATCTCACCCGGGACCATCTCGATTATCACCTCGATATGGAGGATTATTTTGCCGCTAAAGCTAAATTATTTAGTACCGATTATCTGCAAGGTAAGGCGATTATTAACGTTGATGATGCCTATGGTCAACGTTTAGTGGCCTCCCTGTCTCCCCAACAGGTTTTAACCTATAGTGTGTCCGATGCTCGTGCCGATTTTTATACTAAAGATTTACACTATCAACCCACGGGAGTTCAAGGGGTGATGGTGACTCCCCAAGGAGAAATAGCCTTTGCTTCTCCTCTGGTGGGTCAATATAATCTAGCTAACCTCTTAGCGGCGGTGGCGGCAGTGTTAGAATGTGGTGTAGATTTAGGGACAGTAATCGGTCAAATTCCTCAGTTTTCAGGAGTACCAGGGCGGATGGAACGGGTTAGCACCGCTCCCGACCAGGATATCAGCGTCATTGTCGATTATGCCCATACTCCCGACAGTTTAGAGAATGTTTTAAAAGCTTCCCGGCCTTTTATTTCCGGTCGGATGATTTGTGTTTTTGGTTGTGGCGGCGATCGAGATCGGACAAAACGACCGTTAATGGGGAAAATAGCGGCCGAATTAGCAGATTTAGCCATAGTTACCTCCGATAATCCTCGCACAGAGTCTCCCGAACGAATCCTTGAGGATATTATCGCTGGCATTCCTTCAGAAATTACCGTACAGGTAATTAGCGATCGCGCTGTGGCCATTGACACGGCTATTCAAACAGCACAACCGGGAGACGGAGTAATTATTGCGGGTAAAGGTCACGAAGATTATCAAATTTTGGGGACGGAAAAAATCCCTTTCGATGACCGCGAACAGGCCCGGGCCGCTTTGATGAAAGGGAAAAAGTGATTAGGGGTGTTGAATTATCAAGAAAAGCTAAGATTAGTTGACAATTGGCAGAAGTAGCCAATGTTAAAATATGTGATAAGCTGGAAGGGTTTAGGTGCAAATCCTAGTTAGGGAGCAACCGCTATCTTGATAAGTTGCCCCTGTCTTGACTAGGCAATGACACAAAAAAGGCGTTACACGCGTTTTGATTGTCTGAGGCCTCTGGCTTTAGACTTTGGGAGATACCGCCTCTTGAGGAGAATCTCTTAAAGTGCATTGTTAAGGTGTGTTAGTAAAAAAGATCGGTCAATTGGTGGCTCTAGATGACCTACTGCCTTAATCCCAACTGTACTCAACTGAAAAACGCCCCGACAGCGTTAATCTGCGAGAGTTGCGGTTCAAAACTTCTTCTGCACGACCGCTATCAAACCCTACGCATTTTGGGGAAAGGAGGGTTCGGGGCAACTTTTGTTTCATCGGATCTGTCCCTACCAGATAAGCCCCTCTGTGTGGTCAAACAACTGCAACCTCCCCCTCAAGATGCTAATGTTTTTCGCATGGCGAGGGAACTTTTTGATCGAGAAGCGGCCACCTTGGCCAAACTGGGAGTTCATCCGCAGATTCCCCGATTATTGGACTATTTTGAAGATAATCAACAGTTTTATCTAGTTCAAGAATACGTTAAAGGTCATAACCTGCACCAAGAGGTCAAAAAACGCGGACCGTTTAGCGAAGCGGGAGTCAAACAGTTTTTAAGTGAACTCTTGCCGATTTTGAAATATGTCCACGAGCAAAAGGTAATTCATCGGGATATCAAACCCGCTAACCTAGTTCGTCGGCAAACAGACCGAAAATTGGTTCTGATTGACTTCGGGGCTGTCAAAAATCAAGTTAATAGCGTCATGGCCAATGCCGATTCTCAAACCGCTTTCACTAATTTTGCCGTGGGTACCCAAGGTTTTGCCCCCCCCGAACAGATGGCCATGCGTCCCGTTTACGCTAGTGATATCTATGCGGTGGGAGCTACCTGTCTCTATCTACTCACGGGCAAATCTCCTAAAGCGATCGAAGTTGATATTAATACAGGTGAATTACTCTGGGAAAAATTAGTCAAGGTGAGTCCCCAGTTTGCTAAAGTCCTGAAAACAATGCTGGAAGTCTCTGTCCGTCATCGCTACAAATCCGCCCAAGAGGTAATGGATGCTTTAGACATGACGGCTTATGCCGATAGTCTAGCCCAAAGTTTAATCGCCGCTCCAATGGTTACTTCCCAGCCCCCCCGACAAGATTCAGGTTCGATAGCCACTTCCTCCGTTTCTGGCCGTCTCAAGTCTAAATTTCGTCCCAAAAATAAAAATCCAGAGGCCTCTCCAGATAATATGCTGGGGGGACAGATGGCTTTTTCACTGTTTAATACAAATGTATTGACCAAAAGTCAAGCCCGCAGCAGCACAGAGCTAACCCTACTGAAGAAAAAACCCCGCTTAGATGAAAAAGCGATTCTCGATGCTTACAATAACGGCCGGCGCAATTTCGCCCAAGAGGAATTACCAAATCTCAATCTGGCCAAAGCCAAACTTTTTGGCATCAATTTCTGTCAATCCAAATTAACAGGAGCTAATTTACGAGGGGCGGATCTGTCCAATGCGGATCTGGGCCGGGTTAATCTCAGTCAAGCTATTCTCAAAAATACCAATTTAAATAATGCCTATCTCGGTTATGCAGACCTGGAAGGGGCCGATTTACGCGGGGCTAATCTCACTGGCGCCCATCTTCGCTACGCTAATCTCAAAGATGCTAATCTTTGCGGGGCTAATCTCTCTGATGCCCAAGTAACTCGAGAACAAATCGCCCTGGCAAAAACCAATTGGTTAACAGTTATGCCCAATGGTAAACGCAGTTTCTGGTAATCTTTTTTCAGTGATCAGTAAACAGTAATCAGTAAACAGTGGCCAGTAAACAATAATCAGCAATCAGTGAAAAGACATTAGGAAACTTCGATTTAATACTGTCACGGCTCTTCTCGACTTTGTATGATAATTTTTGCTTATAGAATCGTGAAATATTTACTGGGAAAGACTTTTAGGACTATTTTGCTGAAGAAACTATCAGTATAGACCCCGTTTCCCACTGATAACTGATAACTGATAACTGATCACTGATAACTGATTTAACCGCGGCTTTCCTTAAAGGTTTTGTAGGCGGTTTCGGAGTCGAAAATATGGCAATAATCAACGATTCGCTGCATTAATGCCCAAGAAAACTTGGTTTCTTTCAGGTGACTCCCCCAATTTTCTTGGAGACTAGCGTGAACTTTGCGGAGGTTATAGGAAGGAATCGCCGTCGAGATATGATGGGGGATATGGACATTAATATCGTGACAGAGAATTTCTACCCAACGGGGATAACTACAGTGAACTGTCCCTTCTAGTTGCGCTAAAGCTTGATTCCACTCTTCGGGATAGTAAAATTGAATATCGGGGTCTGTGTGATGGACAAGGGTAAAGGTACTCATCCAAAAATGATAGACAAACCAAGGCACCACCCAAAATTTAACCAATCCCCAGACACCAGTGTAGAAAATTAGGGTTGGGAAAAAAATAGCGGCAAAAACTAGGACGACAATCATCGAAAAGCGCGCTTTTTCCCGTTCGTTCTCTTTGAATTGTTCGATGTTGAAGTGTAGAATCGCCCAGTGGGCGATCGAACCGAGCCACCAGAAACGGCCGCGAATGCCGCGATAAAAGAGACGCACTAAGGGGTTGGCCGAGTTAAAAGCTTCTAATTCCCACGGATCCCAAGCATTATCTATCGTTACCATGTTAGTTTTAGCATGATGGCGATCATGGAGGAAACGCCAGCAGTGGAAGGGATAGATAAGCGGTAAGAGGAAAATATGACCGACAAGATCATTAACCCAGGGTCGGTTAGAAAAAGACCGATGACCGCAATCATGGGCGATCACAAAAAATCCCGTTAAAGCTGTACCCGTGAAAATCCAAGCTAAAGGCAGTAAATACCAGGGAGAATAAACTAGCATTGCATAACCCGCAATGACCGCCAAAATATTCGTAATCACACCAAACCAAGCTTTAACTGGGTCTTTCTGGAAATATTCTTTGGGAATGCTTTTAATAATATCTTTCAGTTTAAAGTCTGGCTCGATCGAGGTGATCAACTCCCCATGCAATTTATCCGTCGTTGCCGTCATGAAATCTCCAATTACACTTAGGTGAACCCTTGACAAGAAATTAGCTAGGAGGTTTGGCTAAATTCTGCCCAATACCACAAGCCATCTTTTTTGTCAATATATTTTTAACTTTAATTAATAAACTTCTGCGAAGCTTAATAATCCTTTACTTTATATACCATAAGAGGAGATTTTCTGTTTTGGCAAAATTTGACGGCGGGTGCATCTCATTTTTGTAAATCTACCAATTGGGATTTTTACGGGGAAACCCCCCTGCTAAAATCGGGCGTTGTTTCTGATTTTACCACTCAATCCAAGCTTTTGGGGGGTTCTACCCCCCAAACCCCCCGTTGGGGGCGTGGCGCCGCCCCCAAACCCCGGAGCGCATTAGTTTTTCGGTGGGATGCTTACACGCAGCTCTGCCTATTGCCTATTGCCTATTGCCTTCAAAAACTGATAACTGATAAAAAAACAAATATTGACTATTTTTAGGCATTTTTTAACGATTAGCGGTGTTTTCTAGGGATTTAATCTCCTCCTGTACCTTACGGTGTTCGCGATTTAACTGTTTTTTAACTGATTCGGGGAGTTGTTCCTGTTTTTTCAGGGCATTATTAAAGTAATCTAATGCCAGTTTCAAAGAGCCGGTATTTTTATCCGTATTGCCTTGAATTCTCAGGATTTGACCCTTCAGATACATTAATTCCGGATTATCGGGGGTCGCTTCCAGAGCGTTATCGATAAACCGCAAAGCCTGATCGTACTGCTTTAAATCCCGGTAAGCTAGGGCTATACCTCGATCAACCAAGTAATCGGGACTTCCATAGGTTTCTAGCCGTTGAATTGCCTCTTGGGGACTAGAAAAGGGCAGATTAACCGCTAAAATCAAATCCATATAACCCTTTAACAGGTTCAATTCCGGATCCGTAGGATTAACCTTTTCTGCGGTTTCCAAATACTGAAACACCTGTTGTAATCTGGGGATAGCCGATACTGCTCCTTCGGTTTGAAAAACGTAGGTTCCCTCCAAAAAACTCCCCACCGCGAGATACAAATTTCCCCTTAAAGGGTCGCTGTCCTGCATTTGTTTGGCCGCTGCCTTAGTTTTCTCGGAGTAGGTTTTGAGGGTGTTCCAATCCTGGTCAGTAAAAGCAAGAGAGGCGCGCATAGCATGGGACAAAGGTTCTTGGGGTTCCTTTTCTGTGGCCTCAACAATTAATTTTTTTGCCTCTAGATAATTACCTTGTTTAAAAATAGCGTTAAAAGCGGCCTCGGTCTTATCACCAATCGGTCGGGGATTGGTTTTGCGGAAAGGATCTCCGGCCAACCCGGGACCAATCCAGTTAACCACTACCATAACAGCCAGCGAAGCACCGATCGCCATTTTTTTCGTTAAACCTAACCTCAGCACCATGGTCAAAAGTCTCCTTGAGCGAATGAAAAAATCTGTCACAATAGAAACAAGTTTCTAGACTTAATTTCCAGTTATTTTCCTGTCAATGCTTTATCTCAAAGATGTGGTTTATCATCCCCCCGCTGCCCTCAATCCCATTTTACAGGGGATTAATCTCGAATTAGCACCCCAAGAATTAGGTCTGATTGTTGGCCCCAGTGGTTCCGGAAAAACGACTCTTTTGGAAATTTTAGCAGGCTTTGCCGATAAAACAGGAGGGACGATTCACTGGCGCGACCAAGAATTAACGGTGCTGCACCTGCAACAATTAGGAGGAATCGTTTTTCAGTTTCCCGAACGTCATTTTTGCGGTAAAACCATCCTTGAGGAGTTGCGTCTCGGTCATCCAGAAATTAAAAGCGATCGCCTAACAGCGGCCTTAAAGGAGGTAGGATTAGAAAATACTCCTCTGGATACTTCTCCCCACAATCTTAGTGGAGGTCAACAGCGTCGTTTATCCCTCGCTGTTCAGTTAATCCGGCAGCCTAATCTGTTACTTCTCGATGAACCTACGGCCGGTTTAGATTGGTCGATGCGTCGTCAATTGGCTAAACTTCTCGCTAGTCTCAAACAACACTGGACTTTATTAGTAGTTAGTCACGATGCTGGCGAATTATTGCCTATTGCTGACCGTCACTGGAAAATTGAACAAGGACATTTGAGGGAAATAAAAAGTGAAAAAACAGATAGTTGAGGTTTTAGGGTTTTGGGGTATTAGTTGAAATTTCCCCACTCCCCTCATACCTGATAACTGATAACTGATGACTGATGACTGATAACTGATAACTGAATTAATGATCCTTCCTGAATTATTTGACCTTTGGCAAGAAACCCTAGAATGGCAACCCGATGGAGCCATACAAGCGCGATTTCAACAACTTTATGACTTGATTTTAGAGGGTAATCAACGTTTTAATCTCACCCGAATTACCCAACCAGAGGAGTTTTGGGAAAAACATCTTTGGGATTCTTTATCGGGTTTAGCTTGGTTAGAAAAATCCCAGCCAGATCTATTGACAAAATCCCTATCAGTCATTGATTTGGGGACCGGGGCCGGGTTTCCGGGGGTGCCAATTGCGATCGCATATCCCCATTGGTCGGTGACTCTCTTAGATTCCACCCAAAAAAAGATTAATTTTCTTGAAGAAGTTATTGACAAATTAGAGTTAAATAACACGAAAACTCGTTTAGGTCGGGCGGAAATCGTCGGGAAAAACCTTAAACATAACTCTGCTTATGATATCGTCTGTTTGCGAGCGGTAGGTAATGTGGATATCTGTGTTAACTATGCTTTGCCTTTCCTGAAAAAGACGGGAATCGCTATTCTCTATCGTGGTCAGTGGTCCGCGCAGGATAGTTTAAGTTTAGAGGAGAATCTGGGGAAAGCTGGCGGTAAAATCCTCGAAATTGCCAGTTTTACCACTCCCTTAAGCCAAAGTGTCCGTCATTGTCTATATATCGGCAAGGGATAACTTTAAGCGGTGAGAGGATGGAAAAAGAAAGCCAAGGCCAGGATAGTATAGGTAGCTAAGAGTAACATTCCTTCCAACCAATTCGATCGCCCATCACTACTAATCGAATTAGCTAACCACACCGCCACAGCCACTGCCACCAACTCAAAGGGATTAAAATTTAGATCCATGGGCTGACCGATAATATAACCCATGATAACCAAAACCGGAGCCACAAACAGGGCGATCTGCATACTGGAACCGACAGCCACAGATACCGATAGATCCATTTTATTCTTAAGGGCGACGGTGACAGCCGTAGCGTGTTCGGCCGCATTACCGATAATAGGCAAAAGAATCACCCCAGTAAACAGTGCCGTTAAACCTAGCTGTTCCGTAGCCTCCTCTAGGGATGCCACCAATAACTCCGATTCTACGGCCACAGCGATGGTAACGATCAATAAAATCAAAGACCAAAACCAGATTTTCGGCTTTGCGGGGTTTTCTCCAGTGCTTTCCTCCTCGATACCGGCAATCCCGACATCGTAGAGATAGGTGTGGGTTTTCATGGAAAACAAGAGACTTAAACCATAGACGAAAATTAACACCGCTGCCACGGCCACGGATAGACGCTGTAGGACTATTTCCCCGACTCCCGTGGAGGTGAATTGCACGGCAGTGGGTAAAAGAATCGCCACCACCGCTAAATTCATGGCCGAGGCATTTAAACGGGCAGTTATCGGTTGAAATTCCTGTTCTTTGAAGCGTAAACCGCCTAAAAACATCGATAATCCCATAACTAAGAGTAAATTACCGATAATTGAGCCAGTAATCGTCGCTTTTACCACATCGATAAACCCTTCCCGCAAAGCGACATAGGCGAGAATTAATTCTGTGGCATTGCCAAAAGTGGCATTCATCAAACCGCCAATATTTGGCCCGACCACCACCGCAATCGCTTCCGTGGCTTCCCCCATGTAGGCCGCTAGGGGGATAATGGCTAGACAAGCGGTGATAAAAACAACTGTTCCGCTCCAGTGTAACAGCGAACCGGCGATCGATAGCGGCACAAAAATTAATAGGATGGCGAAAATGGTGTTTTTGCTTAACATAAAGTGGGTAATTTTGTCAAGATAATTTTATTTCGATCGGAGATGGGGACTAGAATCGGATTTTAGCCAAAATTCCCCAGTAGAACCGGTTATTATCCATAATATTGCCCTAAAACCGTCTCTGAGCGACTTTTCTAGGGGTTCGGGGGGTGATTGGGAGGGAACAGTCACCGGTTTAATCACGATTCCGCGACTACCAAAAACAATTTCTCCCACTAATCGCGCCCTTCTCATGTGATTATCGGAAGTGACCAGATAGACACTATCAATACCTTGGGCTTTCAGTTGATCGGCTAGGCTAGTAAAATTAGTGACAGTATCTCGCGCATTGTAATCGAGATGGAGACGTTCTAGGGGAATTCCCGCTTTTTTAAAAATCTTTTTCACATATCGTCGCGGACTACCGGAAGACACCCAAATCGGTAGATCGGGATATTCCTTAGCTAATTTTGCCGCAAAACGTTCTCGATCGGCATGACCTCCCAAAACAAAAATCGCTTCCGGTTTTAGCCACTGCTGACGTAAATCGTGGTATAACCAGCCTAAACTCGCCAAAATTAGCGGAATAGCCAGCAATTTTAACCTAGATTTGCCTAACTTCCCTTTCAGAGAAACTCGCTTTTTTCCCTGAGAATTAGCCTTGAGAACCATATATCAGTGATCGGTGAGCGGTTGTCAGCCTTCAGCTTTGTGGATTAAAGTGATCGAGGGTGAGGGTCATCGAACTCACATTGACGTGGGAGATGGGGATTTTATTCCCTAACTGACCGATAATTTTCCCGGAACTCAGGTTGATTGATGCGGTCGCTTACATTCCCCACCAACGGGCCACCGCTTCAGGAAGGGGTAGCAAAATACTTAATAACAAAGCCAGGGAAAATAGGCCTAATAAATCTCGTTTATTATCCAATTCAGTCACATCATTTAAAGCAGGTTGATCGCTGACTGGCATTAATAAGAGAATAATCGCCCAGAGTAAAAAATCTGGCTGCACTAGGGCTAAAATAAACATGAATAATCGAGTTAATTGACCGATAATTATGGCGGTTTTCTGCCCATACATGGCGTGAACAATATGACCACCATCCAATTGACCCACGGGCATTAAATTTAGGGCTGTAACGATAATTCCCACATAACCGGCTATCGCTAAAGGATGTAAATGAATGGCTTTTCCTGCGATTAAATTACTGCCGAGAGCTAGTTTAGCTACGATAGACAAGAAAAAAGAAAACTGCGGATTTAAGGCCTGAAAATTTAATAAACTGCTTTGATTAGTTAGGGGAACTATTTCCGAGAGGCACAATCCCCAAAACAGTAGAGGAATAGCGATGATTATACCCCCCAAAGGACCGGCCACTGCCACATCAAATAAAGCTTTGCGGGTGGGAACCGGGGAGCGCATTTGAATGAAAGCCCCGAAGGTGCCGAGGAAGAAAGGAATGGGGATAAAATAGGGCAAAGTAGTTTTAATTTTATATTTAACTGCTGTAAAATAATGACTGAATTCGTGCAGTCCTAAAATAGCAATTAAGCCTAAACTGTAGGGTAAACCTTGCAATAATAAACTAGAATTATTTTCTAATTGTTGGGTGGTAATGCCACTTAATACCGCACCGATGACTGTGGTGGTTAAGAGAGTTAATAACAATAAACCCAAGGCAAGAAAGGGGCGAGTAATTTTTTCAGTTTCTATAGTTTCTGTTTTTTGCTGCCAGGGATTAGCCACAAGAGCGAAAAAAGGTTGTCCCTGAAAACTTTCTTGGAAAAGCAATAAAAAGCGATCGCCAAAAACCTTTTCCACATTGTTTTTAATCACTTGATAAGCTTCTTCGGGAACCGCTCGCAATTTCCCCCGACAGAGAATTGCTTGGGGACGATAATCGATATTTTGCAGATAATAAACACCCCAAGGAAAACAATCTCGTAGGGATTTTTCCTCTTCGGCAGTGATCGGTTTTAAATCATTTTTAGGTGCAGGATTATCAATATTTTCTAGGACTAAATTCGCTGTTTTTGGTGGTGATGGGGGACCTTCTTGGGGAGTAACCCGACCCTTTTGTACTAACCACCAGTACAGAAAAGGGCAGATCACAAAAGGACCGAACAGCAAAAATGCCGGTATGGGAGTATCCTCTCCATAGATTAACGTCCAGCCGGTCCAAATTAGAGCCGGAGTCATCAGGACTAACCAAATTAACCATATTGGTGTTGTCGTGATTTTGGCCACGCTACGCTTGACGATAAAATAGGTGAAACCGCCAAGAATCCCTAATAACAACCACATTTCCATATCGGCTCTTTTCTCTTGAATAAAAAGCGGCTAATTTCAGCCCGCCCGGTCATTGATCGTGCTAAATTGTAAACCGCATTGATTGTGATTTGGATAGGCAAACCATGCGATCGGAAACCGAATCGTCTCCTTTAGAGGTTAGCAAAACTACAAAACCCCCTCGATTAATTTTAGAAGGTTTATACGCTTTCTCGCCTAATCGGGAAACCCTAGGGGGAACCTCTTATCTTATTGTAGAAAATACTGGTAATATTCTGGTGGATTGTCCTGGCTGTGAGGAGAGCGAGCGGGATTTTCTCCGAGAAAAGGGAGTCCGTTACTTATTTTTTACCCATCGCGGGGGTCAGGGTAAACAGAGCGATTCTCTGCAAAGTTTACTTAATTGTGAGATTATTCTACAGGAACAGGAAGCTTATCTGCTTCCTCACCGTCAAATTACCGTTTTTCAGCAGCAAATCCAGTTATCTCCCACTTGTAGCGGTTTTTGGACTCCAGGCCATTCTCCCGGTTCCTCCTGTCTCTACTGGAACCGTCACGGGGGGGTTTTATTTAGCGGTCGTCATCTTCTCCCCGACACCAAGGGTCAACCGCAACCCCTACAGACCGCGAAAACTTTCCACTGGCCGCGGCAATTGCGATCGCAAAGGGCCATTTTAGACCGTTTTAGTCCGGAAACTCTCTCCTATCTTTGTCCGGGTGCTAATACCGGCTTTTTGCGTGGTCGGGGAATTATCGATCGCGCCTACGAAAAAATCAGCGCCAATCCTCTTAACTAAAGACTTTTTAGAAGCTGCATCGTTCAATTCCCAGAAATTATGAATTTAACCGTTAAAGACTTGGGTGAACAGGGATTGCTACCGATTCTGCAAAAATATTGTCCTGCGGAGATTATCGGTGATGATGGGGCGATTTTATCCCTCAAGGATGGTTACTCTCTCGTTGTCACCACTGATGTTTTAGTCAATAACGTCCACTTTAGCGATCTTACTACCTCTCCCGAAGATGTGGGCTGGCGAGCGGCGGCGGCTAATTTATCCGATTTAGCGGCTATGGGGGCAGAACCCCTGGGAATTACGGTAGGATTGGCTTTAACTCCCAATCTAGCCATCGATTGGCTAGAAGGACTCTATCGGGGTCTTAGCTCTTGTCTGCAAGTATATCAGACGGCGATCGTTGGTGGTGATGTCTGTCGGGCCACGGAGATTAACATCAGCATCACCGCCCTGGGACAAGTAGCAAAAAATGAAGAAATTAGACGTTTTAATGCAACAGTGGGCGATAGTATCGTTATTACTGGTTATCACGGTTTATCGCGGGCTGGATTAGAGTTACTCTTGCACCCTGAAACCGGGAGGAATTTAAATTCCGCCCAAAAAAAGCGATTAATCCAAGCTCATCAACGCCCGCGACCGAGACTCGATTGCATACCACATTTACAAAAAATTGTCAAGCAATTTCCCATCGCGGGCATGGATAGCAGTGACGGGTTAGCAGATGCCATCATGCAAATTTGTCGCTGTAGTGGGGTTGGTGCCGAAATCGAGAGTATTCCCCTGCATCCAACCCTGAAAGAATATGTAGGAGCCGAAAAAGCTCTAGAATGGGCTTTATACGGCGGTGAAGACTTTGAGTTAGTTTTGTGTTTGCCCCCGGACAGTGCCAGAGAATTGCTGGAGCAAGTGGGGGAAGAGGGGGCGATAATCGGTCAAATTGTCCCGGGGAAAGAGATAAAATTAGCCGACGGGAGAAACCTCAGTTTAAGCTCTGGCTTTCAACATTTTTAGCCTCTATAAATCGCCAAAACCTTTCTTTTTCTTGATTTTCTTCGGTTTTTTCGGGCTGCCACCTTGACCGCGGAACCCCGGTTGATTGCCACCGCCAAACATTCCGCCACCCATCCCGGGCATCCCCGGCATAGCGGGCATTTGTCCCCGTCCCATCTGTTGCATCATCGTTCGCATTCTGGTGAAATTAGCAATTAGTTTGGTAACTTCTGTTTCCGGATGTCCCGAACCCTTGGCAATGCGACGACGACGATTAGGAGACTTAGCCAATAAATCGGGGTTAGCGCGTTCCTCCGTGGTCATGGAATTAATCATCGCTTCCGTGCGTTTTAACTCTTTTTCGCCCTTTTCGATGTCTGTCCCGCTCAGTTTGCCCAGACCGGGGATTAACTTGAGGACTCCCCCCAGGGAACCCATATTTTTTAACAGCCGCATCTGTTTGAGGAAGTCATTAAAATCAAACTTAGCCTCTAAAATCTTGGCCTGCATTTTGGCCGCGTCTTCTAGGTCTAACTGTTCCTGAGCTTTTTCCACTAGGGTCAGGACATCACCCATATTGAGGATGCGACTGGCAAGGCGATCGGGATAAAATGGCTCTAAAGCTTCTACTTTTTCCCCAACCCCAACAAATTTAATCGGTTGTCCCGATATTTGCCGCACTGATAGGGCCGCACCACCGCGAGTATCGCCATCGAGTTTGGTGAGAATTGCCCCCGTGATGCCGATTTGTTGGTGAAAAGTGTTGGTAAGACTGGCCGCTTCCTGACCAGTCATCGCATCCACCACTAATAAAGTGTCGTCGGGGTTGACAATTTTCTTGATTTGTCCTAGTTCGCCCATCATCTGGGTATCTATCTGCAAACGACCGGCGGTGTCGATGATAACCGTATCTACGCCCAATTCTTTGGCTTTTTCCACACCTTGACGGGCGATATCGACGGGATTAGCCTGAGAACCCATCTCGAAGACGGGAACATTTATCTGTTTACCGAGGGTGATTAATTGGTCAATGGCCGCCGGACGGTAAACATCGGTAGCCACCATCAGGCAGCTTTTGGACTGTTTGCGGAGATATAGGGCTAATTTGGCGGTGGCGGTGGTTTTTCCCGTCCCTTGCAACCCGGCCATTAAAATTACGGTGGGGGGTTTATCGGCCTGAGCTAGGGGGACGTTACTTTCCCCCATAATTTTGACCAATTCATCATAGACAATTTTGATAAATTGCTGGCCAGGATTGACTCCGGAAATAACTTCAGCACCGAGGGCTTGTTTCTCGACCTCAGCAATAAATCCCTTGACTACCTGTAGGTTAACATCTGCTTCTAATAAAGCCCGCCGGACTTCTTTGAGGGTTTCTTGTATATTGGCCGAGGAGATTTTATCTTGACCTCGTAATTTTTTCCATGCGTCTTCTAAGCGGTCGGCCAGTGCGTCGAACATAGTTTCGGAATTAAATTTTTAACTAGATCGATTTTATCTCAAATGTCCGGTGAAGACCCCCGTTCTTAGCCTGTCAATAGTCCTGGACCTGGATGGTGCGGCCAATCTCCCGGTGTAGGAGAGTGAGCAGCGGGGAGAGACAATCCATAATTGGGTTTTTAAAGTGCGATTTGCTTTTGATTGCTCAAAAACAGTCGTAATTTTAATAAACTGAGAGTCTGACCGAGATTGAGGGGAAGGAGGGAAATGCCTTCTAACCGCGATTGTAACCAACCATCACCCCAATACCATTCGTGATAGCCATCGATACCTTGACTCAAAAGCAAGCGTAAACACTGGTCATTGGCTAATAAAACCTGATGTTGTACGGGAATTAAACCTAACCAAGAGGTAAAAGTCAAACCTGCCTCTAATTTATCGGGTAGATTGGGCGACAGCATTTGCGGCCACAGCCATTGACGGAGATGAGCAGTTTTGAGTAAACTATCCCGGATAGCCTCTTCACTGGCCGAGATTTCGATACGCAGCTGACTTTGTTGAAAATTGCCGAACATATTGTTGTCTGATAATTTTTGTTAAGTTAGTTAAAGAATAACTAAAAATCGGGACAGCGTTTTCCAAGGATAACAGTAAGTAGTATGGCAGATAAATTAATCCGCGCCACGGCCGCCGATGGCGGAATTAGAGTAGTAGGAGTGATTACCACTCGTTTAACCGAAGAAGCTCGCCAAAGACATAAATTATCTAACGTAGCCACTGCCGCTCTCGGTCGCACGATGGCATCGGCTTTACTCTTGGCTTCCAGTTTAAAAAAACCCGGTTCTAGGGTCAATATTCGCATTAAAGGCGACGGTCCCCTAGGCGGTGTTTTAGTTGATGCTGGACTCGATGGCACGGTGCGGGGTTATGTGGACTGTCCCCAGGTGGAATTACTCCCCAATGCTAAGGGTAAATTAGATGTGGGTCGCGCCGTGGGTAACAAGGGTTATGTGCGAGTCTTGCGGGAAGAAAAAGGTGAGGAGAGAAATGAACTTCAGGAAAGCATCGTGGAAATAGTTTCTGGGGAAGTGGGGGAAGATATCGCCTACTACCTGGACCAGTCCGAACAAATTCCCTCCGCTTTGCAAGTGGGGGTTTTTGTCGGTACGACCACAGGAGTAACGGCTGCCGGGGGAATTTTATTACAAGTTCTCTCGAAAGAGGCCGCCAGGGATGAGGTCTTAGTGGCTCGTTTAGAGTCGAGATTGCGAAAATTAACGGGATTTACGCCTCTTTTACGAGCAGGAAAGGGTCTAGAAGATATTTTTCAGGAACTTCTCGGAGATATGGGTCTAGAAATTTTTCCGGCTGTGCAGATGCTGCGTTTTGATTGTGATTGTTCTTTTGAACGGGCCCTAGGAGCTTTAAAATTCCTCGGGGTCGATGAATTAAAAGACATTATCGAAAAGGATAAACAAGCGGAAGCCATCTGTGAGTTTTGCCAGGAAGTGTATAGTGCCAACGAGAGACAATTAATCGAATTAGTCGAGTCTCTACAAGCTGAATCTTGCTGAGAAGTCGGGCAATGAGCGCCATTAAGGTAAAATCTATCTAAAATATCTGTCAGGGAGTCGTGAATGTTTAAAGGAAAAGAATTAACCAAAAATCTAGTCAAACGAGAATCGATTGACTCCCTGACTCGTTGGCCAGAGAAAACTAAGTCTTTTCTTTTTCTCTTTTGGTCCCGATACCAGCATCGTTTCACTTGGAAAGTTTGGGCGGCTTTATTTGTGGTCGTCTTTGGCGGTGTTGGCTTTCTCGCCACTTGGCAGTTATTAAATATGCAGAAGTCGCCCAATTGCCCCAAAATCTTCTGGCCTATTGCTTCTGCCTCCCTGCGTCTCTACTGCGCTCAACTTTCCGCCGATAGTCGTACCGTGGAAGGATTACTCGCAGCAATTGCCCTAGTGGAAGCTTTACCCGAGGACCATCCCTTGCGATCGCAAGTTAATCAACAGGTGGAAGAGTGGGCGCGAGATATACTGAATTTGGCTGAAAAAGACTATCAAGCGGGAAATTTAGAGCAAGCAATTGCTAAAACTCGTCAAATCCCCAATAATATGGCAGTAGCGGCAATTATTGAAGAAAGAATCGCTAAGTGGCAAGGAACTTGGACGGAAGGCAACGAGATATTAAGCAAACTAGAGGAAAATCTCCGCGCTTCCAACTGGAATCAATCTTTCCGCCTAGCAGTGGATTTATTGAACTTAAATAACGAATATTGGGCAACGGTTAAATATAATGAAGCGCTCGCTAAAATTACCGTCGCCCGGGAAGATAGCAGTAAATTAGATAATGCCTTTAATCTCTTTGCCCGGGGCGGTCTCGACAATTGGTTGAAAGTCATCGAAGAAGCTAGAAAAATTCAAGCCAGCAGTTATGCCTATCAGGAGGCCCAAAAATTAATCGGGAAAACCGAGGATAAACTAAAAGAATACGCCGAAAGATTAATTGAGCGGAAGCAATGGCAAGCTCTCCGGGATTTGGCTAACCAAACCCCCAAAGGCCTCAAAATTAAAGAAGATGTCACCGATTGGTCCCTCTTGTCCGAAGCGGCCTTAGATGCGGAAGCCGGCACGGTGGACGGATTGGAAGCCGGCATACTGGGACTAGAACAAATCGACGCTTCTCGACCTCTCCATCAAACGGCCCTAGCTATGAGGGAACGCTGGCAGTTACAGGTACAGGATGTAAAAATACTGTCCGAGGCTAGAGATTTAGCACAAGCAGGTACAATCGAGCAGTATAGCGCCGCTATCGCGAAAGCGGGCGAGGTTCCCCGTAATAATCCCCTCTGGTCGCAAGCACAGCAGGAAATTGGCTCTTGGAATCGTCAAATACAAGTCATAGAAGACCGGCCGATTTTAGAACGGGCGCGGGAAATCGCTATCCCCGGCGATATTAATTCCCTCAGTAACGCTATTATTCAGGCGCAGGCTATTGGTAAAAATCGGGCCTTATACCGAGATGCCCAACGGGAAATTGACGACTGGCAAGTACGGATTGAACGCATGGAGGATCAACCCATTTTAGATCAGGCTCAAGCTTTGGCCAATCTCAAAGACTATAGCACAGCGATCGACACTGCCAATCAAATTCCCCCTGGTCGCACTCTTTCCGCGGAAGCATCCCAAAATATCCGTCGTTGGCGCCGAGAGTTGCGGGCTCGTCAAAATCTCCAACAGGCTAATCAATTAGCGGCGATGGGAACCGCAGAAGGTTTAACCCGAGCGATTGCTTTAGTTACCAATATTTCCACTAAAACCGATGCGGGTGTGCAACGGACTGAATTGCTGGAACGTTGGAGTTATCAGCTTTTGTCTTTAGCCACGGACCAAGCTAATAATGGCAGTTATCTGGAAGCTATTCGCCTTGCTGAATCCGTATCCCCGGAAAGTACCGCTTACAGTTCGGCTCGCTCCCAAATACGAGGCTGGCGCAATATTCTCCAACCTCCGGCCCCACCACCAATAGTTGAATCGACTCCCCTTTCCCCAGAGTCCCCGATAGAAGCACCAAGTCCGGGTCAATAATCAGTTTTAGGGGCTGTTTTTGCCCTGGATTACCCCTACCCCTTGCCCCCCCGATGTCGGCTATCCATTAGTCAGATCTTTCTTAACAAAAAGAGAAGAAACTTAAAAAAAGGGGAAACGATTGATAGGTATAGTTTTGAAAGAAGGAATCAAGGTGGAGGTAAGCAAAAAAAT
>VYKR01000061.1_pt1 | contig 35808 bp, 36 predicted proteins | sample 5109561 | NCBI WGS metagenome assembly VYKR01 (sample SAMN12291799, study PRJNA351875) | freshwater metagenome | isolation source: freshwater lake | place: USA: Michigan, Ford Lake | collected 2015-08-15
TCTATCTCCAGCGTTGGATGATAATTATCTGTCAAAAAATAATGCTTCTACACAAGTTCTCTATTTAAATAAGAAAATTTTATCTGATTTTTTTCAAAATGAGAATTGCTGACGATCAAGTTCAAGATATTACAGAATACGATTACCGAAATATCATGGGCGGATGCGGAGAAGGTAAAGTCGAAATCAAAACAGAAAAGAAACCAGACGGTACGACGGTAGTAACTATTACCATCACATAGAAGTAACGACTACTATACCATCAATTGAGATGCACCCAAATTGTCCCCCCTTGATCAGGGGGGAATCTGACAATTTTTAACACCTACCTACATAATTCATAATTCATAATTCATAATTCCCACTGATAACTCAGGAACTATGCAAACAATCTTTCAGCGCATAGGCTACCTGTTGTTGTTCCTCGCAGCTTAAATCGGGGAACATAGGCAAAGATAACACTTTTTCACTGGCCAATTCAGCCATGGGTAAATCACCTTTTTTATAGCCTAAATACTGATAAACCGGCTGTAAATGTAGGGGAATCGGATAATAAACCATGGATAGGACATCTTTTTCCTGCAAAGCTGCCCGAATTTGGTCACGATTTTCCGTTAGGATTGTGTACTGATTCCAAACGTGCTTACCTCCGGCTAAAGCGGTAGGTAAAGTGATATTAGGCAAAGGTTGCAGTAATTCTCGATAACGTTGGGCAATCTCGATCCGTTGATTATTCCAAAAATCGAGATATTTCAGCTTAATTTGCAAAATAACCGCTTGAATGGCATCTAAGCGGCTATTGACACCGATTACCTCATGAAAATAACGCACCTTGCTCCCATGTTCTTTAATCATGCGAATTTGTGCCGCTAACTCGGGGTTATTGGTGGTAATTGCGCCACCATCGCCACAACCGCCTAAATTTTTGGTGGGAAAGAAGCTAAAACAGCCAATATCGCCGATACTCCCCACTTTCTGCCCATGCCATTCTGCTCCCGTTGCCTGAGCGCAATCCTCGATTACAAATAAATTATGGGAACGAGCGAAATTTACCACCTCAGACATATTGACAGATTGCCCAAAAAGGTGTACGGGGATAATCGCTTTAGTCTGGGGAGTAAGCGCTTTTTCCAACAGTGCCACATCGAGGTTAAAAGTATTAATATCGATATCGACAAAAACCGGCACTGCTCCGACTAAATTAATCGCTTCGGCGGTGGCAATAAACGAAAAAGTGGAAGTAATTACTTCATCCCCCGCTTGAATACCGAGGGAGCGCAGTGCCAGATAAAGGGCATCGGTTCCCGAATTACAGGCAACACAATCGCTAACACCGTGATAGAGGGCAAATTGTCGTTCTAATTCGCTCACAGCTTCACCGCCAATATAGCGCCCAGAACGGAGAATTTCTAAAACGGCATGGTTAGCTTCTTCGCTGATGACTTGGTATTGACGGGATAAATCGACGGGGGGAATTGTACTCACGCGCTTTCACTCAAAATTAGAGACTAATCGGGATTTGTTGGGGAAAAAAATGAATAATTAGTCAAAAATAATTATAAACTTGCTATTTATAGATGAAGTATCCTTTTAATTTGTTTCTTTTATTTTTATGGATGGATTAGTAGAACTAAATCTGGTGGATTTGGGTTGGGCTTTGGGGATGATGGGTATTTGTTTAATCCTCTCCCGTTGGTCAAATTTAGCCCTAGAGGGACAATTATTATTGGCGACCGGTCGATCGATCCTGCAATTATTAGTGGTAGGCTACGTTATCGCCGTTATTTTTTCCCTGGATAATCCTCTAGCCGTGCTGGGGATTTTGGCAGTAATGATGACTATCGCGACTATTGTTGCTAAAAATCGCATTGATAGCCGTGATAAAGCCTTATTACCCCTAGTTTTTGGCTCTCTGTTGATTAGTAGCTGTCTAACTTTAGGTTATGCGATCGCTTTAATTATTCAACCAGAACAATGGTACTCACCCCAATACTTGATTCCCTTGACGGGGATGGTGTTAGGCAATGCCATGAATAGTGCCTCTTTAGCCGGAGAAAGATTAAACAGTGCCATTAAAAGTCACCGTTTGGAAATCGAAACCCATCTTTGTTTAGGGGCAACCCCTCAACAGGCGATCGCATTTTACCAAAAAGAAGCGATTCGAGCCAGTTTAATCCCCACCCTCAATCAGATGATGGTAGTGGGTTTAGTCAGTTTACCCGGAATGTTCACCGGACAGGTATTGGCAGGAAGTGAACCTTTAAACGCCGCTTCCTACCAGATACTGATCCTGTTTATGATTGCCCTAGCTAACCTAATCACTGCTCAATTGGTGACAGAGGGAATCTATCGGCGCTTTTTCGGTGAGAATTTATCACTTATCAGTTAACAGTTATCAGTTAGTCAGTTATCAGTTAGTCAGTTATCAGTTATCACTAACCACTCCTGACTCCTAATTAACGCCCACTGTTCACTGATTACTGTTTACTGATCACTTCACTGATTTAGCCTTTCCACTTGCTGGCGACGACTTCAGCGAGATCAACCACCCGTTGAGAGTAACCCCATTCGTTATCGTACCAAGCGATAACTTTTACCATATCGCCACCCATCACCATGGTGAGACTAGCATCAATGATCGAGGAGGCATCAACACCGCGATAATCGGAGGAAACGAGGGGTAAATCATTATATTCGAGAATTCCTTTCAAAGAATTTTCCGAAGCTTCTTTGAGGACTTCGTTTACCTGTTCCGCGATCGTGCTTTTTTCCACTTGCGCGACTAAATCCACCACAGAAACGTTAGGAGTGGGTACACGCAGAGCGATACCGTTAAGTTTCCCTTTCATGTCGGGGATAACTAAGGCTACAGCTTTAGCGGCACCGGTGGAGGTGGGAACGATGTTAACGGCTGCGGCGCGGGCGCGACGCAGATCCCGGTGACTAGCATCCAGAATGCGTTGATCACCAGTGTAACTGTGGGTGGTGGTCATCGTCCCTTTGATGATGCCGAAGTTTTCGTGAATCACTTTGACGACAGGAGCAAGACAGTTGGTGGTACAACTGGCATTGCTGATGACATTGTATTTATCGTGTTCGTATTCGTGAGCGTTGACACCAACGACATAGGTTCCCACACCCGAACCTTTACCCGGTGCGGTAATGAGGACTTTTTTAGCTCCTGCCACAATATGCTTAGAAGCGCCCTCTTCATCGACGAAAACACCGGTAGCTTCGATCACTAAATCTACACCCCATTCTGCCCAGGGCAGATTGAGGGGATTGCGATCGGAATAACATTTAATGGTTTTACCGTTAACAATTAAAGAATTATCATCGGCATCGATATTAGCGTTAAGTTTGCCTAACATCGAGTCATATTTGAGCAGGTGAGCGTTACTCCGGGGATCGGATGTATCATTGATCCCCACTACCTCCAAGCCACTATTAGTCCGTCCTAACCAACATCTTAGGAAATTACGTCCAATCCGTCCGAAACCATTGATCGCTACTCTAATCACTGCTGCTTGCCCTCTACCTTTTAGTGCAATACATAAAAAAATAATTAATGTTCCCAATCATACCTTAAAGGTTGAACTTTACGATCCCGATCGAAAATAATTTATTACATCACCATTCAGGAGTCGGGAGATAGGAGACAGGAGACTCCGAGACGGGAGACAGGAGACTATTTTTATTTATTCTCCCCACCTCCCCAACCCCCCCGATGTCGGGGGGGTTGGGGGGGTCACACCCCACACCCCAAAAAAAGGGAATTGGGAGAAAAAATTTTAATTCTGCGTCAAGGATGTTGCAAGGTGACTGGGCAACACTTGGGAATTCTGCTCAAATGCCCCTATCATGAGGTTGACTTTACTACCGATCGAGTTTAAAACTTATATAATTGTGGGTCTGAGGAGTGAAAAAAGTGAAAAAAGTTAATTTTAACGGCCAACCTTTCCATTTTATCGGTATTGGCGGTATTGGGATGTCAGCCCTCGCTTATATCTTAGCCAAGCGCAATTTACCTGTGTCTGGCTCCGATTTACGTCCTACTCATATCACCCAACGGCTACAGGGAGCGGGAGCGCACATTTTCCACCGTCAAGAGGCAAATAATTTAGCTTTATTTCATTCTCCCGGCCCTCAAAACAGTAGCCAAACAGTTCCGCAAGTAATCTGCTCCACGGCGATTAATGACCATAACAAGGAATATCGAGCGGCCAGAGACTTAGGATACCCAATTTTTCACCGTAGCGACGTTTTAGCGGCTTTAATCGCTGATTACGACAGTATCGCCGTTGCTGGAACCCACGGAAAAACCACCACTAGCAGCTTAATCGGTTACGTTTTGTTAGAAGCGGGATTAGACCCCACGATCATTGTCGGTGGTGAGGTGGACGCGTGGGAAGGTAACGCTCGTCTTGGTCAAGGTCGTTTTTTAGTGGCCGAGGCCGATGAGTCCGATGGTTCCCTAACCAAGCACGCCCCAAAAATCGGCGTAATCACTAATATTGAGCTAGATCACCCAGATCATTACCAGAATTTAAGCGAAGTTATCGATACTTTCCATGAATTTGCCCATCAGTGCCAGATTTTAGTCGCTTGTTTAGATTGTGACACGATCGCCGAGCATTTCCGTCCGACAATTAGTTATAGTCTCGATCCCGAAAAAGGTGCGGATTACACCGTCAGCGAGATTATCTATGAACAGGGAATGATGAAAGCTTCCGTCTGGGAAAAAGGCAGTTATCTGGGACAAATGGAAGTGAAAATCCCGGGGCAACATAATATTAGTAATGCTTTGGCAGTGGTTGCCATCGGACGTTATCTCGGTTTAGAATTTGCTGTTATTGCCGATGCGATCGCTACTTTTGCCGGAGCAAAACGCCGTTTTGAACACAAGGGAGAAGCAAATGGCATTACTTTTATTGATGATTATGCCCACCATCCTAGCGAATTGTTAGCCACTTTAGCGGCGGCAAAATTGAAGGTAGAAGGCAAACAGTACCAACGTTCGATCGCTATTTTCCAACCCCATCGCTACAGTCGCACCACTACCTTTTTAGAGGAATTTGGCTCCGCTTTCAGTTCCGCCGATGTGGTAGTCTTAACGGATATTTATAGTGCCGGGGAAGTGAATATCAATCACGTCACCGGGCAGCAAGTGGCTGAACAGGTGAAAAAACACCATAAAAACGCCTACTATCACCCCGAATTGAGTTCTTTAGGTCAATTCCTGTTAGAAATTCTCCAACCCGGCGATTTAGCTCTGTTCCTCGGTGCTGGCAATCTCAATCAAGTTATCCCCGAAATGCTCTCTCTTTACTGCGAACAATTAGCAGTTAGAGTATAGATTCAGTTATCAGTGATCAGTGATCAGTTATCAGTTATCAGATTTGAGTTTTTAAGTGAGCAGTATTAAATAGGGTTTGCTGAATAAATGTGAAATGTAGGCAAGGTAGGGGTTTTGTGGCTTTTCTTGCGAAACAGGTGTAAGATTTTGAGAGAATCGTCGTTCAAAACCTTGCGTCTTCATCGGCCCGCGTCCTGTAGGGGCGAAGCATTCGGGCAATAACCTATCGGTGAAACCGCAGATTTTCTATCCGAATGCTTCGCCCGTACTTTTTCAGCAGACCCTAAATAAGTAACATGATCGTTGGGTTTCATGCTTCAACCCAACCTACGTTCTGCTCCCCATCTCCCCAACCCCCAAGTTATAATTCATAATTCATAATTTATAATTTCCAACCCCTAAAACCCTATGATTAAATCCTCTGTTTCTCTAGCTGATTTCACTTCCTACCGGGTGGGGGGAAGAGCGCAATGGTATGCCGAACCAGTTAATCTAGAGGAATTAAGAGAAGTGTTCGCTTGGTGGCAATCGCAAGGGTTGCCCTTGACTGTTTTGGGGGCTGGTTCAAATTTACTAATCAGCGATCGAGGTTTACCCGGACTTGTTCTCAATACTCGCCATCTGCGATCGAGTTGTTTTGATGCCGAAACTGCTACGATTACAGCAGCGGCGGGGGAACCCCTGCCAAAAATAGCTTGGAGAGCGGCAAAACGGGGCTGGAGGGGCTTAGAATGGGCAGTGGGTATCCCCGGTACGGTGGGGGGTGCTGTGGTGATGAATGCGGGGGCGCATAGCTCCTGTGTGGCGGATCGATTAGTGCGGGCGCTGGTATTAAATGCCGATGGTCAGTTAGAAACTTTAAGCAAAGAAGATTTAAATTATAGTTATCGCAGTTCTTCTCTGCAAGGGGATCAACGTTTAGTTATTGAAGCGACATTTCAGTTAGAAGCTACCGATAATTGCGAGGAAATAATGGCAATTACTACCCATAATTTACGCCATCGCAAAAGTACCCAACCCTATGATCGTCCTAGTTGTGGTAGTGTTTTCCGCAATCCTAAACCACAATATGCTGGGGCTTTAATTGAGGAAATGGGATTAAAAGGTTATCAAATTGGTGGGGCGCAAGTATCAGAATTACACGCTAATTTTATCCTGAATATTGGTTCAGCAAAAGCCTCGGATATTCTGCGTTTAATTCGTCATGTGCAGGAACAAGTGTTCGATCGCTGGTCCCTCTGGTTAGAACCAGAGGTGAAAGTTTTAGGGGAATTTGACGGGATTTAATTATTTTTCTCGATAACGGTTGAACTCAGCCACGATAGGCTGGAGTGCGACGGCAAATATTTTTATAATCCTCTAGCATGGTGTGTTCCCCAAAAATCTATTGGTGGGGCAGTAGGAGCCACATTAGGGAACGCACCCTACAGCGATGGCGTGCTGCTACGCAGTGCCTTCGGCATCGTACTGACAGTGGGAGCAGTCTAACGGTCTAGTTATACCGTCTTCGCTTGTGAGGTTAACTTAAGCAGTTCATTAAGCTTATTTTTTAAGTTTTGGGATGCCATAAGCGGATTGTAAACTTCTCCTGCGTAGGGTTGCCAAACATAACTAGAACTAAAGGGGCGCAATACTGACAATATTCCTAGCTCTTGTTCGAGTGGTTTTGCTAAAACCAGTCCTGGGATAGATAAGTTAGATGATTCTTCAATAAGCTCGCTGTAAGTTCTAAATTCATCGACTTCAACACCAACCAGTGCATAACGGAATGGGGGAGCAAATCGTAGGGACTGATATAGTAAGATACCTAACTCTGTCATTGAATATGCACTTTCAGGGCTGTCTATTCCCACTTCGCTAAGATTACTTGGTGCAACACGACACCACCAATTTTCTTCTATGTCTTGGAATATATCTGTGTGACACTGGCAATGGCGACCATTTGACAGCAACCATGATACTCCCTCAAAATGCTGAGCAAATTTATAGGCGTTGCTCTCATCCGAACCACATTCTGCCGATAGACTAAATATCCATGACATTTTGATAGCCTCCCATTGTGTGTATGCCACTAATCAACCTTTTCCCAATATTTTTGGGTGTTTGCCAATGCTGCCTCGTATTTTTCTAGAGCCATTGTAACTCTTGGCATGATGCTAACGTGAGTTGGGCTATCTTGGACAGCCTGTAAATCCCCTGTGATATGGCTATCGTCAATTTGCCATAAAGGGTCTTTGCCAGTTCCACCAAAACTGGCAGGTTTGCGAAATGCTGGTAAACCTTCAATGGATAGGGCAACAGACATTCCCTTTGTGTCCCTAATGGCAACCGTTACAAGAGCGCCATGCAACTTACGCTGTGGCTCTGGTAACAAATAGCTTTGTTCATCTAGGCAACCTACTGGCATTTGCTGAATGTTTATATCGATATTGGGCCTAACCCCTAATAATCTGGCACTACGACCAATTTTGGGTCTGTCGTTTTGCTCTGCCATGCCACGATAGTAGAGTTTCGCCATCACCCACTACTTGTATTTTACCTTTAGCTTCATTGTACCTGAAGCACCAACAATAAACTCAATTGGGACACCATCAACGTCTGAAGATAGACCAACACCAGCTTTCTGAGACATTGTAATCTCTATTTCATCAACACCATTTTCTTTTCCTGCTCGAATAATGTCAATCGCTACTTTTCTTTATTCTGCAATCTCTTTTTCGTTAGTACCTGATGCAAGAAGGGAAATACCGTCCAAAACAAGTGCTACAAGCAAACTATTCTGCGCCAAGAAGGTAAGCGCTTTAAGCCGTTTTTCTGGCGTTGTGATGTCAAACTCGTTGGATTCACTCATACTCATTGGCTGGGTTCTATATAGCTATCGATTAACGAAGTGTTGGAATACAAACACAGATTCAAGCATCTAACAGATAAGCCTGATGTACAGACCTAACCCAGAGCGGCATAACGTTCTAGTTAGACGACACTTACTTTGCGGATTTCTACGCTGCCTTCTTCAAATACTTGAACTGTGAGTTGATAGCCTTCCATTAATGACATTCCAACTAGAGGTTCGGAATCAGCTTCATCAATTGGTATGGTTAAATAATCTCCGTCCCAAATTACGACGGCTTCATAAACATTAAAAACGCATTCGCTACCATCACCAAGAATAGCGCGTCCTCGTCTTTTCCATTTCAGGTTTAGCTGATCGATTAGGTCTGGTGGCAATGAAAGCCAACCATTAAAACTTGTATCAACGATCGCATCTTGCGCGTAAATATTTCCTTCAGAGTCACATATCGAAAGTGAAATAATCGCCTCAAAATCCGCGTTAACGATTCCTGCGATCATACTAATCTCTTTGTACGTCCACCAAATCGGCGAACATAGCGAGAACCGACTCGAACAATCCAGATTTGAGCATCTGGGTGACGGGCTTCGAGTCTATTGCAAGCAGGTATTTCACGCGCATCAATTTCAAAGTCGCCAGTTTCAAGGTCAATTGCTACAATTTTGCCCTGATTACCCAATTCGACTTGTGGACGTATTTGAGTTTGATAAATCAGATCGCCACGTTGGGCAAATTCTTCTTTGCTATAGCGGGGTTGATGGATTGTCATTGGCTTGACCCTGTGGCAACTTTTGCCCTCTATTTTAACCTAAACATCGGGAATCTTCGCTAACATTCCCCAACTGGTCCCACAAGAGCGGCATTGCACTTAAACCCACAGCTTTAATCAATGGGCATGGTGCGTTCCCCAAAATTGATCGCTGGATCAGTGGGACTTGCATTAGGGAACGCACCCTACAAGATCAGCTGACTATCATCCATTAAGTGTAACCCATAACGTTACTGGTTACAACCCAACGATAAAAAAATAACGCCTACTATTTTTAATACATCTCGTGGGTGGTGCGTTACGACGGATTGCTAGTCCTAAGTAAGAGCAGAGATTGTCGCCGTCTAACGCACCCTACTGGACTATTGATTATACGGAAATTTTCCGTATATCACGCCCAAAAGCGTGTTAGCCAGATTAGCCCACTGCTAGTGGAGCGGTAGGAGCCACATTAGGGAACGCACCCTACGGCTAAGTAAATGATAATACCATTTCAATAGGAAGGAATAAAGAGGGGTATAGCCATGAGTTTGAACTTTTTCCCGCCTCTGTGGTTTCTTTTACGGTTTTCAGCGTCTCATTGACCTGTTTTAGATTTTGTCCCACTAAATCCTTGCTCCCTCCTTCCTTTGCTGCTTCGCGTTTGGCAGGACGCAGATAGTCTAGGAGTTCATCTTTCTGTTCTTGAGTAAGAGATGAAGCTTTCACCGCTGTTTCCAGATTTTCCAACTGCTTAACCACCTCTGTATTGGTGATTTCCTGTTGGGTTTCCAAATTCCCTGATTGAGCTTGCTGGAGATCCCGCCCCGCTTGAGCTTGTTGAACGACACCGCTATTGACGGTTACACCGCTCATACTTTGCGCTTGGTTCGGTTGTTTCGGTTGTTTCTTGCCAAACATAATATTTTTTACCAAGAAGATTTATTCCTATATTAATCTGTGAAGTCATACTAAATCCGTTGAGTAACGCACAGAAAACGGGTTTCTCGGAGAAACCCGTTTTCTACTCATGCAAAAGCAATTTTGTAGGGTGCGTTAGGCGGTGATAAGCTTGGAATGAAAAATCAAAATTAGTAATCCGCCGTAACGCACCAGTTAAGTATTATCAAAGTTCTCATCAACCAGAAGCTTAATCATGCTTTACGCGCAAGAAAGCGATCTCGCAATCCCTGGGGGTCAAATCTCCCTTGATTGATTACCCGAATCTCCTCTGCTTGCTGTTGTCGCTGTTGCAAGTAGGATTCTACTTCCGATTGGTGCTTGAGGTAAAAAGCGATCGTGGCGTAAACGTCAGCTAGATTTAGTGATGGGTAACGATTAACGATTTCCGCTGCTGTCGCACCCTGATGAAATAAGGTCATAAGCATTTTCGTCGCCGTGCCTAGAATTTTATTGTCTAGCACAGCATCGCTATCATAGCACGATCGATTTAACTTGACTAGGAATGGATAAAGGCAAATAATCAATTAATCGATCGAGATCAAGACTCAATGTCTGATAACTTGTTATTGGTGGGGTAGGGAATCACCTAAGTCACCCTGTTGAATTATTGATTGTCACTAAAAATGTTTAAGCGATCGCTTTTCTTGCCCCTGTTAATTTTATCCCTTAGTTGTACGCTGCTTTTTAGTGCTTGTCATCAACAAACAGCTAATAATCCTCCAGCAACGACCAATAGTAACACAGAAACTTTAAAACTTTTATATTGGCAAGCGCCGACGATTTTAAATCCCCATCTCTCCACGGGATTTAAAGACTCAGAAGCGAGTCGCATTACCCTAGAACCTTTGGCTAGTTTTAATGAAAAAGGGGAATTAGTTCCTTTTTTAGCGGCGGAGATTCCTACTATTGAAAATGGGGGAGTTGCCCGGGATGGTAAATCGGTGACATGGAAGCTAAAAAAAGATATTAAATGGTCGGATGGTACTCCTTTTACTGCCAAAGATGTCATCGCTACCTATAATTTTATTACCAATCCGAAAACTGGTTCTACTAGCGCTGGCAATTATGAAATAGTTAAAAGTGTGGAAGCGATCGATCCCCATACGGTTAAAATAACTTTTAAGCAAGTTAATCCCGCTTGGTCATTAGTTTTTGTGGGAACAGAAGGGATGATTTTACCTGCTCATCTCTATGAAAAGTATAGCAATGAAACAGCACGCCAGGCCCCTGCTAATTTATTACCGGTGGGAACTGGACCCTATAAAGTGGTAGAATTTAAACCGGGAGATACGGCAGTTTATGAACCAAATTCTTTCTTTCGAGAAGCGGATAAATTAGGTTTTCAAAGAATAGAATTAAAAGGAGGAGGTGATGCAACTTCTGCGGCACGAGCGGTTTTACAGACACAGGAGGCGGATTATGCCTATAATTTGCAAGTAGAGGCCAAGGTTTTAAGTGATTTAGAAAAAGCGGGTCGGGGTCAGTTAATATCTAGTTTCGGTTCTTTGATTGAACGAGTTTTATTTAATTTGAGCGATCCTAATCAAGTTACTGCTGAAGGTGAGAGGTCTAGTATTAAGTTTCCCCATCCTTTTTTGAGTGATGTGAAAGTAAGAGAAGCTTTATCTTTAGCCGTTGATAGAGATACTATTGCCACGCAACTTTATGGTATTACTGGGAAAACAACTCCTAATTTTATTGTGATGCCATCGGAATATAATTCCCCCAATACTAGCTATGAATTTAATCTAGAAAAGTCTAATAAATTACTAGATGATGCGGGATGGAAAGATAGTAATGGTGATGGCACTAGGGATAAAAATGGGGTAGAAATGAAATTAGTTTTTCAAACCACTGTCAATCCTCTTCGTCAGAAAACCCAAGAAATTATCAAACAAAGTTTACAAGCGATCGGGGTAGGAGTAGAATTAAAAACTGTTGATGCCAGTATTTTCTTTTCTAGCGATCCTGCTAACGATGACACGGTAGAAAAGTTTTATGCTGACCTACAAATGTACACTACAGGTAATAATAGTCCCGATCCAAAAGCCTATTTTAAAACCTTTACTTGTAGCGAAATTCCCCAAAAAGCTGATGGTTGGGCTGGGGATAATTATGCTCGTTATTGTAATCCTGAATACGATAAATTATGGCAAGCTTTTAGTCAAGAATTAAACCCAGAAAAACGGCGAAAAATAGCGATTCAAATGAATGATATGTTAATTAATGATTTTGTGATTATTCCCCTGGTTCATCGTGCCGATGTGGTAGCAATTAGCAATAGTTTGTCGGGGTTTGAATTAACTCCCTGGGATAGAAATACTTGGAACATCAAAGACTGGAAGCGTAGTAAATAAATGCTCAAATATTTTCTGAGAAGATTATTATTTTCGATTCCCACTCTTTTAGCCATTAGTATGGTGGTTTTTGGCATTTTGGCCCTAGCACCGGGGGATCCGATGGGAGAATTTGCCGCTAATCCTGCTATTACGGAAGCGGTGCGAGAAAATATTCGCAAAAGTCTCGGATTAGATCAACCCCTTCCTGTGCGTTATGTCAAGTGGTTGTTAGCATTTCTTCAAGGAGATATGGGCTATTCTTTCACCAGTCGCAGCCCAGTTTTTACCCTCATTTGGCAGCGTTTACCCACAACTCTCTGGATTGTCGGTAGTGCCTATATGTTCGGGGTTTTAATCGCTTTTCCTTTGGGTGTAATTTCAGCAGTCAAGCGCTATTCTTGGTTAGACAAAATTATCTCTACTTTTTCGATGCTTGGCTTTTCTTTACCCACCTTTGTGACGGGATTGTTATTAATTATTATCTTTAGTGTGCAGTTAAACTGGCTACCATCTTTTTATAACAGTACCCTAAAAATCAGTGATTTTAATAGTTTGATCGAGCAGGTGAAACAGTCAATTATGCCCGTAACCGTATTAAGCTTATATCAAGGAGCGATGTTGATGCGTTTCGTGCGTTCTTCCGTAACCGAAGAAATTCACCAAGAGTACGTTAAAACTGCCTTAGCGAAGGGACTAACTAATTTTTCTGTCCTAACTAAGCATATAGTTCGCAACGCTTTAATCCCCGTTGTCACCCTGATTGCTCTCGATATTCCCTCAATTTTTACCGGAGCTTTAGTCACAGAACAAGTGTTTCGTGTGCCGGGAATCGGTGCTTTATTAATTGATTCTATTTCCCGCAGTGATACCCCCGTAGTGATGGCGATTACCTTTATCTATGGGATTTTAATTGTTATCTTTAACTTAATTGCCGATTTAACCTATAGTTGGCTCGATCCGCGAGTCAGATATTAACTATGAACATCACAAAATCCTTACACACGGCGATTTTAGTCACGGATTTAGAAAAAGCCGTTAACTTTTACGAAAATGTTCTAGGATTGACTAGAATCGATCGCCCTTTTCAATACGATGGGGTTTGGTATCAAGTGGGAGATTATCAAATTCATTTAATTGTCGATAGCAATTACCAAAACTACCGTCCCAATCCCGAAAAATGGGGACGCAATCCTCATCTTGCCTTCGCTATTGATGACGTGACAGCCATGGGTAACTATCTAGAAAGTCAAGGTTATACAATTCAAATGAGTGCCTCGGGTAGAAAGGCATTATTTGTCAGTGATCCCGATGGTAATATCCTAGAAATGAGCCAAATTTAGCCTGAAAAATTCCCCAATATGTTAGACCAATTACAGACTCAACTCTATCACCTTGAACAATACGCCGATCGCTTAGTAACTTCCCAACTAACTCACCTTAGTTTTGTCAGTATTGCCGTGATTTTTCTAGCGGGTTTACTCACCAGTCTTACCCCCTGTATGCTGTCGATGTTGCCGATTACCGTCGCTTATATCGGGGGTTACGAAAATAAAGGTCGTTTAGCGGCTTTTTGGCAGTCCACATGGTTTTCCCTAGGATTAGCCACCACCTTAGCGGGATTGGGACTAATTGCCGCTACTCTAGGGAAAGTCTATGGACAGGTGGGGATCGGTTTACCAATTATCGTCAGTGCGATCGCTATTTTGATGGGGTTAAACCTCTTGGAATTATTACCCCTGCGCTTCCCCTCCCTTGGTGCTACCGATTGGATTACTGGCGATTTTCCCCCGATTTTGCGGTCCTATCTTCTCGGTTTAACATTTGGTTTAATCGCTTCTCCTTGCAGTACACCTGTTCTAGCAACTTTATTGGCATGGGTGGCAAATACGGGGGATTTAAGCTTAGGAGGGGGATTATTGTTATCCTACACTGCTGGCTATGTTTTACCCCTAATTATCGTCGGTTCTTTTACTGCTTCGCTGAAAAGCTTTCTTTCCCTACGTCAATGGTCCGGGTGGATTAATCCTGTCAGTGGGGTTTTATTAATCGGTTTTGGAGTTTTTTCTTTATTATCCCGTCTGCTGTGATGGTGGAGAGTTATGATAGATAATTGGCTAGAATTGCAAAACTTTTAACTATGACTATATCGGAAACTTCCTCAAATTTAAAGAATACACCGCTCCGATGGGGACGTAAATTTATCCAGACTATTGCCGATCTGCGATTGGCAATTATTCTTTTACTTTTAATCGCTATTTTTAGCATTTCTGGGACGGTAATCGAACAGGGACAATCCCTATCTTTTTACCAGGCTAATTATCCTGAGAAACCGGCTTTATTTGGCTTTCTGACTTGGAAAGTTTTATTACTATTGGGATTAAATCATGTTTATAGCACTTGGTGGTATCTATCATTATTAATTCTCTTCGGTTCCAGTTTAACCGCTTGCACCTTCCGACGACAATTACCCGCTTTAAAGGCGGCAAGAAACTGGCAATTTTATCAACAATCTCGCCAATTTCAAAAACTAGCTTTAAGTGCTGAATTAGAAACTGGTTCCCTAGAATCCCTCACCCCCTTATTAGAAAAAAAAGGCTACAAAGTTTTTCTAGAAAATAACAGTCTTTATGCTCGTAAAGGTCTGATCGGTAAAATCGGTCCGATTATCGTTCATGCAGCCATGTTAATTATTTTAGCAGGAGCGATCTGGGGAGCATTAACGGGGTTTTTTGCTCAAGAAATGGTAGCTAGTGGCGATAGTTTTCAGGTTAAAAATATTATTGAAGCTGGACCCTTATCTAAAAATTCTCTCCCCAAGGATTGGGGGATTAAGGTTAATCGTTTTTGGATTGATTATAGTCCTAAAGGTGACGTAGAACAATTCTATTCTGATTTGTCGGTGATCGATAATCAAGGACAGGAGATCGATCGCAAAACTATTCAAGTTAATCAACCTTTGCACCATAAAGGGGTGACTTTTTATCAAACCAGTTGGGGAATTGCTGGGGTAAAAGTACAGGTGAATAATAGTCCAATCCTACAGCTACCGATGGCTAGTTTAGACACCAAAGGTAATGGACAAATCTGGGGAACTTGGATTCCGACTAAAACCGATCTTAGTGAGGGAGTTTCTCTTTTAACCAGAGATTTACAAGGTACGGTAATTGTCTATGATGCTAAGGGAGATTTAACCTCTGCTGTACGAGAAGGAATGACGATTCCCATCAATGGAGTTAATCTAAAAATAGTCGAATTAGTGGGCAGTACAGGGTTACAAATTAAGGCAGATCCGGGAGTACCGATTGTCTATTTAGGTTTTGCTTTATTGATGATGGGAGTGGTAATGAGTTACTTTTCCCATTCCCAAATTTGGGCTTTACAATCGGGCGATCGCTTTTATATTGGTGGTAAAACTAATCGCGCTCAAGTCAGTTTTGAACGGGAAATAATTGATACCATCGAAATGTTAAAGTTAAAGTAGAATCGACGTTAATTTAGTGTCGTTTCCCGATAAAAAGTTCTGTTTATCTATCTTTTGCCTTTTGCCTACCCTAACCAAGAACTTAATTTTGTTCAATCACTTATATGCCAGAATTGCCAGAAGTAGAAACGGTGCGTCGCGGGTTAAATCAAGTTACCCAGGGCAAAAAAATTATCGGTGGGGAAGTATTATTACAGCGTACCCTAGCCTATCCTAATTGTGAGGCAACTTTTCTGCAAGGAATTGCTCAGACCACGATTACCAATTGGCAGCGCCGAGGCAAATATCTCCTCGCCAATTTAGATAATGGTAGCAGTATCGGGGTTCATCTGCGTATGACCGGACAATTGCTCTGGGTAAAAGATACCACTCCCCTGCCGATTCATACGCGCTTACGCTTCTTTTTTGCCAATCAGCAAGAATTGCGCTTCGTCGATACCCGCACTTTCGGGAAAATTTGGTGGATTGCCGCCGATAAAACCCCAGAAAGCGTGATTACTGGTCTGAAAAAACTGGGACTGGAACCCTTTGATCGCAATTTTACCCCCGATTATCTCTATAGTCACTGTCAAAAAAGTCGTCGTCCGATTAAAACTTTTCTTCTCGATCAAAATGTAGTCGCGGGAATCGGCAATATCTACGCGGATGAAGTTCTCTTTAAAAGTGGTATCCATCCCCAAACTGCCGCTAATCTCTTAAAAATTGAGCAAATAGACTTATTGACAAAAAACATTATTTCTGTATTGGAAACAGCGATCGCTGAAGGCGGCACCAGTTTTAGCGATTTTCTCCACGTTACGGGAGTTAATGGCAATTATGGCTCGATGGCCTGGGTTTATGGTCGTACTGGCGAAAATTGTCGCCTTTGCGGTGCAACTATTGCCAGAATTAAATTAAGTGGACGCTCCTCTCATTTTTGTCCCCAATGTCAAGTCTCAAGGGGATAGGGCAGAAAGGAAAAAAAAGCTGCTCACTGATTAGGGGCTGTGGCTTGAATTTTGTTGTTTTCGTCGGCCAGGGTCTGAATCTCCTGTCTATAGGCAAAAGGAGCGAGACTGAGAGCCTTTTGAAAGAGGGGTTGAGCCTCTTGATTTTTGCCCTGTTCTTTCAGTACGATCGCTGTGGCTAAAATCGGTCGGAAATCGTTAACATCCATTTGTTGAGCTTGTGTATAGGCTTTGAAAGCTTCCGGATAATTTTGCTGCTCGAAATAGATTTTGCCTAAAAGTAACTGAACGGAAACGATATCGATTAAACTAGCAGGATTATTGGGATCGGCAGCAGCTTTTAAAGCGCGATCAAGCGTCTCTTTAACCAGACTAATCGCCTCGATCTGGCGGTTTTGGCTGAGAAATAAATTAGTTAATCCAGTTAAAGCCCGTAGATCTTGGGGATGGGAGGCTAAAAGAGCGCGATAACTGCCTGTGGCTCCTGCATAGTCCTCTATTTGCTGTTTCGCTTCCGCCAAAAGTAGTAGATAATCGGATTGTTGGGGGTTAAGTTGCGCTAATTTTTCTAAAGGTTCGATCGCTTGCCTTAAATCCCCCTGCTGTAGGCGAGTATCTAATAATCCCCGCAAAGCCGCCTGATTATCGGGTTCACGCTCTAAAACCATCTGATAACCCAGTGCTTGACTGGCCAATTTCTCTTGTTCCACTGCGGACAGATGACTCTGTACCGAGGAGTGCTGACTCTGGAGAATAGAAGTCAATAGCGGCATGATCGAGAAGGACAACAAGGCAAATAACATCAGGATGAGACCGATGGACAGCCAACGACGGTTAGAGAGAGAGGCTTTCATAGACTGGGGTGCGAGGGGACAGACAGGAAAATGTTATGGAAATCTGGAGATTTGATCAGGGGATCGCTCGAATTCGCCGCTCTTTATCTCAAATGTCGGGGTGAAGACCCTCGCATGAGCGCGACGGGATGAAACCAAGCGCCAATATAAAACAGCACTTCGACACATTTCGAGGGGCTTCGATGTCAAGGCTCAATGATACGAAGCACGATTAAAAATAAGCGTCCAGTCTCCTGAAAAAATCTCGAATAACTTCTTCTTTTAAGGGTATTGACCTACTCAGGCTAAATAGCTACTATATGAGTATAGCCGATAGGGTAATCAACCGCTCTAAAAACATAAGTAGTCTAATCACTACAACCTCTGCACCTTGACAATCAAAGATATAGGGTTCTACTCAATAGTTCTAGTTTCTCACCTGCTCGTGATGTAAAATCTTTACAGGAACTAGACAAAGCAGTATTTGAAGCTAACGTTTCAATTCAAGCAAACTTTGTACCCCCCCCTTGCCTCCCCAACCCCCCCGATGTCGGGGGCAGGGGGGGTGGAGGTTGGGGGGACTATCGTAGGGCATACGAAAAGTAATGCGCAGGCGTGAGAACCACCTCTGGGTTGGATAACGCAAGGTATCTAGTTTAAGTGGACTCGTTGAACCAAGAATCCCTCGCTTGAGTGCGATGGGAGTGTCAATGAGTACAATGGGCAGACAGTCAAGACTCAAAAGGGTTTTGACTGGGTTGACAGTCAAAAGATCATGGTTCTTAATATATTAGATGCCAGTAGATTCGCCCTAGAGGGTTATTGCAACCCCCCAGATTGCGCTTTTGACTTGCTTGATTACCAATTTATTATGTGTCTCCGCCGCTAGGAGTGTGATATGAATCGTCCTGGGAATCGGTTTACCGAATCACCGAAAACCCCCCCGACTCCTGAAGTTCCACTTCAGGAAGTCCCCCTTGAGTCCCCCCATACTGAGGCTGACTTAGCCGTAGAGTCAGCCACCCCCGCAGAAGTCAAACGTCAACAACCGATCCCCCCTCCCAGTCATCTGCGGCAGTATCGGGCGATCGGTCTCGTCTATGGCCATTATCAGCGATCGGAGGAACAATTAACTAAAGGCAATATTTTAACTGCCGATGGTACTCTGATCGATTCTGTGATTCTCGGCCGGGTGATCAGTTTGGTTAAAAATCATCTCGATCTGGAAAAACCCCATCTTTGGGTAGTTTATCCGCGCACCCGTCAGGAAAATGATGCCCTTCATGTTCAGATTGTCGGTGTTTGGGAACCAGAAACCCTGAAAAAGGAAGATGATCCAGAGATAGAGCCTCTCCTCGCTTCTACCCCGGGTTATTTCTCAATTCGAGGTGAAGTTATCTTTACCGAACGGGAAAATCAAGCGGTAGTGGTCAAAATCCGACAAATGCCCAAAACTGAAGCGGAAAAACCCAAGTTTTTTAAACTAAAATTGCGCGGTACTTTATCTGGTAAACCGATCAGTCGTTTTTGGGATTTTCAGGTACAACTTAAAGGAGATGCCTTAACCATTTTGGAAGGTTTAGACCTCGGTTTTGCCAGCAAGAAAAAACCGATGGGTAAGGGAGGTTTTAAAAAGCCTTTTGATAAAAATCGTCATCCCTCGGGGGAAGGAGAAAAACGACCTTTTACCCCCGGACAATCCCCTATCCCTCGGCCTTCCCGACCAAAACCCGTATCGGAAAACTAATTTTTTTCTAAGGATGGGTTTCTCACCCATCCCTAGTCTAGGATTTGGTTTTGGGAGCTATTTGATACTTAGTATTGGGAATATACGCGCGAATGTTATAACTATAATCCGTTCCCAAAATCTCGGCGATCAAAACCGCTAACTGAGTGCCTAACATCGCTTCATCGGCAGAACTAAAAGATTTATAATCTTCTATTAACCATTCTTGACCACCATTAACTAAAGTACATCTAAATGTACCGAGAGATTCGGCGATTTCTGTATGTTCTGTATAGTTTCTCGTTCTTACTTCCCCCGCACTATCTGCCCTCAAACACAATTGATTAAGTTCTGCATAAAATTTGGCAGGAATTTGGTCTAAATCACCCCCTTTAGTCGCCCAACGCATAAAAAGATGAAAAGACCAAGGAAGATTGAGGTAGAGTAGATAAAATAAACCCAGAATAATTGTTAAATATAAGGAGGAAGTCAGGAACTTATCATATTTCCTTTTTCGGGATCGATTTAAACGTTTAGCTAAATCTAACTTTGATTTTTTCATAAATTTTAATGAGTCAAAAGTAATTCGTAAAAAGTAAGATGTATAAAAAAATCTGGCGTTTTGCTCCGATTATCCTGTCTTTGAGTTTATTTATTCTAGCGGTCTGGGCAATTAGTCAAGAATTTAAACACTACACTTTTGCCCAACTCTTGGCCAGTTTGGATCATATTACCACAAGTCGTAAGCTAGAAGCTATTTTTTGGATGGCTTTGGGTTATTTGTCGATGACGGGTTATGATCGCCTAGGTTTTTATTATATCAATCATCCCTTAGCTTTAGGCACTATTATCCGCACTGCTTTTATCAGTTATGCTCTTGGTAATACCATTGGTTTAACCTTATTTTCTGGGACTGCTATCCGTTATCGTTTCTATACTCCTGCGGGGGTGGGGGTGGTGGATATTGCCAAAGTTATCACTTTTACCCATTTAAGCTTTTGGTTAGGAATGTTAGGCATTGGTGGTGTAAGTTTCCTCCTCGATCCCCAACGGATTCCTCAACTTTTAAAATTACCTTTTTTAACTACTAAACCTTTAGGAATAATTTTTTTATTCTTGGTTACGGGATATTTTTTCTTGACTCTCACTTATAAAAAACCCCTAAAAATCGGCAAAGAAAATATCTATTTACCCTCTTGGAGCCTTTCCCTGGCTTTGATTTTGTTGACTTTTATTGATTGGATATTAGCCGCTAGAGTTCTATATCTTCTTCTCCCAGGCAACTATAATACTTCGTTTTTAGGATTTTTCGGTCTCTATGTATTTGCCATGACGGCAGGGGTATTAAGCAATGTGCCGGGGGGAATAGGTGTTTTTGAGTTTATCATGCTGAGATTACGACCAGAATATGTATCTAATGCCGAACTTTTCGGTTCTCTAATCGCCTATCGAGCTATTTATTATTTCCTGCCTTTAATTGTCGCTTTTGTCTGGTTATTGGGTTACGAGGCGCGCAGAAAATAAGGCCCGCAAATTAGCTTAAACGGACAAAAAAGTCCCCATGCCGTCATAGCTGGGGAGCATCAATCTAGTAGGCTAAAGTTTCTAAAGTTTCCCGTAGATAGGAACAAATGCGAGCATCAGCATCGTCTCTATTTTTACCTGATTCTAGTTGTTCTTGCTGCCAACGCCGGAAGCCGGAACTAGCGGCGATGGCTTGTTTTAAATGCTCCCAAGTGTGATGATCTTTGTGAAGTGGGGTGTCAGAAAATGTGGTAGAGTTGCCCATCTTTACCTCTGGTGGTAGGGTTGCACCTTTTAACATAACTTAAAAATGGCTGGAAATTCTGATAACTGGGACACAATTAGGCAGAAAAAGGTGTTGCCTAGCTGGAAAGCTGCGGGGATGCCAACACCTTTTTTGAGGAAATATAGCGGATTTTTAGGAGATTTTGCTGGTTTCTGCCGCTTCTTCCACTTCCACTGCCTGATTTAAAGCTGCGGGGGGAATGGGGATAGGAAATACCGACGGCAGGTTAGCGGTGGCATCTTCGGGAGGCTGCCCAGGGTGAAAACGACGGTAGCTTAAAACACCAGCTACGGTGATTGCTCCTGTAGCGGCGGCAACCCCTAAAATAAGTTTGTTAGGATCCAGATGGAAGGTGGTATTGCTGCCAAAAATGCTTTTACCTTTAGCGAAAGCACAAGCGGAGGCGCTGCCGGCATCAAGAGTACCTAAAACAATGCCACTGACGAGGGTGGCACTAACGGCGATGGAGGTGAAAAAAGTTTTCTTCATAATTGCTTTGGGGATAGGTTGTCAATAGCGATTATCCTTGCATTATAGATATATAAATCACAATTGTCTATTTTATTTCCGTTGGTGACATTGGGATAATTTTGTTTAAGAATCATGAATTATCAATATCGTGTCGGGGGTAGTCTTGCCTATAACCATCCTACCTATATCGAGAGAAATGCCGATCGAGAACTGTTAACGGCGTTGAAAAATGGTCAATTTTGCTACGTTTTCAACTGTCGTCAGATGGGTAAATCCAGTTTAAGGGTACGAGTGACTCATATTTTACAGCAATTGGGCATGGATTGCGCGTCCGTAGATATAACCAGTATTGGTAGTAATGATAATTTATCCCAATGGTATAACGGCGTGATCACCCGTTTGTTTTTAGGATTTAATCTGACGGGAAAAATTAATCTTAAATCCTGGTTGCGCGAGCGAGAGGATTTACCTCCTGTGCAGCGTTTGGGACAATTTATTGAGGAAGTTTTATTAGTTTATTGTCGGGGAGAGAAAATATATATTTTTATCGACGAGATCGATAAAATTCTCAGTTTACAGTTTTCTCTAGATGACTTTTTTTCCCTGATTCGTTATTGTTATAACCAAAGAGCGGAAAATGCCCAGTATGAAAGAATTACTTTCGCTTTATTCGGTGTGGCTACCCCAGCAGATTTAATTCGCGAAAAGACCCAAACATCTTTTAATATCGGCCAGGCGATCAAATTAACGGGATTTAATCTGGCAGAAATTGCTCCTTTAGCTGCGGGATTATCCAGTCAAAGTAATTATCAACCCGACTGCTTAGAAAAAGTTATTTTTTGGACGGGAGGACAGCCATTTTTAACCCAGAAAATCTGTCAGCTATTGCGGGAAAGTGATTTAGATATTGAGACGCTGATCAAAGAGAGAATTATTAATAATTGGGAATCTCAAGATGAACCGGTTCATCTGCGAACTATTGCCGATCGCTTGTTAAGAAATCAAGACAAAGCAGGTCGTTTGTTAGGTATCTATCAACAAATTTTAGAAAAGGGATCAATCCTGTGCGATGATAGTCCAGAACAAGGGGAATTAAGGTTATCGGGATTAGTGGTAAAAAAGGATAATCAGTTAGTAGTTTATAATCCTATTTATCGAGAAATATTTAATCTTAATTGGGTGGAAAAACAATTAGAGCAATTGCGTCCCTACTCAGAAGCGATCGCCGCATGGCAACGGTCTAATTATACCGATGAATCGCGGCTTTTACGCGGAAAAGCTTTAAATAATGCTCTCGATTGGTCTCAGGGTAAAAGCTTAAGTAATCTTGATTATCAGTTTTTAACTGCTAGTCAAAATCTCGATAAAAGAGAGGCAGAAATTAGCCTAGAAACTCAGAGACAAGCTAATAAAATTCTAGCAATTGCTCACCAAAAAGCTACCAAGAGGATTAAAATTGGCTCGGTAATTTTAATTGCTTCTCTTTTGGGTTCTCTCTTAGCTTTTATTCAGGTAAAACAAGCGTGGCAGCAAGTAGAAACCGCTCAACTAGGTATTCAATTACAGCGCAAGGGTGATAGTTATTGGCAACAATTTCAATTTGAACAATTAGAATCTTTAATTGCGGCCATGCAAGCAGTCAATAGTTTAAAAAATATCGTTACCGATGACCAAACTCTAGGTAAATATCCTGCTACCAGTCCAATTATTACCCTACAACAAATTTTAGATCGTATTCAAGAAAAAAATCAACTGCAAGGACACCGGGGAACTATTTATAGTGTTAGTATTAGTCCTGATCGTCAAAAAATAGCCACTGCTTCTCAAGATGGGACGGTAAAAATTTGGAATCAAAAAGGTGAGAATATTCAAACTTTGACAGGTCATCAGGGAGCAGTTTATAGTGTTAGTTTTAGTCCCGATGGTCAAAAAATTGCCACCGCTTCCGAAGATAAAACTGCCAAAATTTGGAACTTGCAAGGACAAAATTTAGTCACCTATCCTGACCATCAAGAATCAGTTTATAGTGTTAGTTTTAGTCCCGATGGTCAAAAAATTGTGACTACTTCCAGGGATAAAACCGCTAGATTATGGAATTTATCAGGTGAAACTTTACAGGTATTTAAGGGACATAAAAGATCGATAGATGCAGCTAGTTTTAGTCCCGATGGTCAAAAAATTGCCACCGCTTCCCGGGATGGTACGATTAAAGTATGGGATTTATCAGGTAAAATTATCTTGAGTTTAGGTCAAGAAAATATTGAGGCTTTTTATAGTGTGAATTTTAGTCCTGATGGTCAAAAAATTGCTGGGGCAGCGGCCGATAAAACTGCTAAAATCTGGGATTTACAGGGAAATTTAAGAGCTACTTTCCGGGGACATCAAGATTTTGTCAACAGTGTTAATTTTAGTCCTGATGGCCAGTTTATAATTACCGCATCTAGTGACGGTAGTGCTAAAATTTGGGGACTGCAAGGGGAAGAAATAACTACTCTCAGAGGACATCAAGAATCAGTTTTTACTGCTGTATTTAGTCAAGATGGAAAAGAGGTGGTAACTGGATCGAGTGATGAAACGGCTAAAATTTGGCAGCTGAACAATTTAAATCAAGCTAGGGCCGATAATACCAGTGTTAGCATTAATTCCCAGGGCAATATTATCGCTATTGCTAATAAAGATGGTCAGATTACTTTACTCGATTCCCAGGGGAAAAAAATTAGAGAATTTACCACAAAAATGCGTTCAATCTATAGTATTGCTTTTCATCCCGATAGTAATCAGATAGCGATTACAGGAAGAAGTGGAAAAGTCCAAATCTGGAGCAAAAAAGGAACAATGCTTCAAGAATTTACCGCTAGTCAAGTACCGATTTATAGTCTTGCTTTTAATGGAGAGGGAACGGCAATCATCACGGGAACAAGCGAGGGAAAAATTCAATACTGGCACTTAAGTAATCATCCACCTCAATTAATTAATTCTTGGACAGCCGATGATAATATTATCTATGATTTGGTGTTTTCTCCCGATGACCAAAAAATTGCTACTGCTGCTCGGGGAAAGATTAAAATTTGGGATTTGCAGGGCAATCTTTTCGAGGAGATTAAAACCGATTCTTTTCCCGTTTATGGAGTTAGTTTTAGTCCCGATGGTGAAAAAATCGCCGCTATTTCAAGGGATGGTACAGCTAGACGCTGGGACATTGACGGAAATTTGCGCTCCGAGTTTAAAATAGAAGAAGATATCGTCTATGGGATCGCTTTTAGTCCTGATGGTCAAGAGATTGTGATTATTGCTAGGGATGGTCAAAAGCATCGATGGCCCTTAGAAACGGAATATAATTATTTACAGAAATTGCTCGATCGAGGTTGTCTTTGGTTAGAAGATTATCTCAGGACTCGTCCCGAAAAACGAGAAGCTCTATCCCTGTGTACTGGGAAAATAAAACCATTCACCTTTTAAACTTGGTTTGACTGGGTGGGGGGTGAAGGTTAAATTAATTAGTTAATTTCTTGGGTTCTTCGGTTTGTCTTATGCAACGGACAGGGTTATAAGGGATGAAAACCTTATAGAAACAGACATTACTGTGATTTTTGTCAATTGTTTGCGATCTGGAGCGAACTAATCAATTAAATCTCTTGCCAGATCAGGATTTAGTCGATTTATGCCTCCCTATAGAATCATACCAAGTAACGAAGAACCCAACATTTTTGGTTTTAACGCTAGAATTTTATCTAATAGCCTTTTGTCAACGAGAGAGTCTAGGTATTGTAAAGTTTCAATATAAATATAGTCAGATATAGTCAGGCATAGTAATATATAGACATGAGACGATCAGACTATGCAAAAAAAGCAGCAATAAGTTATCGAACGGCTTCTGAGTTAAAAGACAACGGACAATAATGTTAGTAGCCGAGTAAGGGAGGCGTTAGAGTATTTTTGGGGATAGGAGCAGGAGAAATTAGAGAAGTAGAAGAAACTGAAGGCGAGGTAGAAACTATCGCAGTGGTTGGCGGTTCAGTCGGCTGTTTAAACCCTAAATAAATCGATACACCCATTACAACAATTATAGGAATAATAAAATATTGAAAAGCTGAAATAAAAGATTTCATATTAGTTGTAGTAGATGGAAAAAAGTTCGATAGATATTTGTCACTGAAATTATGTCAACATGGTAGGGACACGACATTAGCAAGGTTCTGTAGGAAGTTATCAACATCACTAAAACGTTCAAGGACAAGCCGTTGACTTAACAATAATGGGATTTATAGTAGTAATTGACTCAAAGCGTTTCAATTCCTCATCAGTCAGTGGTGGATTGTCGGTATCTGATAAAGCATTCGCTTCAATTTCTTCCTCAGTCATAGCCTCGATTTGTGTCCAGTCTGTCTGAGTCTTTAAGGGTACAGTCGTGCCGTCAGAAAGTACAGTCACAACTTAACCGTCAGGTAAAATTCTTGTGGTCTTCATAGACTTTTCTCTCCTTTTTATTGGTTCTCCTCCCCTCAAGCTATTTTAGTCCCTGTTCTACTTCTTTGAGATTAATAATATTAAAAACAGTATCAACTTAAAAGCAGTATTAACAACAATTGTTATTAGCACACCGCCAACAAAAGATATTATTAGAACAAACACGGGTTGTTTTGTGTATTCTACTAATAGGTTGAAACCTGTGTATAGCAATGGGAAAATTATTATCAATCGATTTTCATTCCACAAAATTTTATATTTTTCTTTTCGCGTTAGCTCATACCCTTCATAAGCGCGTGTAGGATCAACTTTATATGCTCTGTTATATTTTTCTAATGCTTGTTGATAGTTTTTAGTATCAAGATAATCTTCAGCCAATTTAAATAAAGCCGTAAAATGATTAGGATTTATTTGTGAAATTTGTTCATAGATATAAGAAGTAGATAAATTACGATTCTCAGCTATATCTTCGGCCAATTCAAAAAGTCGGCAAGCATCTAAATCAACTTTTTCTAAATCCCAAATAGCCTGTCTTAAAGGATAGCGTTTAACCAACCAATAACGAACTAGCTTAACTTTAATTTTGTAGTGAAATTCTGAATTTTCTACTGTCTCTAAAAATTGCCATTGAACTAAATTTTCTGGAGCTTTATTTAAAGCTTCTGTTATGATAACTCCATATTCTCTGAGCAATTTTAAAGGTTCTTCTGTCACTAAACTATTTTTCTTCTCAGCCATTTTCTCCGCTTGCGCTACTGCTGAAAAAACAACTCTTTCAGGAATCGGTAATCCATCTCGAAACCAAGCTAGTCCTCCTTCAGCAGTTTCAATTGCATCATCGACAATTTTAGTAACATCATCACAAGTAATTTTTGACTTATCCTCTTCTTCAGCTTGTAAAAAAAGAGCATTACATATCACTTGAGTAAAATAAGGATGACCTGAACTCAATTCTAAAATTGCATCGATAGCCTGAGAATCATAGTTTAAATAATGTGCAGCAGGTTCAGTAATTAATGCTTTAGCATCTGATTTTTCTAATAAGCCAATTTCTTGATTGACAGCTTGTCTAAATAAGCTTTTTAAGTTGGTTAAATCTTCTACTCTTCTTCCTATTACTGGAATGATAAATAAATTATTGTATTGACCGATAAGAGTTTCCAGATAAGGAAAAAAAGATTCAACTGGGGAATCAGGTGTTTGATCATTTAAAACATCAAATTCATCTAATAACCAAACCATTTTTCGTTTCTGCTCTTTTAAGACCTCAATTACTTGAGGTAAAAACTCATCAGAGAAAACCGTTTTATAATTCAAGGACAAAGATTCTGATTGAGGAATATTCAACTTATCAGCAATAGTTGAAGTAAGATTTTGTAAGATACTGTCAAGTGGTAGTCGCGTTTTGTCATGCAAATCAAAATAGATAAACACGAACTCACCTAGTCCCACAAAATTAGGAATTTGCATGAGTACAGAAGATTTACCAATACGTCTTTGACCATGCAGCAAAATAACTTGTGTATTTTGTTTGAGATTATCTTCAATAAATCTAAAAAGTTTCCGTCGGCCAAAAAATGACTCCCGGTCATAAATGGGACGACCGACAATATAGGGATTTATGTGCCTTGTTTGTGTTGTCATTATGATAATAACCCCCCTACTTGCTCAATGATAGATGCTATCTTATCTTTATTTTGCCATAGCCAACGAATAGCAGTATTAACTCTTGTCGTCTGTTGGCGGCTCATTAAATTAAGGAATCCTCTTTGTCTTTTTTTCAACTCCTCTTCCTGGCTATTCTCGATTTGCTTAATCACCCACCACTCCATTATAGATGAGCAGAAAGAATAAGTAGTATTTTCTTCTCCCTCTTCCTTCTTTAAGATACCTCGCTCAACTAAATTATTTAATTCTATTTCTTTTTGACTGAAAATCGCTTCAATTCCACCGAGAGCGTATCGACTCCTCCCTAATTTGCCTTCTAATTGGGATAAAGCCAGGAACATTAACAAATTTTGCTCTGTTTCAGTGGACAGTTGCCAAGTAGCTTGAAATAAGTGTAAAGTGTTTGTTTGAAATTCTTGAATAAATTTTTTCTCATTAAGGTTATTTCCCGAAACCAATTCTTCATATAATAAGAAACAAGCATTTTGCAGTAAAGCTGGATTACCATCAGCAATTTTACGGATAGCTTGTTTCCAACCCAATAGACTCTCACTTCTATCGAGTAAAAGGTTTACTTCCTGATTAGTAAAAGGCTTAAGATTTTCAAATAAATAACCATTATACCAAGGTGATTTATCAGGTGTAAGTTCTGGACCAATTTGACTCAACCGACGAGATGAAGTCACAACTATCGAGATATTTTGCTCCTCGGATTGAGCCAGGGTACGACACTGACTGACGAAGGTATCTATATCAGCTTTCGTATATTGGGAATTGGGACGTAAGGTTACATCGTAATTATCGATAAGTAAAACTAAAAATTTACCCTGTTCTTTAAGTAAACGCAAGATAATAAGCAAATCATTAACTGTGGCTTCTGGTTTTTCTGAAAGAGTATCAATACTGGTTTGTAAGAAAGAAAAATTATTCTTAATTGTTACTAAAATATTGCGCCAAAAATCAGGAATTTTAAAAGGTTCCAGGCTTTGACAGTCAATGAATACAACAACTGCTTGGTTATAATCTCGCCCGCATTGTTCCCAGATAGTAGGATATGTTAGCAGTTTTAAAAAAGATGATTTGCCCATACCCGGACCACCCCAAACCGCTAGAGAACCGCGGATGCCAATCTGATCCAAGGCTCTTCTGATTAATGTCTTTCTTCCAATGAAATTTTCAGGAGTAACTCGTTGACCAATAGTGAAAGGATTTGAAGGCATGATCATTTTTTTAGACCCTATTGGAAAAATCAAGGAAGAATGCTTGCCCAGTTTGATATTGACGCTTTAATCTCCCAACTACCAAATCTATTATAGAACCCATTTGGTATCTTTTATAATGTAGATGCTAGGCTGAAAAGGTGAAGCGAAAACCTTGTCCATTATAGGTTTCAGGGAAGAGAGTCTGTAGCCTGTTTAACGGCAATACTTTGGTCTGAACCCCGTCAGTGAATGCGCCACCGTCTAGTCGTCCCCGAAAATCAATAGAGGAGTAAGCCAAAATGTACTCAAGTAGTATGACGAATGAAGAGTAGTCTATCGCAGAACCGCTATTGCCAAAGAAGAAATTGACTGGCCCCCCGAAATGGACAAAACGACAGATTTTAGATGGGATTTTCTATCAACTCAAAAATGGCTGTAATTGGCGGGAATTCCCGAAAGATTTCCCTCCCTACTCCACCGTGTTCTGGCATTATAAACAGTGGAGAAGTCAGGGAATCATGGTTCCTCGGTTTGTGTTATGCAATGGACGGGGGTTATAATAGATGTAACCCTTATATAGAAAGACATTTGGCAATTTTTGTCAATTGTTTTCGATCTAGAACGAACTAATCAATTAAGTCTCTTGCCAGATCAGGATTTAGTTGATTTATGCCCCCCTATCGAACCATGCCAAGTAACGAAGAACCATTTCTTGGGTAATTATTACCTAACCCACCCGCTCAATAATCTTAACTTTTAATCCGATGAGGGGGGATTTTCTGCGCTTTGTGAGCGAGTTTCTGGGGGAGTATCTTCTCCGACAGTTTTTTCTGGGGGCAAATTTTCCTCTGGGGGGGGATTTTCTTCCCTTTTTGAGCGAGTTTCTGGGGAAGTATCTTTTTCGATATTTTCTTCCGGAGACAAGTCTTCCTCGGTAACTTCAATAATCACCGTTTCGCTAACAGCAATAGTTTCGACTTCAACATTTGCGACAGGTTCAGTCGGGGCAATTTCTGGAGGAATTTCTGGGGCATTTTCGGAAGGGTTGATCTCTTCTGTTGCCAAATCAAAATCATCGAAATCATCGAAATCATCGAAAGTTTCATCATCATCAATAATTGCTGCGGATTTTTCCCCAATTTCTGTCACTGATTCTGTAATAGTTTCCCCGATAGCTGCCGCTGTTTCGACAACGGGGGCAACCGTTTCTTGAGCTTTTTCCCCAATTTCTGTCACTGATTCTGGAATAGTTTCACCGATAGCTGCCGCTGTTTCGACAACGGGGGCAACCGTTTCCTTAACCGTTTCTTTAACTTTTGCTGCTACTTTCTCAGGTTTAGCTTTAGTTTTGGGGGATTGAGAGGGAGTAACTTTCCCCAGACGATTGCCTAACCAACCGACAATAGTAAATAATTTAACCGGTTTGTCGGGATAAAAAAGTGCTTGTCTGAGTTTGAGAGTTTGCCAAGCGAAAGCAATAAATAATATGGCCGCGGCAGCTTGTCCGAGGAGGATAGCGCCTGTAATCCTCCCCGCGCACAACCAGAGGACAAGGGCATAGAATAATCCTACCGCACTCCAGAGAAAATCATCTTGACGGTGGCGATCGGGGGCGATAAAAGCGGTGGTGAGGAGGTAGAGACTACTTAATCCCACCACGACCGCTAGGATATAGGGCAACATTTGCGATTCTCCTTTGACATTTCCTTTTTTATTGTGCGTTATTTGGGGTCGATCGAGTCTATTTTTTGATTAATTTGGGAAATTATCGAGTCAGATCGTCTTTACCTGTGTTTATGAATAGCCATAGTTAATATTAGGAAATTCTGGGTTTATCCTCTGCTGCTTGTGCTGATCAGATTAAACAAGCTTTCGGATCAAATGATTAAGTTTTGGTCTTTAACAAGCAAAGTAAAATTAGCAACCCTTGATCAACCCACAGACAAACTGTTATCTTTAGTAATTAGTGCCGATGGTAAATATTTAATTATTGGTAGTGCTGACAAAACTGTAAAAATCTGGCAAAATGGGCAATAGAACGTAGGTTGGGTTGAAGCATGAAACCCAACGCCCGCATAGTTTACACTACCGCTAACCCATCCTACAAATAATTGTGCCTCCCTACTTAGTGCTGACAAAACTGTAAAAATTTGGCAAAATGGGCAATAGTAACACCTCAAGAAACTTATGCCGACAATATTTTATTGGGGAGAAGATGAATTTGCTATTAACCAAGCGGTGAAAAATCTGCAAGCAAAACTTCTCGATCCCCATTGGATACAGTTTAATTATGATAAAATTAATGGCGATCGCAATGAGGCAATTATCGAGGCCCTCAATCAAGCGATGACTCCAGTTTTCGGCATGGGAAATCGTTTAGTTTGGTTAGCCGATACGGTTATTTGTCAACAATGTTCCGAGGATATTTTCCAGGAATTACAGCGCACTTTGCCCAATTTACCCGAAAATTCCTATCTGTTATTAACCAGTGCCAAAAAACCCGACTCCCGCTTAAAATCGAGCAAGTTTATCCAAAATCAGGCAGAGGTTAAAGAATTTGAACTAATTCCGCCTTGGAAAGTCGAGGAAATTGCCCAAAGAGTTAGGGAAATTGCCAAAGAAGTGGGAGTAAAATTAACTCCCGATGCGATCGAACTCTTAGCTGAATCAGTGGGAAATAACAGCCGCTTGCTGTGGATGGAGTTAGAAAAACTGCGTTTATTTAAAAATAATTCGGCGGGAACTATTGACAAAAAGGACATTTTAAGCTTAGTCAATGCCAGCAATCAAAGCAGCCTACAGTTAGCCAGTGCTATTTTAAAACGGGAGACAGGCAAGGCCCTCGAATTAGTCAATGAATTATTAAATCGTAACGAGAACCCCTTGGCTATCACCGCCACCCTAGGGGGTCAATTTCGCACTTGGGCAATAGTAAAATTAAAAATTGAAGAAGGAGAAAAAGACGAGAAAAATATCGCCGCTGCCGCCGAAATTGCCAATCCCAAGCGACTATATTTCATTCGCAAAGAGATACAATCCTTTTCTTCTAAGCAACTTCTCGCCACCTTGCCCATACTTCTCGAATTAGAATATCGTCTCAAACGGGGTGCAGAACCTTTGGCAACTTTGCAAACAAAAATTATCGAACTTTGTTGTTTATTGGTCAGTTAAGTAGGGAGGCACAATTATTTGTAGGATGGGTTAGCGGTAGCGTAAGTAGTCGTGCAAAATTAATTTCCTAGTGAAGATAGGCAAGAGGCAAGAGGCAAGAGGCAAGAGCGGGGTTAGATATGTGTAATTAATTTTGCTTAGGTACTTAACATAATCGGGCGTTGGGTTTCATGCTTCAACCCAACCTACGTTCATCTTGGCAAACAAAAATTATCGAACTTTGTTGTTTATTGGTGACTTAATACTCTTCCTTGCTGTTCAGAAATCCTCTAGAATAAGATTCTATAGACTTCTCAAGAACCACAATGACCGATGATGCCATCCCTAGTCTAAATTTAGCCATCGCTAGTTTAGCCACGAGTAATAATTTCGCCCGTTGGGTGACGAAAGCACCCCTACCGGGGGGATATGTGCATCATGACTGTGAATGGACCGAGAGTCTAACCACGGAATGGATGGCATGGCAGGAAATGTTCTGTCTGCAAAAAATGCCGAGCTTGCCGATGTTAGAGCAATTAGAAGCAAATTATCGACCTAAACTGACTCTTTCGGGAGAAGGCGGCAGTTATGGCGGTCGATTAATGCAGAAACTAGGTATTAGTCTCTGGCAATGGTTATTTCAAGCATCAATTGGTCAAAGTTTCGCCCAAAGTCAGGGAATCGCCCTCGGCAAAAATCAGCCCCTGCGAATTCGCTTGGAATGTCGCAACCCCTATTTAATTCTGCTGCCTTGGGAAATTATGCAGCAAGCAGGTAAACAGGCTATATCTCTGCATCCGAATATACTCTTTAGCCGCACCACCAGCGATGTGGAACCATTGCCACCCATAAAACTGACTAATAGTCTCAATATTCTCTTAGTTATCGGCGAAAAACAGATTAAACCCACCGCTAGTTCCCTCAACCTCACCGCCATTAATACCGGTGGAGAAACGAATCCCGACCAGGCACTGGAATCCGAGGCCGCCAATCTCATCCGGGCCATCTCCCCTGGGGGCAGTAGTTCCCTCCAGAATTGGGGAGTGAAAGTCAAAGTCGATACCTTAATTCGACCGGGGTCCGAAGAACTGACCAAGGACTTGGATACGGGTAAATATCAAGCTTTTTTCTACGCCGGTCACGGAATCGCCGCCCCCAATGGTGGTTCCTTATTTCTGCGGCTGGGGGAACAGCTAAATGGGACGGAGTTAGCCCAAGCTTTGGTGAGAAATCAGGTTATTTTAACGGTTTTTAATGCCTGTTGGGGGGCTTATCCCGCTAAATCGGGTCAGGAGATGATTCCCCGCAGCAGTCTGGCGGAAGTCTTGATTCACCATGGCGTTCCCGCAGTTTTGGCCATGCGAGATGCGATCGCCGATCAAGAGGCCTTGAGTTTTATCGAAGTTTTTACCCGCAGCCTCCTCGGTTTCAAAGACAAAGAAGCGCAGATGTCCAAGTTGTTTCCCAGTCCAAGAGTCCCTATTGATGAGGCCGTTCGTATCGCTAGGCAGCAATTATTAACCCTCTACAAATACAATCAACCCGCTTGGACTTTGCCGATTCTCTATATGCACCCAGAATTCGACGGGCAATTGCTGCAAACCCTTGATGAGACTCAATCACCGACGGTTATGCCCAATATCTCCGGAACCATGCCCGCCGCTTTCTTATACTATCTCGATCGTCCCGAAAGAAAATGGTCAATCCGTGGTGGTGGCATGAATATAGGACGGGACATGGAAAATGATCTACAGATTGCTGAAAAATGGGTTAGTAAAAACCATTGTCGGATAATTTGCCGTAAAAATGCCGATTATCCAGACTATCAATACTTTCTCGAAGATTTCTCCCGTTTTGGTACTTTTATCTATCAAGATGGCCACTGGAAACAGGTTCATAACCAAGAAGTTCCCCTAGAGTCCGGTTTACAGATTCGCTTCGGCAGTTGCCAAGGCCAAATCCTCGCATTTGTGGTCGAATAATTAGGGTTGGCTAAAAAAGTGGCTCTTCTCGACTTTGTGTGATAATTTTGGCTTATGGAAAGCAAAATGCTTACCGGACAAGACTTTTAAGACTATTTTGCGGAAGAAACTATTAGTATAGATTTCGTTTCCACACAGAAACCAGAAGAGCCAAAAAGTTTGTCCTGGGAATCATGAATTATGAATTATGAATTATGAATTGGGGAGGTGGGGTGATGGGGGAGTGGGAATTATGAATTATGAATTATGAATTGGGGAGGTGGGGAAGTGGGGAAATTGAACTAAAACCCTAAAACCCCAAAACCCCAAAACCTGACTCCTGCCTTCGTTAACTAAGTTTTTGCTTCCTCTTTCAGAGAATAAATTGGTTTAAACCAACCTTTGCGCCAGAAGTAGAAAATCAAGCCCCCCGCTACGGCTAACATGACTAACCAGACAAGGAAATAACTCCATTCTCCTTTCAATTCTGGCATATTCTCGAAGTTCATGCCATAGACACCAACGATAAAAGTTAAGGGAATAAAAATCGTCGAAATTACGGTTAAAAACTTCATAATTTCGTTTAATTTATTGCCCATAGTGGACATATAAACATCCATTAAACTCGCCGCTAATTCTCGATAAGCTTCGATAATTTCCAGAATTTGAATGACGTGATCGTAGGAATCCCGAAAATAAATTTGTACTTCATCACTGACTATACCATGATGGTCACGCATCAGTAAATGTAGGACATTTCGCATCGGCCAAATTAAGCGCCGCAGTGCCAATAATTCCCGACGGACATCATAGATTTCCTGCATTGTATCTCGATCGGGATCACTAATGATCATATCTTCCAAGGCTTCAATCCGATCTTCGTAGTGTTCTACCACGGGAAAATAACCATCGATAATCGTGTCTAATAATAAATAGGTTAAATAATCCGCCCCCGATTTCCGTACTCGTCCCTGGGAAGTGCGAATTCGATCTCTGACTATCTCAAAACAGTCCTGTAACTCCTCCTCTTGAAAACTTAAAAGATAGCGTTTTCCCAAGACAAAACTCACCTGTTCTGTATCAAAACCGCTTTCATCTTCTTTCAGTCGCACCATCTGAGAAATCACTAACAATTGATTGTTATAATCTTCTAACTTGGGACGCTGCGGCACATTAACCACATCTTCTAATAACAAAGGATGCAGATTAAAAATTTCCCCCACTTGTTTTAAAACCGTCTCACTCCCTAACCCTTGAATATCCATCCAAGACACGGTATTTGTGCCAATATAGGGGGCGCAAGCATTGGGAGTAATATCCACCTTGCGAATGGCGTTATCTTCATCGTAGTCGATTAAAATAATCCGCGAGGGTTTGGCATCTGGTTCGATAATTAATGTCCCCGGTTCACTACCCGGTTCATCATAAAAATAATCGAAGTAGTCTTCTTCCTCGTCTCCATCGGTATCGGGACGGTGGTTAACGAATATATCTGGTTGTAGTTGGGTCATAAGCTTACAACAATCTGGCTAGTTTGGGCAATAAGAAAACAGAAAAGTTAAAAAATTTAATTTGCCTAAAGTTACTATCTATCGCCATGAGATTACATTGACATACTCCCACCGTCAAGCTACGCTGTGACGGGGGATTCTTTCCACATCGCTGTTAGAAATTCCTTGTTCAACGAGACAACTTAGATTCTCAATGTCTCCACTGAAAACCCAGAGGTCGGACTCTCCCAAGGCGTTTGGGTCGGTTTCTGTTTGCCCAACAGTACCGTTGAGATGATTTCCCAAATATTGCAACCCTTTTTTAAGAATGTTGATTGCTGCATT
>VYKR01000026.1_pt1 | contig 35453 bp, 45 predicted proteins | sample 5109561 | NCBI WGS metagenome assembly VYKR01 (sample SAMN12291799, study PRJNA351875) | freshwater metagenome | isolation source: freshwater lake | place: USA: Michigan, Ford Lake | collected 2015-08-15
AAGGACGTGCGCGAGAAGATGGCCGACCTGGCGCGTATGGAGTCGGTGCTGTCCGAACTCGTGTGTGCCTGCCACCTGCGGCAGGGAAATGTTTCTTGCCCGTTGATTGCGTCGCTACAAGGTGGCGCAAGCCTGGCTATGCCTTAGCGTGCTTTATTTTCCGTTTTCTGAGGCGACCCCTAATAGTCGTTGCATCGGGAGATGCAGAGGCGCGCACAGGCGCCTTTGATAATTCGGATATCTAACGATACCACCGAATATCATATGGTATCAGATGGTACCATCAAGTACCCTCACTCCACGATTTCTCCAGTGCCGCCAAGGCAAGCTCGAGCACTTCGCCCAGCGGCATATCCCGCTCTACCGAGATCTCCATCAGGCGCTTCTTCGTCGCGAAGGTAGTCTTGATGTTGATCTGTTCACTGCGGCCGGTGACCTTGCGCCGGCTGGGGAGCTGCTCCTTTTCCTGGGCCGGTGCTGCCGGCGTCGGCACCGGCGCGGCCGGCTTCGGTGCCTGGCGGCTCGGGAAACCGTGCTGCGCTGCTACCTCCTCCACCACGTCTCTGTGTTCCGGTTTGGCCTTTGGTGGCGCCGGCGCGAAGTCGCCCAGGTCGCCGAACGGGTTCACGCGCTCGTTCATGCCTGTACCTCCTGTGCCTTCTGCTGGGCGCCGCGCAGGGCCGCAATGACCTCCCGCGCGAAGTCTTCGGCATTCGCTACCGCTTTGTCAACGTTCGCCACCTCGGTCGGGTTGAGCCCGGCCAGGGGCTGGCGGAATGAAAACATCGCCCGGAAGGCTTCCCGCTCGTTCAGCTCGGTATTGAAGACCGGCACGCCGGCGGCGACTAGGCCTTTCTCGATGTGCGCCAGGGTGCGCGTGCGGATCGCCGAGTTCGTTCGGGTGAGCAGGACTGAGTACGGTAGGCGGTAGCCGGGCACCCGGCGCTGCACCATCTTCTCCTGTTGCTGGATCACCCGGAACGCGCGGCCGGCCTGTTCGGCGTCGAGCTGGCTGCCCTGGGTGGGCACGATCACGAAATCCGCCTGGCTGACGGCCATGACCACGATTTTCGATGCGGTCCCTTCCAGGTCAACGATGACGAACGGCGTGCGGCTGGCAGCGTCCTCGATGCGCTCGATGATGTTCTCCTCGTCGGCATCCGCCACAACGTGAAGGCGCTCAGGCTTGGCGCCGCCCTTCGCCCAGCTCTCGATTGGGCGATTCGGGTCGGCGTCGATCACGGTAACGTCGGCGCTGCGGGCCAGCTGCTCGGCCAGGACGAGGGATGAGGTGGTCTTTCCTGCCCCGCCCTTCGGCGAGACGAACACGATAGTAGGCATGGATACCCCTGAGTAGACGGTAGTACCAGATGGTAGCAGTGAACACTGGCGAACGCTAGTGAACAAAGTATCTTATGGTACTACTGGGTATAGGTAGCCGATGGTACTACCAGATACTCAGGGGTTCGTGCGGATGCCTTCTTGTTCGGCTACATCCTGGGTGATCACGATTTGCACGCGCGCACCGAGCCGCTGAATGATCTCATCCAAGAGGACGCCAACGGGCAAAGTAGCGATGTCAGCCCTCGCCTCGAAGCTCTCTTGCAGCCGGGCCACACACTCGGCATTGATCGATCTTCCATTGCTCTCGGCGGCCGCGTCGACGCGCGCCTTGAGGTCTGAAGGCATGCGTAAACCGAAGGGGGTAATGTCTCTACTCATAACTACACAGTGTAGTTAAAATTCCTTGACCGCAATAGCTACACCGTGTAATCATAGGTCTTCGATCTTGGCATTTCTCAACGTCATGCCAGTAGCAAAAGAGTAAATAAATTGGAGATGCAGTAATGGATGGCGCTCGAAAAATCACCCCCCTGCAGGTTCGCTGCCCGCCCGAGTTGCGCGAGTGGTTGAAGGCCCAGGCGGCGCTGAACCATCGTTCCCTGAACAGTGAGATTGTCGCGAGACTTGAGCTCTCCCGGACGCTCGCATCCGCTGGCCAGCCGGCCAACTGATCTCCCATCAACAACTGACCCACAGGGTCGCCGCGTCGACGGCGAAGGAGTCTTTACGTGTAAACGAATGCTGAAATGACGAAGGGCCAGCGTGCAGGCTGGCCCTTCTGAATTTCTTTACAACTGTGCCCGGCAGAACCGGGAGTTGCTGCAGGCGCGAAGGGTGAGAGCTTCGTACCTGCGGTGTGGACAAGTGCGTCTTTTGAGGAGCAACACATGCACGAAACGAAGGTTAACACAGAAAATGCCGATGTGACATCGTCGGCCGCAAAAAATGTTCTGTCGCCGCTCGAGCAGGATTACAGCCTGTTCGGTGATAGCGACATCGAGCGCGCAGCGTCTGGCACTCGTGGGCTCTTGAAGAGCTTGAACCGGATGCACCAGGTAGCTGCTGGCCTGGGCGTGGTGCTGCGCATCGTCGTCGGCAATGCGGTGCTGGAAGACGAGTTCGACCCGACGGCGCCAGGAAGTGCGGCGCCGCTCAGCAAGGCTTCCGTGAGCATGCTGACCGCGATGGCTGCAACGCTGTGCGAAGAGATGCGCGACAAGATGGAACAGCGAGCCGAGACCTACCGCGCCGAGGTGAAATCGTGAGCCGCGTGAACGATACCGGCATCGATTTCGATGCGCAGCAGGCACGAGCAGAGCCATTTCATGTGCCGTTTTCATGGCTTCATGGACACAGCCACGACTTCCAGGCTGGGTTTATCGAGACTGTCGCCGATATGTGCGCCGGTGTGCAGACGTGCCTGCAGCTGATCCACTCTACCGACCTGGCTCTTCATGCTCGGTCGATGGGCGATGACGAGGCGATTCCTGTCTTGAGCACCAATGACCGGGAGCGGCTGTTGCGGCTTGCTACCGCAGTTTCCGGGACGCTGGCGGATGCTGCGCATGAACACATCGAGTGCATCATCGAAAAGGCCCGCAAAGCGCGCCAAGGCGGTGCGGCATGAGTTGGTTCTTCAACCCCAATGACTGGTTCGGCCGCCATCCGCGCGTGTGCCTGGTGCTGATTGTGGTGCTGATCGGCCTGATCGGGGAGCTGTAATGGACCGGGCCATGGAAAGCTCGACCTCCGTCGCCGATGAAAAGATCGCCTGGCTCGCGCGGGTATGGCGCCAGGCCGACCGGGACGCGATTGCCGACAAGGACAGCGTTGCGAAGCAGCGCGCGGAATACTGGGCCCGGCAGCTGCTGCGCCAGGCGGTCGACGCGGCGGCGCCACACCCATGATCGAATGCCGCACTGGCGGGAATTTATTTGCACCGGAATGCATTAAAAATGCACCGGAACCGCCGATTCTGCAACCACGCCCCCTTCGATCGCTCATGCTGAAAGGAGGGGAAAACAACTGGGAGCAGGCATGCAAGCATCGAGAAAAGGGCGCCACCGTGGCGAGTCACGGTCAAGCACCTTCAGGGTGGGCGGAGTGGGTGGGGTGGCACTCCCCCCCGAAGGGGCGAACGACTTCCGCAGGAAGTGTAGTGAGTACACCGGGCCCGCCCGGTGGCGCCTGCCCCGGCCTGCGCCGGCGGCGATCGCGCGGAGGCTGCCATGAACTACTGCATCCTGCGCGCCGAAAAGCTGACGTCGTTCGGCTCGATCGTCGGGTCGGCCAAGCACACGTTCCGGGAGATCCTGACGCCGAACGCGGACCCGTCCCGCACCCACCTGAACAAGACCATCGGCGCCCAGGACGCGGCGGCCGTGCGCGCGGCGATCGAGGCCAGGCTGCCGGAAAAGCGGCGCAAGGACGCGGTGCTGTGCATCGAGTACCTGATCACCGCCAGTCCGGAATGGTTCAAAGCGACGACGTCGAAGACGCAGGCGGCCTACTTCAACGCCGCGCTGCGGTGGCTGAAGGAGCGGCACGGCAAGGACAACGTCGTGTGTGTAAACGCGCAGTACGACGAGACCTCGCCGCACCTGGTGGCCTACGTCGTGCCGCTGACAAAGGACGGCCGGCTGTCGGCGAAGGACTTCTTGGGCGGGCGGAAGGTGCTGAGCGAGATGCAAACCGACTTCGCGGAGAAGATCGGCAAGCCGGTCGGCCTGCAGCGCGGCGTGGAAGGCTCGAAAGCGACACACACGACGGCCAAGCAGTACGCCGCGGCGCTCAACAAAAATCTGGCGCTGGCGCCGCCCCCGCCGCCGGCGCCCAGCTTCACCGACCGGCTCACTGGCAAGGCCAAGCTGGCGGAGGAGGAACACGCGGCTGCACAGGCCCGGCATGCTGCCCTGGTGCAGCGCGCGGCGAACGTGGCCGAGGTCAGCCGGCGCGCCCGCATCCAGCAGGCGGCCGCGCTCGAGCAGCTGCGCAAGGACGTCGAGGCGGGGAAGCGGCACGAGGCCGAGGCAGCGCGCCTGCGGGAGGAGAACCGGCGCCTGGAGCGCGAGCTGCAGGAGCAGCGCACGTTCTTCCAGCGGCAGATCGACGACCTCAAGGTAAGACTGGCCAAGGCGCTCGACCAGGTGAAGGGGCTGCTGGTAAGGGTCGGACTTCTGACCAGGCAGAAGGACGAGGCCGAGGCCGATGCAGATGAGTTGAGAGCGATAATATATCCGCCCGAGAGGACCACTGGCAGGGCTCCTGGGCAGCACTGATTAACCTTGGCGGGGTAAGGAAAACATGGAAATTGATATCGAAGCTTTAATTGCGGCCAAGCGAGAAGAGCGGGAAAAAAAGATCCAGGCGCAGAACGATAACGAGCTAGAGCGGCGCGCGCGGCGCATAGAGCGACAAAAAGAAAGAGCGGAATATGAAGATCAAAGGCTTCGCGAACATGCGGTCTTTATCGCCGACCGCTTGGCCGAATATTCGCCAGAACTGCTGGAGGACTGGTTCATTTTGGACCACTGGACGGTTGAAGAGGCGCTGATCCTCCTCGCCGGATTTTCTCCTAAACATATCCCTCTGGATGAAGATGGGCGGGTGAACATCCCACTGTATTTCGATGAGGATCCTTGGGCCGATGGTGGAGCCATTCTGCACAAAGAGGTAGCAGGAAAGCGGGTCATGCTCTCTCGCATTCGGCGACTCGATGGCTTGGATCTGTTTGGGAAATTTACCTTCCAGATTCTAGGGGTATCGCGCATCGCATCGATCTCTGCGGACTTGTCGTTCTTGCATAACTCGTTGCTTCGAATATGGAAAAGCGGGTCGCATACAGAATCTCGCTACCCTCCAAAGTATTTCATCGACTGGGCCGTCAGCAAGAAAGTCCCAGTTCGGTGGCTGGATTGGGCGAAGGCGGAAGGCTATTACGGCGAGCGCCCAAAGGAGGGGGGCGTGCAGGACATGGGTAACGGCAAGGACGTCTCGCCGAAGTCCGAAGCCGCGTACCTGAACATCATCGGCGCCTTGGGCGAGCTGTACTGGAGCGCCGCCCACCCTGGCCAGGAGTATTCGCAGGCCGCGCTGCTCGCTGCGCTCAAGCCGTACGAGGGATTTGCCGGCATGAGCGAGCGGAACCTGAAGGACAAGCTGACCAAGGCAATCAGGGCAATCAAGTCGTAGCACACAGGCGCCGGCCAGCAGCCGCCGGCGCGCTTCCCATCTGCATCACCCGCCCGGCACCGCGCCGGCATCAATAGCAGCTCATAGCGCCGCCGACAACTCCAGTGGGTATCAACAGTCCACCGCGCCGTTTTGTACGCGTGGCGGGGCGTTTGCGCGCTCGGGAAGGGCTGTCGACCAGCCAGCCTGCACCTGACCCTCCTCCCGGCTCGATTCGCTCACCCCGGCAGTGCAATTGCACTCGATTCCGGGGCAATTGCATTTTCTGAAGAAAGCGGACACATCAGTATCGCCCTGTCGAACAAACACGAACAGGAGCAATGCAAAATGAACAAGGCCACCCTTCCAGAAACCGGGCTCCTCCGCCTCCGGCAGATCATCGGCGATCCGAATGCCACTCCGCCTGTGCCAGCGCTGATTCCAGTGGGTCGCACCACCTGGTATCACGGTGTGAAATCGGGCCGCTTCCCGGCGCCCGTCAACATGGGAGTTCGCACCCTGCTGTGGCGTGCCGAGGACATCCGCGCTCTCATCGAAAAGGCGTAAGCACGCCATGCAAAAACCCAAGACCAAAACCAGGCGGTTCACGCCGGCCAGGCATGGGCTCGACCAACCACCGCAGCGCTTCTTCGGCCGCCTCACCCTGAAACACATCTATGGCGAATGGTGGGCGAGCGCGCGCGACGGCTTCTTCACCGTGCGCTGGGGGCGCTTCTTCGCCTACCTCCATCAGTTCGACGCCGAGAGCCGGGCCGCACTGCTGCAGGCCTGCGCCGCCGGCGAGGCATCCCGCGACTATCCGCATGTGCCAGCCCCCGAGGAGGACCAGCATGCGTGATTTCGGCAAGGTGCACACCTCCTTCTGGACGAGCGCCACCATGCGCGACATGTCGGAAGACGGGCGGAACCTGGCCCTCTACCTCTTGACGTCGCCACATGGAACGATCGCCGGGGTGTTCAGGCTTCCCGATGGCTATGCCTGTGACGATCTCCAGTGGGACGCCCCGCGGGTGCAGGGCGCATTCGCGGAGCTGCAGCGGCATGGATTCGCTCGCCGTTGTGATGCCACGAAGTGGGTCTGGATCATCAACCACTTCGAATGGAACCCGCTGGAAAACCCGAACCAGAAGAAGGCGGCCACCAAGGTGGCGAACATGATCCCCGGCACGTGCACATGGGTCAGCGAGTTCTTCGCAGCATGCGGATCGCTTTTCCGACTTGAAGGCGCACAGCAACGAAACCCTTCCGGAACGGTTCCGCAAACCCTTCCAGAACCGTTTCCGAATCAGGAGCAGGAGCAGGAGCAGGAAGCAACTACTACTTCGGCACCTGACCCGCAAATCGACCAGCCTCACCCATCGAGCGACCAGCCTGCGGCGCCGCCGGCTCACGCCAGCGATGTGCTCGTGTGCCCTGTTGGAAGTCTCGTCGACATGTACCACGAGTGCATGCCGATGAACCCTCAGGTCAAGGTGCTGAACGACGCCAGGAAGAAAGCAATCCGGGCCCGCTGGAAAGAAGCTGCACTGCTGCAGGCGAAACCATTCGGCTACAGCACCAGGGCTGAGGGCCTGGCTGCATGGCGGGTGTTCTTCACCGTTTGCGCGGAATCCGCCTTCCTGACCGGCCGCGCGCCATCGGCACCGGGCAAGCCGCCCTTCGTCGCCGACATCGATTTCATTTTCTCGCCCAGCGGCTTCGCCAAGACGCTGGAAAACAAATACCACAGGGACGCTGCATGAACACGATCACAGGACAATTTGAGGCGCGCATGGTCGCGCTCGAGCAGGAGCAGTCGGTGCTGGGCGCACTGATGCGCAACAACGACGCCGTCGACGCGATCGGCGATCTGAAGGCCGAGCACTTCTACTCCGGCACCCACCGGGCCATCTTCAAGGCCATCATGCAGCTGCTGACGGCGAACCAGCCGGCCGACGTCATCACCATCTACGACAAGCTGCAGGGCCAGGGCTTCGAGTCCGCCGATCTGCAATACCTGAACGCCATTGCGCAGAGCACGCCGTCGGCCGCCAATATTCGCCGGTACGTGTCGATCGTGCGCGATCGGGCTATCAAGCGCGGGCTGATCGAGATGGCGCAAGAGGCGATTGAGGAGGCGCAGCAATCCCCCAAGGATGCCGGCGATCTGGTGGACGAGTTCTCTACCCGCCTGGAGAAGCTCGCCCAGGCCGGCGGCCATGACGATCTCGAGCTGGCAGCGGATGGTCTGCTCGCGCACGTGGCCCTGATCGATCAGATGTACCACGGTGCCGATTCGACGGCGACTTCCACCGGCCTGGCCGACCTTGACCGCGCCTTGAACGGCGGCCTGCGTCCGGGCTGGCTCGTAGTGCTGGCGGCGCGGCCGAAGATGGGCAAGACCGCACTCGCACTGAACATCGCCAACCATGTGGCCAAAACCGGCGTGGTGAAAGTGCTGTCGCTGGAGATGTCGAAGCGGGAGCTGCACAATCGGAACTTGGCAAGCTTGGGCAGCATTGAGCTGTCGCGGCTGGGTGAACCGAAGTTGATGACCCAGGAGGATTTCTCTCACCTCACGGACGCCATCAAAGACATCGGGCGCCTTCGCCTCTACCTGGACGACGACGCTGGCCTGAACCTGCTGCGCGTCGCGGCCAAGGCCAAGCAAGTGAAGCGCAAGGCCGGGCGGCTTGATCTGCTGGTCGTCGACTACCTGCAGCTGATGAACGGGCCTGGAGATAACCGCAACGCCCAGATCGAGACGATCACGCGTGGCCTCAAGAACCTGGCCAAGGATCTGGACTGCACCATCCTGCTGCTGTCGCAGCTGAACCGCAAGCTCGAAGACCGCCCCAACAAACGCCCGCAGCCGGCCGACCTGCGCGACTCCGGTTCGATCGAGCAGGACGCCGACGTCGTGGTCCTGCTGTACCGCGACGAGGTGTACAACTCCGACAGCTCTGACAAGGGCATCTGCGAGGCCAACGTGGCGCTGAACCGGCACGGCCCAACCAAGGTGGTGCCGCTGACCTACGTAGGCGAGTACGTCCGGTTCGAGAATGCGCCGCGCAACTGGCACCCGCCCGTACCCAAAACGCCGCCGGCGCCGCACCGGGGTGGTTTCTCCTGACCTGCCGCCGACGACCTGATTGAGACCACTTCGCGCACGCACGCGAGGGGCACGACAAAACCAAAACGACGATGACACTGAAAAGCACAAAAGAACGAATCGCCAACTGGGCGCGCTGGGCGCGCGGCGGCCCGGCCCGGCCGACTGGATCCAATACCGCGTTCATCTGCGATCGCATGCGCGCCGCAAAGCTGGGCGAGCTGCCGTCGGCACAGGCCGGTGTCGAACGCTTGGACGCCGCTGACGCCGCCCTGGTCGAACAGGCCTGGAAAGCATTGGCGCCGAAGCACCGCGAGCTGCTGCGCTGGCACCACGTGCGGAACGCCAACCCGGCGATGATCTGCCGGCGCATGGGGATCAAGCCGCGGCCGACCAGCATCTTCGACCTGGAACTGGCCCGCGCCGAAGCGGAGATTGCTCGGGTGCTGGCGTTGCAGCTCGACCGGGCACGGAACGCGGCGACCAGTCCGCACATGAGCACAAGGGCAGCGGCCTGATGCGGGTGCCTACTCGGACCAGTACGCGCGCGCGTGCGAAGACCTGGCTGAACGTTCCGCACGCGCGCACGCGAGGCGCTGGCGCCGCGCAGGCCGATTATCCGCCGGCATCGCGTGCACGCGCGAGGGAAGCGGGGGGCTGCGGCCTGGCGAATGCGAAAGGTATCGCGCCCGCGCGCGAGGGGAGGTGCCATGGGTAAGGCGATCTACCAGCAGCTGCTCGCCGGCCTGGCCGCGCTGGATGCGCCGGCGGACGCGAAACGCCAGTTCGAGGAAATGATCAGGCGCCGAGCCGCTCTCGATGGGTTGGCCACCATCGACCCGCAGGAGAGGGTGCAGTTCGCCCGCCATCTGCTCGACCTCAAGGAGTCGCGGCCTGTGATTCGGAATCGCATCATGGCCAGGTATGGAGTCGGGCGCAGTCAGGCATACGAGGTGATCGACCAGGCACTGCAACTGTCCGGTTTTTAGCCAAAAAACCGGACGCGGCGGACTTCTAATGGTGAGGTGGGCAAGCGATGCAGTTGCCCACCTCCTCAATCAAATGAAAGGTTAAAAATGCAAGTTGTTCACTTCCCTGAAGAGCTCCACGCCCGCGCCCCATCTGCCGTCGGCGTCCTGTATTTCGCGCCCACCCACGAGTGGGGAACGCTGTTCAACGTGATCGACGTCGTCCGGGCTGGCGAAACCGTGACCATTCGCCAGGCGACCCCGCAGGAGGTAGAGCGTGCGGAAAAGCGCGTCGTGCTGCACGAGATCAGCATGCAGTTGGGTGCGCACATCGGTTCGTTGCTGGATCATGAGCCACCGGAAGTGGCCGCTGCTCACTGCGCTAATTTGGCCGAGGTGATCAAGTCGGTTCCGATGCCGGAGCTGCCTGACGTAGTGCAGAACGATGCGGAGCCAGAAGCAGCCGCTACGCAGAATGCCCAGGGTGATGCGTTTGCCGCCTTGCCGCATCTCTATGCTGCCCTGCATTGCGCGCACGTCATCGGCGCCGAGGACGCGGTCGCCAGCCTGGACGCCGACATCAAATCCGTCCTCCGGGGCGAGATGGATGCCGATACCGCCCTCGCCATTGCCGCCGCACATTCGCTCGCCGCGGCCCAGTAACCGCCTGCTGAAAGGAATACACATGGGACTGCTTGACGGCTTCAAGGGGATGCTGGCCGACTACACCCCGAACCTGCTGCCGGAAGATCCGGACAAAAACGCGGCCGCGCGACAGGCTCTGCTGGCCGCCGGCGCCGCCATGATGTCGACCAAAGGCCAGAATTTCTTCGGCACCCTCGGCCAAGGCATGCTTGCCGGGGGCGAGACCTACCAGGGCGCGCTGGCGCAGCAGCAGCAGGATCGCCTTCGCAAGGCACAGCAGCAGCGCTGGGACCTTGAGAACGAGCAGAGCATGGCCGCGCTCGCACGCGACAAGGAAGCGGACGGCATCATTGCCAGCTTCGGTGCGCCTGGTACCGTAAGCGGAGCAGCCGGAGTACCGCCGACGTCTGGTGGTGCGCAGTCACCTGCAGGCCGGACGCCTGGTGCCCCTGGTGCCGGCGCCGCGCCAGCTGGTGGCTACAGCACTGCGTACAACGGCACGCCCTACTCGGGACCGGAAGGAGTGGAGGCAATGAATGCGTCCACTCGTGCGGGCATGACGGGGTACCAGCCCGAGAAGGTCAATCAGGTGATGGCACTTGCGCGGCAGGGCATGAGCGTAGATCAAGCCGCACAAATGGTGTTTGGCGGTGGCGCCGCGCCGGCTCCCCTGGGGTCGGAGGTGCTTGGCCCGCCGCCGCACCTCCCACGCATCGGCCAGCCACGCCGGCCGCCTGCAGTCGACAGCTCGCTCGAAGGTGCACCAGGTGCTGACGGTACCATGCCCTCCGCATTCACCCCCGGAGAGGCACCGCGCCGCCTGCCTTCGCTCGAAGGGGTGCCGATGAGCGATGGTGCGCAGTCGCCACGCCGCGCCGCGACCTCGCTGGAAGACGTGCCTAAAATCGGCGATCCGCCGCATGTGCGCGCGAACATTGGCTTGAAGGCGTACGAGCGGAACATGGGAATCGCCATGGACCTCATGCAGAAGGGGCACATCGATAAGGCAAAAGCGTACTTCGACGCGGCGAAGAAGCTCGAGCCGAAGGTGAAGGAAATTCGCGAGATGACGACCACCGACGGCAGGACCGTGGTGGCGAACATTTTCGAGGACGGCCGCCCGCCGCAAGAGATCGAAGGCTATGCGCCGCAGGGGCCGAAGCTGACCTATCAGGACATCGGGCATGAGACGATTGGCCTCGACCCACAAGGAAAGGTGGTGGTCAGGTTCAAGAATGGCGAGCGCCCTGGTGCACGATCAAATAGCGGCGCCGGTACTGGTGCAGGATCGCTGCCATTCAGCGCTGACGCGATCGATGCCGCCGCCGCGCGTTACAACTTCGACGGCACTCTTCCACCCATGGGCATGGGAAAAGCTGGCGTGCAGGTGCGAGCAGCAATTATGAACAGGGCAGCCGAACTTGCTGCAGGAGTGGCCCCTACGCAGCAGCGTCGTGACCAGCTGGAGAACAAGGGCGACACCGCCGCGGTCATTGCGGCGCGGCGATCGTTCGGGACCGGCAAGGACGGCCAGGCGGTGCAGTCGGCAAACACGGCGCTGAACCACCTAGTCACGATCCGGGAGCTGGCGGAGGCGCAGAAGAGCGGCGACATGCGGGCTTTCAACAAGGCGGCACGTGCGCTCGGCGCCCAGTTCGGCCAGGCCGAGCCGACGAACCTGAGCGCCGCCTTGGTGATGGTGGCGCCGGAAATCTCGAAGGCTGTGATCGGCGCCGGCGGCACTGGCCACGAACGCGACCAGGCACAGCAGGCGCTGAACCCGAACGGCTCACCTGACCAGATCATTGGCGCGACGCGAACGATGGAAGAGTTGTTCGGGGGGCGCCTGACCGAAGCGAAGCGGACGTACGTGCGCACCACCAAGCTGAGCGACTTCGACGAGACCATGCTGTCGCCGGCCGCACGTGCCGTGCTGGCGAAGCAAGAGAAGCACGGCGCTCCGCCAACTGCCCCCGGCGCCTCACCAGGAGCCGGCCGTGTCATGTCGCTGGCCGACATTGCCGAGACGGCGCGCAAGAGCGGCCGGTCGACGAAAGAAGTAACGGCAGCGGCCCGCGCGAAGGGCTTCAAAATCCAGGGAGACAAGTGATGCCAGGACGTGATTATTCCGCCGATCTGTTCGGCGACGAGCCAGCACCGAAGGGGCCGCGCGACTTCAGCAAGGACCTGTTCGGCGATGCGCCGGCAAAGCCGCAGCCGAGGCAGGTCACCGCTGCCGACCGCGTGCGCGCGGCCGCCGCCGGCGTAAACAAGGGCTTCTTCAGCGACCTTGTCGGGCTCCCAGTCGATACCGTGACGAACGTGCTCGACCTGGCCAAGGCCGGCGTCGGCTTCGCCTACAACGAAGGCAGGCAGCTGGCCACCGGCAAGCCGAGCGCAGCGCCGGAGTGGAGCGAACCCTTCGACCGCTCGAAGGTGGTGGGCTCGTCGGAATGGATCGCCGCCAAGATCAATGCCGGCGGCCTGGGCGCAGCGATCAACAACCCGAACCCTCAGGACGCGGCATCGCGCATCCTGCACACGAGCGGGCGCTTTGCCGGCGCATCGGTCGTGCCGAGCTCGCGGGTGGCGATGAGCGGTAAGACGCAGCTCGCAAACGCTGGTATGGGCGCTGCCTCGGGCCTGGCCAGCGGCTCGGTCGCCGAAGTGGCGCCAGAGTGGGCCGGGGTAGCCGGGATGCTGCCGACGGTTGGTGTTGCCGGCGCCGCGGCGGCAACCAAGCGCGTGGTGCGCGGTGGCGAAGCGGGCCGCCAGAAAATGGCGCAGCGCATGCAGGACCTGAAGGCCGGTGGCATCGAAGCACCTTCGGTCGGCCTGGCCAGCGGGAACCGCGTCATCATGGGCCTGGAAAACCTGCTCGCACAAACGCCGTTCTCGTCTGGTCTGTACGAAAGGGCCGGGCAGGCAAACATCGCCGGCATGCGGGCGAAAACCGACGCGCTGCGCGATTCGATCTCCACCGAGTTCGGCCCGGTGGTCGCCGGCGACGCGATCCAGTCGGCACTGAAGGACGGCTTCCGGGGGCGCGTCAATGCGACCTCCCGAGTGCTGAACGACCAGGTATCCAACAGTGTCGGCCCAGGCTTCTATACCTTCCCGCAGAATGCCCTCGATGTCGGGCGCAGCATGAGCGCGATCAATCCGGCGGCGCCGGCCACGTCCGCAGCCTTGCGGAACGGCCGCATTTCCGGGATTGCCGACGACCTGGCGCGCGACGTGATGGGCACGCCGATACCGGGCAACCCCCTGATGAACTCGCGCACGCGTTACCAGCGTGCCGACGGCGAGATCCTGGACACGCCACCGGGCATCCCGTTCTCGACGCTCAAGAACCTGCGAACCAGTATCGGCGAGGAAGCCGGATCGTCGGCCATCATCGGCACGCCCGAGGGGGCACAGTTCAAGCGGCTGTACGGAGCGATGTCCCAGGATATGCGCCAAGCCGCCGCCACCGCCGATCGACAGCGCGCCGGTGTCAGCGTGGGGCCGCTCTCCCTGCCGCAGCTGCCGGCATCGCGTGCGCTGGATCGAGCAAACAAGTTCTACAGCCGGGCGGCCACGCGCGCCGAGGAGCTGAACGGGATCGCCAATCGCAGCACCCCGGAGGGCGCATATGGTGCGGTGGCCAGCTCGCTGAACAGCGGCCCGACCCTGTACTCGAAGCTGCGCGGCGCGGTCGACCCGGCCACCAGGCAGAAGCTCGTGGCCACGATCATCGACGATATGGGGATGGCCAAGCCTGGCCAGCAAGGCGTCGACGGCGACGTCTGGTCCCCGCGCACGTTCCTGACCAACTACTCGAAGCTGCACCAGAACGGCGGCGGCAAGGAGCTGTTCAAGCGGCTGCCAGGCGGCGAGAAGCATGCGCAGGAATTGGCCAGCATCGCGAAGACGGCTGACATGCTGGGGGATGCGTCGAAGATCTGGGCGAACCCGTCGGGGACGGCGCCGGCCATAACCGCACGCGGCACGTTCTACACGTTGACGGCGGGGGCATTCTTCCAGCCCTTGCTGGCCGCGACCACCGCCGGCGGGTTGGTAGGCGCTCACCAACTTTCTCAGCGTCTGCTGCTCAACCCGAAGTTCACGCGCTGGTTGGTGCAGGCCGAGGGCGTCAAGCCGGCACAGGTACGAGCCCACGCCCAGCGCCTGATCGCGACGGCCAATATCACCCGCGATGAGCAGTTCAAGCGGGACGCGGCCGAGTACCTGCGCCTAGTTGAACAGGGCGAGCAGGAGTAGCGCGAAGGCGACGCTGAAACAGGCTAAGGTGCCGCCGCTCAGGCCGATCCCCAGGACGGTGAACTTGATGTCCTCGAGCTCACCGTCGGCGGAGTTGTCATAGAGCGGTGTGCTAGGCGCTGGCCGATTGTCGTATTCCGGAAGTTTCATAAATGATCTCCTTTTGTAAACATTACCACATGACAACAGCACTATGACTGATAAGAAAACCACCAAGGCCCGCACTGCGGCGCCCGGCGAGGCCAAGTCCCCAGGGCGGCCCAGCAAGTACCGCGAAGAGTTCCCCGAGCAGGCGCGCAAGCTGTGCCTTCTGGGAGCGACCGACGCCGAGCTGGCCGATTTCTTCGAGGTGAACGAGGACACGATCCACGAATGGAAGAAGGTCCACACCGAATTTTCCGAGTCCGTAAAAAGGGGCAAGCTCCAGGCCGACGCCGACGTGGCCGATCGCCTGTATCAGCGCGCCCTCGGGTATGAGCACGACGACGTCCATGTGTCGAATTACCAGGGCGTGATCACCCTGACGCCGATCCGCAAGGTGCATGCGCCCGACACGACTGCCGCCATTTTCTGGCTGAAGAACCGCCAGGCCAAGCAGTGGCGCGAGAAGCAGGAGGTCGAGCACACCGGCAACCTGCTCGACTCGCTGCTGGCCGCCGTCGACGGCACCGGCTTGAAGGTCGTGCCATGAACGCCGGGGCAAAGCTGCAGGAGATGCTCGCCGACCCGATGTGGCGCATCAGCAACCTGTACAAGATCATCGTCAAGGGCAACGACGAGGACGAGGGCCTGGTCCTGCAGTTCAAGCCGAACCGGGCACAGCGCCGCTTCATCGAGCGCCTGCACCACCGCAACATCATCCTGAAGGCCCGGCAGCTCGGGTTCACGACGCTGATTGCCATCGTCTGGCTGGATCACGCCCTGTTCAACGCCAACAGCCGGTGCGGCATCATTGCGCACGATCGCGAGGCCGCGAAGGTGATCTTCCGGGACAAGGTGAAGTTCGCCTACGACAATCTGCCGGCCGAGCTGAAGGCGGCCATGCCGCTCAAGGCCGACAACGCCGACGAGCTCCTGTTCGCCCACAACAATTCGTCCGTGCGTGTGGCGACGTCCATGCGATCGGGCACCATCCACCGGTTGCACATATCCGAGTTCGGAAAAATCTGCGCCAAGTACCCGGACAAGGCGAAGGAAGTCGTGACCGGCTCCATCCCGGCTGTGCCGCTCAACGGCATCACGGTGATCGAGTCGACCGCCGAGGGCACGGACGGCGAGTTCCACGCGATGACGCAGCGGGCTATGGCCCTGCAGGAGCAGGACAAGGCGCTGAGCCCGAAGGACTGGCGCTTCCACTTCTTTCCTTGGTGGGGTGAGGAGCATTACCGCATGCCGGAAGGGTCGGCCGTCATCACCGACAAGGATCGTGACTACTTCGCCGAGATTGAAGGCAAGATGCAGACCACGCTCGATATCGAGCAGCAGAACTGGTACGTGGCCACGCGAGACGCGGACTTTGCCGGCAACGACGAGCAGATGTGGCAGGAATACCCAAGTACACCGAAGGAAGCCTTCCAGGTGTCGAGCGAGGGCTGCTACTACGCCAAGCAGGTCACGGCCGTGCGCAAGTCGGCGCGCCTGGTGCGCATCCCGGTGCTGAACGTCCCGGTCAACACCTTCTGGGACATCGGCCGCAGCGACGGCACGGCGATCTGGTTCCACCAGCAAGTCGGCATGGAAGATCGCTTCATCAAGTACGAGGAGGCGCACGGCGAGGACCTGCGCTACTTCGCGAAGCTGCTGCAGGACACCGGCTTCATCTGGAACAAGCATTTCTTGCCGCACGACGCCGCGCACAAGCGGCTGTCCGACACGAACAAGTCGACGAAGGAGATGCTCGAAGACCTGGGCCTGCGCAACATCGAGATCGTGCCTGTGATCTCGGACATCAACACCGGCATCAACATCACGCGCGCCGAGTTCGCTTCGGCCTACTTCGACGAAGAGGGCTGCAAGCTCGGCTTCTCCCACCTGGAGAACTACAAGAAGCGCTGGAACGAGCGCGACGGCCGCTGGAGCGACGAGCCGCGCAAGGACCACACCAGCGAGGGCGCCGACGCGTTCCGACAGTGGGCACAGGCCAAGGCCGCCGGACTGATCACGCCGGCCGGCACCACGTGGGGATCTCCACTCAACTATCCAACCCTGGGAATCGTATGAACGAAAATACCGGCAATGAGCTGCGCGCCAAGTCGCGCGTGATGATCCTGACCGCGTGGGACCTGAAGCGATACAACGACAGCGGGGTGGAACCGCCTCCTGCTGACCAGGTCGACCACTCGGCAAGCCTGAGCTGGGAAATCACCTTCGTGAGGCCCGAGAAATGAATAACGTATGCTTGTCTGGCTGACCTAGCTGTCTTACTAGCTAGTATTTCGCAGCGTCGGCAGTATGGTATGGCCCATGACAGGGCAGCCTTTCCTCACCGTCGGCGCATACGCGCGCTACCGCGCATCTCTTGCGCTGGACCGATTTGCCAGTGCCGCAGATGACCGAACACGCGCTGCTGCCGTGAAGTGGGCACGGGCATGGGGCGCAGTAGCTCGGCATCCAAAATACTCTCAAAAGTAGCCTGCTTCGCGCCCTTGGCGCCAGTCGGCCTGCCGCCGGCGAAGCAAAGCAACTAGATGAGGCTGTCTTTCGCCCGCTTGAAGCGGGCTTTCTTTTGGCATGAGTCGTTCAGGCGCCCGGCGGCAGCCGCGGGAACTCCTTGACGCACGGTTCGTCCTTGAGCTTCTCGCGCAAGGTTTCGAGGATCGCGCCCTGTGGCCCGGGCAAGGTGTTCAGCATGCGCTGCAGCTGGTCGGCATAGAGCAATGTCGCGCGCATGCGCTTGATCTCCCAGAGCAGCGCGAGGACGTCGGCCGAGTCGCGGTTGCGCTTCTGGATCTTGTGCAGCTGCTCAGTCGGTAGCGGTGGTTTGAGGCCCATGCCCGAATAATACTGTATGGGCATCCAGTATTTCGGTGCGCCGTGATCAGTCCGGGATGTACGCGGCATCCTTTCGGACGCACCAGCTTTTCCCGATCTTCACCGGCTGCGGCTGGATGCGGCCATCGTGAACCCACCTCCGCAGCGTGTTGATGTGCGGCGCGTGTTCGCCGAGGAGTAGGTGGGCCCAGACTTCGAGAGGTATGTACCGAGGAAGGCCGATCGTGTCCTCTGGTAGGAGGTGCATCGAATCGCGGGGCGGCGCCGGCGTCCGGGCCGCCCTCTGGCCCTGCGTTTTCGAGCGGTTCTTCAAGACCCAGTCGACGAGCGACTCCTTCTCCTTGGCTGGTTTCCTCGGCATTGGATCCTCCTCGAGCGGCAGTGTACGGCACCGCGCGCCAGTTCGGCGGCTGAACAGCCGGCCGGCGAAACCAACGAAGGCAGGATAGGGGATATGGCGGCAAATGGGTACAGCTTGAAAATACCAAGCCGCTGGCCGAGGTACTGCACCGATGCAGGATAGGCTTTCGCCACTATTTGCAATGCAAGGCGAGCGGATTTTCGGGAGCAGTACGCGCACGCACGTAGAGGGCGATCATTGGAGCCTGGCCAGCGAGCCGCCGCGAGGCGCCGGCTTCTGGGCCACCTGCAGCCCTGACGCCCTCCACCCACCGGTAGTACCCGCTTGGTCGCCGATTGCAACTAACATACATCTCTACTCAGCCGGCTATGCAGCCTTGTCTTCGCTTTCGCCCTCTGCTGAGCAAACGTCTGCAGCTGGGTCTAACAAGGTTTCTACGTTAGCAGGAACATACTTCGGAAGTTCATCCTCAAGGGCACTGCATTTAAGAGCCGCCTGATCAACACGATCCTTGAAGTATTTTTCGAACACATCCCAGTCAGGGTATTCACCTGGGGCTACAGAGTAAGCAGTAAGACGGCCGATCAAACCGCAGAGCCAATCGGCAGCTTGCAAAGTTTGAAAGAGGTGGCTTTCTGCTTGCAAGGGTGGCTCAATCAAAGAGCGGCATCTTTCTTTGCCCTCGAACATGGCTCGAGTACATGCCTCAACGTTATCTAGTCGCCATTTGTCGCCAGCTTGCTGCTCATCAAGGATAATCATGAACGTTGATCCCTCGTTCTTGCAGAACTGGTCGATCTTGCGAACTGTCTGAAGAAGCTGCTGCCGGAAGAGCTTAGCCGGGTCGTGATCTTTAGGGGCCGTAGTCTTATGAGTCCCTGTGTAGAACACATGGCCTTTGGCGCCGGTAATTCTGTTCAAGAATCGGTTAGTAGCCTTACGTAGTTCTGGGTACTTAACAACGTTGCGTTGCGTATAGAGCTGTGACCCCTTCTTTTCCCAATGATAGGCAGGAAGCTTCCCAGGATTTTTATGTTCAAGATCCCAAGCCAGAAGCTTGCACTTCAGTTGGTAGAACCAGATAGCAAACTCGCGTACTTCCTCTACAGGAAGCAACATACCAGCTAAGCCAAACACAGGGCTATCGTTGTACTTAGGGTGATCGGTTGATATGTAGGGGCCGACATGTCCAAACTCATCAAGGTACACAGCGTAGTGCACGAAAAACCTTTCGCAGGGGCCAGAAACACGAAAGCCCGCAACGATCACTCGCGCGGGCCTCGGAAGGTGGGCACATGATTGCTCACATGCGTTAAGAAGGAGTATAGGGATGTCGTGCTCAACTTTCTACCACATCCACCGCTTGGCGCGACCACATCGAGCACGAATAGGATAACAAGGAGTACATAGAGTACATAGAGCACAGATTGCTATGTAACCTTATGATTTTTAAGGTAGCTACTTACATATACATTGTTAGATAGTAGTACAACCTTACTTGTATGTGCTACGATGAAGTTCATTTTGAGCATCTTTGCTGCGAACCTACTAGGAACATCATGGTTAGACTAGTGCATAAATTAGTTAAAAAAAAGCGCGGTGCTGACGCCAAGCGGCTGGAACTTCGCAACAATTTCTGGCCTGACTTGGACGATGACATGCTTTGGCTAAGGAAGAAAAGAGCAGGTTTTACAACGATTCCTAGAACCATGAGCCTTATCGGGCGAGTAATGGACCAACTGTCTGGGAAGGGCTTCCCAGTGTTCAGTACCTATCTTGCTTTGTGGTGTCGCGTCTATGACGAAGCGTTTGTTGAGATACGAAACGAGCGTGAGTTAGCCTTTGAGTCTGGTTTCAGCGGGCCTCGAGGTGAGGTCACTTGGCGAACACGCATGCGTCGCCTACAAGATCTTGGGTTCATCGACATCAGGCCAGGATTGGCCAGTGATGTCCAGTTTGTCTTGATCTGGAACCCTATCAAAGTGATTGCAAAAGCATACGAGGGCCGGCCAGACGATATAGCCTACTCGGCTCTCAAAGTTCGGATCGTTGAGGTTGGTGCAAATGATCTAGATAAGCCTGTTCACGTTCACGACGAAGACGATGATGACGATGATGAGTAAGACCCATGCGACATTGACTGCCATCTTCTACACGCGCTTATATCCACTGGAGGGGGCAGCACGCTAGCAGTCACTGGCTACCTTCGCCTGTGGATAGACGAGCGGCATGGAGCGCCGGCAAGTACGGCCATGTAGCCCAGCTTGAGCCGGCGCGAGAGGGCTGAAAGCAGCCCCAGGCTTTATGCCTGCAAAGCGGCCGAAGCCGCTACTCGATGTTTTGGCGCGCGCGGTAGCTGGAAGACAGCGCGCCGAGGTCGAGGCCGGCGCGCCACTCCTTCGCAAACTTCTTACTTAGCACACCTTAAGTAAGATCTCGGCAACAGGTACATTTTCAAACCCGCTGCCCATGCGGGTTTCAGGCCGTTTGGGGCTCGGCGCGCCGACCCCTAACACGGCGCGCCGAGCCCTTCGATGATAAGTCGTATTATCATCGAAGCATTTTTAAAACCCAGTATCCATGCGGGTTCCCGGGCATTTTGGTGAACACTCAGGCCGCCCAAGATTCGCCCTCCTCGAAGGCGTCCTTGTAGGCCTCGGCCAGCAGGAAAGCATGGCGCGCCGCAGCGGGCATGGCGGACGCCGCCATCATCAGCCAGTGCGCGCGCCGCTCTTCAGTAAGCGCATTCCACCAGGTCATCCCCTGGTGTGGATCATCCTCCGGAACAGGGAAGACGCCGCCGCCGGCCTCCTGCCCGTTCTCGAGCAACGTCAGCTTCCAGCCGCCACCAAGGTCTGCCGGCCGCGGGTGAATTTCGTATGTGCGCTTCATGGTGTCCCCCTCATCAGGCGGTGGCAGCTGGTTTCACGATCCGCATCACACTGGCGCGGGAAATACCGAAGTCGCGCGCCAGAGCGCTGATCGACTCTCCCTCGCCGCCTTGGTACCGCTTTACCATCGCCGCGCGCTGCTCGTCGGTACTGCTGGCTGGACGGCCCAGGGTCTTACCCTCCGCCTTTGCCCGAGCCAGGCCAGACTGGGTGCGCTCGACTAGCAGATCGCGCTCCATCTCCGCCACGGCGGCCAGCATGGTCAGCATCAGCTTGCCGGCGGCGCTCGTCAGGTCGAGTTTACCCAGCTGCAGGACGATGACCTCGATGCGGCGCGCGGCCAGGGCCTTGATCGTAGCGCCGACGTCCTGGGCATCACGACCGAGCCGGTCGAGCTTCGTCACCACCAGGGTTTCGCCGTCGCGGATTTGGCCGAGCATCTTCGCGAACTGTGGGCGCTGCGCCGCCGAGACCTTGCCCGACACGCCCTCGTCGGCATACCAGTAGTCGACGGCATAGCCGGCCGCCTCGATCTCCCGGCGCTGGTTCTCCGTCGTCTGTTCTTTCGTGCTGACCCGACCGTATCCGAAAATTGCCATTTTTGCTCTCCGCCGCTGTTTGTTGGTGTTCAGGAGTGTTCGCTACTGTTCAATAAGGTGCAGTTTACATGTGAACATGTCCAAAAGTAAAATAGCTATTTTATGAACACTTTGGGGAGCAGCAAAGCGGGGCTGTTCACAAACGGTCGATTCTGAACAGGTGGACGTCGGCTGAAAATTCAGCCGTCAATCTGACGCCTCAGAATTGAGGCGCGAACCAGCCGACGCGGAATTGCGCCCGCTAGAATGCCCACATGCAAACGAAAATCGCCTACCTCGAGGCCGGCCCGCTGCTCGACTACTGGGTGGCCATGGCCGCCGGCTACGACCCCATCTACCTGCCTGACAGCGACGAGGGTCCATGCGTGTGCATCAGCAAGTGCCATGACGACAAGGGCGAGCTGGTGCCGGTGCCGCCGCGGGCGTTCCGGCCGTCGACCAGCTGGGGCGACGCCGGCCCGGTCATCGAGCGCGAGCACATCGACCTGATCAGCGACTTCGGGCGCTGGATGGCGCGGCACGGCAAACGGGACGACTACAGCCGGGCGGACGTATCGCCGCTCGTCACTGCAATGCGCGCCTATCTCATGTGGGAATATGGCGATGAGGTGCCGCCGACGCTCGGCGGCGAGCCTACTAAAGAAGCTCTCTTGATGGATTAAAACTGGGCTTCCGTGATCAGCCCTTTTTTGAGGCCGTCCATGATAACGAACGGCTGCATTAACGGGTTCACAAAGCGGAAACGATATCGGCGTGTTGTTCCGACGCGCTGCAAGATAGGGCCCCTGGTTGGTTCACAAAACGCATTCAAGTGCTGGGAGAACGCTGGGATTTCGTAGCGTTTCCCCATAATCTCGGCCAGGGGGACACGTACGTCTACCGCTGCGAAATAACCTAACGAGTCTGTCCCGGCGAGAGCGCACGCAAGAAGCACTTGTGCGTACATGTTCTCCCGTGGGCTTAGGGTCGCTTGGTGGTATGCACTAATGATGGAATGCTGAGCCTTGCTTAGCGCATTGTCGATAGCCGTGCGAACGTCTGTGATTTCAATTTTCAGGCGACCATCCAGCGCCGCACGCTGGCCCGCGTGTTGCGCCAAGAGATGAGTATAGTGCGGAAGCCCTTGCGAGAGCTGCACTATACGTTTCCGCGCCTGGTCATCAATGCTCATCCCGACAGAATTAAGCCCCTTGTTTATGATCTCCTCAAGCTCCGGAGGAGACATTCGAGGCATTCTCACCTGCACAAGAGCTCGCTCGACTGATCGGTGCTCAGTGATCAATGCGTCTACCGAGTCGGCAACCCCAACCAGCATGATTGTCGTATTAATTGCATGGTCAGACAGGCCCTTAATAGTGTCTGCAAGCAAAGCGGTCACTTTAGGATCTGTGATTCGGTCAAGCTCATCAATTACGAACAAGGTATTCCCAAGTTGCCGCAATACTCGCCGAATATCGTCTGGACTGACTTCGGCAGGAAGGTGATCCCTAAGCGACGAAGTCGTCGCTGATAGGGCACCGGTGAACCCTGGAGCAGGCTTCTGGTTTGTAAGGGTGATTTCGCTGAACAGGCGGTGCCACAACTGAGAAAAATCCATGGTCGGATCGCAGTTGATTGCAGCGACCAATAAGTTGGCACTATTCACGGACGAAAGAACGCGAGCCAAGGAGGTCTTACCCACCCCCCGTTCCCCAAACAGAACGACATGTTGCCCTTTCTGGTTGATCGCGTTCACGACATCGGTGAACTGGCCAAGCCGCCCGGCAAACAGTGCTTGATGGTCGATTGGGGCACTTGGGCTGAAAGCATTGGCAAGTTTTGCAACGAGTTCAAAGTTGGGCGCGCTCATAGGCTCTCCGTTGAGTAGTTCACTAAACTATAGAGTATTTCGCCAACTAAGTACATATCTCGCCAACTCAATGCGTCTTGGTAGCAACAGCTATGCATTCGCCGTACATTCGTCACTGCATTTTTGTCTTCGTGGTGTCGGCTCTACTAAGACCGCCAGGTCAGTCCGAACCCAGCACCGCGCGCCTGCAATAAATCGACAGCAGCGCGGCCACCCTGCTGCTCGAGCACGGCCAGCGCTTGGTCGACAGCGGCGATGAGGTCGGTGTTTGGCCGGCCGGCGCCGGAACTGGTGGCCGGTGATGCTGCGCAAAAGTGCACAATCCTAGGCGCCACCGTTCAGGCAATCAGAATCGGCAGGTACGGCACCGCCATGAGGACGCCGGCGGCGACGAAGATCAGGACGAGCATGACGGCGCCGAAGGGATGCTTGTCGAGCACTTGGACGAGCGTGGCCAGCGCTTTGATGGTGGCCGGGGTGAACTTGAGGGGCATACGGACTCCTGTGGTTGAGGGATAGCCCGATGCTGGCGTCACGACTCGGCGCTGTACAGGAACGGCGGGTGTGCTCGCAGCGGGCACACCATGATGCGGCGGCGCTGGCTGGGCTTCCTCTTGTGGTTTTTCCGATGTCGGCCGAACCTCGTAAACCTCACGCTGCAGGTGAAACGGCCCAGGCGCAGAGCCCGGGCCGGCAGTGCTTATTTGGGCCTGTGCGATATCGCCATCATTGTCAGAATGGTCAGGATGACCAAGTACATGCCGCCGGTGGGGTTGCGCTCCAGGGCGACGACGAGTGCTGACAAGGATGTTATGAGGCCAGGGGTAATTTCGAGTTGCATGGTGGTATTTCTCCGGTGAGGTTGTGCGCACCCGACCAGGTGCACCTACGGTATAGCGTTCCGTGGTTATGCACTTTGCCGGGCCGGCGCCGTTCGTTCCTCTGGTGGGTTTTCCGTCGGCGCCGACCTGGACAATGCCGCGGTGGCGGGCCGGTACGCATACCCCGGCCCAAGCCGCAGGCAACGCCACTTGCAACCACGCCCGCCCCCATGTGGTGAAATGAGCATCAGGCGCCGGTCGAGCCGCTGGCAGGTCGCCAAAACGGGAGCCGGAGGACGGTAGTTGCGAAAACCATCAAGGTTTACTCACAGGGAGCCCCGTTTCGTGATTACAATAAGAGAATGACCACCGTACAACAGATGACCGTGAGGGAAATTCGCAAGCTTGGCACTGGCATGCCGGGCGAGTGGATTGCCGCACAGGACGCAAGCGGCACGTACACCGTGCGCTGCGGCGACGTCGAGCTGTGCACGGTGAACGGCCGTAAGCCAAGGAAGTTTCGTAGCTTGGATGTGTTGCGCCAGGCGCTGAAGGAGGAAATCGGGGTAACCGAGTTTCGAGTGCAGGAAGAGAAAACGTAGGCGGGGCCAAAAACAAAAAAGCCATCCTGGCAGATGGCTTCTCGTGGCCCCGTAGGACCGGTACAGCATACTCTTGGCGGAGTTGGTACCGGCAGATTAACACGCCCGGGAAAAACCATGCAAGAAGAACATGCACCATCGTGCCCGGCACCTCTGCCGGAGCATGAATGCGTGTAGGTAGCACACAGCTCGCCCTCGATCTGTCGCAACCCATCAACCACCACGAGAAGCTGCACCATGCGGCGCATGGCACGGTGCTCTACTGGGAGGCGCTCAAGGACGACCACCGCTGGACGAAGATCCAGCCTGGCGACCCCGTCGAAAAGCTCGTTGCGGGCTTCAGCGGCGGCGCCGACACGTACCTCACCGTCAACGAGTTCTACGGCTGGCGCCACGTTCGCCAGCTCAAGAGCTTGCGGGCCTGCTACGTCGACGTCGACGGCACGGACGACCTGCAGGAAGCGCTCGACGCGCTGCGGGTGGCGCGCCTGCCGGCGCCTTCGTTCGTCGTATTCTCCGGCCGCGGGATGCACCTGTACTGGCTGCTGCGGCCGACTCCCTGCACGGCCCTGCCAGTGTGGCAGCGGGTGCAAGATGCCCTGATCAAGTCTCTGGCCAGCATCAAGGCGGACCCGGCCGCGCGCGATTGCGTCCGCGTGCTGCGCCTGGTCGGGACGACCAACGCGAAGAACGGCCAGGAGGTGCGCGGCGTGGTGCTGACGGATACCGTCTGGACCCTGCACGAGCTGGCCGACGAGGTGCTGGGAGCGCGGGAAGCGAAACGCGGCAAGGTTTACGACTTGGCCGCCGCCGGCGCACGCAAAGGCCGCCAGTCTAGGAAATGGACCGGCAGTATTTACGACTGGTGGCACCTGGTCTACAAGGACATGTGCGCGATTACCGATTACCACTGGTTCGGCGGCGTGCCGGCCGGCCACCGTGACCAGGTGCTGTTCGTGATGTCGACCGCGCTCTCCTGGTTCACCCATCCCGACAGCCTGCACGACGAGATCCTGGCGACCGCGAAGACGTTCACGCCCACGCTCGAGGAGCGAGAGGTGGTCGAGATGATGGGGTCGGTGCTCAAGCGCGCCGAGATGGCGGCCGCGGGCGAGCGCCTGGCGTACAACGGCAAGCTGTACGACCCGCGCTACAACTACTCGGCGCAGGGGCTGCGCGACTACCTGGGCGACGTCGTCCCGGCCGAGCTGCATGGCCAGCTGCGCGCGCTGGCGCCGGCGGAGGTAATCCAGCAGCGGAAGAAAGAGCGGGACGCTGGGCGTGATCGTGTCGCCGAGGGGCGCTACAAGCAGAGCCGGACAGAATACCTGCAGGCGGCCGAGCACAAGGCTACCAGTGCGCGCTTGCTCAAGGCCCAGGGCAAGACAGCCAAGGAGATTGCCGAGGAGCTGGGCGTTTCGCGCATGACGGTCTCGCGGTATTTACGGGACGATGTGTAACAAGTGCGCCCTCCTTATATAGCCCCCCGGAGGGTAGGCCTTTTAGGTTTTTGCTATGCCTTGTGGGAGGTGGTGGTATGGGTCAGATTACGCGGCAGCAGCTTTGTGCGGAGCTCGGCATCAGCGAGTCGACGGTTCGGCGCTTAGAACAGGTCGGGCTGCCATTTACTTCCATCGGCAAGCGGACGAAGCGGTATGACCTGGAGGAGTGCAAGGCCTGGCTTCGCAATGTGTACCAGCCAGGCGAGCAGCCGCAAGGCCGACGTCGGGCCGAACTCAGCGAGGCGGGGAAGCAGTTTATGGAAACCGCTCGCAAGATGAAACGGCGGGTCGAGCCGAGTTGACCGGGTTTCAGGCTTTTGATTTATCGGGGTTCAAAAAGAAACCGGCCGGAAAGGACGCGCAGCGGTCGACCGGAGAACAAACGAAGTGCGTCAGTGTTGGTATATAGACACAATATTCCTAAAGAACTTCCCTCAGAGTATCATTGCAATTTGATAATTACTAAGGGGATGTTTATGAAGAAGTTTCTTTCAATGGGGATCGCTGCTCTCGTCCTATCTGCCTGTGCGGTCGGTACTCCGATTAACTGGAACAATGCTCGCCAGGTGCAAGTTGGCATGACTGAGACTCAAGTAACGGCTCTCATGGGTCGTCCGTATATGGTTGCTTCTCGCCCAGAAGGTCAGCGCTGGATTTGGACTATCGCTTCAGCGTTCGGTGGAGCCTCGACCATGTCGGTTACGTTCAAAGACGGCAAGGTTATCGAAGTACCTCCAATTCCAGCTTCGTTCGGCTCCTAATAGGGGTCGCCTCAGAAAACGGAAAATAAAGCACGCTAAGCCGGTTGCAACGGTCGTAGCGGCCTGAACTTGCCCGCGCCGATCTTGGCGCTGCTGCGCCAGAGGTAATCGCCGGTCAGGTTGATGTGTTCCCATCCGAGTGGCGACAGGTACTGCAACAGCGCCTCATCGACGGCATGACCGTTGCCACGCAAAGCATGCGCTGCGCGCTCCAGGTAGACCGTGTTCCACAGCACGACAGCCGCCGTCACCAGGTTGAGACCACTGGCACGGTAGCGCTGCTGCTCGAAGCTACGGTCGCGGATTTCGCCCAGCCGGTTGAAGAATACGGCGCGGGCCAGCGCGTTGCGCGCCTCGCCCTTGTTGAGTCCGGCATGGACACGTCGGCGCAGTTCCACGCTTTGCAGCCAGTCGAGGATAAACAGCGTGCGCTCGATGCGCCCCAGCTCGCGCAGCGCCACGGCCAGACCGTTCTGACGTGGGTAACTGCCGAGCTTCCTGAGCATCAGCGAGGCCGTCACCGTGCCCTGCTTGATTGAGGTGGCTAGGCGCAGGATTTCGTCCCAATGGGCACGGATAGCCTTGATATTCAACTTGTCGCTGCTAATCATCGGCTTGAGTGCGTCGTAACTGGTTTCACCCTTGGGAATGAATAGCTTGGTGTCGCCCAAGTCGCGGATGCGCGGCGCAAAGCGGAAGCCCAGCAGGTGCATGAGGGCAAAGACGTGATCGGTGAAGCCCGCCGTGTCGGTGTAGTGCTCCTCGATACGCAGGTCGGACTCGTGGTACAGCAGGCCGTCGAGTACATAGGTCGAGTCGCGCACGCCAACATTGACCACCTTGGTGTGGAACGGCGCGTATTGGTCGGAGATGTGGGTGTAGAACGTCCGTCCTGGGCTGCTGCCGTATTTCGGGTTGATGTGCCCGGTACTCTCGGCCTTGCTGCCGGTTCGGAAGTTCTGGCCGTCCGACGATGACGTGGTGCCGTCGCCCCAATGCTCGGCGAACGGATGCCGGAACTGGGCGTTCACCAGCTCGGCCAGCGCCGTCGAATAGGTTTCGTCGCGGGTATGCCAGGCTTGCAGCCAGGCGAGCTTGGCGTAGGTCGTGCCGGGGCAGGACTCGGCCATCTTGGTCAGGCCCAGGTTGATTGCGTCGGCCAGGATGGTGGTCAACAGCAGGTTTTTGTCCTTGGACAGGTCGCCCGATTTCAGGTGCGTGAAATGGCGGGTGAAGTCCGTCCACTCATCGACTTCGAGCAGAAGTTCGGTGATCTTGACGTGTGGCAGGATCATGGCTGTCTGGTCGATCAACGCCTGCGCGGTGTCGGGCACCGCCGCATCCAGCGGCGTGATCTTCAGGCCCGACTGGGTGATGATCGCATCCGGCAGGTCGTTCGCCGCTGCCATGCGGTTGACCGTGGCAAGCTGCGCTTCCAGCAGCGTCAGCCGGTCGTGCAGGTACTGGTCGCAGTCGGTGGCCACGGCCAGCGGCAATTCGCTGGACTGCTTGAGACTGGCAAATTTCGCGGGCGGCACCAAGTAGTCCTCGAAGTCCTTGAACTGGCGCGACCCCTGCACCCAGATGTCGCCCGAGCGCAGCGAGTTCTTCAGCTCCGATAGCGCGCACAGCTCATAGTAGCGCCGGTCAATGCCGGTGTCAGTCATCACCAGCTTCTGCCAGCGCGGCTTGATGAAATCGGTCGGCGCGTCGGCGGGCACTTTGCGGGCGTTATCGGTATTCATGCTGCGGAGTATGTCAATGGCGTCCAGCACGTCCTTGGCGGCCGGCGCGGCCCGCAGCTTGAGCACGTCGAGGAATTCGGGCGCGTAGCGGCGCAAAGTGGCGTAGCTCTCGCCAATACGGTGCAGGAAGTCGAAGTCATCGGGCTGTGCGAGCTTCTGCGCCTCCGTGACGCTCTCGGCGAAGGCGTCCCAGGACATGACGGCCTCGATGGCCGCGAACGGGTCGCGACCCGACTGCTTGGCATCGATCAGCGCCTGGCCGATGCGCCCGAACAGGCGCACCTTGGCGTTGATGGCCTTGCCGGATGCCTGGAACTGCTGCTGATGCTTGTTCTTGGCGGCGTTGAACAGCTTGCCTAGGATACGGTCGTGCAGGTCGATGATTTCATCGGTGACGGTGGCCATGCCCTCGATGGCCAACGCGACAAGGGTGGCGTAGCGCCGCTGCGGCTCGAACTTGGCCAGGTCGGCGGGCGTCATTTGGCCACCCTCGCGGGCGATCTTGAGCAGACGGTTTTGGTGCACCAGCCGCTCGATGCCGGTCGGCAGGTCGAGTGCCTGCCAGGCCTTGAGGCGCTCAATGTGTTCGAGCATGTGCCGGGAGTTCGGTTTGGCGGGCGACTGGCGCAACCAGGCCAGCCAGGTCGTCTTGCCGTTGTCGCGGCGTTTAAGCAGGCCGTCGAGGCAATGCCGGTGCCTGTTCGACAACGGTTCGGACAGGGCTTCGTAGATACGCCGGTTGGCGCGGGTGATCGCCTCGGAGCTGGCGCGCTCGATGGCATTGAGCGCGGGCAGAATGATGGATTGCCGCCGCAGATGTTCGATCAAGGCATTAGCCAGCACGATGCCCTTGTCGGTCTGCATCGCCAACTCGGTCAGCGTGTGTACGGCCTGCCGGTAGTGGCTCATGGTGAAGGGCTGGAAGCCGAACACCGTTTGCAGCTCCATCAGGTGCTCGCGTCGGGTCTGCTCCCGCTGCCCGTAGTCGTCCCAGCTTTCGACGCCGACCTTGAGTTGGTCAGCGACCAGTTTCAACAACGGCTGGAACGGCGGCTGATCGACGCCAAGAATGATGCCGGGAAAGCGCAGGTAGCAAAGTTGCACGGCGAAGCCCAGCCGGTTGGCTGGCCCGCGCCGCTGCCGGATGATGGAGAGGTCGGCTTCGTTGAATGTGTAATGTCGAATCAGGTCGTCCTTGGTGTCCGGCAACGCAAGCAGGCTTTCCCGCTCGGTGGCGGACAGGATAGAGCGACGAGGCATAGCTATTGATCCAATCTCAAGTATTGATACAGGGTCTCCCGGCTGACACCAAATTCACGTGCCAGCTTCGCCTTCTGCTCGCCGGCAGCGGCCCGCTGCCGCAGCTCGGCGACCTGTTCGGGCGACAATGCCTTTTTGCGGCCCCGATAGGCTCCGCGCTGTTTAGCGAGCGCGATGCCTTCTCGCTGCCGCTCGCGGATCAAGGCCCGCTCGAATTCGGCGAACGCCCCCATCACCGACAGCATCAGGTTCGCCATCGGCGAATCCTCGCCGGTGAAGATCAGACTCTCCTTGACGAACTCGATGCGCACGCCGCGTTTGGTCAGCTTTTGCACAAGGCGGCGCAAATCATCGAGGTTGCGCGCCAGCCGATCCATGCTGTGAACCACCACGGTGTCGCCTTCGCGCACGAAGGCCAGCAACGAATCGAGTTCAGGCCGCTGGGTGTCCTTGCCCGACGCCTTGTCGGTGAATATCCTGCCGACTTCGACATGCTCCAGTTGCCGTTCCGGGTTCTGGTCGAAGCTGCTGACCCGGACATAGCCGATGCGTTGACCCTGCATGATGCCTCCAAACACGAAAGTGTCAGGAAGAAATCTATGACCTTTCGCCGCAGGTGTCAAGAAATGCAAAAATTAGCTCTATTCTGACGTTTCGATATGACCTGTCCTGACATCAGGATAGGGTATGCTTCAGCCTGACGGAATTGGGCCGCCGGCGGCTGATGTAGTAACTGGTTCGGCTACGGTTTTAGCTCGGGGCCTGAAAGCGTTCATAACAATCGAGTCCACAAAAGTGCTCGACGTATTCCGCGCCTTCCGGGGTGAAGGCAGCATCGAGCGGAATTTCCTTGCAGCACACGCAGCAGGTGGCAGTCGGTTCGTTGACGTTCATGGTGACACCCCTCCATCGCTTAACGAAGGCGGCGAATGCCGCCGCCGGCATAGGCTTGGCAAACAGGAAGCCCTGCACCGCCTCGCAGCCGGCTTGCCGCAACAGATCAAGGCTCGCCGCCGTTTCCACGCCCTCGGCCACAACCTCCATGTCCAGCCCGTGCGCGAGCTGGATCACCGTCCGCACGATAGTCCGGTCACGGGCGTCATCGGCGATTCCCGCGACGAACGACTGGTCGATCTTGAGCGTGGTAATCGGGCAGCATTTCAAATGTTGCAGACAGGAATAGCCTATCCCGAAGTCGTCGGCGGCGAAACGCACGCCGATGTCGCGCAAGATATCGAAGGTGGCGAACAAGGCCGGATCGCCGAAGGCGACCGATTCGGTCAGCTCAATCTCCAGATACTCGGCGGACAACTGCGCATTGGCCAGCACGCCCTTAACCCACTTGTCGAAATCCGGCCCCACCTGGCTCGCCGAAACATTGACGGCCAGGCGGAACGGCCGCCATTGCAGCGGCAGCCAGTCACGCATCTGGCGGCAGGCTGCGCCCAGCACCCAAGCGCCGATTTTCGGCATCAGGCCAGACGATTCGACTACGGGCAGGAACTGGCCCGGCGGCAACAGTCCGAGCGCCGGGTGACGCCAGCGCAACAGGGCTTCCGCGCCGACAATCTGGCCACTGCGCAAATCGACAATCGGCTGGTAACGCAATTCGAGCTGCCCGCGCTTGACCGCCTGCGCCAGTTGCGCCGCTGTCCATTCACTGGGTTGGGAGGCGCTCATGATCGACCTCTGAAGGCCCGCAACAGCCGAGCCACAGACAGGACAAACAAGCCAGTCAGCGCGAGGGCCGCGATGCCCCAGTGCTCCCCGATGAATGCCCCGGCTGTCGTGCCGGCGAGTACAGCCGCGAGAATCGGCAAATGGCAGGGACAGGTAAGCACGGCCAGCGCGCCCCACAGGTAGCCGGCGAACGGTTTGTGTGCCTCGGTCGGCAAGCGCTCGGGGCTGTTCATGGCAGACTCGCTACGTGCTGTGCCGGCGCGCTCGGCAGGGCGGCCAACTGCACTTCCAGATCGGCCAGCACTTCGCGCCGACGTTCGACGAACTGGCGCAGCACGGCAAGCTGCGTGGCCGCTTCGTCGGCGTCCGCAGCATCCAGCGCCCGGCACAGCCGCGCCAGCGCATCCAGGCCGATGCCCGCTTCGAAGGCAGCCCGCACGAAGCACAGCCGTTGCAAGGCGGCATCGTCGAACAGGCCGTAGCCGCCTGGGGTGCACGCCACCGGGCGCAGCAATCCGCGCAGCAGATAGTCGCGCACGATATGCACGCTCACCCCGGCATCAAGGGCCAGCCGGGACACCGTGTAGGCGTTCATTGAACACCTCCTTTTCCTCATCCGGCGCAGCACGAAAGCTGCTTCACGTCCTTGCTGAAGGTCTGCGCCGCGAGCTTCAATCCCTCGACCATCGTCAGGTAGGGGAACAACTGGTCGGCCAGTTCCTGCACCGTCATTCGGTTACGGATGGCGAGCACCGCCGTCTGGATCAGTTCGCCCGCTTCCGGGGCCACCGCCTGCACGCCAATAAGCCGTCCGCTACCTTCCTCGACGACCAGCTTGATAAAGCCGCGTGTGTCGAAGTTGGCAAGCGCACGAGGCACGTTGTCCAAGGTCAAAGTGCGGCTATCGGTCTCGATTCCGTCGTGATGCGCTTCCGCTTCGCTGTAGCCCACGGTCGCCACTTGCGGATCGGTGAACACCACGGCCGGCATCGCGGTCAGGTCGATGGCCGCGTCTCCGCCCGTCATGTTGATCGCCGCACGGGTGCCGGCCGCTGCCGCGACATAGACAAACTGCGGCTGGTCGGTGCAGTCGCCAGCCGCATAAATGTGTGGCGTACTGGTGCGCATGCCCTTGTCGATGACGATGGCCCCCTGCGCATTGATGGCGACCCCCGCCGCGTCCAGCGCCAGGCTGCGCGTGTTCGGTGTCCGCCCGGTAGCGACCAGCAGCTTGTCGGCGCGCAGTTCACCGAGCCCCGTAGTCAGTACGAATTCACCGTCCACATGGGCGACCTGGCTGGCTTGCGTGTGTTCCAGCACCTTGATCCCTTCGGCACGGAAGGCCGCGGTGATGGCCTCGCCGATGGCCGGGTCTTCGCGGAAGAACAGCGTACTGCGCGCCAGGATCGTCACCTGGCTACCCAGCCGGGCGAAGGCTTGCGCCAGTTCCAGCGCCACCACCGACGATCCGATCACGGCCAGACGTTCGGGAATGGTGTCGCTGACCAGCGCTTCGGTCGAAGTCCAGTAAGGGGACTCTTTCAAGCCCGGAATCGGCGGCACGGACGGGCTTGCGCCCGTGGCGACCAGGCAGCGGTCGAAAGCCACCACGCGCTCGCCGCCATCGTTCAAATGGACGGCAATACTCTGGTTATCCTTGAAACGCGCATCACCGTGCAGAACGGTGATGGCCGGGTTGCCGTCCAGGATGCCTTCGTACTTGGCATGGCGGAGTTCTTCGACACGGGCCTGCTGCTGGGCCAGTAGTTTGCTGCGATTAATCGCAGGCACAGTCGCGGTGATACCGCCGTCGAATGGGCTTTCCCGGCGTAAATGGGCGATGTGAGCGGCGCGAATCATGATCTTGGACGGCACGCAACCGACGTTGACGCAGGTGCCGCCGATGGTGCCGCGCTCGATCAGCGTGACGTGCGCACCTTGCTCGACGGCCTTCAGTGCTGCCGCCATCGCGGACCCGCCGCTGCCGATCACGGCAACATGCAACGGGCGTTCGCCGTCGCTGCGCTTGTCGGCGGCTCCCATCCAGCCGCGCACCTTATCGAGCAGCCCGGTGCGGTTGTCCGTCGGCGTGGCATCGGCAAGCGTCGCCTGGTAGCCGAGTCTGGCTACGGCGGCCGTCAGCGCGTCGGATGCGGTGCCGGGGTCAAGGTCGAGCTGGGCTGCGCCCTTGGCGTAAGACACGACGGCCGACTGTACGCCGGGCACTTTCTCCAGGGCTTCCTTGACGTGCACCGCGCACGAGTCGCAGGTCATGCCGGTGATTTTGAGGGTGGTCATGCATTTTTCCTTTTCTGTGGTCGGCGACGGCCGTTGCCGTCAGCCACGTTGCGCTGGCAGTTCGCAGCCATCCGGCCCGCAGCGGCGATGTGCCGGCGAGACAAAATCCCAGATCGACACCCCGACCATCAAGGCCAGACCGACGTACATCAAGTTCGCTGTCCACCAGTTGCCGAGAAGCCAGACCGTTGCCGCGAACACGATGGCCGGGCCGATCATGCCGAGCAGGCTGCGGTGCCATTGCCGATGACTGAGCCAGCCAAGCGCGTTCGCCACGAACGCGATCACGGCGAACAGCGGCAGCAGCCGGCTGATGAACAGGCCCTCGTACTGGCTCAGGAAGCCTAGTCCGATGGCCGCGCCGAAACTGGCGAGGGCCGGGAAACAGGCCGCGCAGCCCATCGCGGAAACGACGCTGCCGAGTGCGCCGGTTTTATCGGCAATGCGTGTCATCAAGCCCATGATGTCGCTCCCGGTTCAGCGGCTCACTGCTTGACGCTGGATGGATAGCCCGCGTCTTCGGTGGCCTTGGTCAGCTTCTGCACGCTGGTCTTGGCATCATCGAAGGTGACAACCGCTTCGCGTGTCTCGAAGGTCACGTCAACTTTGCTGACGCCTTCGACCTTGGAAATCGCCTTCTTGACCGTGATCGGACAGGCGGCGCAGGTCATGCCAGGCACCGACAGCTTGACGGTTTGGGTGGCGGCCCATACGGGGGCAACGACGGCGACGAGAGCGAGGGAGGCAAATAGCTTTTTCATGGTGAACTCCTGTGATTAATAGAAAAATGGCATGACGTAGGGAAATCCGAGCGCGACCAGAACCAGCACGGCCACGATCCAAAAAATGAGTTGGTAGGTGGTTCGCACCTGTGGGATTGCGCAGACCTCGCCCGGCTTGCAGGCTGCGGCCGGTCGGAAGATGCGCCGCCAGGCGAAGAACAGCGCCACCAGCGCAGCACCGATAAAGATTGGTCGATACGGCTCCAACACCGTCAGGTTGCCGATCCATGCCCCGCTGAATCCCAAGGCGACCAGGACCAGCGGCCCAAGGCAACACGTTGAAGCGAGGATGGCGGCCAGCCCGCCGGCGAAGAGCGCGCCGCGCCCGTTTTGTGGTTCAGACATGCGCTTGTCCTTTCGAATCTGAATTAGATAGCGTAACCTTACTTCCGTAGTCATGTACGGAGTCAAGCGATATGCAAACTATTTTTGAGAATCTGACCATTGGCGTTTTTGCCAAGGCGGCCGGGGTCAATGTGGAGACCATCCGGTTCTATCAGCGCAAAGGATTGCTGCCTGAGCCGGACAAGCCCTATGGCAGCATTCGCCGGTATGGCGAGGCGGATGTAACGCGGGTTCGGTTCGTGAAATCGGCCCAGCGGCTGGGCTTCAGTCTGGATGAGATCGCAGAACTGCTGCGGCTGGACGATGGCACGCACTGTGAAGAAGCAAGCAGCCTGGCGGAACACAAGCTCAAGGACGTGCGCGAGAAGATGGCCGACCTGGCGCGTATGGAGTCGGTGCTGTCCGAACTCGTGTGTGCCTGCCACCTGCGGCAGGGAAATGTTTCTTGCCCGTTGATTGCGTCG
>VYKR01000155.1_pt1 | contig 35241 bp, 29 predicted proteins | sample 5109561 | NCBI WGS metagenome assembly VYKR01 (sample SAMN12291799, study PRJNA351875) | freshwater metagenome | isolation source: freshwater lake | place: USA: Michigan, Ford Lake | collected 2015-08-15
GTTTTTCTATTAAGCTCAACATATATTTGAAAGGTTGGCGGTCACTCCTCATTTTACCTGATAGTGATCGCTTTTACTTTTGATATTCTGATGGGAGAATGAAACAGCCCTACCTTGATAAGGGGGGTGCCGATCCCCCCTTAGTCCCCCCTTAATAAGGGGGGCATCTGATAATTTTTAACGCCTACCTACTTATCAGTTATCAGTTCACTGATTATTGTTTACTAATAACCTATGAAAAAACTTGGTCTAAATACCATTTTTCCAAAGTAATGGCATGGTATTATTCTTCTTCTAAGGTTAATCCTAAGGGAGCATCTCACCTTTGTAACCCCTAAATCAGGTTTTATGTCAAGCTATTTTGAAAGCCTTGCTAGAAACCAGTTTTAGGGACAAGTATAATTACTCACTTGCATAAATGAGAGCGTTCCGCTAGTCGATCCGCACGTTTTTTTTCTTTATCAGCACGTTTCTTTTCTTTATCAGCGCGTTTTTTTTCTTGATCGGCGCGTTTCTTTTCTTGACGCATTTGAGACTCTAACTCAACAGTTGTTAAAAATTTCTCTCCATCGGGACGATACAATTCTAAACTAGATTTATTCCAGATAAAACGCACACCTAAACGGGGACTTATCCAGTCATTGATGGGAATAATTTCTCTTAACTTTTCTCCCTGTCTTTGCCATCCTTGTAAACGACAGCGCATCGGGTTATATAAGTAGTATTCTTCTACACTATATGTGTCATAAAACTCTAACTTTCGACTCATTTCTGCTTTTGTATTCTTAGGTGATAGAATTTCAAAAACCACTTGAGGAGCGATATTTTCCTCCTGCCATTGACGATAGGAACCCCTTCGTCCTTTGGGACGGCCAAAAGCTACCATCACATCGGGAGCAACCGGTGAAACCAAAGTAGAACGCAGAGGATACCAGAGTAAATCTCCAGCAATAAACACCGTAGGGTCATCGGCAAAGATAATCTCTAAATTCTCCTTAATTTTGACAATCCACTCATATTGTTCGGTATTATCTGCCATCGGTTGACCATCGCTATCTGGGAAAAGAAGATCGTCGTCAATATCAAGATAACTAACCATTGTCTTTTATTTTTAATAGATGGTTGTTTTCTGATTGTAGCAAGATAATTATGAATTATGAATTATCAATTATGAATTGGGGAGATGGGGTAATGGGGGAGTAGGGGAGAGGGGAGCTTTTTCAGTGAACAGTAATCAGTGAACTGAAAACTCACATCTGATAACTGATATAGCGGTTTTCACAGAAGTGAGTCCCGATTGAAACGCCTATCTATCAAGGGATTTACTATACCTTATTAGACTGAAAACCGCTACAACTGATGACTGATAACTGATTCAAGGCTGACGGCTGACTAAAGGTCTTAAGCGGCGGTTATATCTATTAGAGTCTATATTTATCAAAAAGTTAATTGACTAGAATCTATAAAAACGTTAGGATTTATGGTAACAAATAGTTGTTATTGAGGAGGGCATAGGAACTTGATACAGGCAACCCTGCACCAGTTAAGGGTTTTTGAGGCTACCGCTCGACACAGTAGCTTCACCAAGGCGGCCGAGGAGTTATTTATCACTCAACCCACCGTCTCAACCCAAGTTAAACAACTCACAAAAGCCGTGGGTTTACCGCTATTCGAGCAAATTGGCAAACGTTTATTTTTAACCGAAGCGGGTGAGGAATTACTGTTCACCTGTCAAGAGATTTTTGATAAATTGGACAACTTTCAGATGAAAGTGGCCGATATTAAGGGAACTAGACAGGGAAAGCTGACTTTAGCCGTAATTACCACCGCTAAATACTTTGTGCCGCGATTACTGGGGGCATTCTGTCAACAGTATCCCGGTATCGACATCGCTCTACAGGTGACTAATCACCAGAAACTGCAAGAGCGAATGTCAAACAACGAGGATGACCTCTATATTCTCAGTCAACCGCCGGAAGAAGTGGAACTTTGTTCTCAGTCTTTTCTGGAAAATCCCCTAGTGGTGGTGGCGCGACGAGATCATCCATTGGTGGGTCAGAAAAATCTCCCCCTTGAGTGCCTCAACCATCAACCTTTTATTATGCGCGAATCGGGATCCGGAACCCGCCAAGCCGTACAAAAATTATTTAATCTCCACGATATTAAAGTTAAGGTGCGCTTGGAATTAGGCAGTAACGAGGCGATTAAACAGGCTATTTCTGGCGGTTTGGGGCTATCGGTACTATCTAAGCATACTCTCATCTCGGAAGGGGAAAACGGAGAATTAGCCATTCTCGACGTGGAACAGTTTCCGATTCAGCGCAATTGGTACGTTTGTTACCTGGCCGGAAAACAACTTTCCGTGATTGCCGATGCTTTTTTAAAATACCTGCTGGAAGCTAGTCAAACCATCCCCATTCATGCCCCGTTAAAAAATGGCCACAGCCTATTAGTGACCCATTAAACCTTAAACTTTAATTCAGGATCATTTTTCTTCTTGAGGTGGTTATATGTTCGAGTCCTTCAGCCAGACTATCTGGTTGGTACCTCTTTATGCCCTTGCGGGCGCACTTCTCGCTCTACCCTGGTCTCCCGGTATTATCCGGCAAACCGGCCCGCGACCGGCTGGTTATCTGAATTTGATCATGACTTTCTTGGCTTTTTTCCATAGCCTTTTTGCTTTAATCGCCGTTTGGGGTCGTCCGCCGCAATCAATAGCATTTAATTGGCTAAATGCCGCAGATTTAAGCATATCTTTAGATGTGCAGATTTCGGCTGTTAATATCGGGGCTTTACTGCTAATTACTGGCTTAAACCTCGCCGCTCAGGTATATGCGATCGGCTATCTAGAAATGGATTGGGGTTGGGCAAGGTTTTATTCTCTCGTCGCTCTCTTTGAAGGGGGTATGTGCGCCCTCGTTATCTGTAATTCGCTATTTTTCAGCTATTGTGTGCTAGAAGTTCTCACCCTCGGCACTTATCTGCTAATTGGTTTCTGGTTCAATCAATCTCTGGTGGTGACGGGGGCGCGGGATGCTTTCCTAACCAAACGGATTGGCGATTTAATCCTGTTGATGGGAGTGGTGGCCCTTTTACCCTTGGCGGGAACTTGGAACTTTGACGAATTAGCAGAATGGGCGGCTACAGCCAATTTAAACCCCAATGTGGCTAATTTACTCTGTTTAGCCCTGATTGCCGGCCCGATGGGCAAATGCGCTCAATTTCCCCTGCATTTATGGCTAGATGAGGCCATGGAAGGACCGATGCCCGCGACAATTATGCGGAATACCGTCGTCGTTTCCACTGGTGCTTGGTTATTGGTGAAATTAGAGCCGGTGCTACAATTATCGCCCCTAACCTTACAGGTGATGATCATTGTTGGCTCTGTTACTGCCATCGGTGCGGGCTTAATTGCGATCGCCCAGATCGATGTTAAGCGCTCCCTTTCCTATTCCGTCAGTGCCTACATGGGACTGATTTTTATCGCTGTGGCCACCGGACAAACGGAAACCGCTTTAGTGTTACTCTTCACTTATGCGATCGCTATGTCCCTGTTAGTCATGGTGGTGGGTAACATCATTTGGAATAATATCAGCCAAGATTTAAGCCAATACGGGGGTTTATGGTCCCGTCGTCCCGTTTCTGGTATTTGTTATCTCGTCGGTGCCGCTAGTTTAGTCGCACTGCCTCCCTTTGGTGGTTTTTGGGCATTAGCGCGCATGGCCGATCGCCTCTCGCAAGTCAGTGGTTTACTGTTATTAGTGCTATTGTTGGTCAATGCCTTAACTGCCTTTAGTGTCACTAGAGAATTTTGCGTTTTCTTTGGCGGTAAAATCAAACCAATGACCCTGCGCTCTCCGGAAGCTCTTTGGCCCTTAGTTATCCCCATGACTGTGACCATGGGTTTCGCCATTCATGTGCCGATTTTATTAGCGCAATGGCATTTATTACCAAGTAACTTAAATCTGGGAGTGGCTTTTCTCTTGGTGCTTTCCACTGCTGCGGGCGTAATTCCGGCAGCATATATTTATCTGAATGAAAATATCTCCAAACCGATCGTTTTTCAACCGAAAGCCCTTCAAGATTTCTTTGCCAACGACCTTTATACAGCCCAATTGTATAAAGTTACTATCGTTTTTGTCGTCGGATTAATCTCGCAAATTATTAACTGGATCGATACCTTTCTGGTGGATGGGATAGTTAACCTGGTGGGATTAGCCACGGTTTTTGGTGGTCAGAGTTTGAAATATAACGTCTCGGGACAGACCCAATTTTACTTTCTGTCGATTATTTTGGGGGTGGCTTTGATTGGTATTATCATCTGCTGGCCCCTACTATCACAAATTTCTCTAGTTTTCAGTTAAAGATTTGATAACTTAGGCTTTTCTTTAGCATCCCCGGCCCTGACAATAGGATTTGTCCTGATTAATGGAAACAACTACCGATGTTCAATACCTCTCGTCGCCAATTAATCCGTTATGGGGGTGGTTTTTTGGGAACTGGTCTGGCCGCTACTATTTTAGGCTCGCAACTGTCCCAAACTAACGCCCAAACTGCTGTTAATTCCGAGCCATGGCTAACTGCTCAAAATAAGGGATTGAACCCCGACCAAGCTTTAACTATGCTCATGGAAGGCAATCAACGTTTCTGGGAACGAAGACAAAAAAGTCCTAATCGCGATCAAGCTCGACTCACAGAAGTGGCCGAAAGTCAAGCCCCTTTTGCGGCAATTTTGGGCTGTGCCGATTCTCGCGTACCGGCAGAAATCGTTTTTGATCAAGGATTAGGAGATCTATTTGTTTGTCGGGTAGCGGGAAATTTAGCCACTTCTGAAGAAATTGGTAGTCTCGAATTCGGCACGTTGGTGTTAGGAGCTAAGGTAATTGTTGTCCTCGGTCATTCCCGTTGTGGAGCGGTAAAAGCCACCATTGAAGGGGGTCGTTTTCCCGGACAAATCGGTCGTTTAATCGATGGCCTACAGGTGGGAGTTGATCGGGCAGAAAGACAACCCGGTTCTAACAAACTTGAGCGAGCAATTAAATCCAATGTTACCTATCAAGTAGAGAAATTAGGCAAATCCCCAGTTATCGGTGAATTAGTGGACGGCAAACAATTAAAAGTTGTCGGAGCTTACTATGATCTCGATAGCGGCAAAGTGAGTTTAATCTAGTCAATTCCCGATTAGTCATCGTGTTGGTTGGCTAATCGTTTTCTCATCCCAGTCATTATAAATTCGATCGATACCAATATGCTCAGTACCCTGCTTTGGTTGCCAATAATTGGAGCAATTATCGTCGGTCTTTTCCCCGATAAATTTGCGCCAGCAAAATTACGTCAAATAACTGTCTTTTTTGTTGCTGCCGTCCTTCTTTGGTCTTTATATCTGCTGACTCAATATAACTTAACCAGCAATGGCTTTCAATTTTCTGAATACCGCGAATGGGCAAAACCAATCGGTTTAAGTTATAACCTCGGAGTCGATGGTTTGTCCTTACCGTTAATTATTTTAAACTGTTTCTTGACAGGAATAGCTATCTATAGTACCGAAGAAAAACTAGATCGTCCCCGACTTTATTACATCCTAATCCTCCTGATTAACGCTGGGGTTTCTGGGGCATTAATGGCCAAAAACCTGCTGCTGTTCATCGTTTTCTATGAACTAGAATTAATCCCCTTTTATCTGATGATTGCTATCTGGGGAGGCGAAAAACGTGGCTATGCTTCGATTAAATTCCTTCTCTACACTGCTGTCTCTGGGTTATTAGTCCTAGCGGCATTTTTAGGCATAGGTTTCCTCAATGGTGGCACTTTTGACTATTCCTCCCTCTCGACCACCGATTTCTCCCAAAAAACCCAATTACTGCTCTTAACTCTGCTCTTAGTGGGATTTGGCATCAAAATCCCCCTCGTACCTCTCCATACTTGGCTACCAGATGCCTATACGGAAGCTTCCCCCGCTACAGCAATTTTATTAGGTGGTATCCTCGCTAAACTCGGTACTTATGGCTTAGTTCGCTTTGGTCTGCAATTATTCCCGGAAACCTGGTCTTTAATCGCCTCTGGACTGGCAATTATCGGCGTTACTAGCGTTATTTACGGGGCCTTGAGCGCTATTGCCCAAAAAGACATTAAACGCATGGTGGCCTACAGTTCGATCGGTCACATGGGCTATATACTGGTAGCAGCCGCCGCCGGCACGGGTTTAAGCGTCCTTGGTGCCGTCGCGCAAATGATTAGCCACGGTCTCATTCTCGCCCTTTTATTTTATCTGGTGGGCATTGTCGAACGCAAAGCCGGAACCAGAGATTTAGACGTTTTAAACGGTTTAATGAACCCAATTCGCGGTTTACCCCTAGTTAGCGCTCTGTTAATTCTCGCCGGTATGGCCAGCGCTGGTATCCCCGGATTAGTGGGATTTGTGGCGGAATTTATTGTTTTTCAGGGTAGTTTTTCCCGTTTTCCCGTGCAGACGGTTTTCTGCATCATCGCTTCCGGTTTAACGGCGGTTTACTTTGTTATCCTGCTTAATCGCACCTGTTTTGGCAAATTGGATAATAAACTTGCCTACTATCCCAAAGTCTTGAAATCGGAAACTATCCCCGCTTTTGTCCTAATGGTATTAATCGTCTTTTTAGGTATTCAACCCAATTATTTAGTCCGTTGGATTGAACCCACCACTAACTCGATGGTTGCCAGCTTATCGGGACAAGCAAAACCTAGTTTTGTCTTCAAAAAATCTCCGCAAAAGTCCCCAAAAACCAACTGGTTGAATCGGGGTAAATATTTGAGTAATAGTTAGTTATCCCTCGCTGTTTCCGAATTATTGTTACCGTTGCTAATTACTTTACCTAAAACTATGACTGGGACATTAATCAAAGCCAAAATTCCCCCTTCTACTCACGAATTCGCCGACATTATCCACCGGTTAGAAGCGGGTGGCTCCATGTTACCGGATACTCCCGAAAACCTGATGCAAATTATCGGCATTTATAAAGCTTATGCCGTACCGATGGATTTTTATTGGCGAGATCTGCTCTATATTGCCGAACGAGTTTTCCTCGATCCTTTGCCCTTTTTTAAATATTTTCTACCCCAAGAATACCTAGACCTACAAAATCATTACGCTGGCGATAATGCCGATTTACGCATCTGGCGCGGCACGGGTTCCGCTCATCCTGAATTGTTAGAATTTATGGATAAAGGTAAAACCCGAAAAATGCCCAAATTAATCCATCATCTTTGGCATGATCGCATTAATATGGAATTTGCCGAAGCCTGTATGCAAGCCATGTTATGGCATGGCCGCGATATGGGTTGGGGTTTATTTGATGCCTATCTTGATTCAGAAGAATATCGCCAAAATGCCGACCGCGCTATTAAGGCCTATTTCAAGAAAAACCCCGTGATGATGAAACTTTATGACCTGTTCCCCGATATGTTCTTGGAACAGGTGCGGATGATGTCCTACTACTCTAATTTAGGACTATTCTGGGAAGTGATGGCCCCGGTATTTTTCGAGATGTCTGATATCTACGATGAAGGAGGGTTTAAAGGTGTTCCTGATGCCATGAATTTCCTCGTTAATGGCATTTTTGCCATCGCCGGGCGGCCGATTTATCATCACGTTTATATTGATGGTCAATGCTACGAAATTATCCCCAAATCAAAGGCTTTTACTTGGCTTTATGAAGCGGCTTTACCCTATGTGGAAGCGGTCTTTTATCGTACTGCTCCCTTCCGGGGTACAAAGTCCTATAATGCCCAAGCAAAACAGGTTCCTGACGAACAAAAAGACTTTCACTATGGCATTCTTTATGCGGATGTTTTCCCCGTGGGTACTGCGGGAATTCCGCCGACGTTGTTAATGGATGATATGTATCATTTTTTACCCCAATATCTAATTGATTACTATCAGCAAAACTGCCGGGGGGAAGACGATATTTTGATTCAATTGGGTATTAGTTTCCAGCGCTCGATGTATAATGTTACTTCAGCAGTTATTCAAGCTCTACGCACTGCTTTACTTTATCCCCTCGACGATCCTAATCCCAAACATTTACTCAAAAATCGTCAATTCTTTGAGGCACAAATGGACAGATTTAAACGTCCCGAAGCGCGTCTTAGAGATATCCAAAGTCCTAATTATCGTTGAGGTTTTTTGCTTACTTTTCTGGTGGGTTTATCGCCCACCTTTTTTGATATAATGAGATGGCCGACACCCAACCTCAAAAAAGATGACCACTTTTCCCATCATCGATAATAACGAGTTCTGTGCGGATGAGGTAAAATTTCCCCCCAGGGATATCTGGAGTGAGGAACCCCCCTTGGAAAGCTACGCTCATTTACAACAAATTCTGATTTTACTTCAATGTTTAGAATGGTTATGGCAAGATCGCAATGATTATTTTGCTGCCGCTAATTTGAGCATTTATTATAGTCCTAATCAGAAAAAATCTGAGGATTTTCGCGGGCCAGATTTTTTTGTCGTTTTGGGAACAGAAAGACGCTTAGATCGAAAAAGTTGGGTAGTTTGGGGAGAAGGGGGCAAATATCCCGATGTTATCGTGGAAATTCTCTCTCCTAGTACCACCAAAGTAGATCGCGGCGAGAAAAAACAAATTTATCAAGATATTTTTCGCACTCCCGATTATTTTTGGTTCGATCCTGAAACCTTAGAATTCCAAGGATTTCGGCTAATGGAAGGGCAATATCAAGCAATTGAGCCGACAGACCGAGGTTGGTTATGGAGCGATCGCTTAGGCTTATTTCTGGGTATTTATCAACAACAATTACGCTATTTTAATAGGGAGGGGGAATTAATTACTACCCCCGCAGAAGTGGCTAAACAGGAACGTCAAGAGAAGGTTTTAGCTTTACAACAAATAGAAAAATTAAAATCTCGTTTACGGGAGTTAGGAGCCGATTTAGAAGGTATTTAAAGCCAGTTTTTTTCAGTAGAAACAGGGAAATTTCCCGTAAATTCTCCTACCCCTCTCCCATTTAGATAGTCAACAGCTTAGTATTTTTTGCCTCTTGCCTGACGGGGAGTCACAGGTCTAAGCTAAGAATAGCTGGCCAACCCGTCCCGACCACCGGATAAATTATAGAATGAACGATTCTAACGCTAATTCTCCCGCTCAATCCTCAGAAGAGACAATAGATGAAACCAATTGGGTAGATCTGGGGGAAGAAGGGAAACCCCTAGATAAACCCACTGCTCAACCTATCCAACCATCTCCCCTCAAGTCTATCTCTACCCTGATCACGGTGGAGACGGCTTTTTTGGCCAGTGCTACCAGTTTAATCTGGTTAATTGATTATTATTTTCCCCTCGGACCGTTATTAAGGGTTTTTTTCCCGATTCCTATCGCTTTGGCCTATTTACGTTGGGGCGCTCGTTGTGCTTGGATGACAGCATTAGTTTCTAGTTTACTTTTGTCGGTGTTAATGGGACCGACTCGCAGCATTGTCTTTTTGATTCCCCACGGCTTGATGGGGGTACAATTGGGGCTATGCTGGCGCCGGGGTGCGCGCTGGGAATTTTCTATCTTGACTGGGGGACTGTTGGGGGCGTTTGGTTTATTCTTTCGTTTTTGGCTGTTTTCAATTCTTTTAGGCGAAAATCTTTGGTTATATGTGATTACCCAAGCGACTAATTTTATTGATTGGATTTTCACCCAGTTAGGGATTCTCGCTAAACCGACGCTGCTGCAAGTGCAATCGATAGCAGTTGTGGGCATATTTGTCAATAGTTTATTATACTTATTTGCCGTGCATTTAGTGGCGTTATTAGTTCTCGATCGCCTCGGTAATCCGATTTCTCGTCCGCCCAAATGGGTGCAGGTCATACTAGATTATGAGTAATTATTTAGTGCTTTATGGTCAGTAAGCTGTTCGTAATTTAAATTGCTTGTTGAGACGAGGCAAGAGGCAAAAGGCAAGACCCCCCCGATGTCGGGGGGGCAAGGGGGGGGGAGATTCGGCTAATCTAAAAATAAGCATCTTGTCAGAGAGTGACCGAGTGAGTTATAGTCGTCTATAAGACTCGATTAAAGCATTTCTTAAAAGAATCGTGGTTTTTGGAAAATCGAAAAGTGCGCTATTTTTCCCGTCCACAGAAACCTGTTGCCGAGGGGAGTAACTCAAAAACTCCTTTTTTCCTAGATTCTGATAGACAGAACTGGCGGAAACGGATAAAAAATGCTGTTATCGAGCAAGACTCAGGGATTAATTGAAAATCTCGTCTCTTGGCTGTGCTTGTCTAATTGTGGGTCAAGCCGGCACTTGCCAAACAGACTTAAAAACTGAAACCAAGACTCAGTTCCCATGTCTGAGAGGCAGATGAACATCAAGATGAGGCTTTAACGATGCGGACTCATCTTCTTAGAACTTTCTTAACAAGACCAGATTTCCAGAAGTAGCCTCAAAGCATAGACAAATAGCCCATGGTCAGTCGCTTTTGAAACCGAAAGATTGAGGAAATTGAATGCCAAAACAAATAATCATAGCCGAACAACACCATATAGCGGCTGTTTTTTGGGAAGATCAAATTCAGGAATTAGTTGTAGCCACAGGTAATCAGCAGGTGGCCGACATCTATCTAGGATTAGTAGAAAATGTCATCCCCGGGATAGATGCAGCCTTCGTCAATATTGGCGATGCGGAACGCAATGGCTTTATCCATGTCACCGACCTGGGCCCCTTAAGACTGAAAAAAACCGCCGGTGCTATCACGGAATTACTGGCCCCCCAGCAAAAAGTGCTGGTACAGGTAATGAAAGAACCCACCGGCAACAAGGGACCGCGGCTAACGGGAAATGTCACTCTCCCTGGCCGTTATCTGGTATTGATGCCCAATGGTCGCGGGGTGAATCTTTCCCGTCGCATCCGCAGTGAAGACGAGCGCTCCCGTTTACGAGCTTTAGGGATTTTGGTCAAACCGGCGGGGATGGGGTTGCTGGTACGCACCGAGGCCGAAGGCAAAGCGGAAGAGGCGATTATCGAGGATTTGGAATTTCTGCAAAAACAGTGGGAGAGTATCCAACAGATGGCCGTCAGCACCCGGGCCCCGGCCCTGCTTAACCGCGATGATGACTTTATTCAAAGGGTTTTGCGGGATATGTACAGTGCCGATGTCAATCGCATTGTTGTGGATAACCCGATGGCGGTAAAACGAGTTAAACAGCAATTGACGAACTGGGGCGGCGGCAAAGCTCTCGAAGGGGTTTATATCGACTCCCATCGGGAAACCCAGCCAATTCTCGACTATTTCCGGGTTAACGCCGCCATTCGCGAGGCCCTGAAACCCCGGGTTGATTTACCCTCCGGCGGCTATATTATCATCGAACCGACGGAAGCTTTAACGGTAATTGATGTTAACTCCGGTTCCTTTACCCGTTCGGCCACGGCCCGGGAAACCGTACTCTGGACTAATAGCGAGGCCGCCACAGAAATCGCCCGACAACTGCGCTTGAGAAATATCGGCGGTGTGGTGGTGGTGGACTTCATCGATATGGATTCCCGTCGCGACCAGTTGAAACTGTTGGAATTGTTTAATAAGGCCCTGAAAAGCGATAAGGCCCGGCCCCAGATTGCCCAATTATCGGAATTGGGGTTAGTGGAATTAACTCGTAAGCGTCAGGGGAAAAACATTTATGAATTATTCGGCAAAACCTGTGACCATTGCGGCGGACTGGGCCATTTAGCCCATCTACCCGGAGAAGGCAACGCCATCGCCCTAGAAACCCCCACCCTTAGCCGCGCGGAAAAAGAAACCCTTGTCGTTGCTCCAACTAATACAAAAGTTCTACCCGATAAGAGCGCTCCTAGCGTTGCGGCGGCCGAACCCTATCTAGAAGTTTTCTCCGAATTTGAGGCCGAAGAAAACGCCCAAGAGATGGATCTTTCCTTCCATCCCAACTATCAAGAACAGGTTAATAATTCTCGTCGTCGCCGTCGTCGTCGTCCCTCGGAACTATTGCTAAAAGAGGAACGGGGCGAAAAAGCCTCTACTAATGGTGTTAACAACGAAATCGAGCCAGAATCAGAACCCCAACGCCTTGAGGAAAAACGAGAACGCCCGGCCCGTCTCTCGAAACGGGGAGAAGATGCCGGTGCTGGCAAAAATATCCCCGTCAGCGAACGGGAGCGGGTTTCCGTGGAAATGACCCCCGTAGAACAGGAAGTTTATTCTTTAATGGGCATTTCTCCCCTGATTCTGGTGGATAAGGAGTTTAAAGACCCGAAATCGGTGATTGTTTCCGTGAAACTGCCAGGGGAAAGAGAAGCGGAAAACCCAGAAACGTCTGCCACTCCTGAAATATCCTTGATTCCTACCCCAGAAGCTGAGGTCGCACCAGTCGAAGGGATGGAAACCGGCGAGGAAGCCGAAAATCGTCCCCTGGTGCGCCGTCGTCGTCGTCCCACCACTAGCGAAGTTGGTCAGGAAATCAGCCAAGAAGCTAGTCCGTCACTGACTTTTACCCCCGAACCGATGGCGCCCGAAACTCCAGTTTTTCTCGGTGAAGTCATTCCTTTCGAGACCCCGGTGAGCGCCGAGGTGACGGAGGAGCCACCAATAGAGGCTGAAACTGCGGTGCTGCGTCGTCGTCGTCGTCGTTCCTCCGCCACTGCCGATGAGTCATGAGCGCAGAACCCTTAATTGCCGGTGTCGATGAAGTGGGACGCGGGGCTTTATTTGGCCCCGTGGTGGCGGCGGTAGTGGTCACTGTCCCCTCTGGTTTTCCGCAGCTGTGGGAGTTGGGGGTAAAAGATAGTAAGCAACTTAGCCCCCAAAAACGGCAAAAATTGAGCCAGCAAATACAACGGGATTTTCTTTGTCGCATCGGTTATGCTACGGTGAAAGAGATCGATCGCTTGAATATTTTTCATGCTTCCCTACTGGCAATGAGCAGAGCTATCGGGAAATTACCCCTTTCCCCCAGTCTCTGTTTGATCGATGGCAAGCACATTATTAAAGATTTGTCAATCCCCCAAAAGGCGGTAATTCAGGGAGATCAACAATCGCCGGTAATTGCGGCGGCTAGTATCGTGGCCAAAGTCTGGCGCGATGACTTAATTACTCGTTGGCACGGACGCTATCCCGATTATGGACTCCCTCGTCACAAGGGTTATGGCACTGCTCAACACCTAGAAGCGATCGGCAACCATGGACTTACTTCTCAGCACCGGCTCTCTTTTAGTCCCTGTCAATCGAGGTTGGAGCTTGACTGCCGAACAAATTGCTCAAGGGTTATCGAAATTTCGTAACCGATAGCCAAAAAATTCCCCTTTTTAACGGAAATAAAAAGGGGAGAAGATATTAGATAGGGTTTGCTGAATAAATCTAAAAACATTGTTGGATAAGGTTTTTAGACTTTTTTTCCCTCAAAAAGTGCCGACCTTTGGAGTGATTGGGGGAAAATTCCGGGACTTTTTCCCTGAAAATTAGGTAATTGACCACCTGAAAATCGGTAAAACCCTACACCCCACACCCCACCTGCCCCCCCCGATGTCGGGGGGGTTGGGGGGGGTCACACCCCACACCCTGCCCCTAGGAAAAGCTTTTTGCCGCAAACCCTAGATAGCTTTAGGATTCAGTCATCCATTCCGTATGGAAAAACTCACCTCTGGGTTTATCGGTACGTTCGTAGGTATGAGCGCCAAAATAATCCCGTTGTGCTTGGGTGAGATTTTGCGGTAAATTGGCCCGACGATAACTATCAAAATAGTCCAAAGAAGAACTAAAAGCCGGGACAGGAATTCCCAACTTATTAGCCAAGACTAACACCTCACGCCATGCTTCTTGGCGATCGAGGATACTTTGCTTAAATTCCGGCGCTAACAACAAATTCGGCAGCCCCGGATTTTCCGCAAAAGCTTTGCGAATTTTATCCAAGAAACTAGCCCGAATAATACAGCCCCCCTTCCAAATCCGGGCCGATTCCGGCAAACTGATATTATAGTTAAACTCCTGAGAAGCTTTAGCGATTAAAGCCATACCCTGGGCATAGGAACACATTTTCGAGCAGTAAAGAGCATCACGCACCTTATCCACAAATAGTGCCGCATCCCCCGGATAGGTTTCCCCAGGTCCGGGTAACTCTTTGGCGGCGGCCACCCGTTCATCCTTATAAGCGGACATCACGCGAGCATTAACCGCAGCATAAATGGTCGGAATTGGCACCCCCAACTCCAAGGAACTTAACACAGTCCAGCGTCCGGTTCCCTTTTGTCCCGCCGAATCCAAGATTAAATCTATCAGATGATGACCAGTTTCCGGGTCAACATACTTAAAGATATCGGCGGTAATTTCAATTAAATAAGAATTAAGCTCATCGGTGCGATTCCACTCGGCGAAAGTTTCCTGTAACTGCTGATTGCTTAGTCCTAGACCATTTTTCAGCACATCGTAGGCTTCCGCAATTAACTGCATATCGCCGTACTCGATGCCATTGTGAACCATTTTCACATAATGGCCTGCCCCCCCGGAACCCACATAGGTGACACAGGGACCATCATCGACTTGGGCGGCAATTTTGGTTAAAATCGGCTCTAATTCCCGATAGGCGAACTCTGTACCTCCCGGCATCAGGGAAGGACCGTGCAGAGCGCCTTCTTCGCCACCACTGACTCCCATGCCGACAAAACCCAGTTTAGTGGTCGATTCTAGGTCGCGGGTGCGTCTTTCCGTGTCCTCGTAGAGGGAGTTACCGCCATCGATAATCATATCTCCTTCTTCGAGGAGGGGTTTTAATTGTTCGATCACGGCATCCACCGGCGGGCCAGCTTTTACCATGACCAGAATTTTGCGGGGACGCTCTAAAATTTGGACGAATTCTTCTAAACTATAGGCCGCCTTGACATCTTTGCCGACGGCGCGAGTTTCCATAAATTCTTTAGTTTTGCTGGCGGTGCGATTGTAAACAGCGATGGGAAAACCCCGACTCTCCACATTGAGAGCGAGATTTTCTCCCATGACAGCTAGTCCGATAACACCGAAGGTACGTTTAGTCATAGAAATTCAGTCTCAGCTGATGCGTTCTTCTTCCCCTTTTAGCGCCTACTTTCCCTAAGATAGCTAAACTTTCCCTATTTCTTAAGCCTTGACTAATCAGTGATCAGTGATCAGTAATCAGTAATCAGTGATCAGATTTGGGTTTTCAGTGAACAGCATTAAGTGAGGAGTGTTACAGCGTTTCTCCTCAAGATGAAGTGTAACCCAAGTAGATAGGTATTAAAAACTTTCAGATCCCCCCGCCTATCGGCACCCCCCTTATCAAGGGGGTTGGGGGGATCGAACCTAAAATCCATTTTTAATTTAATTATAACCAGCTACTTAATTTGGTATCATCCCCGAACGACTGGCTACTGTTGCCTGTTCCCTAAAACCAGAGACTTCCTACCTCACCATTAAGATAACTGCTATGAATGGCATTCACTGATGACTGAAAAACCCCCAAGCGCAGAAAAATTAATGGTAATGTTAAATTAAATTAAGAAAATCCTCATTCTTGTTATATGCAGTTAACTTGGCTTGATAGTAATTCTTGGTTAATCGAAATCGGGGGAAAACGCCTGCTTCTCGATCCTTGGTTGGTAGGTTCCCTGACTTTTGGCAATTTAACTTGGCTATTTGAGGGCAAAAAAACCGCTAATCATGCCATTCCCGAACATATCGATCTGATTCTTCTCTCCCAAGGTTTGGAAGATCACGCTCATCCTCCCACTTTACAGGTACTCGATCGCCAAATTCCCGTGGTAGCTTCTCCAAATGCCGAAAAAGTGGTTCGAGCGCTCAATTATACCCATCGCATCCCTTTAACCCACGGTGCTAGTTATATCTTTGACAATGCGATCGAAATTACTGCTGTCCCCGGTTCTCCAGTCGGGCCGACTCTGGTGGAAAATGGTTATGTTATCAAGGAATTAGCGACAAATCAGAGTATCTACTACGAACCCCACGGTTATCATTCTCCTAGCCTCGATTCTCTTGGTAAAATCTCCGTGATTATCACTCCTTTGATTGACTTAAAAATACCTTTCCTCGGACCAGTAATCAAAGGACAAGAAAGTGCCTTAGCAGTTTGTCAACGCTTGCAGCCCGAATATATTATTTCTACGGCTGCCGGTGGTGATATCGAGTTTAAAGGATTATTGATGGCGGTGTTAAGTGCTGGGGGTAGTCCCGAATCTTTTCAAGAATTATTAACATCCCATGACTTGCCGACAAAGGTAATTGATCCTCGTCCTTGGCAGCCTTTTACAGTGGAATTAGGTGAGTGCGTTCCGGGTTTGAGCTAATCTGAGTTAAGGGAAGAATAGAAAACAGTTAAAACTTTCTTCCCGATTTTTATCTAAAAAAGTAGAATTTTTGTTATAAGTAGATAGGTATTAAAAACTTTCAGATCCCCCCGCCTATCGGCACCCCCCTTATCAAGGGGGGCAGGGGGGGATCGAACCTAAAATCCATTTCTAATTTAATTATAACCAGCTACTTATCTTTGCTGGCTACAGATGACATTAATTGTTTGAAAAAACTGGCTCTCTTGAATATTGGATGTAAAATGGGTAAAACCCCACACCCCACACCCCACCTGCCCCCCCGATGTCGGGGGGGTTGGGGGGGTCACACCCTGCCCCCAGGAAAAACTTTTTGCCGCAAACCCTAATTAAAAGTGGCTCTTCTCTGCTAAATTGTCTATGAATCAGTTGCCCTTATTTTCTCAATCAAAATCAGTGCGAGACTTTTATCAACCTGATGCCGAAATAATTCTTTATCAAGGAGATAGCAATAATTTTATCAAGACTATACCAGATAATTCTGTGAGCTTGATTATTACTTCTCCTCCCTACAATTTAGGAAAAGACTACGAAAAAAAAATCTCTTTGGATACTTATCTGGAAACCCAGACCAAAATTCTGCGAGAATTCTCTAGGATATTGCAAGATAATGGTAGTATTTGCTGGCAGGTGGGAAATTTTGTTCAAGAGGGAGAAGTTTATCCTTTAGATATTTTTTATTATCAGCTATTTAAACAAATGGGTTTCTTTTTAAGAAATAGAATTGTCTGGCATTTTGGCCATGGATTACATACTTCTAAAAGATTTTCTGGCAGATATGAAACTATTTTATGGTTGACAAAAACCGATAAATATACCTTTAATCTTGATCCAGTGAGAATCCCCGCTAAATACCCCGGTAAGCGTCATTTTAAAGGTAAAAATATCGGTAAACCCTCTGGTAATCCTTTAGGGAAAAATCCTAGCGATGTTTGGGAGTTTTTGGCACAAGAATGGGATGAGTTACTGTGGGATATTCCTAACGTTAAATCTAATCATCCAGAGAAAACTATCCATCCTTGTCAATATCCAATCGAATTAGTAGAAAGATGTGTTTTAGCCTTGACAAATGAGGGGGATTGGGTTTTTGATCCCTTTGCTGGGGTTGGAACTTCTCTGATTGCTAGTATTATGCACAATCGTCGAGTTATGGGGAGTGAAAAAGAAGCAGAATATGTGAAAATTGCCAGGGAAAGAATCGCCGCTTATTTGCAAGGAAATCTCAAAATTCGTCCTTTAGGAAAACCTATTCATCAGCCTAATGGTAAGGAAAAAGTTGCTCAAATTCCCGAAGAATGGCACAATAATATATAGGAAGTAACACTTAATCTCCCCCCCAGGTAGATGGATTCATGAATCCATCTACTATGAGTTGATGCTAAATCTAGTTATTAAAAACTGATTATTTATTCTGTAGAAAACGGGTTTCTCCGAGAAACCCGTTTTCTGTGCGTTACTCAACGGATTTAGTATAACCCATCCTACAATGATTGATCAGTTTTTTTGTCACCATTTTTAGAGAAAACTTTGCAGAATTGTTGCAGTTTCTTGTCCAGTTTTTTCCCAACTAAAAAGCTCGGCGCGTTGGCGACTCAGGGATTTTAATTTAAGGCGTAATTGTTCATCAGTAGCGATTTGCTGCATTGCCTCTCTCATCTCATCAATGCTATAGGGATTAATTAAAATTGCCGCATCTCCTGTGACTTCCGGGAGAGAGGAAAGATTAGAAGTAATTACAGGAGTTCCACAGGCGATCGCTTCTAGTACAGGTAATCCGAAACCTTCCCAAAGGGAGGGATAAACTAAAGCAGTTGCTTGGTTTAAAAGTTGCGGCAATTCTTCATAGGAAACATAGTTTAAAAATTGCACTCGTTGAGAGATTGATAATGCTTCTACCTGTTGCTGTAGAGCCGGGGTAAAACGGGGGTCAAATTGACCGACAATTAATAATTGATATTCGGGAGCGATTTGGGAAAAAGCAGTAATTAAACGAGCGAGATTTTTATGAGGATCATAACGACCAAGATAGAGAAAATAGGGACGAGTCGCCAGATTTAGAGGACGAAAATTTTGAGAATCATATCCAGAAAGAATCACGGTTATTTTGTCAAGAGGTATGTCAAAAAACTTATTAATATCGGCGGCCGTTGCTTGGGAAACAGCGATAATATGTGTGGCTTTTTTCAGGACTTGGGGTAAATAGTATTTATTATAAAAAGTTAGGGGAGAAAATTTCGGAAATCGCAGGGGAATTAAATCATGGACTGTGACAATATAGCGGCAATTTCCATAAATAGGTGCTTCGGGAATGGGAGTAAATAGCAGGGAAGACTTTAATTGTTGATAGGTTTGATAGAGTTGGGTTTCTGTCCAAATTAAGCGCCTAATATTGCCTTTAGTTCCCTGTTCTTGGGTGAGGTTTGCCGACACAGGATAGGTGTTAAAATTTGGGTAACTATTAGAAGTGATTAGGGTAGGATTTAAGTTAGCTAATTGAGGAATGAGATTTTTAGTATAGGTAGTCAACCCAGTATATTTAGTACCGAGAAAAGCGAGATTGATTAATAATTGATTATTTTTATTCATAGATATTAGCTAGTTAAGTAGGTAGGTGTTAAAAGTTGTCAGACACCCCCCTTATCAAGGGGGGATTAAGGGGGGATCAGCACCCCCCTTATCAAGGGGGGATCAGAGGCAAAATCTATCTTCAATTTAATGATAACTACTTACTTATTATAAAAGAGAACGATAAGCTTTTATAGTAGCTTGTGCGGTTTTTTGCCAAGAGAATTTTACTGCTTGTTTTTTTCCTTTAGTGATTAATTCTTGACGGAGATAGGTATCACTAATCACCTGATAGATTGCTGCGGCGATTTCTAGGGGATTATCGGGATTAATTAATATTGCTGAGTCTCCCGTGACTTCGGGTAAGGATGCAGTATTAGCAGTTACGACGGGACAACCTAAAGTCATCGCTTCTAAAACTGGTAATCCAAAACCTTCATAAAAAGAAGGATAGACAAAAACATCGGCCTTTTGATAATAATCCGCAACTAAGTCATCAGCAAGATAATCAAGATGTTGGATACTATCTCGGAAGGGAGACTGAGATATTTTATCGAAAATTGGTTGATACTTCCATCCTTTTTTGCCAATCAGAATCAGATTGTGGTCTAATTTATACCTGTCCTTGAGATAGTTAAAAGCAGTGATAAGATTAATAATATTTTTTCGTGGTTCTAGCGTACTAACAAAGAGTAAATAGGGTTTAGTGATAGTTAGAGATGAGGGAGTATTGGGGAGGGAAGAATAACGACTTGCGAGGGGAGTAATAAAAATTTTCTCTGGGGTTACATCTAAATATTCAATAATATCTCGTTTGGTACTTGCGGAGTTAGCAATAACTAAATCTGTCCATTGTAGAGATTGTTTAATCCGTTGGGTGTAGGTTTTGACAATCCCCGTGACAAACTCAGGATATTTAATAAAAGTAACATCATGAATAGTCATAACTTTACGACTCTGACGACAAGGATACACCACATGATCCAATCCGTGGAGAATATCGGGAGAATCAAGAAAGTTTTCTAGATAGGGAATTAGAGGATTAGGAAATCGGGTTAAGATATTGCTAAGACTGACGGGAATTGGTAAACATTTAACCTCTGGATAGGATTGTAGTTTTTCAGGAATAGAAAGATTACCCCGCAGCCAGTTTTTTACCGATGGTTGAAAACAGAGGGACAGGGAAAAGTTTTCTTGGTTTTGTAATTTAGCTAATTCGGCAATCAGGTGATAAGCATATAATCCAATTCCACTAGGATTTTGTCTTATCGGTGTACCATCAACTAAAATTTTAAGCATTTGCGGTTAGATGAGATTGACGGGATAGATATTTTTAAAATTACAGATTCAATTGTCAATTTTGCTCGGTTAGGACAAGATTAAAATTGGCAATAAACTCCACCCTAATAGTTAATCTTACCCTATAGCGTCCCTAAATAGCGGTCTTTTTGGGCTAGGTTACGGCGAATACTTAATTTATCGGGCAATTTTTTCGATTATTGTCCCCTCACCCACCCTAGAACATAGTGATCATATCAATTCAATTACTGTTAGTCCTAATAATCAACTATTAGCCAGTGGTAGTGATGATAAAAGATTAAAATTATGGGATTTAAAAGCAGGAAAAGCCATTATTTCTATTCCCCATCCCCAGAAAATCTATTCCGTTTGTTTTAGTCCCGATGGTAATTATATCGCCACGGCCTGCCAAGACAAAATCGTTAGAGTTTATGCCACTTCCGAACTACAATCTTTAGCAAGTTGAACAATCTTTGAGCGGGTGCATCTCATTTTTGTAAATCTACTAAGTTGGGATTTTTAAAGGGAAACTATCTGCCAAAATTGATCGTTACTTCTGATTTTATTACTCAATCCAAGCTTTTGGGGGGTTCTACCCCCCAAACCCCCCGTCGGGGGACGAAGCGCCTCCCCCGAACCCCCTGCGCATGAGCTTTTCGGTGGGATGCTTACACGCAGCTGCTGATATATTTGTAATAATTTAAGAGTCACTAATAATTGCTGATTGTCGATATTTCTGCAAATGTGATACTAAATCCGGTTATTAAAAACTGATTATTTATTCCCCTTTGCATGAGTGCCTCTCCTCATAACTAGCCTGTACTCAACGGATTTAGTATAATTATCTACTAGAGATCGCTGCCGGTTTGTTCCTCTCGGAAGTAAAGCTGATATAATTGACAGCTAGGCTGGGCTAGATCGCCTTTTAGCTGAATTAAACCCATACTTTCCAGTTTATAGGCAGTAATCGGTTCTAATCGCGCTCCCTTATCGGAAGAATTAACCACTTCCCCCATCCCTGTCAATAATTCCGGCTGTTTTTGCAGATTATCCCAGTGATGACGCAGGTGTGCCGCATAAATTCCCCCTTGGGTAGCAGCATTAGGGAGAATATTTTTTTCCCCGCGCACCTGCGCTTCCAGGGCCAAACGGCTAAGATAGGGATGACCAGCGACTAGAGCGATTAAATCGCTAATAAAACGCTGATTATCGTCATTTTTAGGCAATCCGTAGCTACTAGCCAAGTTTTCCAGTTGTTCGAGGCTAAAACCGGGTAATTTAATCGCGCGGCCGACATTAAAGGGAGATTGATTAGCGTCCAATTGAATATAGATTTCCGTGGAATTAGCAATCGCTAACCGCAAATTTTGCCAGATTTCCAAATTATTAGCTTCTTCGTGCCAACAGCGCAAAAGCGGCAAAAAATCCCTAGCGATGTCCGGATACTCGAAAATTCTGTCTAAATTATCTAGGGCCAAAAAAAGAGGTCTGTTAATCTGTTCCAAAAGATAGGACTGAAAATAGGTTTGACAACTGATTAAACTGCCAAATAGTTCCTCATCCCAATATTCATCTAATTGCGGCTTTAAACCCAATTCTCGGCTGACATTTGCCGAAAACCAGCGACAAAATCGGTCTAAACTGGCAAACATCGCCTTTTCTGCCACTTGACAATTAATATAAACTGTGCTATGTCCCCAACTATCTGCCTGAGCGAGCAGATGTTTAAGGAGAGAAGTTTTACCAGTCTTTTCAGGGGATTTAATGCGAATGAGTGACCCTGGACGATTAATTTCTTGATAACAGTCGCTTTCGACGGGAGGGCGGCTAATATAAGTATCTATAACTGATTTTTCTGCTAGTATCGGGGTGGGGTGATTTTTCCATTGAGGATATTTGATATCTTTGAACCATTCTCGGAGGATTTGGAACTTACCCGGCCCTTTACTACCTAATTCGAGTTCGGGACAGCCATTATCTTTATCTGCCGAGAAATAGCTATAGATTTTAGTCATCTGTTTTTTATAGGTTTCATGGCTGGCAGCCTCGGCCATTTCCCAAATTTCCTCATCCGGTTTGCGCCAATTTTCGTAGGCAAAACGAACTAAAAAAATTTCCTTTAATTTGCCTTGAACACCGTATTCTCTAGCTAGATGTTTGAGAAACTCGTCCCATCCCTGTGGTTTCATCCCGTTCTACTTTATTCTACTTATATTCCCTTTTTTTCCATGTTAACCCCTTTTTCCCTCTTGGCAATGGGACTGACATCCGAGAAGGAAGGCCTTATGGTAAAAGTAGGTCAATTACCTGATAGTGTCTAAGGGAGTAAAACCATGAAAATCTCGTTAACCTTGTTTGTTGTGGCCTCCTTGCTGTTAGGTTCAATTCCTCACACTTTAGCGGTTAATAGTCAAGATAACCATTTTGACCGTTCCTCTTCGCCGCTAATTTTACAAAACCGAGACTGTAAGGGTGATAAGGACGATAATTGCAATTAGTCCTGATTATCTCGGTTAAGGTTGTTAGTCTATATCCCCCACCGATGAAAAAATCGTGGTCGGGATTTTTTTTATGAAGTCGCCTGTAATTCCTCTAAACGTGCTAAAACTTCGGCACTGTGAATGGCAGGATTTACCCCTAAATAAATCTCTTTTAAAATCCCTTGCGGATCGATAAGATAGGTATGACGCAGGGAAACATAACCCATCCAAGAACCATAGGCTTTACTAACATCTCCGGTAGTATCTGCCAGTAAGGGAAATTTTAAACCCTCCGAGTCGCAAAATTCCGCATGAGAATCGACATCATCGGCACTTACCCCTAAAACTTGCGTATTTTTAGCCATATATTTCGGCAAATCCTGCTGAAAACGCCGCGCTTCTAGGGTACAGCCGGGGGTAAAATCCTTGGGATAAAAATACAAAACTACCCACTTACCCCGATAATCCGATAGGGAAATATTCCCTTCTCCCGTGTTAGTCGGTAGGCTAAAATCGGGTGCCGGTTGATTTAAAGGGGGTTGGGGGCCACCTAAAGCGTTAGCATCGGGAATCAAGGCAAAAAATGCCAGAATTACTGCAATTAAAAAACTCAATAGTTGACGACGAGACATAATCAGTTATCAGTTATCAGTTATCAGTTATCAGTTATCAGTTATCAGTTATCAGTTATCAGTTATCAGTTATCAGTTATCAGTTATCAGTTATCAGTTATCAGTTATCAGTTTGTGTGATAAGTTTAACTTACATAGGATCGATCTTTGTGTCCTCTGTGTCTGGAGTGGTTCCTTTCACTCCCGCGCCAGCAGGACTGTATCTTAGAATACATTTTACCCACCAAATCCAAGAGAGCCGAATATCAAGGCCAGAGTTCATAAGGGTTTAACTGGTCTAGAGTGTATCAGACTTATCTGAAACGATCATAGCAGTCATTTTAGTAAAAAATACTAGGGTTAGGGGACAAGAGGTTATGGTTCTAGCTTAATATTCTTTACATAACTTGACAAGGAAAGGGCGAGGTAAAGGGAGAAAATAGATCGAGCTTGTCTTCATCTGCCTAAAGATCATGTCTATTGTCACCCTTAACCCCCTTCAATCCCATCAAGATTTAGTCATCGATCCAGCCAAAATCACGGGATTACGGGGAAAAATCACTATCCCCGGCGATAAATCTATATCCCATCGTTCCCTGATGTTAGGAGCGATCGCCGAAGGAGAAACCGTTATTCATGGTTTATTATTGGGCGAAGATCCCCGCAGTACCGCTAGTTGTTTTCGTGCCATGGGTGTGGAAATTTCCCAACTCAACAGCGAGAAAGTGATCGTCAAAGGTAGGGGTTTAGGCAATCTTGAGGAACCCTTAGAAATCCTCGATGCGGGCAATTCCGGCACGACGATCCGCTTAATGTTAGGATTATTGGCTGGTCATCAAGACCGTTTTTTTGTCGTTACCGGTGATGCTTCCCTGCGATCGCGTCCCATGTCCAGGGTGGTGAAACCCCTCAAGGAAATGGGGGCGCAAATTTGGGGCAGAAAAGCCAATTCTTTGGCTCCTTTAGCCGTTTCTGGGGAATATCTGCAACCGATCCACTACTATTCTCCCGTCGCTTCTGCACAGGTGAAATCCTGTCTTCTTCTCGCTGGACTGTTAACCGAGGGGAAAACCACGATCACGGAACCCGCTTTATCTCGTGATCACAGTGAACGGATGCTGCGCGCTTTTGGGGCAAATATTGAGGTGGATGGGGAGACTAATAGCGTCACGGTGACGGGTTATCCCACTTTAACCGGACAAACAGTGATCGTCCCCGGGGATATCAGTTCGGCAGCTTTTTGGTTGGTAGCAGGGGCAATCGTGCCTAATTCCGAGTTATTAATCGAAAATGTGGGAATAAACCCGACTAGAACTGGAGTTTTACAGGTTTTACAGGCAATGGGAGCAGATATCACCCTCGAAAATCAACGGGTGGTGACGGGGGAACCGGTGGCGGATCTGCGGGTGAAATCCAGTCAACTACAGGCAACCACGATCGCCGGTGAGATTATACCCCGTCTGATCGATGAAATTCCCATTCTGGCAGTTGCGGCAGTTTTTGCCCAAGGAACGACAATTATTAAGGATGCTGAGGAATTACGGGTGAAGGAAAGCGATCGCCTGACGGTGATGGCCACCCAACTTGATCGCCTAGGAGCAAAAGTAAGGGAATTACCCGATGGTTTAGAGATTACCGGCGGTACGGGCCTATTCGGCACGGAAGTGGACAGTTTTACCGATCATCGCATTGCCATGAGTCTAGCGATCGCTGCCCTCAATTCCCGTCAACCCACCACTATCCATCGCGCTGAAGCGGCCGGCATTTCCTACCCCGATTTTTTTAGCACCTTAAAGCAAATTTGTCAAGAGTAGAAATATTAAGTTTTTCTGCGAACGGGCGAGGGGTAACTGGTAAAATTGCAGGATAAATCACAGAGTAGTGGGCCACCTGTGTGATAATCAAGGTCATCGATCGAGGTAGCAAAAAATAGAAGCGTCCCTCATTCAAATTTTCCTGAAAAATATCTCCCTATCTACCCCACCCCCGTCTTCTCTTCCCCACCAATAATGGAAATCATCGCCCAATTAGAGAAAGTTTCCTATATTTATCCCGAATCCTCCAATCTAGTGCTTAAAAATATCTCTTTGGCAATTCATCGAGGCGAATTTTTAGGTATTATCGGGCCCACAGGTGCGGGAAAAACTACTCTCTGTTTAACTCTTAACGGTATTGTCCCCCAATTTTACGGAGGACGTTTTTTTGGTTATGCAACAGTAGCCGGTTTAGACACTTTAACCCATCCCGTTAGCACCTTGGCCCGCTATGTGGGGGCAGTATTTGAAGATCCCGAAACGCAACTTTTAGCCACTTCGATAGAAAACGAAATCGCTTTTACCCTAGAAAATTTACGGCTACCGCGAGAGGAAATTAAAGCGCGCATTCCCAAAGTTTTAGCGGCAGTCCGGTTAGAGGGAATGGAAAAAAAATCCCCGGGGGAATTATCGGGAGGACAAAAACAACGATTAGCGATCGCCGCCGCCCTTGCAGTTCAGCCCGCTTTGTTAATTCTCGATGAACCCACCTCCCAACTGGATCCAGTGGGATCCCAGGAAGTTTTCGCCACCATTAAGGAATTAAATCGCCATCTCGGGGTCACTATTGTGATGGTCTCCCACGCAGCCGAGGAAATGGCCGAATATGCCGATCGCCTGGTACTATTAAGGGATGGTGCGATCGAAGCTATGGGAACCCCAGCAGAGATCTACTCCCAAGTACAACTTTTACAGGAAAATGCCCTGCGTCCCCCGCAGGTGGCCACTACTTTTGCCTTGATCGAGCAGAAAATCGGGGCGGTCGAGTCCATTCCTGTCACCCTAGACCGCAGTTTTGCCCGTTTAAACGAGCTTAAATCCTTTTACCATCAAATAACCCCAACCCCTCCCTTATCGTCGGTTTCTGACCCACTAAACCCCATACTGAGGGTTCAAAATCTCTGCCATACCTATCCAGATGGTACTACCGCCCTGCGGGATGTGTCCCTCGATATTGCCGAAGGGGAATATCTGCTGATTATCGGTCAAAATGGCGCAGGAAAAAGCACTTTAGTCAAGCATTTTCTCAATCTTCTCTCGGCGACCAGCGGTCAAGTTATGATTGATGGACGTTCGATTACTAGCTTTTCTGTCAGTGATTTAGCCCGATCGATCGGTTATGTAGCCCAAAATCCCGATAATCAGATTTTTAACACCACTGTGGAGAAAGAAGTATCATTTGCCCTGACTAATCTCGGTTATTCTCCAGAAATTGTCACCCAACGCACGGAAGCAAGTCTAGAAGCCATGGGATTGCTAGAATATCGATCCTATCATCCTCTCTCCTTACCGAAAGGCGATCGAGCGCGGGTAGTGATTGCGGCAATTTTAGCCATGGAACCGCGCATAGTTGTTTTTGATGAACCCACTACAGGCCAAGATTACCAAGGAGCTAAGGCAATTTTAGAGGTGAGTCGTCAATTACACCAGATGGGCAAAACCGTGATTGTGATCACCCATCACCTCTATTTAATGCCAGAATACGCCGAAAGAGTAATTATTATGGGTCAAGGAACTATCCTTTTAGATGCCCCAATCCGACAAGCTTATCATCAAACCGATCTCTTAGCCAAAACCTATCTAACTCCACCCCAAGCGGTTTTATTGGCACAAAAATTAGGACAACTTTCCGGTTATCCTAATTCCCTTTTAACTCCCCAAGAAATTGCCGATTGTTTTCAGAGGATTTAGCCTTGAGGCTATTTATTTAACTGTTTCTAAGATCAACTTCGATCGCTTAACATTATCAGGTACAGGAATCGGATAATCGCCATTAAAACAAGCAGTACAGAAGGTTTTCGGATCTTCTTTTGTTGCTGTTAACATTCCATCGTGACTGAGATAAGCTAAACTATCCACCCCGATTTGTGCCTGAATTTCCGCCACCGATTTAGTTGCCGCAATTAATTGCTCTTGGTTGTCCGTATCAATGCCATAAAAACAAGGATGAGTCACCGGAGGTGAAGATATTCTCATGTGAACTTCTCTTGCTCCTGCATCGCGTAAAGCTTTAACTAATTTCCGGCTAGTGGTTCCCCGCACGATCGAATCATCAACAATAATAACTCTTTTTCCCTGTAAAACATCCCTTAAAGGATTCAATTTCATCTTAATTCCCGACTCTCTCATGTGTTGGGTTGGTTGAATAAAAGTCCGTCCCACATAACGATTTTTAATCAATCCTTCTGCGTAGGGAATATCAGAAATGCGCGAAAATCCGATCGCTGCTGGAATACCTGAATCGGGAACTCCCATCACCATATCTGCTTCTACCGGCGACTCTTTAGCTAATTGTTCCCCCAAACGTACCCGATAAGTATATAAAGATTCCTCGTGAACAATACTATCGGGACGGGCAAAATAAATCATCTCAAAAACGCATAATTTTTTCTCCGGTTTTATGGCCCAATCCACCGAAGATAAGCCATCTTCACTAATCCAAACTAATTCCCCCGGCTGCACATCCCGCAGATAATCGGCCCCAATAATATCTAATCCGCAAGTTTCCGAAGCTAAAACATAACGGGGGGGATTGCCTTCTTCTTGCAAAACCCCAATTACTAACGGTCTGACACCATTGGGATCCCGCGCCCCGATAATTCCCGTCGGTGTGCCGATAACAAGGCTATAAGCCCCGCTACAATAGCTAAAGGCATCGATCACCGCTTCTATCCAATCCTTGCCACTATCCACTTCCTGGCCGATAGCGACCGCGATCATTTCCGAGTCGGTGGTGGTGACGAGATCACAACCGCGCTTTTCTAATACATTTCTTAACTCAAAAGTATTGACTAAATTGCCGTTATGTGCTAGGGAAAGTTTACCTAAACGGGTTTCGATCACAGCAGGTTGGGCATTGGCCCGACGGCTAGAACCGGTGGTAGAGTAACGAGTATGACCGACAGCGTGAGTACCGGGCAAGGTTTTAAGGACAGTTTCGCTAAAAACTTGGGAAACTAAGCCCATTTCCTTGTAACAATGCACCGTTTCCCCGTCGTAGGTGGCAATACCAGCCGATTCCTGTCCTCGGTGTTGCAAGGCATAGAGTCCGAAATAGGTCAGTTTTGCTACTTCTTCCTCGGGGGCATAGAGTCCAAAAACTCCACAGGCTTCTTCAGGCTTATCGACGCGGTTCAAGGATAGATATGAGTCGGGATGGCTAGACATGAGAGGACTGGGGTTTGGGGCTACTTTTGATACGAAATCTTAACTTATCTTAATCTCTTTTTAACACTTTCCTCTATGGTGATTTGAGAACAGTTATCAGGTGTTGGATTTTGGGGTTTTGGGGTTTTAGGGTGTTAGGGTTTTGGGGTTTTGGGGTGTTAGGGTTTTGGGGTGTTAGGGTTTTGGGGTGTTAGGGTTTTGGGGTGTTAGGGTTTTGGGGTTTTGGGGTGTTAGGGTGTTAGGGTTTTAGCTGAAATTCCCCATTTCCCCATTTCCCCACTTCCCCATTTCCCCACTTCCCCATTTCCCCATTTCCCCATTTCCCCATTTCCCCATTTCCCCATTTCCCCATTTCCTCACTCCCGACGACCGACTCCTGTTTCCTTCCCTAAAGTCTTCTTTCGATCGCTTTTGACCAAACTTGCTGTATGGTTTCTAGACTAACATCGATCGCCGGTTGTTTATTCCGGTCAAGAATTAAAAGATTATCGCTTTTTTCGCTAACTTTGCCGGTTATTTGCCAATAGTCTCCTAATTGTGTCTTTAGATATTCTTCCCAATCTTGCTGATTTTCGGGGGAAGCGGAGACGATAATGCAACTAGCTAATTCCCCGAATAACACCGCATCAAAACGGCCTTGATGATGCCAAGAAAGGTCAATTTCCGCCCCTAATTGGCCACTAATACAGCATTCTGCCAGAGCAATGGCTAAACCTCCCTCCGCGCAATCATGGGCAGATTTCAGCCAACCGGCGCGGATTCCCCGACGACAGGCCGCTTGTACCTTTCTTTCTAATTCAAAATCAATTACTGGTGGTTTTCCCGTCACCAAACCGTGAATAACGGCTAAATATTCGGAAGCGCCGATAGTTGGCAGAGAGAACCCCAAAATATAGATTAAATCCCCCGCTTTTTGCCAACCTTGGCCGCAAATTTGCTCGATATCCGGCACTAATCCCACCATCCCAATCACGGGAGTGGGATAAATAGACTGGGGGCTGCCAGCTGCATCAACGGTTTCGTTGTACAAAGAGACATTACCCCCAGTCACCGGTGTATTCATTTCCCGACAAGCTTCGGCAATACCCTGACAAGCAGTGGCTAATTGCCAATAACCGATTGAATTCTCTGGACTTCCGAAATTGAGATTATCCGTGACAGCAATGGGGTCAGCACCAACACAGCTAAGGTTTCTGGCCGCTTCTGCCACGGCCAACTTAGCTCCGTTATAGGGATCAAGATAAACATATCGCGGATTACAATCTGTAGTCGCCGCTACACCTCGCCGAGAATTGGCGGGATTAGCACCCAGAGGACGCACGCGAATCACGGCCGCATCGGCCCCTCCGGGGAGAATAACGGTGTTATTCTGGACTTGATGATCATATTGACGATAAATCCAGCGTTTTGAGGCAATCGAGGGACTATCCAGTAGTTTTAATAAAATCTCGTTATAGGATTCGGGAATAGGAATCGTGCTATCTTCCCATAATTGGGCTTTTTGGGCGTATTCCGGCGGTTCTGCCCGTAATTCCCGATGATAGATAGGAGTATTATCCGCTAGGGCCGTGGCAGGAATTTCGGCGGCAATTTCCCCTTTAAATAATATACGGACGATCGGTTCTGCAATTACCTGGCCAGCGACCACAGCCTGAAGTCCCCAACGTTGGAAAATCTCGATTAATTCGCCTTCTCGTCCCGATGCTGCCACAAATAACATTCTTTCTTGGGATTCCGATAGCAGATATTCGTAGGGAACCATCCCGGTTTCCCGGACGGGGATTTTATCCAGGTCTAATTCAATTCCCACCCCTCCCTTGGCCGCCATCTCGGAGGTAGAACAGGTGATCCCCGCGGCCCCCATATCCTGGGCCGCCACCACCGCGCCGGTCTTAAATGCCTCTAAACAAGCTTCTATCAGGGATTTTTCCAGAAAAGGGTCGCCCACTTGCACCGCGGGCCGGTCATCCATAGATTTATCGGTTAATTCGGCGCTGGCAAAACTTGCCCCTCCCATACCGTCCCGGCCGGTGGTAGAACCAACGTATAAAACCGGGTTTCCTAGGCCTTTTGCCCCAGATTTAACGATTTCCTCGGTTTCCATTAGCCCTAAAGCCATGGCATTAACGAGGGGATTGCCATTGTAGGCATTATCAAAGTATATCTCACCGCCCACCGTGGGAACGCCGACACTATTGCCATAATGACTTATTCCTTCCACGACTCCGGCAAAAATGCGACGATTGCGGGCATCTTGCAAGTTACCAAAACGGAGAGAGTTGAGGATAGCAATAGGACGGGCCCCCATGGTAAAAATATCCCGCAGGATGCCTCCGACTCCGGTAGCGGCACCTTGTACGGGTTCCACCGCAGAAGGATGATTATGGGACTCGATTTTAAAGGCTAATCGCAATCCATCGCCTAAATCCACTACTCCGGCATTTTCTCCCGGTCCGACGAGAACTTTTTCGCCGGTGGTGGGGAATTGTTTAAGCAGCGGCCGGGAGTTTTTATAACAGCAGTGTTCCGACCACATCACGCCAAACATTCCTAATTCGGCTTTATTGGGGTGTCTTCCCAGTCTTTTGACTATTTCTTCGTATTCTTCGGGTTTAATGCCTTCTGAGGCAATTTCTGCGGCAGTGAAGGGGGTAGTCATGGGACAATGCGATCGAGGGACAAGACTTATTGTATAACGTCTGATGAGATCGAGTTACAATGCTTAGTAAAAGACAAAAAAGTTAAAAGGGTTTGCGCTAGTAAAGTTAAGCTAAAGACATAGTTTTATAATCAGTTGGAACGAAACTATGGCAGTAGAAACAGCTTTATCAATGAAAGCCTTATACGATCAGGATTTTGTTCTCTGGGCTTCAAAAACCGCCGAACTTTTAAAGCTAAAAAAGTTTGATGAGGTGGACTGGGAAAATCTGATTGAGGAAGTGGAGTGCATGGGAAAAAGTGACAGACGGGCTGTAGAGAGTTTATTAACCCAGCTTATCGAACACCTGTTTAAGTTAGCTGATCACAAATCGGAACGGGAGCGAGAACGCAACGTCTGTCACTGGGTAGGAGAAATTGCCAGTTTCCGAACTCAACTAGGAGAGTGGCTAGAAACCACTACTCTCACCAACCACGCGCAGGATTATTTTCAAAAAGCCTACTCAAACGCTCGGAAAACCCTAATACAAGCGAAAACCGTCACTGGCGACGCGATTCCTGTGGAGCCTCCTTTCTCCCTCGAACAGGTATTAGATGGGGAGTGGTTCCCGATTGATATCGATCATTACTTTGACGTATAAGGACAAAAAAGTTAAAGATGAATATTAAAGTTATTGTTTGGCAAGAGGCAACACCCCTGCGACATCGGGGGAGTTTAAGGATAGGCGGTTAAGATGTTAAAGTTATTGTTTGGCAAGAGGCAACCCCCCCCCCAACCCCCCCGACATCGGGGGGGTTTAAGGATAGGCGGTTAAGATGCGTCTTAGCTTACCCTATTTAATCTTGGTTCCGATGGTGTTGGGTAACAGTCGTCATCCCAATTGCTCAAAAACAGGAGCTTCCGGAAGAACACAATAAAAAACTGCTGCTAAACTAGAGGCCTCTTTTTGAGTTTAATTGCGTGAAAACTGACAGTATTTTCTATCAACTCTTACAAAGATTTCCCGCTTGTTTCTTTGATTTGTTGAACCTTCCCCCCGAAATCGCCAATTCTTACCAATTCTCCTCGGTGGAAGTTAAACAATTGTCCTTTCGTCTCGATGGAGTCTTTTTGCCTGATACACCCAATCAGCCTATTTATTTCCTAGAAGTACAATTTCAGAAAGATAATAGGTTTTATTCCCGTTTCTTCAGTGAAATCTTCCTCTATCTCCACCAAACGGACTTAAGCAACAATTGGCAGGGAGTAGTTATTTATCCTCGGCGTTCAGTGGAAAGCCTAGAGACGGCTCGTTATGGGGAGTTAATCAACTCAGGCAGGATTTTACGTTTTTATCTCGAGGAATTAAGGGAAGTGGAATCCTTGGGAATATCGATGTTACAGTTAATTATAGCACCCACCGCAAGAGCGATCGAGCAGGGAAAACAATTAATTCCACGGATTAGAGAAGAATTACCTAAGGTCAAACAACAGCAAGAACTTTTAGAATTGATAGAGACAATCTTGGTTTATAAGTTACCCCAAGTCAGTAGAAAGGAGATAGAAGCGATGTTTAGTTTAAGCGATTTAAGACAAACTAAAGTGTATCAGGAAGCTTTAGAGGAAGGTAGAGAGGAAGGTAGAGAGGAAGGTAGAGAGGAAGGTAGAGAGGAAGGTAGAGAGGAAGGCCGACAAGAAGGCCGACAAGAAGGCGAATTAGCGGCAAAATTAGCCTCTATTCCTCGTTTATTGGCATTAGGATTAAACTTTGAACAGATAGCACAAGCTTTAGAATTAGAGATCGAACAGGTTAGACAAACATAAACGACTTTTGTACTATAGCAGGAGACTAGCTGTGTCATCATTAGACATCTCCGAAAACGTAGGGACAATTCATAAATTGTACTCCGAAAACGTAGGGACAATTCATGAATTGTCCCTACCAAGGGTTTCAGGTTACGCATATTTAATTTTCGGAAATATCTATTCTCTATCATCTGGGATTATTGGCATATCTGTAATGATTTGATGGCAGGGAAAACAATTAATTCCACGGATTAGAGAAGAATTACCTAAGGTCAAACAACAGCAAGAACTTTTAGAATTAATAGAGACAATTTTGGTTTATAAGTTACCCCAAGTCAGTAGAAAGGAGATAGAAGCGATGTTTAGTTTAAGTGATTTAAGACAAACTAAAGTGTATCAGGAAGCTTTAGAGGAAGGTAGAGAGGAAGGTAGAGAGGAAGGCGAATTAGCGGCAAAATTAGCCTCTATTCCTCGTTTATTGGCATTAGGATTAAACTTTGAACAGATAGCACAAGCTTTAGAATTAGAGATCGAACAGGTTAGACAAACAAGTAAATTATTCTCCCAACTTTGATAAATTAATATAATTTCTGGTGCCTATCTATTTAGCGATCGAGGTAGCTACATTAGGACTATTGGGGTTAATATCAATAGTCCTAGTTGCGGGAATAACGATTAAGTCTAAATCTTCCATTGGGATAGCACCAAGCAATACTTGATCCCCCATCACCAAAGCACCGACGAAACCGACGCGGTTTTTGAAACGAATTTCGATCGGTCCAACGTAGGGAACCAGTTGACGGGAACCATCAGCTAAAATTACCTCTTTGCGATCGATTTCAGTTAATTTTAACTGAATTTGAATATGTGCAGGAATGCAGAGATGCAAGGCTCCCTTATCAGCCAAAGCTGTGGTTTCTAGAGGCGATAGGGAACGATCAACGGGGTTACTAAGTTGTATTTTGGCTGAAACTAAACCCATTTTATCCTGTTGAGGTGGTCTATTAATTAGATTATACTAAATCCGTCAACGGTCAATTATTCTCCAAACTTTGATAAATTGATACAATTGTTGGCAGCTATCTTTTGCTGGTAGCTATCAAGTAAAAATCAGCAAACCTGAAAATCTCTCAAGTCTTCTCTTAATTAATGTTAAACTGGGAAGTAATCCACGGCTCATCACCAAAGTACAAACTATGACTACTGCTACTGATATAGGCACATTAGTCACCCGTTCCCCAGATATTGGCAAGGATCGTCCAGTCATTACAGGGACAGGAACCTCTGTTCGTCGAGTAGTTGTTTTGTATAAGCAAGGTGCAAGTGCAGAGGAAATCGCTCGCCGTATGAGCCATCTAAGCCTTGCCCAAGTTTATGCTGCTTTGGCTTATTATCATGCTAATCGCGATGAAATTGAAGCAGATTTGGCTGAGGAAGACGCTGAATACTGGAAGCTGGCATTATTACACAGCAAAAAGGCTTAACCAATTTTTAGATAGACAAGATACTTTTGTACATTGACGAAGACTCTATGGATGAGGACTTCGTACAAGCCTTAAGATCGCGCAATGTGGATGTGTTGACAGTTGCAGATGTGGGAATGCTCTATCGATCGGATCAAGAACAAATGGATTGGGCAAGACAAAACGGTCGGGTTATTTTTAGTTTCAATACAAGAGACTTTTATCGATTGCATACTACTCTAATTGAGCAGGGCTTATCTCATCCTGGAATTATTTTAGCTCCACAACAACGATATGGAATCGGTGACTTGATGCGCGGAGTATTAAAGTTGATTAACACCAAGTCACCGGAAGAAATGCAGGGGCAACTAGAATTTCTGAGCCACTGGATTTCTTAAGATAGTGAACAGATAACTGTCTGCTTTATACTAAATTCTTTGACTATAGGCTACATATCAGAATAGGTAAAAGGGAGAATAAATAATCAGTTTTTAATAACCATATTTGGTATTAGCAGTGGCCATCTTTTGCTGGTAGCTATCAAGTAAATCGAAGAATAAAGTAGGTGGGTTTAAACGATAGTGAAACCCGACACTTTTAAATAATTGGGTTGGGTTTCGTCAAATAAATTCCTGTAAAATAGCTTCGATTTGTCCTTTTAGAAGAGGAATATCATTTTCAACAATATCCCAAATAATCTCTAGATTAATACAAAAATATTCATGAATAGTTAAGTTTCTTAGATCGCTGGCATCTCGCCAAGGAACTTCGGGATATCTTGCTTTAAATTCTTGAGAAGTTGCTCTAGCTGCTTCACCAATAATTTGTAAATGATAG
>VYKR01000060.1_pt1 | contig 35130 bp, 36 predicted proteins | sample 5109561 | NCBI WGS metagenome assembly VYKR01 (sample SAMN12291799, study PRJNA351875) | freshwater metagenome | isolation source: freshwater lake | place: USA: Michigan, Ford Lake | collected 2015-08-15
AAATCTCTCAAATTCCTCGATTGACAGCACGACTGCAACATTACGTCCCTTTTTTGCTATCTTTACTGGTTCTCTTCGAGCCAAGTCTAACAGTTCGCCAAAGCGATTTTTTGCTTCTGAGGCTCCTAATGTTTTCATAACTAACCTTTATAGAAACTAGCCATTATGACCATTTTAGCTATTATAGCAATTATTGACAGGAGAATCACCGCCACCAGCGACTAACATCCCTAATACTTTGATACACTTCTCTTAAAGCGACCTCCCCCCCAAAATGAAGGATTAAAGGGACTAAGCTGGGAATGGTTTCGAGGAAATTAGGACGAGTGAGAGTACCCAAAGCATGAAGGATTTTTTCCCAGAAGGATGGGTCAACATAGTCAGGCGTTAACAGTTTAGTCAAGGCTTGTAGTGCCTCTGCACGGTAGTATTCATCCCCAATGGCTCTAGCAACTTCTAAGGCTTCGGGTAACACTTCAGGGAAATGGGAAGCTAGCCCTGCCAATGCCTTTGCACGAAGGTCTTCATTCCCAATGGCTCTGGCAAGGTCTAAAGCTTCGGGTAACACTTCAGGGAAATGGGGCGCTAACCCTGCCAATGCCTCTGCACGGTGTCCTTCATTCCCAATGGCTCTGGCAAGGTCTAAAGCTTCGGGTAACACTTCAGGGAAATGGGGCGCTAACCCTGCCAATGCCTCTGCACGGTATCTTTCATCCCTAATGGCTCTGGCAATTTCTAATGCTTCGGGTAATAAACTTTCCGGTAAATAGGGAGCTAACCCCGTCAATGCCTCTGCACGGTGTCCTTCATTCCCAATCCCTCTAATGCCTCTGGCAACTTCTAAGGCTTCGGGTAACAAACTTTCAGGTAAATAGGGAGCTAACCCTGTCAATGCCTCTGCACGTGCCACTGCATACTCAGGGTGTCTTGGATCATCCTCCTCATCCTCAATCCGTCCGGCAATTTCTAATGCTTCGGGTAACAAACTTTCTGATAAATGGGGAGCTAAACCTATCAATGCCTTTGCACAGGATATTGCACCCTTAATCCAACTGGCTACTGATAAGGCTTCGGGTAACACTTCAGGCAAATGGGGGGCTAACCCCGTCAATGCCTCTGTACGGGAGTATTCATCCCCAATCTCTCTGGCAACTTCTAAGGCTTCGGGTAACAAATTTTCCGGTAAATGGGGGGCTAACCCGTAACCCGGTCAATGCCCATGCACGGGAGAATTCATACCCAATCACTCTGGCAACTGCTAGGGCTTCAAGTAACAAGCTTGCCGGTAAATAGGGAGCTAACCCGGTCAATGCCTCTGTACGGTAGGATTTATACCGAATCCCTCTAGCTACTGAGAAGGCTTCGAGTAACAAACTTTCAGGTAAATAGGGAGCTAACCCTGTCAATGCCTCTGCAAGGTCGGGTTCAATCATGGCTCTGGCAACCGCTAAGGCTTCGGGTAACACTTCCGGTAAATAGGGCGCTAACCCTGTCAATGCCTTTGCACGGTCGGATTTATACTCAATCGCTCTGGCAAGTTCTAAAGCTTCGGGTAACAAACTTTCCAGTAAATAGGGAGCTAACCCGGTCAATGCCTCTGCACGGTAGTGTTCATATTCATCCCTATCGATGGCTCTGGCAAGTTCCAAAGCTTCGGGTAACAAACTTTCCGGTAAATGTGGAGCTAGCCCTGTCAATGCCCTTGCACGGTATTCTTTTTCCCAAATGCCTCTGGCAACGGTTAAGGCTTCAAGTAACAAGCTTGCCGGTAAATAGGGAGCTAACCCGGTCAATGCCTCTGCACGGTCGGATTCATACCGAATCCCTCTGGCAACAGCTAAAGCTTCAGGTAAGATTTCCGGTAAATGGGGGGCTAACCCTGTCAATGCTTTTGCACGGTATTTTTCATTCCCAATTGCTCTGGCAACTTCTAAGGCTTCGGGTAATAAACTTTCCGGTAAATGGGGGGCTAACCCCGTCAATGCCTCTGTACGGGAGTATTCATCCCCAATCTCTCTGGCAACTTCTAAGGCTTCGGGTAACAAATTTTCCGGTAAATGGGGGGCTAACCCGTTTCCGGTAAATGGGGGGCTAACCCGGTCAATGCCTCTGCACGGTCGGATTCATCCCCAATCCCTCTGGCAACCGCTAAGGCTTCGGGTAACACTTCCGGTAAATAGGGCGCTAACCCGGTCAATGCCCATGCACGGGAGAATTCATACCCAATCACTCTGGCAACTGCTAGGGCTTCGGGTAACAAATTTTCCGGTAAATGGGGGGCTAACCCCGTCAATGCCCTTGCACGGGAGAATTCATACCCAATGGCTCTGGCAACTGCTAGGGCTTCGGGTAACAAATTTTCCGGTAAATGGGGGGCTAACCCCGTCAATGCCTCTGTACGGGAGTATTCATCCCCAATCTCTCTGGCAATTTCTAAGGCTTCGGGTAATAAAGCAGGGGGAAGATAGGGACTAATTGCCCTTAATCCTTTGGCTTGCTTCTCATCATCCTGATTTTGCCTCACATAAGTCAATCCCTGAGCAGGTGTCCAGATTTCCTGCTGAATCAGTGCCACAATCAATTTTGGTGGAATATTCCCCGCCAAACTATTCAGAGAAGTGGTGATCAAAGCATAACGAATCTGTAACCCCATAGACTGACTAGGATTATTGGCAAAATCAGCTTCCGCTAGTTGCCAAGCTCTAGAAACATCCTTAATAAAAGTTGCCGTTTTTGCTTCCTTTTCACATTGACTATACCAACCATTATCACCATCTTCTGTTTCTTCCCTCAGTAATCGATGAATCTCCCCTATCTGTCCCGCCTTTTCTAAATGCCAGAGCAATTGATTATAAATGTAGCCATCATCTGCTAAAGTATGCCAGTTTGATCCCCCTAAATCCCCCTTAATAAGGGGGACTTCCACCATTCCCCCCTTTTCAAGGGGGGTTAGGGGGGATATCTCCTTTTCAAGGGGGACTTCCACCTCTTTTCCCCCCTTTTCAAGGGGGGTTAGGGGGGATATCTTAATTTGTCTTTGATACCTGCTTAAAAATTGCTGATGTGCCTCAGCCATTGATAACCCTAACCCCGGTAATTGATAATCCGTTTCAGGATGAGGAGGCGCTAGGATCAGATTTCGGGCTAAATCATGTAACAAATCATGGACGCGATAACTCGTTAATTGTTCACTAGAAACCCCCGTTAATAATAAAGCCTTACCGCGTAAATATCTTAAAGTTTGTCTCGCTTCTCTAACCTGACAATCCCATAAAGTCGCCGCCATTTTTTCGGTAATGGTAACATCATCGGGTAACACCCCTAACCAGCTAAATTGTCTCAATCTTTGCCCATTTAACCGCTTTAAACTGAGATTAAAGCAAGCAATTAAACTATAATGTTTTCGTTTTTCTTCATTGGCAGTATCTCCAGCTTCCAAGCGGTCTAAAATTTCTAAATGAGCGATTTCTGCTCGTAAATCTTCGATTAATTCAGCCCAAGGAATCCCATCTTCAATTTGTGCCGCCGTCAACTCCAATGCTAAGGGTAAATACCCCACAATCTTCGCTAAATTTTTCCCTTGTGCTTCTTCTTCAGCAGTTAATTCCTTTCTTAAATAACCCGTTAATAAGGCTAAAGATTGGCTTTCCGTCATCACATCCAAATCATAACGAATTGCCCCTTTAACGGGAACTTCTCTAGTGGTTACTAATAATTTACAGTGATTTACTGCTACTATAAAAGGATCAATATCTTCCACATTCCAGAGATCATCTACTACTAATAAAGCCTTTTTATCTGCCAATAAAGTCCTCAAGTGTAAGGATGCCGCATCAATACCCGTCGGCTTAAAATTATAATCTCCTAAAGCTTGAATCCAGCCATGAAGAAAGGATAAAATATCTGGTTGTTGTCCTAATGTTGCCCAGAATATCCCATCAGGAAAAAAAGCTTGAACCTCTTTCTCCTGTGCTAAAGCTGCTGCTAAAGTGGATTTACCAATCCCTCCTAATCCATAAATCGCACTAATAACTAAAGTTCCAGTTTTTTCCGTTGTTTCTGACAATAAAAGTTTTTTTAACTCAATACTAACCTCTGGACGTTCGACAAAATAACTCGGTTTAGGAGGAGCTTGATTGCGATAGGAAGAAGATTTTAAAGAAGCGGATATAACGGGTTTAGGTTCAGGATCAAGACCGTGTTTTTCTAATATCTCACACCATTCGGGATTGTCATAAACCCTGGCCAAAGATTCAGCTTCTAAAGATGCCGGACGATCTCTAATTGGCTGTTTAGATTGTACCCCAATCACTAACCCATTACAAACAATTGCTGATCCCGATGTTCCCTGCCAAGGTGACTGATCTTCTGCTAATCTTTCTAATTGTTCATCGGTGGGTTGTATGTCTTGACTATCTTTAATATTTAATAACAAACGGTTATGAGGAACACGATTAGCCACATCGATAGTTCCCTCAATATGTAACCCTGTGGCGTATTTTATATTATCTTCAACATACCGTAAAAATAAAGGAAAGCCCAAACAGTCAAATTTAACTTTTTTTGTGGTATTAGCATCAGGTAACACCCCAAAACCTACAGGATTACAAGTTTCGATAGTTTCTGGTAATTCAACTAAAGCTATATCGATATTATCCGGCGCTTTCCAAATTACCTTAGCGTCTATGTCTTGCTTATCAGAATAGTTTGATGCTGATCTAAATCGTACTTTACAGTCGTTACTATTATCAAATAGATGCCGACAAGTCAAGAGTAAACGTCCCCCAATTCGATAGGCAGTGCCATACTTAGGGGCAACAATTTCTAAAGCGCGATCGGGTTGGAATTGGGGCATAACTTATCGGATTGATGTAACCTATTCTTCTGGGATGGCGATGGGTTACGCTTCGCTAACCCATCCTACAAATTAACTGCTTTGGGGGCAAGCATTGCGTCCCTAGGGGTATAAAATTCTAATCGGGAATATCATCACTTCCTGTCTTGATAGGTCCTCCATCTTTCCCAATGGGTTTAAGGGGAATTTTAATTCTATGGGTTATCGTATCTTTATTGGTGACACCCCCACCCATTTCTACTACCCAAAATTTCAGCCCACCTTTGCCTTCTTTCGACTGCTCAACCACAAATTGAACCTCTAATTCAATTTCACCCACTTGAAAGCGAATCTGCTCACCCTCAGAGGCTAAAATAGATTTACTCAGTTCAACCCGCAATGCTTCTAAGGTTTCTCGAAGTCCAACATTCATATTAATTCTCTAGTTATTTTTGAAAGATGCAAACCAAAACCCTTTCAATTCTATCGTTTTTCTGAAACTTTAGGGCGGACGGATTGCCTTTCTCAAATGATATAATAGCCCAACCCGATCGCTAAGGGAAGCGCGGGTTGGGAAAAGACATCGACCTAATATTATCTCAAGACTAAAATGACAAATTGAATTAGCATCGAGCTATTTTGCTAATACAAGGTGTCAAGATCAAACTAAGGAGCTAAACGTTGCCTTTGCCAACTGCCATCTTCTTGACGATAATAACAGAGACGATCATGGAGACGACTGGGGCGACCTTGCCAGAACTCGATTAAACTAGGAATTAGGCGAAAACCGCCCCAATGAGGAGGACGGGGAACTTCACGACCCGCATATTCTTCTTTTAGTTCTGTCAGGCGTTTTTCGAGGATATCCCGCCCCGAAATCACTTCACTTTGATTGGAGGCCCAGGCCCCTAAACGAGATTCCCAGGGACGGACAAAAAAGTAATTATCCGATTCCTCCTCGCTGATTTTTTCTACAGTTCCCTCGATCCTAATTTGCCGTTGCAATTCTCCCCACCAAAACACTAGGGCCGCATTGGGATTGGCGATTAATTCCTGTCCCTTGGCGCTTTGGTAGTTGGTAAAGAGAACAAAACCGCGAGGATCGAAGTCTTTTAACAGTACCATGCGGGCCCGGGGTTTACCCTCCGGCGAAATAGTGGCTAAAGTCATAGCGTTGGGTTCCAATCTTCCCGAAGATACCGCCCGTTCTAGCCATTGTTTAAATACAATGAAAGGATCGGCAGATGTTTCTGACTCTAGCAATTCTTCGAGATTGTAGTCCAAGCGCAGGTCAGCGATCGATATGTCCATGGTTTTGCTTGCTAAATTTTATCCTTTGAGATCCTACAAGATTCTACAATCATGACTATCACCTCGGCCAGTGATGCGATCGCCTCTCTTTTAGAAATGGCGGAACAGGGAGAAATTGACCCCTGGGATGTGCAGGTTATTGATGTGATCGATCGCTTTTTGGCGGAATTGGGGTTATTAAATGATCTAGATTTAGCCATGGCCCAGGCTAATTTACCCCAATCGGGACAGGCTTTTTTATGGGCTTCTATGTTAGTTTTATTTAAGGCTGATACCCTAGAAAGATTGTCTTTGGAACAGCAAGAAGAAAGTCTGATTGATGAGGAAATTAGCGAGTTAGAACGGGAATTAAGAACTTTACCCCGTTATCTAGAAAATCATATTCGCCGTCGTACTGCCGCCCCACCACCGCGCAAAAGACGGGTAACTTTGCAGGAGTTAATCACTCAATTACAACAGATTGCCCTAGAGATTGAAGCTTTACCGAAACTGCCTGTAGTTGTCCCGAAACCCCGGCCCCAATCCCGACGGGAAGCGGTACAAATTATCACGGAATTGGCCCACCAAGAAAACCTGACGGAGTTGGCAGCGGAACTGGACTTTTTTTTGCAGAGAAAGTTTTTTCAATTAGAGAAAAATGAGATAGAGTTTGAGTATTTATTGGATTTATGGCAAGGGGAAAAACCCTCTAGTCACTCGGCAACACAGGAAAAGGTGGCGATTTTTTGGGCTTTACTTTTACTGGCTTCTCAATCAAAAGTGGAGTTAAAACAAGAGGATTTTTATCAAGATTTAACTATTTCTTTAATTAGGGTTGGCTGAAAAGCTTTTTCAGCCAACCCTAGATAGCTTAATATCTTAGCGGGTTAGGGCCGCGCCTCTTTCGTACAAAGTGCGGGCATAATCGGTCCAAGTACCCTGGCCCCAATAACGGAAACAACTGGTTTGCACGAGCAAATTATAAAGCAGTGCCTCCAGATAATCCGGTCGTCGGGTAAAACTAGGATCCGCCTGTACTAAAGGATCATATTTCTCGTGGAATTGAGCGCTTAATTGGTTCATCGGTTCGAGGACATTTTCGTAACCGCGCACCCAACTGAGATCATTTGTCCAAGATGCCCCATCCATGCTAAAACGGTGGTCGGACTGTTTTAAATCAGCGATCGCCTGTTCCACTGCTTCTGGGGTAGCGGCATCCGGATTAACTCGCTGCCAGATTTTATGCTGGTGTACGGCTTGAATTGGGGGATAATCTTGGGGATTAACGCCAGCAGCCTCGATTAACTCCAGATATTCCGTACCGTTAAATCCTGCCACACTGGAACCCCCCCGCATTTCCCGCCAAGGATTGGGAAAATCGCGAGGAAATTCATTCATCATCACGCCACCATTTTCACCGTCGGCAATCTGGGAACCTAGGGAAGGAACCCAAACGCCGCCGATTTGCTGTTTACCGCGGCATTTGGCCTCGTGGTAGGGTTGCATTTGGGCGACTAATTTGGTGTCGGAACCCTGGGTTTTAATCAAAGCAGTAATCGCAATCACTTCACCGCGAGAATTGCGGGCCACCAGGCGATTAGGAATATATTTTTGTTCCTGACTCAATCCCGAACCGTCGAGATTTTCCACCGAGTGTTCCTGTACCAATAACCAACGATAGCCGCATTCTTTCAGAGCTTTAATATACTCGTAGAGGGTATCGGGATGGTTAGGAAGGTGCATTTCCGGGGGAGAGAACCCTTTGACTCGTTTCAGAGCATCCGGGCCAAAAATCGAGGCAAAATAAGTTTGCCATGCTTGCATCTGTAATTTTAGATCCGGAATCGGTGTGGAAGGAGCCACCGCATGACTCCACATCGTCCCCAACCATTCCACATAGGGTTGATATTGACTGTTACAGGTGATTAATTTGAGTTTATCGAGGACATCCTGCCGTCCCATCTGTACCAAACCCCAGAGGAGATTGCCGGAATAATCGAGCATAATTCGGGGATTACAGCCTTCCGCCACCAATTCTGGGATAAAATCGCCCATACGACTGTAACACCAGGCAAAAACGCTGGCATTATGGTTATCGCCATCCCCTTGATTCTCGAACATATGCTGGAGATTGCAGATTAATTCCCCGTTAACACCCGCCGGGATAGTGGGTTGGTGCATATGCAAGGCACAGGCAAAACCAGCGTTAATATTGTCTAATTTGAGATTTGTTGTCGGTAAAAAGATCGGATCATCGTGATTGACAATCGCTGCGATTTCCTGTTCCCAACCGCAAATAGTCGGTAGTCCGGGGCGTATTTCCGTGATAGGGTTCGATTTCGAGGATACGGGTGTAGCGATCATAATTTTTCAGGCGAATAGATTGAGATAGTTTGTCCCCACTCTCCCAGGGACAACTTTTTTTACTGGCAACAGGTCACTCCTGACTGTTCACTGCTAACTGAGCTAAGAGTGCGGACTTGATCCTATCCCATTTATACTGGGAGTAACCCCCTCCAGACACAAGCCTTCGTAACTCGTTAAAAATCAAGATGATTCTTTACTGAACTTAACCGATCCTCGCACTATGATACAAACAACTATCCGCCCTTTTACCTGTAACTTTTAACCATGTTCTCGGCGACTACCGAAATTCTTGTTATCTTCTTCCTCATCCTCCTCAATGGAGTCTTTGCTCTCTCGGAAATTGCCATTGTCTCGGCCCGCAAAATCCGTTTGGAACAATTAGCCAGAGATGATCGACGGGCGGCGGTGGCCTTAAAATTGGCCAATGATCCCAATCAAATTTTATCGACGGTGCAGATTGGCATTACCCTAGTGGGTATCTTTGCTGGGGCCTACGGAGGAGCTAATTTATCGGTCAGTGTGGCGCAATTATTGGCCCAAGTTCCTGTTTTAGCCCCCTACAGTCAAGCTTTGGGATTAGGATTAGTGGTGTTAATTATTACCTATCTATCCCTAGTGGTGGGGGAATTAGTGCCGAAACGGTTAGGTTTAAGTAATCCTGAAAAAATCGCTATCCTCGTTGCTGATCCTCTGAATAGGTTATCAAAAATTGTTTCGCCCGTTGTCCATCTTTTGAGTCAATCGACTAATCTGATTCTCGGTTTGTTGGGGATTAGTGGTAATAATAATGATTCCCCAATTACGGAGGAAGAATTGAAAATTATGCTTAAACAGGGAACCGAAGCGGGAACCTTTGAGGAAGCAGAACAGGATATGGTGGAAAGGGTGTTAGGATTGAGCGATCGCCGAGTCAGTCAGATTATGACCACGCGCCCAGATGTTGTTTGGTTAGATTTGGAAGATAGTGCCGAAATTAACCGCCAGAAGCTAATTGAGAGCAATCATACCCGTTTTCCTGTGTGTCAGGGCAGTTTAGATGAGGTTTTGGGGGTAATCGAAGTCACAGACTTATTGGCCGATTGTTTAACCGGTGAAAGTTTCGATCTAACGAAGGATTTACAGCAGCCGCTTTTTGTGCCGGAAAGCACTAGGGGTTTAAAGGTTTTAGAATTGGTACAGCAAAGTGGTCATCATATTGCCTTGGTAGTGGATGAGTACGGGGTGATTCAAGGATTGGTGACGCGCCAGGATATTTTAGAGGCAATTGTCGGCGATTTACCCCAATTAGATAATATTGAAGATGCACAGATCGTGCAGCGGGAAGATGGTTCTTGGTTGATCGATGGCACAGTGGCGATCGAAGATTTTAAAGAGTTATTTGAAATCAGTGAATTACCCGGGGAAAAACAGGGGAATTATCACACTTTAGGGGGTTTTATTATTACCCATCTTGGCAGGATTCCGGGAGCTGCCGATCATTTTGAATGGCAAAGGTTGCGCTTGGAAGTGGTGGATATGGACGGTAATCGCGTCGATAAGGTGTTAGTCACGCTCTTGTTGGATGATTTGTAAGTAATTGTTAGTAAACATCTAGATTTTTTCAAGCTTGTGAAGACCGATACAATTTTTTATCAACTCTTGCAAACTTTTCCGGGGTTAATTTTTGAATTACTGGGAGACTCAACCCAGAAAGCTGAAAATTATCAATTCTCCTCCCGAGAAATCAAAGAATTAGCGCGTCGTTTTGACGGTATTTTTTTACCGACCACAGCAGCATCAGAACTAATTATTTACTTTGTTGAAGTGCAATTTCAGGATAAAAGTGATTTTTATTGGCGATTTTTAACAGAAATTGTCATCTATCTCAATCAGTATAAACCCGTTCAGGATTGGATGGCTGTAGCTTTATTTGCCTCTAGGGATATCGACAATAATTTTCCCTATCAACTACGGGGATTTGAGATAACGGGACAGATCAGACGTATTTATTTAGATGAATTAATCGATAGTCCGACTCCGTCTCTGGGTTTAGGAATTATTCAGTTAATTGTCGCTACACCCCAATTAGCACAGCAACGAGGAAAACCACTTTTAGAAAAAGCGATCGCTGAAATTGATGATCTAGTTTTCCAGCAAAAAGTTGTAGAATTAATTGAAAGAACCTTAGCCTATAAATTTACTAATCTTAGTCGCACGGAGTTAGAAGCTATGTTCGGATTAGATGATCTCAGACAGACTCGACTTTATCAAGAAGCTAAAGAAGAAGGTCGTGAAGAAGGTCGTGAAGAAGGTCGTGAAGAAGCTAAAACTGAAGCGATCGCCAGTTTACTAGCTTTAGGTTTAAGTATAGAACAGATTGCCACTGCTTTGCAGTTAGAACTTACCAAAGTACAAGAGACAGCGGCCAAATTATCCCCCCCAAATTAGCAGAGTAAATTATCAGGTTTCTCCCTGACTTTACCCTATTCATTCATATTACGATAGGTAGCCACTGCCGAGGGAGAAATGCGATTGAGATAACGGAAAATCCAATATTTTAAGACTGTATCCAAGATAACGGGAAAAGTGGCGATAAAGAGAAAATTAAACTGGCGATTTTCTGGTAAACCGAAATGACGACTTAACCCTTCTAGGATCACTTCCCAACCGTGGGGAGAGTGGAAACCGACAAACATATCGGTAAAGAGAATAATTAAAAAAGCTTTAGCTGAATCGCTAAGATTATAGAGAATGCCATCCAGAAAAGACTTGACAATCTCGATTTCCCGACGACTAAAAGCGACAACAAAACCAAAGGCAATCAGGGAACAAATATCGGCGAAAATATTAGCGATCGCATTTAAACCTCGTTGGCGAAATTCTTCACTTAGTACCGCTGCTTTTTTAGTAATTTCTCCCTCGATTTCTTCGTTAGATAATTTGGGTGCTAAACCAATCATACCTCGAAAATGTAAAGCTTCCTCAAATCTTCTCAGTTCCGAAAAAGCTTCTTCTTCTAAATCCTGATTGATAAAAATAAACTGTTCCTGTTGTTGGAAATATTTATTAACCAAGGGGGTAATCAGGAAAGTTTTGGTTAATTGCTGGGTCAATAAAGGAACAATAATTAACAGTAAAATAAACTTGAGGGAAATGGCTGTTTTATAACGAGAATTGCGAAATCTTTTTAAAACTGCCTCCTCCGATTCCCCCGCTTGGGGATCAATTTCCTGTTTAATGCGGTTAAAAGTATTGACAAAAGAACGGGGTAAAACCCCCGGTTTTTCCGTAGCTTTTTGGGATTTATTACTTTTGATTATTTCCTCATCTTCAATACTACCCGCTGCTAAAAAAGAGCGATTTCTAGAAGTCTTATTTTTGGCTGTTTCCTGCTCAAAATTTCTGTTCTGGATACTTTTGGGAACATCTTGAATATCTTCTGGCCAATAATTATCTTGATATTTTCCGATAATACTATCGATAAACTGAAGTTTTTTCAGACAAACATCTGTGGTGACAGTAATCACCCCATTATTAATTGTCGGTTGATTTGGTCCGAAGGTATTAACGATCGAGCGACTAGCTTTAAACTCCGTCAATCTGACTTTAATTTTTTGCAGATAACCTTTAACTTCTGCGATAAAATAGGAATTAGTGCTGCTGCCATAATTCGAGAATTCATTCGCCACTTTTCGCCCTTGAAAATGCTTATCTTCTATTTCCTTAATCTTCAAAGCTGCATGATAAGCCTCATCTAAAGAACGTTCAGGAGTTTGTAATAACCATTGATTAACACCTTGCAAAATCCGATTAAGATTCATAGGAAACAATTACTTCCACAAGGGAGAAAAGCTAGAGTACCGATCAGTTATCTTAACAAATACAATCGAGAAAAAACGATGTCAATCATACCAATTTGGATCGAAGGTGGCACGCGATCGGGAAAAACCACCGCTTTAGTCGGGGAATTTCGGCGCTGGGTGTCTCGCGATCGCTCAAAATCATCCCCCCTTCCTCGATCGATCTTAGTTTTCGCTGCTAACGATGATAATAAACGGGAATTAGCCGATCGATTAGCCATTGCTGTTAGGGGTAGCTATCCGATTCTCTGCAAAACCCCTTTAGGTTTTCTCACCGATGAAGTCATCCTGTTTTGGCCGTTAATTTTCGAGTTTTTGGAGCTAAAAGCCCAATTTCCCCGCCGATTACGCCCAGAAACGGAGCAGGAACTCGCCACCCGTCTCTGGCAACCAGCAATCGCTAAATTCTTCCAGCTTACTAGCATAAATGAATATCGTTTCGTGCGTCAAGTTCTCGATTTGTTACAATTAGCCGGTGCTAGTGGTGTTCCCGCAGAAAAGATACCCGAAAGATTAGCCGACGGATTATCAGAAACAGATTTAAAACGAGTTTTAGCAATTAATGAGCAGGAAATACCAGAAAAAGTGGGAGAATTAATCATTCAATGGCGTGATTGGTCTCTAGAACGTGGTTTATTAAGTTATGGTATCATCTACGAACTCTATTGGCGCTATTTATTCCCTGATAGTCGTTATCAACAGCAACTATTAAAACGCTTCCGGGGGGTTTTTGCGGACGATGTGGACGATTATCCGGCTATTGCCAAGGATTTACTCAGTTTTTTCCTCGATCATGATTATTTTAGCGTTTTTACCTACAATCCCCAGGGAAAAATTCGCTTAGGATTAACTGCCGATCCCGATTATATACAAAAATTAGCGGCACGCTGTCAAATTATGTCATTATCTACCACTGACGGGTTAGCTGCTCAGTTTAGCGAGACGGTTCTCTCCTTAATCAGCGACGGTAACTATCTTGGCAATCTTCCCGATCAATTCATCTCCCTGCAAACCACCTCTCGCGCCGAATTGTTACGGAAGACAGCCACAGCTATTATTCAAGCAGTCAAGCAAGGAGCAGTAAAACCCGAAGAAATCGCCGTTATTGCCCCCGGTTTAGACGAAATCGCCCGTTATAGCCTGATGGAAATTTTAACCGGTGCTGGGATAGCCGTTCAACCCCTCAACGAACAACGACCCCTGATCAGTTGTCCTCTGATTCGGGCATTATTGACCCTTCTCGCCCTTGTTTATGAAAATTTGGGGCGTTTAGCCCCCCAAGAGGCTATAGCGGAAATGCTGGTGATTTTTAGCCGTTATCGCTGGGATGAAGAACAAAATTTAATTCCCGATATCGATCCGGTTCGCGCCGGATTAATTGCCGATCATTGTTATCAAGTGGATCTGGAAAATCCCCGTTTATTAGCGATCGAAACTTTTCCCCGTTGGGATCGCTTAGGACAAAAAGCTTGTACTGCCTACGAAAGAATTTGTCACTGGATCGAAGGGATGAAAAAACGGCAGCAAGAAGCCAAACTTTTCCCGATTTTTGTCTTAAATCAAGCGATCGAACAATTATTAAACGATGGGGAAAATTTGCCCTTCGATCACTTGGCAGCTTTGCGAGAATTAATGGAAACTGCCCAACATTTTTGGGAGATCGATCGCCGTTTGCGCGAGAGTGAACCCTCTTTTCAAAGTGCCAGCGAAACTATTAGTCAGTTTATCCAACTTTTGCGTCGTGGCACAATCACTGCTAATCCCTATCCTGTGCGACAATTTATTAAATCTTCCCCGGCAGTTACCCTAGGCAATATCTTTCAATATCGTTCTTTTCGTTCTAGTCATCGTTGGCATTTTTGGCTAGATTGTTCCTCCCCACTCTGGGAACAAGGAGGTGCTTCCACTCTTTTTGCCGCGCCGATTTTTTGGCGAGAAAGTCCCTATCAACGCTGGACAACGGAAGCAGAATTAGAGGAAAATCAGGCACGTTTACAGAGAATTTTAAGGGATTTATTAGCAAGGGTAAGCGAAAAAGTTATCCTCTGTCACAGTGATTTAGGAGTATCGGGAACCGATCAAACCGGACAACTTTTATCCTTAGTACAAGCGGCAAAAGAATATGATTAAGGACTAGAACAAAATTAACTTCTTGGTTAGGAGAGGCAAAAGGCAACCCCCCCAACCCCCCCCGACATCGGGGGGGGCAATAGGCAAAATGGGGAAATAAATAATCAGTTTTTAATAACTAGATTTAGTATAAGGCCTTTTGGGGTTGTAAATTAAAAGCTACCAACTCCGAACCACAAAAGGGTTCTATCCAGCGATCAAAGTTTTGCTGATCCGCTAAATTTTTGATTGATGATACCAGTTTAGTTTTGATACTTTGACATTTAATCGGGGGAACAATAACGGTGGTTTTCATGAAAAACTAATAGAGAATTAAATGAATACACTGGGGGAAACATTGAAAATCTCTCCTAAAATTTTCCCTTGAGCTTTACTAATCGATCGCTTGCCATTAACAATCTCAGAAACCACACCCTTAGAACCAATTTTACCAACTAAATCAGCTTGTTTCATGTTGTTGGCTTCAATTAAGTGTAATAATACTTCCTGCGGTGAAGCTGGTTCGGGTTGAGGTTGTTTGGCATCAAAATCCTTAATAATTGTCGCTATTAATTTAACCATCGCGGTTTCTTCTGGTAGTCGATCCTGTTTACTAATTAGATTAAGGAGAAGATGACGCGCTTGCTCATATTCTTCCTCATTTTCAATAATCTTGGGTTGAAATTTAGTCAACAGTTGATTATAAATATTTTGATTAAGTGCTAGAGTCATTTTTCTTGCGGTTAGACTGAACTTTTTGGGTGTGTTACTACTTAACTTAAACCAGTGATTTTAACCAACTGTACCAAGCATCTAAACCTTCTCCTGTGGTAGCGGAAACTTGAAAAACTTTCAGATTGGGATTAACCTGATAGGCGTAATCTAAACAGCGATCGAGGTTAAAATTAACGTAGGGCAGTAGGTCTATTTTTGTCAAGATCATGACTTGAGAAGCGTGGAACATATAGGGATATTTAATCGGTTTATCTTCCCCTTCGGTGACGGAAAGAATGACGACTTTGGCATTTTCTCCCAAATCAAATAAAGCAGGACAAACTAGATTACCGACATTTTCGATCATGACTAAAGAATTCATCGGTGGATCGAGTTCGATTAATCCTCTCTCTACCATTGATGCTTCTAAATGACAACCTGTTCCAGTGTTAATTTGGATAACCTGACAACCGGTTTCACTAATTTTTTGAGCATCATTAGCTGTAGCTTGATCTCCCTCAATGACACTGATAGGAATAGCAGTTTTTAAATCGGCAATTGTGCGAGTTAACAGGGTAGTTTTTCCCGAACCGGGGGAAGAAACTAGATTAAGAGCAACAGTTTTTCTTCCCTTCAACCAACCGCGATTTTGTGCCGCTAACAGATTATTTTTTGCCAGCAGATTTTGCTCAACTTGGAGAATATTACCATGAATTTGAGCGTGAATTTCCGCAGGATGATGGGGATGCTCATGCTCGTGAGCGTGAGCGTGAGCGTGATGGCTATGACTAATAACAGTACCATCGGCTAAAATATGTTCATGGGTTCCCGTTTGCGGATTAGTTACCGTTACTTCCGAGTTATCAGAACAACCACAGGTTACACACATAAGGATTCTGTCTCCAAGGATTTGAGATTTAATTCTTGACCCTGTAAAATGACTATATTGCGACTACCACATCGATCGCAGATTCCGTAGGGATATTCTAGTTCTAGCTTATTTCCGCAATCTTGGCACTGTCCTAAACCAGAAATTTCCAGAATCTCTAACATTGCCCCCTCTATATTAGTACCTTGACAACAGGTATCAAAACAAAAAGCGATCGATTCTGGCATAATTGCCGTTAGTTTACCAATCTCTAACACCACGCGCCTAACTTTCATTCCTCGGGAATGCTCTAAAGCAAGTTCAATAATATTTTGGGTGATTCCTAGTTCGTGCATTTTCAGTTATCAGTTATCAGTTATCAGTTATCAGTTATCAGTCATCAGTTATCAGTTATCAGTCATCAGTTATCAGTTATCAGTTATCAGTTATCAGTTATCAGGTAAATTTCAACTAAAACCCCAAAACCCCAACTATCTGTTTTTTTAGTTTTCACTTTTTCCTTTAAAACTGTCTCCTGTCTAATTAACATATTCTCGGTAATTGTTCACCGACTAACATATCGAGAATTCTGTTAGTGCCGAAAGGGGTTTTTAAGTAAACTAAATTGGGGGGAGAAGCGACGACTTCCCCGATAGAAGCAGCATTTTTACCGTCAGGATGGGAACGCATCACTGCTAAAACGCGATTTTCCGCCTCCGGAGGGACGACAAGGACTAATTTGCCCTCATTTGCCAGATAAAGCGGTTCTAAGCCCAATAATTCGCACATTCCTCGCACTTCTTCCCGGATGGGGATCGCCGTTTCCTGCACCTCTATTCCCACCCCTGAACTTTGGGCAAATTCGTTTAAAACCGTGGCTAATCCGCCTCTAGTGGCATCCCGCATCGCTTTCACTTGCGGGCAAACTTCCAGAATTGCAGAAATTAAAGAATTCAGGGCTTGACAATCGCTTTCGATTGTGCATTGTAGGTCTAATTCGCCCCTGGCAATCAGAATGGCGGCGCCGTGATCCCCCAGAAAACCGTTAATCAAAATGCGATCGCCAACTTGTAAATTATTCGCCCCGGAATTGATTCCGGCCGGAATTACTCCCACTCCAGAGGTGTTAATAAATATTTGATCCCCTTGTCCCTTGGGAACGACTTTTGTATCCCCGGTGACGATTTTTACCGCTGCTTTTTCGGCGGCTATTTTCATGCTGGTAACGATGGTTTTTAGGGTGTCAATAGATAAACCTTCTTCGAGGATAAAACTACAACTGAGATAGAGAGGAATTGCCCCACCGACAGCCAAATCATTAACGGTTCCATTGACTGCTAAACTGCCAATATTACCCCCCGGAAAGAATAGGGGAGAAACCACATAGGAATCGGTGGTAAATGCTAAGCGATCGCCTATTTTAGCTAAATCTTTAATCTCAAATCGGGCTTGATCTTCAAGGGGTGCCAGTAAGTTATTATCGAAGTTATTGACGAATATCTCGTTAATTAAATCCCGCATTGCTCTGCCACCACTGCCATGGGAGAGAGTGATATTTGTGTCGGTAATTTTGTTTTTTTTTAATCTTAAAGAAGCTGAAGGATTGCTAGTCATAGGTGAGGTAGGAAGTTATCGTTTTGAGGAGTCGGTCGTCGATACCAAATTAGATTACACTTGTTCTTGATGAAAAACGCTGTCATAGCTTACTGCTAGATTATCTTAATGGGTTTCTGGTATTTCTCGCACTTTTTCTACAGTTAAGTCCAAAACTTGAGCAATTTGTTCTACCGTTAAACCTAAAGCCAATAAACGCGGCACAGATTCCAGTTTACCTTCCAGTTTACCTTCTTCTCGAACGTCTTGAAAATAACGGGTTTGTTTCAGTTCATCTAAACTAAACATGGCTTCTATCTCCCGGCGACTTAGACGTGGTAATTTATAGATAAGGATCGTTTCTATTAATTGTAGGAGGTTTTGCGGTTGGGTAAATTCAGTTCGCACTCGTTCAATAAGTTGTTTGGCTGTTGCCACTGCTTGATTTTCTTTAGCAATAATTAATTTTATGGTGGCAATACCGAGGGAATCTTGATTAATATCATCTAGTTCATCTAAATAGATTCGCGTCACTCTCCCAGATGTCAATAAGTCTTGATAACGTACAACCTGATCTGATTCTACCCGACGATGGGGATAAATGACCACCCCGCGCCAATCATTGTTAAAAGCAGTTTTACTGAGATATAAGAAGATTTCAGCAAAGAAACGGCCATAAAAATTCTGATCATCTTGAAATTGCACCTCGCAGAAATAAATAGGAATGCTAGGATCGGTGATATTGGGCAAAAATACGCCATCAATACGAAAAGCTAGTTGCTTGATTTCGACGGAATCAAAGCGGTAATTCGCTGCTTCTCTGGGGGAAAGGTTGATTAATTCAAAGAAAATTGACGGATAAGATTGAAAAAGATCATAAAAAATACTGTCGGTTTTCATGCCCAGACTTGTGGTGTAAACTATGCAAAAATATAGAGATAGAGAGTTTTCCTACTAATTAGCCTGATTATAGCAGTTATCTTTGCCAAAACAAATACTAAAAGCTGGTCTGCAAAAAGCTAATAGCTAAAATAACTGACAACCGATCGAGTCTAAACATCTCCCCCTGGTCAGGATGCTATAGCTGACAGTAAGTCGCTATAATAGAATTCGCCGATCGCTAACTTCTCCCTCGGTAAAATTTCTATGACTGGAAGACTGAACAAGCTACAACAAGATTTAAGGAACATAGAAACGGAAGTGGCAAATTTAGCCGAAAGAATGCGGGAAAAATACCGAATTTATCTTGATTTACTCGGTGAATCTCTCTATAAACAGGCGATCGGGGCAGTGTATCATATCTGTACCCGCTACTATGGGGGGGAATTTCTGGCTCTCTCCCACAGCAATCGTCAGAAACTACAAGAGGAGATCAAAGCTCTAGGACAAGAGGCTAAAGCCAGTTTACAGCAATTGGGCGAGCAGAGCTTCGATCGAGGGACATTTTCAGGGGTAGGATTCTCTAAAAGTCCAGCAGAGACGAAAAATACCCCAGATTTCTTGAAACTTTTTCTAAACAAACCAGAAAATCTAGCCGCAACTGGAGAGATTAATAACCCCGATATTTTACTTTATTGTTGTCGAGTGCTGGAAAAAAACTGTATCGAGATTCTCAATCATCTCTCCAAACAAATTAATCAGCAACTACAAAAAGCTTATATTCTTCCCCCTCATCTACCCAGTCAAATTATCGATATGGCAATTCAAGCGGGAGAAGAGGGACAATCCCTAGGTGGAGGAAATAATATGTTAAACATTTTAGTAGAAGCTAAAAACCCTGAACCAGAGGAAGAAAAAGATGAAGATGAAGATGAAGATGAAGATGATGGGGATGATCATAATTTTTCAAGTGGCAAAGTCACTAAAGTAACGGCAATTCATCTACGAATGGCTGAACTGGAATTTGCTGATACGCGCTTAAGTGTCGAAAGAAATCAAATTCGCTCCCTTTGGGAACAATTAAATCGTCTAGGTAAACAATATCATCACCTTCGCAAAGAATATACTATTGCTCAAGCGGAAGCGGCGTGGCGCAGTAGTTGGTATGATTAATCAGTTATAATCAAACAGAGGTATTAGGGAAACATAATACTGGGAAATTTGGAGTCAAGAGGCAATTATGAAAGGGGAAATACCCGACTGGGTGAGATTACAAAAAGCCTTATCTGTAGAAGCGGAAAAAGGTTATCCCGATCTTCAGGGAAATCAATACCGTTTTAGCGAGTTTTTCTGTCTTAGTTTCGGGGATAATCCTCCCGTGGGAATTGCCACCAGTGAGAGAAATCGCTGGCGAGAATTAGCCCAAAAATTTGCCCAATATTCCCAATTTAATCCCAGACAAAGACAACAATTAGTCGCCGAAACTCGCAATTTTTTGCAACAATTACGGCAAACTTTAGAAGCAACCCCTACCCCAAAAGAACCAGCTGCGGCGAAAATTATTAATACCACTCCCATCACGGCAAAGGCTAATTCTCCACGGCAAGTTACCCTGGAACAACCCTTGAAATATCTAGCGGAAGTGGGAGAGAGAAAAGCTAGTCTTTTAGAAAGATTAAACCTCCACAAAGTTGAAGATTTATTATATTATTATCCCCGGGATCATGTGGATTACAGTCGTCAAGTCAATATCGCTAATTTAACCGAGGGGGAAACGGTAACTTTAGTGGGGAATGTCAAGCGATGTAATTGTTTTAATAGCCCCAAAAATACCAAGTTAGCTATCTTTGAATTGCTCTTACAGGATCGCACTGGACAGATAAAATTAAACCGTTTTTATGCGGGAACTCGCTATACTAATCGTGCTTGGCAAGAAGGACAAAAAAAACTCTATCCCGTCGGTTCGGTGGTGGCGGTTAGTGGTTTAGTCAAAGCGGGAAAATATGGGTTAACTTTAGAAAATCCTGAATTTGAGTTATTAGACAGTTCTGGGGCAAGTATTGAGTCCTTAAAAATCGGGCGTATCCTGCCGGTTTATCCCCTCACCGATGGAGTACCCGCCGACCTAATTAGAAAGGCTGTAGTCGCCGCTTTTGGGGCAGTAGAGGCGATAAAAGACCCCCTACCTTTCGGTCTAAGAAAACAATACGGATTAATCGATTTAAAAACAGCAATTACTAACATTCATTTCCCCAATAATTCCGAGATTCTCAGTCAAGCGCGACGGCGATTAGTCTTTGATGAGTTCTTCTTTTTACAATTGGGGTTTCTGCGGCGGCGGCAACAGTATCGTCAGACACAAAAAAGTGCTATTTTTAGTGCCAGGGGTCAATTAATCGATCAATTTAATCAGATAATTCCCTTTCAATTAACCAATGCTCAAAAACGAGTTATTGAGGAAATTTTAGATGATTTAGATTCTAGCACCCCGATGAATCGTCTTGTGCAGGGGGATGTGGGTTCTGGCAAAACAATTGTCGGAGTTTATGCCATTTTAGCAGCCCTACAATCCGGTTATCAAGCGGCATTAATGGCTCCTACGGAAGTTTTAGCGGAACAACATTATCGTAAGTTAGTTAGCTGGTTTAATCTCTTACATTTACCCGTAGAATTATTAACTGGCTCCACAAAAACCGCTAAACGGCGAGAAATTCACGCCCAATTAGAGACAGGAGAATTACCACTTTTAGTGGGAACTCATGCCCTAATTCAAGATGCAGTTAATTTCCGCAAATTGGGGTTAGTTGTTATTGATGAACAGCATCGCTTTGGGGTACAACAAAGGGCAAGATTATTAAGCAAAGGAGAGTCTCCCCACGTTTTAACCATGACAGCAACACCGATTCCCCGTACTTTAGCTTTAACCCTGCATGGGGATTTAGATGTGAGTCAAATTGACGAATTACCCCCCGGCAGACAACCGATTCAAACCACCGTTTTAAATGGCAATCAAAGAAGGGCTGCCTATGATTTAATTCGCCGTGAAATTGCCCAAGGCAGACAAGCTTATGTGATTTTTCCCTTAATTGAAGAATCGGAAAAATTAGATGTGAGGGCTGCGGTGGAAGAATATCAAAATTTATCAGAAAAGATTTTTCCCAATTTTAATATCGGTTTACTCCATGGTCGCATGAGTTCCGCCGAAAAGGAGGAAATCTTAACAGCTTTTCGCGATAATATTCTGCAAATTATTGTCTCAACTACAGTTATCGAAGTGGGGGTGGATGTTCCCAATGCCACGGTGATGTTAATTGAAAATGCCGAACGTTTTGGCCTTTCACAATTGCATCAATTACGGGGGCGCGTCGGCAGAGGTTCCCATCAATCCTATTGTTTACTTTTAAGTGGCAGTAATAGTGCTAATTCCCGTCAAAGATTGACGGTTTTGGAACAATCCCAAGACGGCTTTTTTATCTCGGAAATGGATATGCGATTTCGCGGTCCGGGGGAAGTTTTAGGACAACGACAATCGGGTTTACCAGATTTTGCCCTCGCTAGTTTAGTGGAGGATCAAGAGGTGTTAGTTTTGGCAAGAGATGCCGCCGAAAAAATTATGTTAGATGATCCCCATTTAATCACTTTGCCCAACTTGAAACAAGCTTTAGAAGCTAAATATCAACGGATGTTAGGAGCGGATATTTTAACTTGATTTAGATGTTCAGTAATCAGTATCCAGTTATTAAAAACTGATTATTTATTCTCCGTTTTGCATTAGTGCCTCTCTTGATATGTAGCCCATACTCAAGGGATGGCCGTATTACTTCCGATTTTATCACTCAATCCAAGCCTTTGGGGGGTTCTACCCCCCAAACCCCCCGTTGGGGGCGTGGCGCCGCCCCCAAACCCCCCGCGCATTAGTTTTTCGGTGGGATGCTTACACGCGGCTGCTGACACATCTGTAATAATTTAGGAGTCACTGATAATTGCTGATTGTCGGTATTTTTACAAATATGAGATGCACCCAATCAGTAATCAGTAAACAGTGATCAGTAATCAGCGAAAAGACAGCAGCAAACTGCCATTTGATGAGGCTCACTTAATACATACTGCTCACTCAAAACTTAAAACTCAAATCTTATAACTGATAACTGATAACTGATAACTGATAACTGATAACTGGTTAAATTAACCAAATTTAATCATTTCTCGTCCTGCCATCACGGGTAATTCCCCTTTTAAAATCGGAATCAATGTCTCGCGAATTCTGTCCGCGTCGGGGGGACAACCCGGCATAAAAATATCGATGGGAATGACTTGATGGACGGGCAGCACTTGATCTAATAATTCGGGAACGATACCGGGTTCTTCTGGTAGTTGAGGTGTGTTATCTCCTAACTCTAAATAAGCTCTTTTTAGCACGGGATCGGCAGTTCCCAACATATTCCGCATAGCGGGAACGTTAGCAGTCACAGCGCAATCACCAAAAGAAACGACGGTTTTGGTATTTTGACGGACTAGATGAATTAGTTCTAAATTATCCTGATTAGCGATCGCTCCTTCCACTAAACAGACATCGACATTTTCCGGATAGGTTTTCAGATCGCAGCCGACGGGACTATACACCACGTCAACTTTTTCGGCTAATTCTAACAGCCATTCGTCCAAATCGAGGAAGGACATATGGCATCCCGAACAACCGGCTAACCAGACAGTAGCAAAGCGAATTTTAGACATAATTTTAATTCCTTGATTGGTATTTTTTGGCTGAGTTGCAATTTCGTCAAAAGGATCAAACGCAAAGAAATTCTCTTTTAAGCTATTTTTGCCTCCAGGATAAACTCTTGCATTTTTTCCTCAAAGAAAGGAGCTAAATCTAGATTTTTCCAATCTTTAAGTAGCTCAAAAATAATCGCCTCCGATGCAAAATTTCCCGTATAGGAAATAAAAGAAAAAGGACGTTTGCCGAAATTGAGCAAACAGCTTAAAATCGTGCAATGGTCTTTTACTCCAAAACCAAGAGAACAGGTTTTATCTCGATCTTTTACTCGCCAATTATCAGCATTTTTGGCATAAATATCTAGGGCAACTAAAGCGGAATCCACTTCTCTAGAATATTTAATTAAGAGCGAATACAAAACCCTAGGCTCTTGACTGACATCAGACAAAATTTCAATTATCCGACAAGGAATACTGGAAAATTGCGCCGTCAAATTGGAAAGAGACTGACACATTTCTAGGGCTTGCAGAAATTGCGATTCGGGTGATGTGGTCATAATTATCTTGTTTGCTGAATTGAATCGGACCAAGGATATTGTTTTTGTGCCAGTAAATGCGCTTGTTGCTGCGAAAAACCTTGATTAATCACTAAGTCAGATTCGTAGATTTCATGATTGAGAAACATCCGATCAAGATTATTCCCTTGAGCGCCAGCGAGTCTTCGCCAAGCTGCTACCATTAAACCTTCGGGAAAAAATTGATATCGAGACACTCCTGATCCAAAAGCGTAATCCTTGGCGCGTCGGATATCGATTTCCGAGATTTCGTATTGGGCAGCAATCCCTAGGATATCTTGATTATTACCCATAATCTGATCATAGTCCTCCCTTACCTTGGCGGTTAATTTCTGCTCGTAGATATCTAAATGCGCCCATCGATCACTATCACCCTCCATCGGTTAGTTTAACGCGTCCATTGGTGTTCAGTCCTAGCATTAACTAAAAATTCCAACTTCGATCGATCTTCCTCTTTTTCGGAAACGGCGGAACCCTTGCGGAATATTGCCCCAGTTGGACAAGCGGCAACACATTTGCCGCAGGAAGTACAGGCGGAAACGCTGCCCCAAGGCTGATCCATTCCCGCGATAATTTTATCTTTTTCGCCGCGATAAGCCAGATCCCAAACGTGCGCCCCTTCAATTTCATCACAGACTCGCACACAACGGGTACAGAGAACACAACGATTATGATCGATACCAAAAAGATGATGGGAAATATCCACTTCTCGCTTGGGAAAACGGTAGGGAAAACGACTATGATCCATACCCACTTCGATGGCTAAATCTTGCAATTCACAGTTACCATTAGCCACACAAACTGCACAAACGTGATTACCTTCAGCGAATAATAATTCCACTGTCATGCGGCGATATTCTTTCAGTTTTGGGGTATCGGTATGGACCACCATTCCTTCCGCCACTTCCGTTACACAGGCAGGTAATAATTTATTAATACCTTCAATTTCGACCAAACATAAGCGACAGGCAGCTACTTCAGAAACTCCGTCCAGATGACAGAGGGCGGGAATTTTTATTCCTACCTGACTAGCGGCTGCGAGAACTCGCGAACCTGCTTCGATCGCTACATCTTTGCCATCAATGCTTAAAGTGATTACGGACATAAAAATTATTCTCCTTGAGGATAATATCCCTCTCCTTCCCATAGGCCACAATTTGTGGCCTAGGGTGGGATTTTTACAGAAAGTTTTAACCTAGACAAGCGGCTAAGTCTTTTGCGGGGGTGGTAATCGGCTGCAGGTGATAGGTATCGGAGAGGAATTTCAGGACGTTAGGGGAGATAAATGCTGGTAAAGTTGGTCCCAGACGGATATTTTGCATACCTAGATGCAGCAGGGTGAGCAGTACAGCGATCGCTTTTTGTTCGTACCAAGAGATAATTAGGGAGAGGGGAATCTCATTGACGCTAACGTTAAAAGCGTTGGCTAATCCTAGGGCGATTTTGATGGCACTATAGGCATCGTTACATTGTCCCACGTCCATTAGCCGGGGTAATCCTTCGATGCTACCTAATTGTTTGTCGAAAAAGCGGAATTTTCCACAGGCAAGGGTTAAAACGATGCAATCTTCGGGAACTTGTTCCACAAATTCGGTGTAGTAATTGCGATCGGGTTTTGCGCCATCGCAGCCGCCAACTAGGAAAAAGTGACGGATTTTACCCTGTTTAAGGGCATCAACCACCGTATCAGCGACACTAAGAACGGTATTGTGGGCAAATCCTACCATTACCTGCCGAGGTTCGCTTATTTCAGTAAATCCGGGCAATGACTGCGCTTTAGCAATCACGGGACTAAAATCGATCGCACCGTCCACTGTTTCTAAGCGGTTAATATGGGCATAACCCACAGGTCCGAGGGTAAAAAGTTTACTTTCATAGTTTTCGTGGGGGGGCATGAGACAATTAGTAGTTAAAACTATTGCCCCCGGAAATTTAGCAAATTCCTTAGTTTGATTTTGCCAGGCGGTGCCATAATGACCGTAGAGATGGGGATATTTTTCTTTGAGTTTTGGATAACCGTGGGCGGGTAATAATTCTCCGTGGGTATAGACTGTTATCCCAGTATTGGCAGTTTGTGCCAGTAAAGCTGCCAATTGTTTAATATCATGGCCAGAGACTAAAATGGCTTTACCTAGACGCGGATTTAAGGGAACATTTGTCGGTATGGGATGACCGTAGGTTTCGGTATGACCTTGATCTAATAATTCCATGGCCCGCAGGTTTGCCGCCCCGACTTTTAGACAGATTGCCACCCAATCATTCAGGTTTAAATCCCCCCGATCAATTGCCGCTAAAGTCTCTTGGATAACCTGATAAACTGAGTCATCCTCTTGACCTAATTCCTGAGCGTGGAAAGTATAGGAAGCCAGACCTTTAACTCCGTAGATAGCAGTTAACTTTAGGGAAAAAATATCGAGGTCTTGCACTTTTTCAATTAGTTCTAAGGATACTTCTTGACCTTGGCTAACTAGACTCTCATTAAAATTAGGCTGATAGTTGGCAAGTCCAGACCAGTCAAGGGATCCCAATTGTGCTTTTAAATTTTCCCGAATCTCTAAACAACGCTGAATATAATCAGTAAAACGCCGTTGATCAAAGTTAACATTGGTCATGGTGGCGAAAAGTGCCTCACAGGTAAAAATATCAGCTTTGCGAGTAGATATTGCCGCTTCTTTGGCTTTTAAAACCACCGATGCTAATCCCCGCAGACAATAAACTAATAAGTCTTGAACAGCGTTGACTTCGGGACTTTTTCCACAGGCTCCCCACTGATGACAACCATTACCACTAGCGGTTTGTTCGCATTGTTCACAAAACATAAGTTTTCTCTCTTTTTTTCAGTAGATTGACAGATTGTCGCGATTTGTTCTACTAAATTGAATCCCGCTTTTTTGCAAGTTATTTATTAGCCTTTACCCAGCAATAATTATAGATTTTACCACTGGAAAGCTTGTCTTGACAGCCTCTCGTCTCTGAACTATGTTTTTATTCTCTCACTCTTTTTGCCGGTTGGGTTCTGATTTTAGATTTCCTCAAGAATTACTGATTAAACAATTATTTAGTTGTCTTATTTAAATTAAGTATTTTTGGTGATTTTTATGATATAATAAGCGAAATTTTCGATTTTTAGGCGGGTATTTGCCAGTGTCATAGCAATTGTTCTCCTGATTAGGATCGAAAGTTGTGACTTAAGAGTTATTATCGCCTAACTCTGATGATGGGATTGCTTTCGACATAGATAGTTATCTCTTTTTTTATTTACTTAACTTAACCGATTATCTCGCCGAATCTGCTCAAAATCTTTATCTGTTTTTGCCAGATCCTGATATTTGACATCAAGACTGATGAACGATTTATTTGATTAGTGGTATTCCGATATCTTTGCAGATTTTATTAGCGAGAATATCCCTAATTTCCGTATGTCTTGGAATCGCAGATCTTTTATTTAATTGGGGGTTAAACCACCAAGAATGGCTAGGACTTGCTGAAAAAGTACGGGCGAAGCATTCAGATAGAAAATCTACGGTTTCACCGATAGGTTATTGTCCGAATGCTTCGCCCCTACAGGACGCGGGCCGATGAAGACGCAAGGTTTTGAACGACGATTCTCTCAAAATCTTGCACCTTTACCTCGTCTATATTTAACATTTATTCAGCAAGCCCTATCTACCAATCTATCTGAACAGGATATTTTGCTAATATTGAATCATGGCTAATCAGTCTAGCATTTTCAAGATTAGCTTGAGCAACTAACAAGCGGTCAAATGGATCTTTATGGATGTTAGGTAAAGTATTTAAAGCTAAAACATGGCTGACTGTAATTGATAAAAGGCCAATTTGGTTAGTTTCCTGCTGAGTATTAATCATTTCTGCTAAAGGTATCTTGAGTGATAGTTTACCTAGTTGTAGTTTGATTTGCATTTCCCAAATACTTGTAATACTAAGTAATAGCGTATTACTAGGATCTCTACACAGTTCTAAAGCTCTTTGAGAGAGTTTTTCTGGTTCGCTATCCCACCAAATAAATGTATGGGTATCTAAAAAAATTTTTATGATTCACCCGTCCAAAATTCTTCAGGAAGTGGCTCATCAAAATCTTCGCTAGTCTTAATTTTTCCAGCGTGTAGTCCTGGTTGTCGTAACTTAGGAGAAGGAGTTTCAGACGTTGTTTTTTCAGTATCTCCCCAAGGAATTAGACGAGCTACAGGCTTGTTTCCTTCGGTTATAATAATTTCAGTATCTACCTTTATTAAGGCAAGTAGTTCTTGTAAAGTTAACTGTACTTGATTGAGATCAATAGTTTTGTTTGACATGAATAATTTTCTCTCTTTATTTACTTCACAAAATAAAACAGGATTCAGTGATAACTGCCTCACAAGTTAATAAAGGTTTGGCAACTTTTTCCCATTGCTGAATTGCCCAATTGTGATAATTATCACTCCGGTCGAGAACGGCGACTAAGACCCCCGTATCTAGAATTACTCTTTATAAGCATATTAGACTAGATGCTTCTTTTTAAATTCCCTCTTTTTTAGGGATAAATCTCCTTTACCACTGTCTAAACACCCCACTAAGTCTCCGGCTGATTCTAAAGCAGAAATTTCTCTTTCTTCCTCATGAATTGCTGTCTTATCTGCTTTAAGTTGCAAAAATTCAATAAACTCTATTACTTGTTGTTGTTGTGGGTTGAGGGTTTGCAGTTTTTCTAAAATGGTTTGTTGGTGGGTGGTTGCCAGTGTCATAGCAATTGTTCTCCTGATAGGATAGAAAGTTGTGACTTAAGAGTTATTATACCCTAATTCTGATGATAGGATTGCTTTCGACATAGATAGTTATCTCTTTTTTTATTTACTTAACTTAGCAATGATTGAAACCGCTCATCTCCCCGAATCTGCTCAAAATCTTTATCCGTTTTCACCATATCCTGATATTCGACATCAAGATTGATAGCGCGTTGTAAGTTTTCGATAGCTAATTCCACATTATTTTGTAAGCCATAACAAACAGCTTTATTGTAGTAAGCATTAGCATAATTTGAATTAATTTTAATAGCTTGATCACAAGATTCTAGTGCATCTTTATATCGTCCCATACAAGTTAAAACATATCCTCGATTATCCCAAGCTTCATGGCCATCGGGTTTAATTTCTAAAGCTCGATCGTAGGATGCGATCGCTTGTTCAAATCTGCCTAAATCATCTAACGCATTCCCTCGGTTGTACCAAGCATCAGGGTAATCGGGTTTAAATTCTAAAGCTCGATCCCAGGATGCGATCGCTTCTTCTAATCTGCCTAAATTAGCTAACGCAACCCCTCGGTTGCTCCAAGCTTGATGGTCATCGGGTTTAATTTCTAAAGCTCGATCATAGGATGCGATCGCTTCTTCTAATCTGCCTAAATCCCTTAACGCAACCCCTCGGTTGTTCCAAGCTTCATGCTTATCGGGTTTAATTTCTAAAGCTCGATCGTAGGATGCGATCGCTTCTTCTAATCTGCCTAGATTATATAACGCAATCCCTCGGTTGTACCAAGCTCGATGGTCATCGGGTTTAATTTCTAAAGCTCGATCAAAGGATGCGATCGCTTGTTCAAACCTGCCTAAATTAGCTAACGCAACCCCTCGGATAAACCAAGCTTCATGGTAATCGGGTTTAAATTCTAAAGCTCGATCGAAGGATGCGATCGCTTCTTCAAATCTGCCTAAATCATCTAACGCATCCCCTCGGTTGTACCAAGCTTGATGGTAATCGGGTTTAAATTCTAAAGCTCGATCGTAGGATGCGATCGCTTGTTCGTATTCTTTTCCCATTTCATGAATTAAGCCTTTTTCATGCAACAATTGAGATGCTTGAACAGGATCGAGAGATGGGGAATCGCTTAAATAGGCCTTAATTTCGGCTAACTTTTCCTGTCGTTGTTGGGGAGTAAATTGCTGATAGGTATCGAGATCGCCGTCTAAATAAACCAGTCTTATAATTTCTCTGTGCAATATGTCCTTATCGGTCGGAAATTCATAAACTCCCGAATACCAATCAAAAAAATCCGACGCACGACGAATAAAATACCGCAAGGCAAATTCCGGCAATAAGAATACTAAAGTAAAGGGAAATTGCCGCTCAAATCGCTCACGGGATAGGTTTAAATAGCCTAAAATCTTAGGAACTCCGGCCCAGGTTCCCCCATAAACTGGACTTTGACTCGATAAGAAATAGCCTTCACTTTCCGCTTCTTCGTAGCGCAGTAGTGCATTTTCTAAACCGCGCACAAAAAGAATGTTTAGATTGGTATAATTTGGTAGATCGACAATTTTCTCATACAAATTATCGGTTTCTGAATCAAGCTGCAGGACTTGAATATTTTTATTAGGTAAATCTTGACTGATTCCTCGAATAATCTCATCAGCTTGCACGGGAGAACAGCGAACAAAGAGTAAATTAAAGCCATTTTTTCGTCTCAGCGATCGCAGTAATGCTTGATAGGATTCTGCTGCTGTTAGGGGTTGCTCTTCTAGCAATCCTTTAAAATCCGATTCCTGAAAGTTAGTTAAGGGTTTTACTTTTGGGTTTGTCATTATTATATATAGCTGTATTCAGATTTATGAACTAAACTGATTTTCTTACCTGTTCCCTATTTCCCGCTCTCTATTCATAATTCATAATTCATAATTCATCCTTCATAATTTATAATTCATAATTCATAATTCATCCTTCATAATTCATCATTCATCATTCATCATTCATCATTCATAATTCATAATTCATAATTCATAATTCATAATTCATCCTTCATAATTCATCCTTCATAATTCATCCTTCATAATTTATAATTCATAATTCATAATTCATAATTCATAATTCATAATTCATCTTTAAACTCCTTAATTTCGGTAATTAAAGGATGCACATCATACCAACTTTTTAACTCTTTATCTGCATCAAAATAAGCATATTGTAAAATACAACGATTGAATAATAATTTACGATGAGCTTCATCATTTTGAATTTCGTTGGTACGATATACCTTAGCCAGAATTTTCCACTGCTCGTGTTCTACTGTTCTCCGATAGACATCTCTAGCTTGAGTTATTGCTCTTTGAGCAGCTTTTGCGGTAATAGGTAAAGCATCCACATAATCTAAAGCGGTTTGCATTAATAAAATTAGGTTTCGTACATGACCTCCAGTCATTAAACATAATCGCTCTAGAACTTCTTGACTTTCAAAAATATCTGTTTCTAGCTTTTTCGTCGGTAAAAATTGCTGCGTTCTTTTCTCAATAATAGCCTTAATTTTTGCCATACCATCGGTATTAATAGTACGATCAGGATTGCGAAGCATAATCATCGGTAAAACCATCGGGTCATTATCATAAATATCCCGTAGATCATTGGCCCGATTAGAATAGGCCATTGAAATAGGTATAGTATAAATCAAATGACAATTTAACCCCTTTAATTGATTAGCTCGATCTAAAAAAATCTCATCATGATTAGTTTTATGATCTCGCCGATATATCGGTACAATGCGATCTAAATTATCAACAATTACCACTAATTTTGTTGAATCATCTAAGACAGTTTTGCTATTATCAATAAACTCATTTAGTGCTGTTAACAGCGTAACAGTATGAGGATTGATTTTATTTCTTATTTCTTGTCTTTGACTAGGAATTGCCCGAATCGCCGCAGATAATTTACCAAAGTATTTAATCAAGTCTCCCGTTTCTAATTTGACATCTTCCACTTTAATCTCTGTTAAAGCTAAATCAATTAAATCCTGCCAACGGGATTTTATCCAGTTTTTTAATGGGGTTGAATTAGCCTGTTTTAGTTGTTCTAATAAATGGCGCGTACAGGCAATGAGAATATCTGTATATTGAGCATCTTCTGGATCGATATCGTCTTCATCTGCGGCAAAATAAACAACAAAACAATTTTTTTGCTCTAGATATTTTTTCAGGCGCAATAATTCCGTTGATTTCCCCCCTCCTCGATGGCCTGTGTAGAGTTGATGGGTGTAGTCTGTTGGCAGCGCACGAATAATTTTTCTGCCCAAATCTTGACAAACATCGGCATCCGCTCTCACTGCTTTTAGATCCACATAAAAGGGACTACCAGCAGGTAAAGGAACTGGTTTAAAGGCATTAGCAAGATTAGCGATCAATTGTTCAGACATAGGCGACTATAGCTTGATTGATGTCATTATTATAACAATACTTGTTGACAAGATGTTATACCAAATCCGCTTTTAATATTACGACTAACTCTCGATCGAACTTCAAAAACCCAGTTATAGATTTTTTTCCCACTTCCCACACCCGATTAAAATTGAATTTCACTCATATCTAGGGATAAAAAGCGATCGAGTCCTAAATACATCCAATAAATAGAGTTTGGGAATTCCTGAATAGTTTTTTGAAATCCCAAGGCTGCGGCTAATTTCTCATAATCGGGATGAATAATCAAAGTATGTAAATCGCAGATATTAGGAAAATCTAAGGTCATTCTCTGGAGAGTTTTTTGGGCATCTTGCAGAAAGATTAAACGATATTTTTCTAAATAATTAGTATCAATCATCCAACTGCGAATAAATACCGAAAGACAATTTTCATCTCCCACAGATGCCATTTTAAAAGGATCCTGTTCGTTGATCGCACTTAGATGTAAACTCTTGTTAGGAGAGGTAAAAAAATTCGCTTCCGACTCGTTTGCGGTGGGATAGAGCAGATAAAAACCGACGGGATTAAGATTATCTACCCGACGCAAAACTCGCATACCTGTAGTGTAATCTTTTGCCCAACCCCGCAACAGACGAGAAATGCGATGGGGAATTGCCTCAGCATTGCGATTCATCCAGTTATAATTGCGTGTCAGTAAGTTAGCCACAGGAATCGCATCACAACGGGGATTAAATTGATCTAATTGCAATTCCACAGATGATTCTGAGTTATCAGGCTCTAAAATTCCCGTAATTGGCTTGATTTTAATTCTGGTGGTGTTGCCGTCAAAAATTTTTTCGATTAAACCAAGGGCTGCTAATTTATCTAACATCATACCAGCAGAGCGATCGCTGCCCTGATCCTGATCCTGATAAAATAGATCGGATGCTTGTCGATGGGTACAGATAATGGCAGTGGTGGGAAAAATTAACTGGGATAAGGGGGGTTTTACCTGTCCTTCCTTGGCAATCGCATAAATCCAAAGACGCAGAAAACAAGTGGCACGCACCCGGGTTAATCCCACTCTCCCCACCAAGCGCTCGATCATTTGTTCTTGTTTTTCCCAAGAATACCAAATTTTCAGATGTTTAATCTCCATCTTTTTGGTCCTAGATTCTAACAACGATTATACTTGATACTTCACCCCAATTCACCCCAATTCACCCCAGTTCTCAACCCTCCCCCTACTAGATAGCGCTCATTGTTGTTGCACCTCTAGAACCGACAGAATGGGTGTAGAAACATTTAGGAGACGATTATGAACGATAAAAAATACGGTACTGCTTCCAGTCATACTCAAGCATGGATTTTTCAAACTTGGTTATCTTTTATTGTCTCTATTTCCGCCACTTCTTTAGGGGTTGTTTATCTGCCAGTAGATCCGTGGATTAAAGGTTATTTAGGCATGGGTTTACTATTTAGCGTCGGTTCCACCATTAATTTATCAAAAACTGTCCGCGATGTGGAAGAATCTAAACGCTTAATTAATCGCATTGATGAAGCAAAGTTAGAAAGAATCTTGAGTCAGTACGATCCCTATAAGGAGTAGTTTTTACCTGTTATTGGTTATCGGTTTTTTCGATTATTCTCACCATTTTTACTTGCTTAGGAGAGTTTATATGCTATTTACAACTAATCTAATCAGTGTGACCAAGGGAATAATTTCTCTTTTACAAAATCCCGGTAATACGCTGTCTGTATATGATATTGAAGATGGACTAAAAGAGAGTTGGTTACAGCGATTATCTTTGCAATATGTTAAAAGCGATCGGGAGCATCTCACCTTTGTAACTCCTAAATTAAGTTTTATGTCAAGCTATTTTGAAAGCCTTGCTAGAAGCAAGTTTCATCGACAAGTATAATTACTCACTTGCACAAATGAGATGCCTCCTCCCTAACAAATAAACAAACCAATAGATACTTGAGGCAATGATGATTGCAGAATTAAATATCCGGTTAGAAGCCCACGAAAAAACAACCGAAGAGATAAGGCTACGGAAGGAAGCTATCGACCGGCAGTCGGCCGAGTTTAACCAGTGGATGACCAGAATCAAAGCCAGGCTGGATGCGATCGCAGGCAAGATCGAACGGGCCAAAAACAACACCAAGTAGGGTTTGCGGCAAAAAGTTTTTCCTGGGGGCAGGGGGGGTGTGGGATTTTACCAGTTTTGAGGTGGCCAATTAAGTATCTAAGCACAATTAATTACACATCTAAGCCACTACTCCGTCAGACTTCTGCTGATGTGAGGAAACAGTGAACTGAAAACTCAAATCCGATCCCTAATAGCTGTATCCCGTCTCGGAGTCTCCTGTCTCGGAGTCTCCTGTCTCCCATCTCCCGTCTCGGAATCTCCTGTCTCGGAGTCTCCTGTCTCGGAGTCTCGACTAGGAAATTAATTTTGCACGACTACTTACCTAATTTTCAGGGAAAAAGTGCCTAAATTTCCCCCCGATCACTCCCATATCCAGTACTTTTTGATTGACAAAAGATCTAAAAGTCTTACCCAACAAGGTTTTTAGATTTATTCAGCCAGCCCTAAGTAAGCTTTCTTGGGCATTTTATCTCCCTGTCTTTAATCGTTTTATCATAACAGGATTTGGTATTAGGTGCTGCGTGACGGTGAACAGCAAGGAAAACCAAATCGTCGGGATCGGTATCGCCGTCCATTTTACGGTGATGAGGATGTCAACGGTAAAATTTCCGTACAGCGAGTGATTCCCGTTGATTTATATATCAAGTTCCCTGCCGCAAAGAGTCAATAGATACTTGAGGCAATGATGATTGAAGAATTAAATACCCGGTTAGAAGCCCACGAAAAAACAACCGAAGAGATAAGGGAACGGAAGGAAGCTATCGACCGGCAGTCGGCCGAGTTCGACAAGTGGATGACCGGAATCAAAGCCAGGCTGGATGCGATCGCAGGCAAGATCGAACAGGCCAAAAACAACACCAAGTAGAGCGAACGCAAAGCGCTCGCTACGCCAGATCGCATTCTCTCGCTCAAAGGAAAAGGTGCTTCTTGACATCCTCGCCGCCCTAAAAGTGCGGCGATTCCTAAACCTCACGATTTAAGTTTCTGCTTCCACCACCGTCGCATACCACAGTTAAAAAACCATGTACTGTCTTACAC
>VYKR01000028.1_pt1 | contig 34934 bp, 25 predicted proteins | sample 5109561 | NCBI WGS metagenome assembly VYKR01 (sample SAMN12291799, study PRJNA351875) | freshwater metagenome | isolation source: freshwater lake | place: USA: Michigan, Ford Lake | collected 2015-08-15
CGTGATGGCACCACTCCGATTCCATCCCGAACTCGGTTGTGAAACTTCACCGTGGCCAAGATACTTGTCGGGTTGCCGACCGGGACAATAGCTCGATGCCAGGATTATTCTTTCTAACCCCTCAATCTCTCAAGATTGGGGGGTTTGGTTTTATCTAAGCTATGGTCTGAATTAACACAAAAGGTTGCACGATTAGTGTATTAAAAAGGTTATTGGGATGGGAATTCCAATCGCTTAATTGCTCTTGTGTCGGTTTTTCTAGTAGTTTTTCCGCGATCCAATTCTGCACTTGAGCAACCCGATCACCGGCGATCGCTTCTGCCACTTCGATTAAATTGAGGGAATCGGAAACCAGGATCAGCGCATCCCTTTGAGCATGGGGGATCAAGTCACTCCACTCCACTTCGGCTAATTCCTCTAATAACTGCTCGTGAATATTACCCATACTGTCAATCCTTGCGAAAAAGCTCGCTCAATAACGAATTAGCTCCTCTTTCTAGCATACAGGCAAAGGGACAGCCGATTTCCTTCCATCTATAGTAATTGTAGCGGTTCTCACACCCGTGTGTGACAGTTAAACCTTTGCTGATTAAGCTTTTCAACATCGATAATGTACCTCTTACGAACAGGAAACGCTATATCACTGTTTACTGATCACTGAAAAAGCTGACGGCTGACGGCTTAGATGTGTAATTAATTTTGCTTAGGTACTTATGACCGAAGCGATTCGCGCCTCTAGGAAAGGCAGCGCTTCTCCTTCTCTGCTGCCCCAAGAGAGTCCTTCCACAGAGTCAATGCCACTGGCGGCTTGACACCTCTCCTGAACGGTTACAAAATTACTACCGGACTTGACAATTAAATAATTAAATTTTGTTTAACTGAGTATTTTTACTTAGGGTAAGCCGCTAGAATAAAAATAGGAGCGGTAAAAACAAAAAACAGTAAGCAGTCTTTATTGAGTTTAGGTAAAGTGGACCCAGAGGAGGGATAGGGCAATCGCATAAAAAGACCTCTTGACAGATACAGCTTGGCCTCGACCATTGACCATGCAAACGTTTCAGACTTTTGCTTTGTAACGAAACAGTCATAAACCTGACGTAAGCAATACTAAAGCAAATATTCGGTCAAAACCAAAAACCCTGTATCAGCAAGACTTTTTGCCATTCTCAATTGTCAGGTTATGTTGAAGTGCGTGCGATTGCTTTGTAATTAGTTTTATGTTAAAAGAACTTCAGAAATCAGTTGTAGAGGAAAAAATGCTTTGTTTATCTGTAGAGTCAAAATATAAAGGCGAAATTTTTCAGGACATTTCTACTTTTGTAGATATCTTGAGCCAGAGAGCATTGCAGCAAGCCGAGCAAACAGCTTATATCTTTTTGGCTAATGGAGAAACAGAAACCGCCAGACTGACTTATCAGCAATTAGAGCAAAAAGCAAAAGCTTTGGCGGCTCAACTTCAGTTACAAATGTCTCCGGGAGAAAGAGCTTTATTGCTCTATCCATCGGAGGAAGAATTTATCATTGCTTTCTTTGCCTGTTTATACGCGGGTGTTATTGCAGTTCCCGTTTATCCTCCCCGACGTAATCAAAAGCTCTCTCGACTACAAGCAATAACTAAAGATGCTCAAGCCAAACTGGCCTTAACTACTACATCCTTATTAAGTACTATTGAGGAAAAATTTTCGAGTGACCCTGAGTTAGTAACAGTACCTTGCCTAGCTACTAATAACATCCCGGATAAGCAAGCAGAAAACTGGCAAAAACCGAATCTTTCTTTAGAGGACATAGCTTTCCTACAATATACTTCCGGTTCCACAGGTATGCCTAAGGGAGTTATGGTTAGTCATAAAAATTTACTTCATAATGAAAAACTGATTGCTTCTGCCTTTGGACATACAAGCGAAACTATTGGTGTAGGATGGTTGCCACTATTCCATGATATGGGACTAATTGGTAACGTATTACAACCAGTGTACGTCGGATTTCCTTGTGTGATTATGCCTCCAGAAGCATTTATCCAAAAACCGCTCCGATGGTTACAGGCTATTTCTCGCTACAACGCTACCAGTAGTGGCGGTCCTAATTTTGCTTACGAATTATGTGCTGATAAAATTAAACCTCAAGAGCGAGAAAATCTGGATTTAAGTTGTTGGGATGTGGCTTTTACTGGGGCCGAACCTGTTCGAGCAGCTACCTTAGAAAAATTTGCTAATACTTTCGCTGATTATGGTTTTAAGAGAGAGTCATTTTATCCTTGTTATGGGATGGCTGAAACTACTCTATTTGTATCGGGGGGAATTAAAAATCAATCTCCCGTGATTGCAGCAGTTGATAAATTAGCTCTTTTAGAAAATAGTGCCGTTATTATTAACTCTCAACACCCGAATGCTCAATTATTAGTTGGTTGTGGTCACGCTTGGTTATCAGAAAAAATTGTAATTGTCAATCCTGAATCTTTAACTGAATGTCGAGATGGGGAAATAGGAGAAATTTGGGTATCTAGTGATAGTGTAGCTCAGGGTTATTGGAATCGAACCGAACAGACAGCAGAAACTTTCAAAGCTTATTTAGCTAATACCCAGGTTGGACCATTTCTGCGGACAGGAGATTTAGGATTTTTACTGGCTGGTGAGTTATTTATCACAGGAAGACTCAAGGATTTAATTATTGTTCAAGGACGTAATCATTATCCTCAAGATATTGAATCCACCGTCGAAAAAAGTCACCCGGGATTGCGGCAAGGGTGTGGAGCAGTATTTTCAGTAGAAATTTCTGGTCAAGAAAGGCTAGTAGTTGTTCAAGAAGTCGAACGAAGCTATCTGCGTAAATTAGACTCACCAGCGGTAATTGAGCAAATTATTCGCTCTGTTGCCGAAGAACATCAACTAGATGTTTATGCTGTGGTACTGCTGAAAACAGCAAGTATTCCCAAGACATCTAGTGGCAAGATTCAACGTCAAGCTTGCCGAGCTAGTTTTCTAGCAGGAACTCTTAATGTGATTGGGGATTGGAGTAAAAATCCTGAACATAAGAATGGATTTAAGCAGCTTAAATCAGATATTAACTCTCTGCTAAAACAAGTCAAAAGTTATCAGGTTGTTGAAGAATTCTCTGAGGTCAGTCAGAATCAAATTGTGTCCGATACTCAAGAAGCAATTGAAGAGTGGCTAATTAAAAAAGTTGCAGAGATCTTGCAAATAGCACCAGAAAAAATAGATATTCAACAAGACTTAGCAAGTTATGGACTGAGTTCTTTAGCGGCAGTAAGTCTTTCGGGAGAGCTTGAGCAATGGCTGGGGAAAAGTGTATCTCCTATGCTGGTTTATGAATATCCTAGCATTCATGCAGTTGCTCACTATTTAGCCCTAAATGGATTAAGTTCTGAAGCTCTAGCTGCAACTTCATCCACAGTCGCTCAAAAAACCTCATCACAACCTCAAAATGAACCGATCGCTATTATCGGTATTGGCTGTCGTTTTCCTCAAGCTAAATCTCCAGAGGCATTCTGGCAACTATTACGCCAAGGAGGGGATGCAATAACAGAATTATCTTCTCAAAGATGGAATCATCAAGAACTGGGCAATTTAAACCCCATAAATGGTGGATTTTTAGATAATGTTTATGATTTTGATCCTCAATTTTTTGGCATCTCACCTCGGGAAGCAGTGGAAATGGATCCCCAGCAAAGACTTCTCTTAGAAGTTAGTTGGGAAGCTCTCGAAAATGCTTGTATTGCCCCCGAAACTTTAGCAGGGAGTCAAACAGGTGTATTTGTTGGCATCAGTAGTGATGATCATGCTCGCTTGTTATCTAAAGATAATGAGTCTATAGGCACTTACTATGGCACGGGTAACGCTTTTTGTGTGGCGGCTAATCGTTTATCTTATTTTCTAGATTTCCATGGACCTAGTTTAGCTATAGATACGGCCTGTTCTTCCTCGTTAGTTGCTGTCCACGAAGCTTGTAAGAGCTTAACAGATGGGGAATGTCATCTCGCATTAGCAGCTGGGGTAAATTTGCTGCTATCTCCCCAATTAACTATTAATTTCTCAAAAGCAGGGATGTTAGCCGCTGATGGTCGCTGTAAAACCTTTGATGAACGTGCTAATGGCTATGTAAGGGGCGAAGGTTGTGGGGTGGTTATCCTCAAACGCCTAGAGAAGGCTATTCAAGACGGCGATCGCATTTATGCAATTATTCGCGGTTCAGCAGTTAATCAAGATGGTCACAGTAATGGACTAACTGCACCCAATAAACAAGCTCAACAAGCTGTTATTAAAAAAGCCTTAGCCAAAGCTCAGGTAAGTGCCAAAGATATTAGCTACGTGGAAGCTCATGGTACAGGTACATCTTTAGGGGATCCGATTGAGCTTAATGCTCTCAAAGAAGTATTAATGGAGGAGCGTCAATTAGATCAGCCCTGTTGGATCGGCTCTGTAAAAACTAATATTGGTCATCTCGAAGCAGCCGCAGGAATTGCCGCACTGATTAAAGTTTGCCTCGCTTTACAAAATCGTGAAATTCCTCCTCACCTTCATTTGCAAAAACTCAATCCTTATATTTCTCTAGAGGGGACTTCCTTATCTATTCCTACTCAATTACAGCCTTGGAAAAAGGGTAAAAAAGGGCGATTAGCTGGGGTATCTTCTTTTGGTTTTGGTGGCACTAATGCTCATGTTATTTTAGAAGAATTTGTTCCAGAAACCTTGGAGCAAGAGCATCATGAACCATCTCTTGCTATCTTGACTATTACCGCTAAAACTAAGTCATCTTTGCGAGAATTAGTATCAAGTTATCACAATTATCTTCAAGCAAATCCGCAAATCAACTTACAAGACTTTTGCTTTAGTGCTGATGTGGGGCGCTCGCATTTTCATCATTGTTTAGCTATTCAAACTGAGTCTTTAACTCAATTACAATCCCAGTTAGAGGCTATTATTGAGGGCAAAGAAGCTGGGGGAATTTTGACCGGTGAACTATCGCACCAGAAGCACCAGAAAATTGCGTTTCTTTTTACAGGTCAGGGGTCACAATATATCAATATGGCCCGGGAACTTTATGAGACTCAACCTACTTTCCGTAGAACCCTTGAACACTGTCAAGAGATTCTTAGTATCTATTTAGACAAACCTTTGCTATCTATTCTCTATCCTCAAGAGGGAGAGAACTCACCCATAGATGAAACAGCTTACACCCAACCCGCTTTATTTGCCATAGAATACGCACTCGTTCAATTATGGAAATCTTGGGGTATTGAACCTAGTGCAGTTATGGGTCATAGTGTAGGAGAATATGTGGCCGCTTGCATTGCCGGGGTGTTCAGTCTTGAAGATGGGTTAAAACTCATCGCTTATCGAGGTCGTTTAATGCAAGCATTACCGTCTAACGGTAAAATGGTAGCAGTTACTGCCGACGAAGAAACTGTCAGACGTGCCATTATTTCTTATGAAAAACAGGTTTCTATCGCTGCTATTAATGGGCCATCTAGCATTGTTATTTCTGGGGACAGTCAAACCGTTGATGCAGTAGTCGCTAATTTAGATACCGAATGGGTGAAGACAAAAACCTTACAAGTTTCTCATGCTTTTCACTCACCTTTGATGGAGCCAATATTGACCGAGTTTGCCAAAATTGCCCGAGAAATCACCTACTCAAAACCAAATATTAGCTTAATTTCTAATGTCACTGGTAAAATAGCGACAGCCGAAATAGCTACGTCTTCTTATTGGGTAAATCATATTCGCCAGACCGTAGAGTTTGCCGCAGGAATGAATACACTAGCGAGCCACGGTTATGAGGTTTATCTAGAAATTGGTCCCCAACCCATTTTAATAGGAATGGGAAGTCATTGTATTCCAGAAGGCAAGGGAGTATGGTTGCCAAGTTTGCGATCTAGAAAATCAGATTGGCAACAAATGTTACAAAGTTTGGCAGAATTATATGTTAAAGGAACACCTGTAAATTGGACTGGATTTTCAAAAGATTATTCCTATCATCGTTTGAGTCTGCCAACTTATCAATTTAGCCGACAATTGTATTGCCATGGCAGTATATTGTCCGACTGCTCTACTACAAGAGTTGAGTCAACCAATGGTAAAGGACATATTTCTCACAACAATCCTCAGGGTACTCAGCAATTTGAGTTATACTCTAGCAATGGCAATGGACATCTTCATCCTTTAATAGGAAAACGGTTACATTTGCCACTAAAACCAATTATCTTTGAATCTCAAATCAGTCAAGATTGTCCCAATTATATTCAACACCATCAGATTCAAGAAACCACTATTTTCCCTGCTACTGCTTACTTAGAAATGGCTCTTGTCGCCGGGATCAATGTTTTTAAATCCGACTCGATCAGCATCGAAGACGTGAGGATTGAACATCCCTTGTGCTTAGATGGAAATCCGGGGAAAACTATCGAGTTAATTCTGACTCCTCAAGATTCCCAGACTTATACCTTTGAAATCTTTAGTCTTAATCCTGTTGGCGATTCTTGGACACTTCATACTTTGGGTAAAATTATCAAAGTAACAGATATTACTCAACCCAGTCCAGTCAACTTAGAAAACTTATCAATTGATTCTCTTGAATCCGTAAATGTTGAAGATTATTATCAACAATTACAACAACGAGGAATGGACTACGGAGCAAGTTTTCAAGCCATTACAGACCTGTGGCAGTATGAAGGAATGGCTCTCGGACAGATTCAGTTACCAGAACCCTTAGTTAATGAAGCTTGTAACTACAAATTACATCCCGTTTTACTGGATGCTAGTTTACAAGTATTAGGGGCGGCTTTATCAAGAGAAGACTCTGGCGATGCTTACCTCCCTGTGGGTTTAAAGCAATATCAAGTCTATGGTTCTGTACCCCTTCATCTATGGAGTAGAGTTAAGTTAAATCAAGACTCTTCTGAGCCTTCCCAAACCATCACCGCAGATGTGGATTTATTTGATGACAGTGGGGTACTGCTTGCCCAAATTCAAGGATTATCAGTCAAGCGTATTAGTTCTCAAAAACTGGGGCAAGTTGTGCAAAAAGAGGAGACAGAAAACTGGTTATATGAAATAGTCTGGCGACCACAAAACCGTGATTTGAACTTACCTTTAACTGGAGCAGAAAATCTTGGCACTTGGTTACTGTTTACCAAGGGTGATGGAATGGGTTTATCTTTAGCTAATCAACTAACACAATTAGGTGAATATTGTATTATCGTTTCTGTTGGCTCTCACTATCAAAAGCTAAACCCAGAAAGTTATACAGTTAATCCTCTTGTTACTGATGATTTTACCAAACTTTTCCAGGAGAGCTTAGAAAATAAACCTCCCTTAAAAGGAATAGTTCATTTATGGAGTTGTGAGAATAATTCATCTACAGATTTATCTCTAGAAGCCTTACAAAAGGCGCAAGAAATAGGCTGTGGTAGTGTCTTGTCTCTAGTTCAAGCTTTAACTCAAAAACGATGTACAAATTTACCCCGTCTGTGGTTAGTTACTCAAGGTGCACAAACTTTAGAACCCTCAGAAACATCCTTAGCTATTGAACAGGCACCTTTATGGGGACTTGGCCGAACGATCGCCCTAGAACATCCAGAATTACAATGTGTATGTGTGGATTTAGAAGCATCACCCAATGCTAACCAATCCCTACTTGTAGCGGAAATATTAGTTCCTGACAGCGAAAATCAGGTGATTTATCGTCAAGGAATCCGTCATGTTGCCCGACTGGTTAGACGTAGCTCTCAATCCCTAAATGTTGAGAATCAACTGGGAACTAAACCATTGCAAGTTAAAATATCAAACTATGGGAGCTTAGAAAATCTGACCCTAGAACCCCTTGAACGTCGTCAACCAGGGCCACTTGAGGTAGAAATACAGGTCTATGCGGCTGGACTTAACTTCCGAGATGTTCTTAACGCGCTAGGACTTCTGAAGGAATATACCCAACAGTTAGGGATTTCTTCTGCTACTGAGATCCCCTTTGGTGGAGAATGTGCTGGTAAAATCGTCGCAGTAGGGGAAAAAGTTTCTCATTTCAAGGTTGGGGATGAAGTCATTGCCGCTATGGCCGTAGGTAGTTTGAGCAGTTTTGTCACCGTAAACGCTGCTTTTGTAGCAACTAAACCCGTTAATATGACTTTTGAAGAAGCTGCTACTCTTCCTATCGCCTTCTTGACAGCTTACTACGGATTACATCATCAAGCCAAAATTCAAGCGGGCGATCGCGTGTTAATCCATGCCGCCGCCGGTGGGGTAGGACAGGCCGCCGTTCAACTCGCTCAACAGGTAAAAGCAGAGATTTTCGCCACTGCTAGTGGGAGTAAGTCTCAATTCCTGAAATCTATAGGGGTAGAACAAGTAATGAACTCCCGCACCCTAGATTTTGCTGATCAGATCCTATCTCTTACCCAAAATAAAGGAGTTGACATCGTTTTCAACAGCTTAAATGGTGAATTTATTCCCAAGAGTCTTGACGTATTAAACACAAAAGGGCGATTTATTGAAATTGGCAAAATTGGGATTTGGGATGAGAGCCAAGTCTTGCAAAAATGCCCCGAAGCTTCTTATCATCCCTTTGATCTATTAGAACTAGCCGAAAAAGACCCGAACTTAATCACACAAATGCTCAATCAATTGATGGAACATTTTCAACAACAAACTCTCAAACCTTTACCTTACAAAGTGTTCCCCATCGTGCAAGTAGTAGAAGCATTTCGATATATGGCACAGGCCAAACATATCGGTAAAGTTGTGATTTCTCTGCCAGTTTTAGAACAAGCGCAAACAATCCGTTCTGATAGCAGTTATTTAATTACGGGAGGTTTAGGAGCATTAGGGTTAAAAGTAGCTGATTGGATGGTTTCTCAAGGTGCTAAATACTTAGTTCTCACCGGACGAAGTGAACCAAATACAGAAGCTATCACATTGATTGAACAATGGAAACAGGCAGGAATTGAGGTAGTTATCATCAAGGCTGATGTTTCTAAACAAGAGGATGTTCAAAAATTATTCCAGAAAATTACAGCATCCTTACCCGTTATGCGTGGAATTGTTCATGCAGCAGGAGTGTTAGATGATGGACTCTTATCACAACTTAATTGGCCACGTTTTGCCCGTGTTATGGCGCCCAAAATAGCAGGAACATGGAATCTACACTGCTTTACTAAAGATCTACCTTTAGATTTCTTTGTCTGCTTCTCGTCCATATCCTCATTAATCGGTTCACTGGGTCAAGGTAACTATGCCGCAGCTAATGCGTTCATGGATACGACTGCTCACTATCGCCAGAGTTTAGGACTACCCGGATTAAGTATTAACTGGGGTCCTTGGTCTGGGGTAGGTATGGCAGCCAATTTAGAGAATCGCTTTTCTGCTCAAGGGATTAATCCGATTGAGATTAACCAAGGATTACAAATATTCGGAGAGTTACTTCCTCAAGAAATTGGGCAAGTCGGGGTTTTATCCGTTAATTGGCCTAAGTTTCTTTCATGCTCTCCCTTGAAACTTCCTTTATTTTCTGAACAGGTACAAGAGTCACAAGAAAGTGAGGGATTACCAACATCTAAATATTCTCTAGTTTCTGAGTGGCAACAAGCTTCGAGTAATGAAGATCGCTTACTTCTCTTAAGAGTATACCTTCAAGGTATAACCGCTAAAATTCTGGGTATTTCACCTGAGCAAATCAATCTAGATCAGTCCCTCAGAACTTTAGGATTTGACTCATTGATGGCGGTGGAAATGAGAACTAAATTAAGTGTGGATTTAGGAGTTGATATTCCCCTCATTAAGTTTGCTGAAGAAGTTACTGTTGCTAGTGTAGCTATTTTGGTGGATGAACAATTAAGGGCACTAATCCCTGTTCCTCCAAGCAACGATGATGAGCAAATTTCTGAGGAAATATTAACTCAACTCAGTCAGCTAACTGATGGAGAAATAGACAGTCTTTTAAGTTCCTTATTATCTAATTGAGGAGATAGCTCATGAACTCTAAAATTGAACAAGCTCTAACTAACCTTTCCTCTCAGCAAAAGCTTCAACTTATTGACCAATTGCGGCGGAAAACTGAAAAATCCGATTCATCTCCAGTTGATTTAGTTGACTTTTCCAACTTTACTGAGCGTCCAGTATACAAAAAAATGAAACAGCAAATTATCCAACTGGAAGCTATTGGTTTACAAAATCCCTACTTTAAAATTAATCAGGGAATTGCTCGAAATACGACCCTAATTGGTGGTCAAGAACTGATTAATTATTCGAGTTATAACTATCTTGGGATGTCGGGAGATCCCAAGGTTTCTCAAGCCGCTAAAGAAGCTATTGATCATTATGGAACTTCCGTTTCAGCTAGTCGTGTAGTTTCTGGAGAAAAACCCCTTCACCGGGAATTAGAACAAGAAATAGCTAATCTAGTAGGGGCAGAGGATGCTTTAGTCTATGTGGGAGGTCACTGCACCAATGTCGCTACTATTAGTCATCTTTTTGACAAAAATGACCTAATTGTATATGACTTACTCAGTCATAATAGCATCATCCAAGGTTGCCTCCATTCGGGAGCAAGTTTATTCTCTTTTCCCCATAATGATTGGCAAGCTTTAGAAGAAATTCTGCAAGAAAAAAGAGCCAGTTATCAACAAACTTTAATCGTTATTGAAGGGGTTTATAGCATGGATGGAGATATTCCTAACTTACCTCAGTTTATTGAACTGAGGAAACGTTATAAAACTGCCCTTATGATTGATGAAGCTCACTCTATTGGTGTACTTGGTAAATCAGGACGTGGTATTGGAGAATATTTCGGAGTTAACCCCACCGATGTTGATTTGTGGATGGGGACTTTAAGTAAATCCTTAGCTAGTTGTGGTGGGTACATTGCCGGCAATAAAGCTCTGGTTGAATACCTCAAATATACTGCTCCTAGTTTTGTCTATAGTGTTGGTATTTCCCCACCTAATGCAGCCGCCGCTTTAGCTGCCATTCGATTATTAAATTCAGAACCTGAGCGTGTAGAACGTTTAGCCCAACGAGCCAAACTGTTCCTAAAGTTAGCTCAAGAGCATGGACTTAATACAGGACTAAGCCAAGATTCAGCAGTTATCCCGGTTATTATTGGTAACTCATTGCAGTCTATCCAACTCTCTCAGGCTCTTTTTCATCGTGGAATTAATGTTCAGCCATTAATTTATCCGGCTGTCTCAGAACAAACAGCAAGATTAAGGTTTTTCATCAGTTGTACCCATAGCGAGGAGCAAATTCGTTTTACAGTTGAAGCTATTGCTGATGAATTGAAAAAGATTCAAACCTTAAGTAAGTAGGCTCCCATTAAATGTAAAATGTAAATGGGTTTGTGGTTGGGATGGCTGCCCTTGAAACCAAGGGCCACAGGGACGGCCATTACAACAACGAACAAGCAACAAAAATATGATATAAATTTGGGAACAACAATTTTTTCAGCGTTCAGAACGGACTTGACCCACAATTCGATCAAAATAAAAATTAAGAGGCTCAAATAAAAGACTGTGAAATCTAGCTAAGAAACTCATTTCTAACCCAGGGGTTATAATAAAAGCTTTTTTCTTAATACCCTGGAGAATTTTTTGAGCGACATCTTCGGCACTCCAAATTTTAGCTGTAGCTGTTATCGCTTTTGTTTCTGGGGGTTTAGTTTTATTCTCCTCTTCTAATTGTGGTGTATTAGTATCTGGTGGATAAACAACCGAAAGATAGATATTAGATAGCTTTAACTCGCCCCGTAAGGACTCTGCTAATCCTCGCACCGCAAATTTACTCGGACTATAGGCACTGTAGCCATAAAATCCCATTAATCCAGCCCCAGAAGATAACAGTACAATCTGACCTTTACCTTTTTTATTCATACTCTTTGTCACGGACATTAAGCAATATAAAGACCCAAAATAATTGACAGCCATCGTTCTTTCAAAAACTTCAATGGAGAGATTCTGAAAATAATCAGGTTTGGCAATTCCTGCCGATGTAATTAGTAAATCAGGTACACCCATAGTGTTAATAGCATAAGACATTGCTTGCTCTATTTGAAGGCGATCGCTGACATCTGCTGCATAGGTTAAAATCTTTTGTTCAGGATATTTTTTTTCGAGTTCAAGCTCTAGTTTTGCTTCATCCAACTTAATTGCGTTACGCGCAATCAGAAATAAATTGCTTCCTTCTTGAACCAATAACTTAGCAATTGCTTTACCGATTCCACTTGAGCCACCAGTAATAATTACTTGCTGAAAATTCACTAATTTGACTCCCGATTATTCCTCTTAATTAAACGCTTTTCCTATTAATTATAGCAGCTTGCTTATTCTCTTGCAATCAGATTAAATCCCACATTCCGCACTCCTTTTTGGAATACAAAAGATTACTCGGTTTCAGCACCGAGGGGTTTCTACGCTCGCAGAGCTACCCGCAAGAGAAATAGCCCGCCCTTTTGACATAGCACTATATTTTGAGTAAGTAAGATTATTTATAACGGATGTGTGATATAATATGAGTTAGCAGTTGAGGAAGCCTAAGTATGCCCAAAGTCGTAGATCACCAGCAATACCGCAAGGAACTATTGAGCAAGAGCTTTAACCTGTTCGCACAAAAAGGTTATGCCACTGTCACCATGCGCCAAATTGCTCAAGAGCTTGGAGTTTCAACCGGCACACTTTACCACTACTTTCCGAGCAAGGAAGCTTTATTCTTACAGTTGGTTTTAGAGCAAACACAGGAAGATACTCTTAACTTTCAATCTGCGACGAAAGATGTTGGTACTTTATCAGAGCGAATAGCTACACTGATGAAATTTGTGGACTACAATAAAGATTACTTTTGTCAACAAATTCTAATTTGGATTGATTTTTATCGAACAAAAGAGCCTCAAGAGTTTTTGGAAAATGAGATTTTAAAACAAGCCAACAAAAAAGTTCGAGAGGTTATTAGAGATTATTTACACTTAGAAGATCAAACAGTTGTTGATTTAGTGGTCAACCTACTTCACGGGCTACTTTTGGTAAGACTATTTGAGGGAGAAACCATATCTTTTTCTGAGCAGGGTATCTTACTCAAAAACATGATTACCAGTTATCTAGAGCAAAAACAAAACGGAAGAAATAGCTATGAAAAATGATTCATTATCCAAGCATTATCATCCTTTACGCTGGATTTTAGCCATTGCTATTGCTGCTACAACTATCACCAGTGTGGGGGTAGTTTATCAAGTTTTACCCCTCAGATGGAATAATTCATCGCCCTCTGAATCAAAAGCAACAACGCCCCCTATTACCAAAGTAGCAGCATTAGGAAGATTAGAACCGGAAAGTGAGGTTATCCGTCTTGATACTCCCTTGCCTTTAGATGGCGATCGAGTAGAACAATTATTAGTTAAAGAAGGAGATAAAATAGTAACAGGACAAGTAATTGCGATTTTAGATTCTCGTCACCGTTTACAATCAGTAGTTAAACAAAATCAAGAACAGTTAAAAGTAGTTCAAGCGCGTCTAGCTCAGGTTAAAGCAGGGGCAAAGGTTGGAGAGATTAATGCTCAAAAAGCGACGGTAGAAAAGGCTAAAGCTGATTTAGAGGGACAAACTAGGGAACAAAAAGCAACCATAGCCAAACTACAAGCACAGTTACAGGGAGAAACAGCCACACAAAAAGCGACAATTGCTCGTTTACAAGCAGAACTAGAAAATGCTAAAACTGAATGTCAACGTTATCAAACGTTATATCAAAATGAAGTCGTCTCAAATTCTGATTATGAGAGTAAATGTCTCAAACAAAAAACTCTGCAAGAAAGTCTCAAAGAAGCGCAAGCAGATCTACAACGTATTATTACCACTTATCAAGAACAAATTGCTGAAGCCCAAGCTAACTTAGAGCGCACTAAAGCAACGGGAACACAGCAAATTCAACAAGCAAAAGCCACCCTTAATCAAGTGGCTGAAGTTCGTCCCGTTGATATACAAATTGCTCAAGCGGAAGTTGATAATGCTGTGGCTAATTTACAACAAGCACAAACGAACTTAAATCAAGTTTATATCAAGAGTCCTATTAACGGACAAATTCTCAAAATTCATACGCGAGTTGGCGAAAAAATTGGTGATTCTGGTTTGCTAGAACTGGCACAAACAAATGATATGGTGGCTGTAGCAGAGGTGTATCAAACTGATATTGATAAAGTGAAACTGGGACAACAAGCTGTCATTACTAGCCAAGCTTTTTCGGGTAAATTAAAGGGGACTGTCTCTCAAATTGGTTTACAAGTAAATCGGCAAAATGTCTTTAGTAGTCAACCAGGAGAAAATCTAGATCGCCGAGTCATAGAAGTCAAAATCCTTCTCAATTCTCAAGATAGTCAACGGGTAGCCAGCTTAACTAATTTGCAAGTACAAGTAGAAATACAAGTTGACAATCCTAATTCTTAAACCCTTAATATTGAGCCAATATATGCCAAAGAAACTGTTTCGTAAAACTCCCCTAGCCTTACTTCAGCTAATGAAAGAAAAAATTCGTCTTAGCGTTGCGATCGCTGGAATTGCCTTTGCTGATATTCTTATGTTTTTCCAATTGGGAATGTTAGATGCTTTGTTTGATGGTGCTGCGAAATCTCATCAACTTTTACAAGCGGATCTAGTCTTAGTAAACTCTCAGTTTCAAACCCTATACTTGGTTAAACAATTTCCGAGAGAACGATTATTTCAAACCCTCGCTTATGAACAGGTAGAATCAGTTTTACCTATCTATATAGGGTTTGCTCAGTGGCGCAATCCTGAAACTCAAATCAATCGCAATATTTTAGTTTGGGGAATTGATCCTGTTAATCCACCTTTTCTCCCTACAGAAATTAAGTCACATCAATCACAGTTAAACCAACTCAACCGAATCCTATTTGATCAAGGATCTCGACCAGAATACGGACCAATGACTGATTCATTCAAACAGCAAGGAAATGTAGAAATCCAGATGAATGATAAAACAGTAGATTTGATAGGTTTATTTAATATAGGAGCTTCTTTTGTAACTGATGGGAATGTCATTACCAGCGATTCGACTTTTCTTAACCTCTTTCCTGATAATAAACCTGATAGAATATCTATGGGTTTGATTAGGTTAAAATCAGGAGCTTCTCTTGAAAAAATTCAGGAACAATTGACAGCTAATTTACCCAAAGATGTGAAAGTGTTTACTCCGGCTCAATTAGCTCAAAATGAGATTAATTACTGGGAAGCTCAAGGGATTGGTTTTGTTTTTGGTTTAGGGGTAATGGTAGGGTTTATTGTTGGTATTGTAATTGTTTATCAGATTCTTTATGCTGATGTATCAGATCACCTACCAGAATATGCTACTATGAAAGCTATGGGCTACAGTGATGGCTACTTACTCGGTGTCTTAATACAGGCTTCATTATTATTAGCTATTTTAGGTTATATTCCAGGTTTTTTCTTTTCGATCGGACTGTATCAACTTGGTTATAGTGCTACTCAATTACCAATTATGATGAAACTTGGACGCGCTGTAATGGTATTAATATTGACAATTACTATGTGTGCTGTTTCTGGAGTGATCGCCATGAATAAACTGCGTTCTGCTGACCCAGCGGATATTTTTTAGTTTCGAGGATAGTTACAACTATGGAAATGCTGCAAATTGAATCTGTAACTTCATTAGAACCTGTTATATCTATCAATTCTCTTAATCACTATTTTGGCGAAGGAAAACTGCGTAAACAGGTATTATTTGATATTACTCTTAATATTAATCTAGGAGAAATTGTCATCTTAACAGGTCCTTCCGGCTCCGGCAAAACTACCTTACTAACTCTGATGGGGGGGTTACGTTCCGCTCAAGAAGGGAGTCTCAAAATTTTGGGACAACAAATATATGGAGCAAGCAAAAACCAATTAACCCAGCTTCGTAAACAACTTGGCTATATTTTTCAAGCACATAATTTAATGAGTTTTCTGACTGCTAAACAAAATGTTCGCTTATCTCTGGAACTTCATGAAGAATTTCTTGATGAAGATTTAGACGTCAAAGCACAAGCGATCTTAGAAACAGTTGGCTTAGGAAACCGAGTCGATTATTACCCAGAAAATTTGTCTGGGGGACAGAAACAACGAGTGGCGATCGCTCGCGCCCTCGTCAGTCATCCCAAATTAGTCCTCGCTGATGAACCGACCGCGGCCTTAGATAAACAATCCGGGCGCAATGTGGTGGAAATCATGCAGAAATTGGCAAAAGAACAAGGTTGCACGATTTTACTTGTCACCCACGATAACCGGATTCTCGACATCGCCGATCGCATTGTCAATATGGAGGATGGTCGTTTAAGCGATTAACTGCCCAAAAATTACTTGCCAAAAATCGGCCCTTCATGTTAGACTAAAATAATGTCATCTTGGAGAGGTGGCAGAGTGGTCGAATGCGGCAGATTGCTAATCTGTTGTACGAATCGTAAGACCGTACCGAGGGTTCGAATCCCTCCCTCTCCGTCTTCTTTCGGTATTTTCGATGACTGCTCGCCAAGATTATTTCTGCTCCGTATATGGCCCGGTTGCCTCTTGGCGTTTCGGCAGTTCCTTGGGCATCGATCCGATTGGTTTAGTTTCCACCTGTTCCTTTAACTGTGCCTACTGTCAGTTAGGAGAAATTGAGCAAAAAACCGAGCAACGAAGAGTTTTTATCACCAGCGAACAAATTAGCAGGGATTTAAGTGCCTTTGCCCCCTGGGACGTGGATATAGTCACGCTCAGTGGTAGCGGGGAACCCACCCTCGCCCTCAATTTAGGGGAAATACTGGCCACCGTCAAGGAAATGACCGAGCGGCCGGTGGCAGTCTTAACCAATAGTACCCTCTTGGGAGATGCCCAAGTGCGTCAAGACTTGAGCAAAGCTGATATCGTCGCCGCTAAAATCGATGCTGTTTCCGAGGCCCAATGGCGACGGGTTAACCGTCCGGTCCCCGGTCTGGATTGGCAGGAGCTTTGGTGGGGATTAAGACAATTTCGCCAAGAATGGTCGGGAAAACTAGCAATTCAAACCATGGTACTGGCCTCTTGGTCGCCCCAAGATCAAGACCGATACATCGATTTGATGCAACAGCTACAACCGGATGAAATTCAACTTAACACCCCGACCCGTCCCCGGGCCAGACAAAGACAATTAGAAACCCGCGGTAATAATCCCCTCAGCGCGGGCGACGGAAGGCAAATTCTCAAACCGGTAAACGCTGAAATATTAGCAGTTTGGGCGGAAAAAATGGCAAAGGCCACGGGAATTACCGTGCGCTGTGTGCCGCTTACCGCCACAGGTCTCTAAGGCTTCGGCCGGGGTTTTTCTTCTTTGGGTTTGACATTAAAATAAGCCTCCATTACCTGACGTACCATAGGTGCGGCCACTTTACCACCACCACCGCCGGAATGTTCCACAAAGGCGACCACGACAATTTCGGGCTTATCGAAGGGCGCGAAAGCTCCAAACCAAGCGTGGGACTTGCCCGGAGGTGCTTCTGCTGTGCCGCTTTTGCCCGCTACAGGCGGTAAAGCGGGGTCGGATAGGGCCCGACCAGTTCCTTCCGCTACCACGGCTCTCAGGGACTTTCTCAGGGTGTCTAGGGTGCTAGGTTTCATGTTCAAAGACTTGCGCCATTCCTTAACATCCCGGGCATCCTGTAAAAGGTGAGGTTTCACCAAAAAACCGCCGTTAGCGGGGACAGCAAACATCACAGCTACCTGTAGGGGAGTCGCGAGGGTAAATCCTTGACCGATCGACATATTAATCGTATCGCCTACGGACCAATCCCAGTTTTTAAAATTACGCAGTTTCCAATCGCGATCGGCAATTAACCCCGGAGTTTCTTCCGCTAATTCTATCCCAGTTTTCTGACCGAAACCGTAGCGCCGGGCCATGGCAATTAAAGCCGGTCCCCCCACCCCGCGACCAATTTGACCGTGAAAAGTGTTACTACTCATGGCCATGGCCCGGACAAAACCGATCGGACCAAAACCGGCGTGATTCCATTCTCCAAAAGCTGTCCCCCCCACATAAAGAGCGGCAAAGGTATTTAAGACCGTATTAGGGGGAAATTTCCCCGATTCCATGCCGGCAGTGGCAGTGACGACTTTAAAGGTGGAAGCGGGGGGGAATCCTTGGAGAGCGCGGTTAACAAACGGGTTGCCCTCCGCTTGTAGTTTTTTCCAAGTGGCGGTGGTAATTGGGGCCGAGAAAACATTGGGATCGAAACTAGGATAACTGACCATGGCCCGCACGGAACCATCCCGGGGATCGATCGCCACGATCGCACCCTTGCGTTTTCCTAAAGCGGCCTCGGCGGCTTTTTGGAGTTTTAAATCTAGTGTCAGGGTGACATCTTGGCCCGGTTTAGCAATTTTTTGGCCGAGAATTTGGATTACTTGTCCCGATCCGTTGACCTCTAACTGCATTCCCCCCCATTCTCCCCGCAATTTTGACTCGTAGGCGGCTTCTACACCCATTTTACCGACGACATCTCCCAATCGGTAGCCCTGGGGTCTTTTGGCTTGATATTCCTCCGGGGTTAGTTCCCCGGTATAACCGAGAATATGCGCCCCGATTTTGCCATTGGGGTAGTAGCGCACTGATTCCACGTCCACTTCAATGCCGGTTAATTCGTCTTTGTATTCCTCTAGGGCGATAATTTGGGCCGGAGTTAAACCCCTAGCGATGCGGATCAGGGTGGAGGGGTTTTCGTCCGCTTCGTTAATGCGTTTTTCTAGGTCGCTTCTGGGAATGCCTAAAATACTGGCTAAACGGTCAAGATTGAGTTTTTGGGCGGGATTACGCTGGGATTTGGGCCAAATATAGGCCGCATGGGTTAAGCGGGCCGTAGCCAAAACTTTGCCATTGCGATCGAATAAGTTGCCCCGGACCGGAGGTTTGGGAAGAATGCGAATCCGATTATTTTCTGCCCTTTCTCGGTTAATTTGTCCTTGCTGCAGTTGTAAATAGGCCAATCGTGAGCCAACTCCTCCTAGCAGGACAATGCTAATTAAGCCCATAATTAGCCATGACTGACGCTGACGACCGACTAGACGCTCTTTATCTTTGATTTTATTCTGTAATTTATTCGGTGCTGGCCGCGTCAGCGAGGTGAGCGGTTTTTTCGGTTTCAGTTTGACTTTAGTTTTTGATAGGAGTCCGCTATTACGCATTTGTTTAAAGTTATAAAATTTAAAAGTTATTAGGGCAGTTATCAGTTATCAGTTATCAGTTATCAGTCATCAGTTATCAGATTTGAGTTCTAAGTGAGCAGTATGTATTAAGTGAGCAGTATTAAATAGTAGTTTGCCACTGTCTTTTCACTGATTACTGATTACTGTTTACTGTTCACTGAAAAAGACGCAATACTAGGTGATTTAGCTCCTCTGTTGACTAAAGTTCAGGGTATCTGCAATATATCTTAACAAAATAAGTGTAAATACTGGGAGTGGAAGGAACCACTCCAGAGACAGAGGACACAAAGATTGATCACTTCTATAGTAAGTTAAAGAGAGCCAAGAAACTGGCACAGACATATAGTTAAGAGTTTGTCAAGTGTTTCTTAACTTAAGGTAACATTATCCCTGCTCAAAATGTAATCACACTGCGGATAGAATCCCCTTGGTGCATCAGGTCAAAAGCCTCGTTAATTCTTGGCAGAGGAAGAACATGGGTGATTAAATCATCAATATTAATCTTGCCGTCCATGTACCAATCGACTATTTTTGGTACATCAGTACGACCCCTTGCCCCACCAAAAGCCGTACCTTTCCAGACCCGTCCGGTGACTAATTGAAAAGGACGGGTACTAATTTCCTGGCCGGCCCCAGCTACACCGATAATAGTGGCAACACCCCAACCCTTATGGCAACATTCCAAAGCTTGACGCATAATCTGGACATTGCCGATACACTCAAAACTATAATCGGCCCCACCCTTAGTTAAATCCACCAGATAGGCCACTAAATCCCCCTCGATTTCTTGGGGATTAACAAAATGAGTCATCCCGAATTTGGTCGCTAAAGCTTGTTTCTGGGGATTGATATCGACCCCGACAATCATATCGGCCCCCACCAAACGGGCCCCTTGAATAACGTTTAAACCGATACCTCCCAGACCAAAAACCACCACTTTTGACCCCGGTTCCACTTTAGCGGTATTAATCACCGCACCGATACCTGTAGTGACTCCGCAGCCGATATAACAGACTTTTTCAAAGGGAGCATCCGGGCGAATCTTCGCTAGAGAAATCTCCGGCAGTACGGTATAGTTAGCAAAAGTCGAGGTTCCCATGTAGTGATAAAGAGGCTGACCATCGAGGGAAAAACGACTGGTTCCATCCGGCATTACTCCCCGACCTTGGGTAAGACGAATTGCTTGACAGAGATTGGTTTTAAAGCTGAGACAGTATTCGCACTGACGACATTCGGGAATGTATAGGGGAATCACAGGATCACCCACTTTTAGGCTAGTGACACCCTTTCCCACTTCTACCACGATTCCGGCCCCTTCATGGCCTAAAATTGAGGGAAATAAGCCTTCAGGATCGGCCCCAGAGAGAGTATAGGCATCGGTGTGACAAACTCCCGTGGCTTTGATTTCTACTAACACTTCCCCCGCTTGCGGTGGTGCTAATTGTACCGTTTCAATAGTTAGGGGTTTTCCCGCTTCTAGGGCAACTGCCGCTCGAACATCCATAGGCTCAAAGCAATAGGTTTTTTCCAGTATAATAGCGTTAAACTGCTGAAGTAATTAGTCACTGACTTTTGAAAACCCACAACCGTTGCCTATCAATGCTTTCAGGGATTTATTGCTCTTGGAATTTTTCTGGATGACGACGAAATAATGGAGAGTGACTGGGGGAGAGGTCAAATTGTCGGTATTGCGGAAGTGAAGGGTTTGATGGAGAGGTAATATCGGTTTTGGGTGATTTCAGATGATGCACAAGCAATATAGAGCGATACATCAAAATTGTTAGGGACTGTTGCCTTTTGCCGCCAAATTAAAGGCGCCCTAGCTTATACTGGTTTTGTTGCCTTAGCTTCAATCTTTACTATGACTTTTTCCGTATTCGATCGCGCTACCACACTAAAAAAAGCCTTTCGGGCCTGTAACGTTGAGCCATTGGTGGGTGAGGCGATCGCACGGTATTATGTCGATCTCTCGGCAGTGCGTAAGACGGAAGCAATTGAAGGAGTGAATACTATTCTGAATTTCCAAGAGCCTGGAGAATACACCAATATCTTGTTTACCGGACATCGGGGATGTGGCAAAAGTACAGAACTCAAAAGGATTCAGAAACAATGGGAACAGGATTATCGGGTAATCTACCTGGAAGTCGATGAGGAAACTGATATTAATGATGCGGACTACACTGATCTCTATTTAATTGTGATTAAACAGGTGGAATTTGAACTCCGCCAACTAAATTTAAAGCTAGATCGAAAACTATTAAGCGAGTTCGAGAATTGGTTTAAGGAAGTTACCCAAGAAGATGAACGTTCTGTCGAAAGTTCGATTAGTGTTGGAACAGAAGCCACTCTGGGACCAGAAGCACCGTTCCTCGCCAAGTTACTCGTCAAACTTCTGGCTCAGATTAAGGGATATGATAAGAGCAAAACCACCATTCGGCAGACACTTCAGCGAGATATTTCACGGCTCAAAGCAGACATTAATTTATTACTCAGCGATGCGTACAAAAAGATTAAGGACAAATATCCAAAAGGATTTTTAATCATCTTTGATAATCTGGATCGGGTGCCTCCTCAGATTGGTGATCGCCTATTTTTTGATCATGGAACCCAATTAAAAGAGTTAAATTGTACCCTAATTTATACCGTACCAATTTCCGTCATTTATTCTCCTAAAAGTCTGACTAAAGACTTCAGTAATTTGCATATTATGCCAATGGTTAATATTTATCAGTTTAAGCGCGATCGCTGTGATCTGGACTATAATCAACCCGGTCTAGAAGGGATGGCCAGTTTGATTGAGCAGCGGGTCGATATTGAAGCCGTGTTCGAGTCGCGGGAACAACTAATTGACTTAGCGAAAGCCAGCGGTGGCCATGTGCGACAACTGATGCAACTGATGCGAATTGTCTGTCAGACCGCCAGTACAAGGGGTCACAGTAAAATCGCGATGGAGGATCTGACCTACGCTGTCAAACAGGAACAATTTAATTTTGAGAGGTTTATTCCCGATGAGCATTACCCCATATTGGCTCAGGTTTGTTTGAATAAAAACATTCCCAAAGATTTAATCGGACAATTGATGATGTTTAACCTCTCCGTCCTAGAATACAACGGCGATAATCGCTGGAACTATCCTAATCCTGTAGTGAGGCAAAGTGAGTCTTTCCAAACCGCTCTCCAAAACGCTCAACTCCCTTGATCTTGAGCAGGAAGATCGCCAGTTTCTCGTCTTAAACCGACAAGTATTGGCTGAATTACTGACCTTTATTGACTTTGCTGATGGATTTACCCTCGGTTTTGTCGAGGTCAATTTCCCGCCCAATGTAGATATATTGATTCAGGCACTCAAGTCCGAGCCAAAGTGTCAGAACATTCAATTCGAGGTATTGAACTTTTCCGACCGACCAGATTTGAAATTTCTGCGAGACGAAATTGTGCAGCAGTTGCCGATTTTACCCCACGATCCCAGTCGCAAATTAGTGCTGTTAATTCGGGGATTGGAAAAGTCGATTGGGGTAGATTTACAAGGGGACTATCCACCAGTTCTGCAAGACCTCAACTTTGTCCGGGATGCCTATAAGAGTAGTGTTCCTCATCCGCTTCTGTTTATTTTGCCTGACTATGCCCTCACTCGTCTGACTAAGTTTGCTCCTGACTTTTGGGCTTGGCGATCGGGAGTATTTTTGTTCCAGACACCCCAAACCACAAAAGACTATGCTCTTGTGCGAACCCTGGAAGCCGATCGCTCCATTGACTCATCTGGACCGCTGGAGTCCTCAGAACGGATTGCGCTCCTGGAAAGCTTATTGATGGACTATCGCCCTTCAGCGGGACATCCTCCTACAGATATAGATCTCAATACCTGTAACATCCTCTTCCATCAGCTTGGGGTCGCCTACCTGAGTCAGCACAACGCCACCAAAGCTCAAAACTATCTAGAAAAAGCCCTAGAACTAGCCCAGCAGCGGCAGGATGTGTCTCTCGCAGCAGAAATATACCAGGATTTAGGAAGAACCTTCGAGGACAGGAGGAACTGGGAACAGGCGCGGCTCTACTTCCAGCAGGCTCTCGAGATCTTCATTGAATGTGGCGATCGCTACGAGCAAGCCCAAACCCTGCACAATTTGGGAATCGTAGCCTACCAGGAGAGGGAATGGGAGCAGGCGCGGCTCTACTTCCAGCAAGCTCTTGAGATCAAGATTGAATATGGCGCTGCCGGAGGCACGCAAAGCGCCCGCTTCTCCCAAGCCAGCACCCTGCACAATTTGGGAATGGTAGCGCAAGCATTGAGGGAATGGGAGCAAGCCCGAAGCTACTTCCAGCAAGCTCTTGAGATCTACATTGAATATGGCGCTGCCGGAGGCACGCAAAGCGCCCGCTACTCCCAAGCCAGCACCCTGCACAATTTGGGAATGGTAGCGCAAGCATTGAGGGAATGGGAGCAAGCCCGAAGCTACTACCAGCAAGCTATTGAGATCTACATTGAATATGGCGCTGCCGGAGGCACGCAAAGCGCCCGCTACTCCCAAGCCAGCACCTTACACAATTTGGGAATCGTAGCGCAAGAATTGAGGGAATTGAGCCAAGCCAAAAGTTATTACCTGCAAGCCTTACAAATTTGGGCAGAATTTAACGATAATTACACCATACAAACCTTTTCTTTGCCTCGTCTTGTTGCTCTTTATCAGCAAACGCAAGATGAGGAGATTTTCGTTGCTGCGGCTGATATTTTGGGGGTTGGGGTTGAGGAGGTGCGGGGTTTGGTCTAACTCCCCTTCCCTGCGAAATAAGGGGGGAATAACGAACCTAGTTTGTTGTTGCGCTCCCTTCGCTAAATTCTCTCCCCTTTCCTTGTAGGAGAAAGGCCAGGGGAGAGGTCAATAATTAAGAACCCAATGCGATCACACTATCTGGTAAAGATCAAGTATAATAATAAATATAAAGACCAAATTATTCATCTACCGTTAACTTAATGAAAGCCAAATGAACTTATTAAAACCATCGGACATTCAAGAAAATCCCACAACACTTTACGAACAAGATCTTCAGTTGTGGATTGAGCAAACTATTCATCAATTACAGAATCGACAGTTTGAACAACTGGATATAGAAAACTTAATTGAGGAGTTAAAAGATTTGGGTAAGTCAGAGAAACGCGCCTTAGAGAGCAACTTAATGGTTCTGTTGATTCACTTACTCAAATTAAAGATACAGCATGATGCTCCTGAGACAATGAAAGCAAGTTGGTATAACTCAGTAGATGAGCATCGTCAGCGCGTTCAAGATGATTTACTTAAGATTCCCTCTCTTAAATCTTATCTCTTAATCTCCATCACACAAGCCTATTCCAGCGCTCGTAAAGTCGCCATCAAACAGGGTAAACGCGCTCAATTTGGTATTCCTATTCCCCAAGAAAGTGAGTATCCCCTCGCTTGTCCTTTCACACCTGAACAGATTCTAAATGAGGACTTTTACGGATAAAAACGAAAGTAAACATTATCAATAATAAAACCATGAAACCAGAATATGACCTTGCCAACATTAAAAATCGCCCGAATGACCTAACCCTCCTTCCCTGGGAAATAAGGGGGGAATAAAGTTTTTAACACCTAACTACTTACATCTGAATAAATCTCTTGGATAAATCATAGCAAAGTGAACCTTTCATGTACTCTAAATTAAGGAGAAGACGATGGCTAATCTGGATGATGTAGGAAGAGGGAAAGCAGCTGATAAAAACCTGAACGATGCTAACCGAAGCGATGTGCAGGTAAACAAAACAAGACCATATCCTTAACTGTTCTCTCTGATTTAGAGCAGTTAACCCCGTCAGTAACGGATATTTTGCTGGGTTAAAAATTTAGGTAAATTCAATTAAAAATAGCAAATTACCATTAACATAAATCTTAATTAAGGAGGTAAATATGGTTCAAATTTTACAAGCAAAAGAAGTCACCCTCAGATATTTAATTAGTCATTTTCAACTAGAGTTTATAGAAGATGAGCATTTTTTTGGGGAATGGCAAGAAGACCTAGAAGCAATCTCTGACCAAGAAAAAGAATTGTTAGATAAAATCAAAACAGGTTATTTTAACTTATTAAATTATCCTCCCTTTTTGGAAACTTCGGTGAGGATGACGGTTTTAGATCCATTATTATTTATTGGTAACTTTTATCTATTTCCCTTTCAGATTAAAGCCGAAGAGTCTGTTGAAATTATTACAGAAGAGCAAGATTTAATAATTAAAGGAAGGTTAGATACTTTAATTCTAAAAGATCAATTATGGGTAATGATTATTGAATCAAAACGGGTGATTTATTCCGTTGAAGTAGGTTTACCGCAATTATTAGCTTATTTAATGGCCAATCCTCATCAAAACCGTCCTAATTATGGAATGTTGACCAATGGTTCCGAGTTTTTATTTGTTAAATTATTATGGGACGACAAACCTTTATACGGAACCTCTCGTTTATTTGCCATGAGAAATCCGGGGGATTTATACGAGGTTCTCAAAATCCTTAAACATCTCTGTCAGCTAATTTGAGTATGGAGATAATCCCTTGTTCCAAGGCAGAGCCTTGGAACATAATATCTAAGGCTCTGCCTTAAAGTAGTATTTAGGAAGAACCGGAATTTCAGTGAACAGTGGATAGTTATCAGTTATCAGGTAGAACCTGAATCAAGCGTTCCCAGGTAGAACCTGGGAACGAGATAAACCTAATTATTAAATATGACCCCACTGGAGACATTCTTTATATCAACAAATGCGCTCCCTATCCCGAACAAGAATCCGAAGAATTAGGAGATGATATTATCGTGAGAGTCAACCCAAAAACTGAAGAAATCGAAAACCTAGAAATCCTTTTTTTCTCCCAAAGACTACAAGAAAAAAGCGAACTCCAACTTCCCCTCATCGCCAATCTCCGCTTGGCAGTTTAGTGTAATCAGATTGAGTAAATCATTAAAACAACTTAGCTTATGTCTGCAAATATTCGTCAACAACTCCATCAACAGATCGATCAATTACCAGATCACATATTGGTTTGTTACGCTACAAACTACTACTAAATATAGATATAACCTAAGCCAAAGACACGAAGCAAATCTCGGCATCCTTCTTCAAAATTATCATTAAAATTAATAATTTGGAAGCTAGGTAAGACCCAAGAAAGTTTTGTATATTCACAAGGTTGATAGAGAATTGGCAAAATTTTATCTTCAAAACGCTGATCCTGTAAAGTAAAAATTAGTTCTCGCTTTACCCACATAGAATCGACCGCATCAGGAGAGAGAACGATAATAAACCAATCACATCGCCTCAAAGCTTTCCCAATTTCATCATGCCATTGCTGTGCGCCTAAAATATTAGTTTCACTATACCAAACGGGAACTCCATGACGGCGTAATTCATTGGCCAAATGAGAGACAAACTCTCGATTTTTGCTAGAATGGGAAAGAAAAGCCTCTTGAGGAATCATTTCATACCTATAGTTACAATTAGATAAGGCATAGCTTCTGATTAGGCAAAGCAAATTTAAAAGTGGTACATCTCAGTTAACTTTCAGTCCGTCGGAGCTTGTCACATTTTTAAGTGCTTGTGTAATTTCTTTTAATTGTTGATTGTCTTGTTCAAGATTGGGGACGTAAATCATTCTAAACTTTTTGAGAATCCAAGGAATATGTTCTCGGTCTAAATTATCTAAGGAAGAAGCAATCACAGGAATGACACGACCTTGATAGTTTTCTTCTCCAATGGCGTAACTAATCTCAGAACCAACATTAAAAGACTTCAGCGATTCTGGTGTTAATAAGACTATCATTGCTTCAGATTCTTGTAAGGCTTTACCTATGTTATTAGCCCAGTTTTCCCCAGGTAACATTTCAGCAGCATCCCAAACTTGAAAGCCATCTTCTTTGAGAGAATCAGCAACTCTCTTAGCTAACTTAGCCTCAGTAAAGGCATGACTAATAAAAACTTTCATATTCTTTCTAGCTTCCTCGATATTTAAATTAATTCAACTGATTGATTCATAATCTGCTGACAATTTACTAAGAGTATAGCGTTTTTAGTCGCTAGAGAAACTCATTTACTCCTCGACTTCCTCAGGAATAGATGCAGCAAACTCAAGCATAGCGTCTAAATCGACTGTTTCTTCAGCGAAATCTCCCGTGCGGGCTTCTGCGAGTCCCCGTTTGAGCGACTCGCAGACACTAGGATTCTGAAAAGCCCATAGTTCTCCCCCCAGAATCGCCACCATGGGAACCAAAAGAAGTTCCCCGCTTGCATTCACCAGTATTCGATAGTGACGGTTGCTACATTCAGTCCCAAGGCTAATCCGTCCGCAAGCATCAGCCTGAATATCTTCTTTAATGAGCGAAAAATTCTGATACTCCATCACGTCTCCTCCTCTCTTCATATACTTATTCTAGATAAGTTACCCAATTTGGGCAATAGGGTTATGTCCATTTAGCTTCTCACTATCTAAAGAAAACAGGTTAAACTTGTTCGGGCTGGAGCCTTGACAACAAACCCAGTTTGTAGTTGCGCTTCAGAGCTAAACTATGATTGACTTTGGAGGTTTTCTAGCTCTTTAGTAGCTTGTTGCCAATAGGCTAATTCTTCCTTTATTTTCATGTTTTTAATGTCTTCATAGATTTTTTCGCTACCTAAACGTTTTATTGCCACACAATCAAATTGCTTAACCTTCATAATTAATAACCTCCAGAGGTGAATCAATATCTAGCTGTATAGTACAATGTAAGGGTTTGACCTAACCCCCCTAACCCTCCTTCCCTGCGAGGGAAGGAGGGAATTTTAACGAACCTGGCTTGTTGTTGCGCTCCCTTCGCTAAATCTTTCTCCCCTCTCCATAATAAAAAGTCTTCCTTATCTTCTCCCCTTGTAGGGGGGATTGAGGTGGGTGGAGAGGGGACGAGGGAGAGGTCAATAATTAAGAACCGAATGCGGTCGCAATATCTGGTAAAGACCAAGTATAATTAAGATAACAATGTTACTTAAAGAATAAAGTTAAGTTTGAATCTTCAATTGGTATAAATTATGCAACTCGAAGACTATTTTAATTTTCTTGCTCCTAACGATATTCGGCTAAAAGGAACCCGCGTCGGTATTGAAACTATTTTACACGATTTCATTTACCAAGCCAAAACTCCTGAAGAAATTGCTAATACTTATCCATCTTTAACCCTCGAACAGGTATATGCGACGATTCTTTATTATCTTCATGATAAAGAAAAAGTGAGCCAATATATTGCCGACTGGCTAGAATGGGGGCGAAAAATGCGAGAAGAACAGCGAAAAAATCCTCCGCCTGTGGTTGAACGACTGAGAAAATTGAAAGCTGAAATAACAGCCAAGCAGAAAGCTAATGACACTGAAATATTTAATTGATGAAAATGTTAATTCGGTGTATCCTCAACAATTGCGTCGCCGAGAACCAGAAATCATTATTCGAGTAGTTGGTGAACCAGATACACCAACATTAGGTACATTAGATCCAGAAATCTTGATTTGGTGTGAGGTGATGGGATTTATTTTAGTGACAAATAATCGTGCTTCTATGCCAGTACATTTAAGAGAACACTTCAACCAAAACCGTCACATTCCTGGAATTTTTATTCTCAATCAAGATTTAAGTATTGGTGATAACTTGTTAGAATTAATTGTAATTGCCAAAGGTTCTTTTGACAATGAATATGAAGACCGAATTGTACATTTACCGTTAACTTAATGAAGTCCAAATGACCTTCTAAAGAAAACAGGTTAAACTTGTTCGGGCTAGAGCCTTGACAGCAAACCCAGTTTGTAGTTGCACTTTCTTCGCTAAACTATGATTGACTTTGGAGGTTTTCTAGCTCTTTAGTAGCTTGTTGCCAATAGGCTAATTCTTCCTTTATTTTCATATTTTTAATGTCTTCATAGATTTTTTCGCTACCTAAACGTTTTATTGCCACACAATCAAATTGCTTAACCTTCATAATTAATAACCTCCAGAGGTGAATAAATATCTAGCTGTGAATATCCCTTGATTACATTAATAGCACGGTAAAGAGGAATTTTTTGAAAATGGACGATATGCTTAAAATTCCAACTGACAATCATTGTACATCCAGCAACACTTGCTAAAGCAACATGAAGCGCATCTAACATTGATTTCTGAGTCACCACACCATAATCAATATAAGCTTGCCTCAGTTGTAAAGCAGATTCAGTAATTTCAACTAACTCTGCATAGGTTATAACCTCTGCAAAAAATTGTCGAACCTTCTCAGGAGCAGGTTCAATTTCTCTTAAAACAACTGAAGAAGTTATCAGGATTTTTTCGGCTTTCCTTGACTATTTCAGCCTGATTTGTCCTGACAAGCTCAAGAATACGAGAGTTTTTGTCTAGAATTGCCCGGCCTGAGAGGGGAATGGTAAAGTTAGATAAGAAAATTAAAGATGGTGTGATTAAAATGAAATTTGCTGCTAGTACCTATTTTTCCCTGCTGCGCCATTGTGCCGTTCCTTTACTGTCGATCGCTACTTTTACGCCAATTCTCTTAACTTATTTAGCCAAGGAAAAACCAGAAACCCCGCAACCCCAGGCAAATCTAGAGACTGCTGCCTCCCCTGCTCCTATTATCCCATCTCCGATCGCACCCTTAACCGCGCCATCGCCGAAACTATCCCCCTCTCCCCAATCTTCTGCGATTCCAAAATCAGCACCCTCTCCTCAGTCTTCCCTCTCAGCACCGAAAAAATTAGCACCATCGGTTCATTCCCCCAATACTTCCCCCGCTGCCGCAGCCAAACCGGTAACTAGACAACCCTTAGCGGTTCCCGCTAATTATACGCCGCCGGTTCTAGAAATTCGCGTGGCGATCAAAAGGGATGTGGCCAGTGTTTTGATTGGAGTTAACGGACCGGCGGTGATCACCGATCGCCAAGGTCGTGGTTTAAAAACGATTGCCACTAACGAGGGTTTACCGGTCATTCCAGGTGCCAATGGCTTAAAAATGGGCGATTTATCGCTGCCAGAGGTGATTTTTGTGCAGCCCACCAGTGCCGATGGTTTAGTTTATGTGGATGATAGTTGGTATCGGGGTAAAGTGCTGCTGGTGGCCCAAGGCGATCGCTTATTAGTGGTCAATCATGTTAATTTAGAGGCCTATCTCTATAGTGTGGTGGGGAGTGAAATGCACTCTAGCGCACCAATGCAAGCTTTAAAGGCACAGGCGATCGCCGCTCGTTCCTATGCCCTAGTACACATGATCCGCCCCGCTAATGCTTGGTTTCATCTGGGCAATAGCCAACGCTGGCAGGTATATAAAGGCATTCGCTCGGAGTATCAATCGACTCACCAAGCGGTTAATGCCACTGCTGGGCAGATTCTCAGCTATAAAGGGGGTGTAGTCGAGTCTCTTTATGCCGCCACCGATGAAATTGTCGCTTGGGCCCACGGTGGTCGCGGTATGAGTCAAACTGGAGCTTATAAATTAGCGGAAGAAGGCCTAGATTATCAACAAATTCTCGGTAATTATTATCCCGGAGTTGGTTTAGCTCGTCTAGTGCTACAAAATTAGATTGATTGGCTTTCTCGACTGAAAACTCAAATCTGATCACTGATAACTGATCACTGATAACTGAAATGCCGACCATAGCAGATTTCTAGTAACTGTATTAGAATAAACTTTCAAAATGCTATAGCAGTAAATCTCTCTATGAATAGCCCCTTTCTTGACTACCTCAACGGCCCCAAGCATCCCGTCCTCGTCTTTGATGGAGCGATGGGAACTTCCCTACAAAGCCAAAATCTGACGGCCGAGGACTTTGGTGGGGCAGAATACGAAGGTTGTAACGAGTATCTTGTCCATACTAAACCTAGCGCCGTAGCGAAAGTCCACGAAGCCTTTTTAGCAGTGGGTGCGGATGTGATTGAAACCGACACCTTCGGGGGAACCTCGATAGTTTTAGCCGAGTACGATTTAGCCGATCAAGCCTATTATCTCAACAAAAGCGCCGCCGAACTGGCCAAAGCTTGCGCTAATAAATACTCTACCCCCGAAAAACCCCGTTTTGTGGCGGGTTCCATGGGGCCGGGGACAAAACTGCCCACCTTGGGTCATATTGACTTTGATACGCTCAAAAATGCCTATGTGGAACAGGTAGAGGGTCTGTATGATGGCGGAGCAGATTTATTATTAGTAGAAACCTGTCAGGATGTCCTGCAAATTAAAGCGGCTTTAAATGCTATTGAAGAAGTATTTCAGAAAAAAGGTCAACGATTGCCCCTGATGGTTTCGGTGACGATGGAAACCATGGGAACGATGTTAGTAGGAACGGAAATTAACGCCGTTGTCTCTATTTTACAACCCTATAAAATTGATATTTTGGGACTTAACTGCGCCACTGGTCCCGATTTAATGAAACCCCATATTAAATATCTCTCGGAAAATTCCCCTTTTATTGTTTCTTGTATTCCTAACGCTGGTTTACCGGAAAATGTCGGCGGTCAAGCGCATTATCGCCTCACTCCCCTAGAATTAAAAATGGCTTTAATGCACTTTATCGAAGATTTGGGAGTACAAATTATCGGCGGTTGTTGTGGTACTCGTCCCGACCATATTCAAGCTTTAGCGGAACTAAGTCAGGGTTTAACTCCGAAATCTCGTCATTATCATTATGAACCCTCCGCCGCTTCTATTTATAGTACCCAACCCTATATTCAAGATAATTCTTTCCTGATTGTCGGGGAAAAATTAAACGCCAGTGGTTCTAAAAAATGTCGGGAACTGCTCAATGTTGAAGACTGGGATAGTTTAGTATCGATGGCGAAAGCGCAGGTAAAAGAAGGAGCGCATATTCTCGATGTCAACGTCGATTATGTCGGCCGGGATGGGGTGCGCGATATGCACCAATTAGCCTCTCGTTTAGTTAATAATGTCACCCTACCTTTAATGTTAGATTCCACCGAATGGGAAAAAATGGAAGCGGGGTTAAAAGTAGCGGGGGGTAAATGTATCCTCAACTCCACTAACTACGAAGACGGGGAACCGCGTTTTTATCAAGTCTTGGATTTAGCGAAAAAATACGGCGCGGGGGTAGTAATTGGAACCATTGATGAAGAAGGAATGGGACGTACTGCCGAGAAAAAATTCCAGATAGCTAAACGGGCCTATTATGGGGCGATAGAATACGGAATTGCTCCCTACGAAATCTTTTTTGATCCTCTAGCTTTACCGATTTCTACCGGTATCGAAGAAGACCGAGAAAATGGCAAAGCTACTATCGAAGCAATGCGCCGAATTCGTCAAGAACTGCCCGAATGTCACATTCTTTTAGGTGTGTCTAATATCTCGTTTGGGTTGAATCCGGCAGCGCGTCAGGTATTAAATTCCGTCTTCCTTCACGAAGCGATGCAGGTGGGGATGGATGGGGCAATCGTCAGCGCCAATAAAATTCTTCCTTTGGCAAAAATTGAACCAGAATATCAGCAAATTTGTCGGGATTTAATCTATGATAATCGTCGTTTTGATGGCGATATATGTGTCTATGATCCCCTGACCAAGTTAACCGAATTATTTGCGGGAAAAACCACTAAAAAAGACCCCTCTACTAATGCTAATTTACCCGTGGAGGAACGCTTAAAACAGCATATTATTGATGGGGAAAGATTGGGACTGGAAGAGGCTTTAAAGCAAGCTTTACAGGACTATCCACCCCTAGATATTATTAATATCTTTCTCCTGGATGGGATGAAGGTAGTGGGTGAGTTATTTGGTTCGGGACAAATGCAGTTACCTTTTGTTCTCCAATCGGCCCAAACTATGAAAGCAGCCGTTGCCTTTTTAGAACCCTTTATGGAGAAAAAAGAGGGGGATAATAATGCCAAAGGGACTTTTATTATCGCAACGGTTAAAGGGGATGTTCACGATATTGGTAAAAACTTAGTTGATATTATCTTGACCAATAACGGCTATAGAGTGATTAATTTGGGCATTAAACAACCTGTAGAAAATATCATCGAAGCCTACAAAGAACATAAGGCCGATTGTATCGCCATGAGCGGTTTATTGGTGAAATCGACGGCTTTTATGAAGGAAAATCTAGAGGTTTTTAACGAAAAAGGAATCACCGTTCCTGTTATCCTTGGCGGGGCAGCTTTAACTCCCAAATTTGTCCATGATGACTGTCAAAAAACCTACAAGGGACAGGTTATCTATGGTAAAGATGCCTTCTCTGACCTGCATTTTATGGATAAATTAATGCCCGCTAAAGCTGGCGGTCAATGGGATGATAGTAAAGGCTTTTTAGCGGAGTTTGCCGAGGCAGAAAAAACCCCGGTTGTCGCCGAAGAATTAAAGGTTAATCCCGATACTATTTTTACCGATGGCAGCGTCAACCAAGAATTAGTTATTGATACCCGTCGGTCCGAAGCGGTGGCAGTTGATATTCCCCGACCAACACCGCCCTTCTGGGGTACTAAAATATTAACAGCAGCAGAAATTCCCATCGAGGAGGTTTTCTGGTATTTAGATCTACAAGCTTTATTTGTCGGTCAATGGCAATTCCGCAAACCACAAAGCCAATCGAAACAAGAATACGACCAGTTTTTACAGGAAAAAGTTCATCCAATTCTAGCAGCATGGAAAGAGAAAATTGTCAAGGAAAATTTACTAAACCCTACATTAATTTATGGTTATTTTCCCTGTCAATCCTCTGGCAATTCCCTGTTAATTTACGATCCCGAATCGATACAAGCAGGCGAAAAACCCGAAAATCTGCAACCGATCGCCATTTTTGAGTTTCCTCGCCAGAAATCTGGTCGTCGTCTCTGTATTGCTGACTTTTTCGCCCCGCAGGAATCCGGTATGATCGACGTTTTCCCGATGCAAGCGGTGACAGTGGGGGAAATCGCCACGGAATACGCTAAATCTCTCTTTGATGCCAACGAATATACCGAATACCTCTATTATCACGGCATGGCTGTCCAAACCGCCGAAGCCATGGCTGAATGGACTCACACCCGCATCCGTCGCGAGTTAGGTTTCGCCGAGTTCGATCCTGATAATATCCGCGATATACTGCAACAGCGTTACCGGGGTTCTCGCTATAGTTTCGGCTATCCCGCTTGTCCCAATATTCAGGATCAATACAAGCAACTAGCTCTGTTAGGATGCGATCGCATTGGGATGTATATGGACGAAAGCGAACAATTGTACCCAGAACAATCCACCACCGCCATTATCACCTATCACCCCACCGCTAAATACTTTAGTACCTAATCAGTTATCAGTTATCAGTTATCAGTTATCAGTGAGCAGTTATCAGTGAGCAGTTATCAGTGAGCAGTTATCAGTTATCAGTTATCAGTTATCAGTTATCAGTTATCAGTGAGCAGTTATCAGTTATCAGTTATCAGTTATCAGTTATCAGTTATCAGTTATCAGTTATCAGTTATCAGTTATCAGTTATCAGTGAGCAGTTATCAGTGAGCAGTTATCAGTTATCAGTTATCAGTTATCAGTTATCAGGTGTGAGTTTTTATCGGTAAAACCCCACACCCTACACCCTACACCCTACACCCCACACCCCCCCTGCCCCCCCGATGTCGGGTAGGGCTGTTTCATTCTCCCATCAGAATATCAAAAGTAAAAGCGATCACTATCAGGTAAAATGAGGAGTGACCGCCAACCTTTCAAATATATGTTGAG